>Ga0114946_10000084_pt1 | contig 48450 bp, 45 predicted proteins | sample WalLakDeSediment_FD_88676 | JGI IMG/M metagenome (GOLD analysis project Ga0114946, IMG submission 88676) | Lake sediment microbial communities from Walker lake, Nevada to study Microbial Dark Matter (Phase II) - Walker Lake 11/02/13 Deep Sediment | ecosystem: Environmental > Aquatic >... | reverse complement strand
GTCTGCGTCCGCACCCGCTTCCCGCCCTCCTTGCGCCGCGACTTGAACACCAGCCGGAACGGCACCTCGGCGAAGCCGAGGTCCTCGCGGATGCGGTTGATCAGGAACTGCTCGTAGGAGCGGGTCACGTACTTCTCGCTGTTGACGCTCATGTGGAACACGGGCGGCGCCACCTCGACCTGGCTGGCGTAGTAGATGCGCAGCGGTTTGCCCTGGAAGTTGGGCGGCGGCTGGCGCGTGGTCCACACCTCGATCCAGGCGTTGAGTTCGGCGGTGCCGATGCGTCGACGCGCGGTCTCGAAGAGGCGCGCGGCGGTGGCCAGCAGCTCGTGCAACCCGAAGTCCGTGAGCGCCGAGGTGTAGACGCGGGGCGCGAAGTCGAGGTGGGGCAGGGTCTCGTCGATCAGGCGCCGGCGCCGGTCGAGCTCGACGTCCTCGACCAAGTCCCACTTGTTCACGGCCATGACCGTGGGGATGCCTCGCTCCAGGGCCAGGTTGGCGAGCCCCATCTCGTGGTCGCCCATCTCGAAGGGGTCGACCACCAGCACGGCCACGTCGGCGCGGCGCAGGGCCTCCTCGCTGCGGATGGTCATCCACCGTTCGAGGTCCTCGGCGGGCTTGCGCCGGATGCCGGCGGTGTCGACCAGCACGAAGGGCCTGCCGCCGAACTCGAAGCGCACGTCGACGGTGTCGCGGGTGGTGCCCGGCTCGTCGGCGACGATGACGCGCTCCTCGCCCAGCAGGGCGTTGACGATGCTCGACTTGCCCACGTTGGGGCGGCCGACCACGGCCACCCGGATGGGCGCCTCCTCGGCCGTCTCGTCCTCGTCGGCGTCGGGTGGCAGCGCCTGCTCGATGGCCTCGAGCAGCTCCCAGGTGCCGCGGGCGTGGAGCGCGCTGGTGGGGAAGACCTCGCCGAAGCCGAGGGCGTAGGCCTCGAACATGGGCGCCTGCTCCTCGTGCTGGGGGTCGTCGAGCTTGGTTGGCACGAGCCACACCGGCCTGCCGATCGAGCGCAGCCAGGCGGCCACCTCCTCGTCGCTCGAGGGGATGCCCTCGCGCCCGTCGACGCAGAACAGCACCAGGTCGACGTCGCGCAACGCGCGGCCGACCTTCGCCTTGATGTCGCGCTCCCAGCGGTCGCCGGACCACAGGCCGCCGGTGTCGAGGAGGGTGATCTCGCGCCCCGAGTCGAGGGTGACCACGCCCTCCTTGACGTCGCGGGTGACGCCGGGGCGGTCGTCGACCAGCGCCTCGCGGCGGCCGACGAGGCGGTTGAACAGGCTCGACTTGCCCACATTGGGGCGGCCGACGAGCGCGACCCTAGCCAAGGCGCACCCCCGGGGCCACCCGCGCGCCGTTCGCCCAGGCCCGCGCCGGCATGCGCGGCTTGCCGGCGGGCTGCACCTCGGCGAGGCGCACGGCGCCCTCGCCGCAGGCGACCCGCAGGCCCGCCGCATCGACGGCCAACACGGTGCCCGGCGCGACCGCGGCGCCATCCGGTGCCGCCGCCGGGGCGTCGACCGACGCCAACGCATGCACCTTGAGCGCCGCGTCGGCGTGCCGGCACCAGCTCCCCGGCCAGCCCGCCACGCCGCGGTGCCGGTTCAGCACCGCGACGGCCGGGTCGTCCCAGCGGATGCGGCCGTCGTCCTTGCCGAGGCGCGGCGCCAGGGTCGCGAGGGCGTCGTCCTGCGGCGCGCTGGGGAGCGCCCCCGCGGCGAGCAGGTCGAGGGCCCGCAGGAGGACCTCGGCGCCCAGACGCGCCAGCGCGGCCAGCAGCGTGACGGCGTCGTCGTCGGCCGCGATCGGCCGGGTGCGCACCAGGCGCACCGGACCGGTGTCCAGCCCGGCCTCGGTCTGCATGATGCTCACGCCGGTCTCGGCATCGCCGGCGATGAGCGCGTGTTGCACCGGCGCCGCGCCGCGCCAGCGGGGCAACAGGCTGGCGTGCACGTTGAGGAAGCCCGCGCGCGGGACCTCGAGCAGCGAGGCGGGCAGGATCTGCCCGTAGGCGGCCGTCACCGCCACGTCGAGGTCGAGCGCCGCGAGGCGCCCCGCGAAGTCGGCGTCGCGCCGCAGCCGCTCGGGCTGCGCCAGCGGCAGCCCCAGCTCGCGGGCGCGTGCGGCCGCCGGCGGGGGCGTCAGCGCTCGGCCGCGGCCGACCGGGCGATCCGGCTGGGCGACGACGAGCGCCAGCTCGTGGCGCGCGTGCAGGGCCTCCAGCGTCGGCAGCGCGAACGCCGGCGTCCCGAACAGCGCCACGCGCAGCCGCGCGGCCATCACGGCCACGGCTGCGGCGGCAGGTCGGCGCGCCGCAGCTCCTTGAGATGGGCGCGGGCGTCGCGCTGCATCTGCGCCAGTTCGGCCCGGTGCTCGTCCATCAGCGTGCGGCGCACGTCGGGCGGCACGCGGTCGAGGAAGAGCACCCCGTTGAGGTGGTCGACCTCGTGCTGCACGGCCTTCGCATGCAGCCCCTCGGCCGCGGCCTCGTGCCAGGCGCCGTCGAGGCCCTGGTAGCGCAGCGTCAGGGCGGCCGCGCGCTCGACGTCGGCGTACACCCCGGGGATCGAGAGGCAGCCCTCGACGTCGACGCGGCTGCCGTCGCTGGCCACCACCTGTGGGTTGACGATGACCCGCGCCGCGGCGCGTTCGACCTCCGGGTCGTGCTCCTCGGCGGGGTCGAGCACGCCAGCGTAGGTGCCGGCCAGGACGAACATCCGCAGCGGCACGCCGACTTGCGGAGCGGCCAGGCCGGCCCCCTCGGCCGCCAGCATGGTGGCCGCCAGCGTCTCGCCGAGCCGCCGCAGATCGGCGTCGAAACGGGTGACCGCCCGTGCGCGGCGTCGCAGCACGGCGTCGCCGTAGAGGCGGATGGGGTAGGTGGTCAAGGCGGGGCTCCTGCGGGGCGGCTCATTCGGTGAGGGGCGTGGGCGCCGGCGCCGTGTAGGTCAGGGTGACCGACGGCGACGCTTGCGCGACCGCGCCGGCGGGGAGCCGCAGGCGCAGCGGGCGAGTATACCGCCCGTCCTCCAGTGGCCCCGTCGGCAGGTCGACGTCTGCGGTCACGGTGTCGAGGTCGGCGATGACGCTGCGCAGCCCGACGATCGTCACCGCGGTCGGGGCGCCCTCGGGCTGCGCCCACGGCCCAGGCGGCAACGGCGCGACCGCGAGCGCGACCTGACGCTCGACCCACACGCGTTCGAGGTCCCAGCCGAGGGCGAACGTGGTGGGCTCGACCGCGATCTCGGCCAGCGGTTGCCCCTGGGCATCCACGGCGAAGCCGGCCGCCGTCCTGGCGGTCGCCGCGAGGGCGTCCATCGCCGCCAACGGCACGACCACGGCCACGGCCCGGGTGACCACCGCCGCGCGGCCGCGGACCTCGGCCTCGGCGGGCGTGACGGTCGGACGGGCGCGCAGGTCGTTGCCGACGTTGCCGAGCACGGTGGCGACGACCGGCACCTGCGCGCGGGCGACTGGCTCGATGATGCCGATGACGTCGCTCGGCACCACCCGCTCGAGCGAGATGCCCTGGGGCGGCACCACGGCCACCTGCACCTGGAAGTCGCCGGCGAGGCCGGAGAGGTCGAGGATGGCCTCGAAGCTCTCGGGGCGCAGGCGGTCGATGCGGGTGGTGGGTCCCGACACGGTGACCTCGGCGAACTGCGGGAGCCCCACCACGAACTGCTCGACGGTCACGCCCTCGACGACGATCGGCACCAACAGGCTGCGCTGCGCCGTGGTGGTCGTGTCGGAGGCCACGAACAGCCAGACGACGATGGCGACCGCCAGCGCGCCCAGCTTCCGCGGCCAGTGCAGCACCAGCCGGCCCACGAGATCCGCGCCCACCCGCATCACGGTCCGTACACCTCCCGCAGCGCCGCCAGCACGGCGGCGGGCGCGATGTCGACGCGCAACACGCCGTCGCGCGCCACCGAGACGGTGCCGCGCTCCTCGCTGACGACCAGCACCACCGCATCGCTGATCTCGGAGAGGCCCAGCGCGGCGCGGTGGCGGGTGCCGAGCTTGGCCGAGAATCCCTCCTCGCGGTCGCGGTCCGAGAGCGGGAAGATGGCGCCGGCGTGGGTCACGATGTCGTCCTTGACGATGATCGCGCCGTCGTGCAGCGGTCCGCGGCTGGCGAACAGGGTCTGCAGCAGGGCGGCGGTCACCGGCGTGCCGAGCTCCGCGCCCGCGCGTCCGTACTCGCTCAGCGGCGTGCTCTGTTCGATGGCCACCAGGGCGCCCACCCGCTGCTGGGCGAGCTCGCGCACGGCGCTCATGATCTCCTGCACCGGGTCGCCGGTCGACCCCGCCCGGCGGCGGCCGCGTCCGAAGCGCTCGAGGGCGGCGCGCAGCTCCGGCTGGAACACCACCACCACGGCCAGGAACGCCACCGGCGCCAGGCGGTCGAACATCGCGCTGGTGGCGTCGAGGCCGAGCTGGGAGGCGAGGAACCACAGCCCCGCCAGCGCCGCCAGGCCACGGAACACGTTCCAGGCGCGGGAGCCGATCAGCAGGGCGTATCCCTGGTAGATCAGCACCGCCAGGATGAGCACATCGATGGCGTCGAGCGGGCCGAAGCCGTCCAGCGGGGTCAACGCTCGCCTCCGGGTGCGCGGGGTGGCCCCGGCCACGGGTCGGGTGTTGGTTCCGCCGTGCGTGGGGCACGGCGTTCCGATGACAGGATCGTACCATGGGCGCGGCGGGGTACACTCGCGGGGCACGCACCGCGGTCGCCGCACGCCTGCGACGCTGCGCGTCATCGGTCGCTGAGGCGACCGACGACGCGACCAAGGCCTCAGGCCGCGTGCAGAACTGGGAGGACTTGCGATGGACCCGCTCCGTCAGCGACTCGATGCCCTCCGGGGGTACCTTTGACCTGGTCGGGAAGCAAGCCCGACTGGCCGAACTCGAACCGGAGCTGAACGACCCCGCCCTGTGGCAGGACCCGGACCGCGCCCGGGCCGTGAACCAGGAGTCCACGCGCCTGCGGCGCGTGGTCGACGCCTACCAGACGCTCGCCGACGACGTCGTCGGGCTCTCTGAGTTGCGCGAGATGGCGGGCGCCGAGGACGCGGCCGACCTCGCCGAGGAGGCCACCCGGGTGGAGGCCGATCTCGAGCGCCTCTACCGCGAGACCCTGTTCGGCGGCGAGCACGTCGACCGGGCCGCCATCGTGACGATCAAGCCCGGCGCCGGCGGCACGGAGTCGTCGGACTGGGCCGGCATGCTGCTGCGCATGTACCGCCGCTTCGCCGAGCGCCACGGCTTCAGGGTGGAGCTGCTCGACGCCGTCGGCAGCGATGCCGCCCCCAACGGCATCGACTACGCCCAGATGATCGTGCGCGGCGAGCGCGCGTTCGGGCTGCTGACGGTCGAGGGCGGCGTGCACCGCCTGGTCCGCATCAGCCCCTTCGACAGCCAGAATCGGCGGCACACCAGCTTCGCCTCGGTCGAGGTCATGCCCGAGATCGACGACGCGATCGAGGTCGACATCGATCCCAAGGACGTGCGCGTCGACGTCTACCGGTCGTCTGGACCGGGCGGGCAATCGGTCAACACCACCGACTCCGCGGTGCGCGTGGTCTACCGCGGTGGCACGCCCGAGGAGATCGTGGTCACCTGCCAGGACGGCAAGTCGCAGATCAAGAATCGTGAGAAGGCCATGACCGTGCTGCGGTCGCGTCTGTGGGAGCGCGAGGAGCGCCGCCGGCTCGAGGAGCAGATGCGGGCGCGCGGCACGCAGAAGGCCATCGAGTGGGGCTCGCAGATCCGCAGCTACGTGCTCGACAAGCAGTACGTGAAGGACCACCGCACCGGCCACATGCGCCACGATCCCGATCACGTCCTGGACGGCGACATCGACGACCTGGTCTGGAGCGGCCTGGAGTGGCGCGCGACCGCGGCCCAAGGCGAGGCCGAGAGACGCGGCGAGGCCGCGGCGCCGGGCGGCTGACCCCCGTGGGCGTCGTCCGCGTCCTGGCCGTCTCCGACGCGGTCTCGCCCATCGTCTACTCGCAGAACTTCCCGGCCAACCTGCCCCCCTTCGACGTCGTCCTCGGCGCGGGCGACCTGCCAGGCCACGTGCTCGAGTTCATCGCCACCAAGACGCGCACGCCGCCCGTCTACGTCATCGGCAACCACGGCAACGCCTACCTGCGGGGCGAGGATCCCGAGGAGCTGCGGTTGCCGGGCGGCTGCATCAACGCCCACCGGCGGGTGGTGCGCGTGGCGGGCCTGCTGATCGCCGGCCTCGAGGGCTGCGCCCGCTACCGGCCGGGCCCCCATCAGTACTCTCAGGCGGCCTACCAGCTGATGGCCGCCGCGATGGCGCCGCAGCTGCTCTGGAACCGCGCGCGCTACGGGCGTGCGGTCGACGTCCTGCTCACGCACGCCGCGCCGGTCGGTCCGCACGCCGGCACCGACTGGCCGCACCGCGGCGTGGCCGCGTTCAACCGCTTCCACGACCTGTGGCGCCCGCAGGTGCACGTCCACGGCCACGTCCACCTGTCGGGCGCCAACGCCCCGCGCCGCTACCTGACGCCGGGCGGGGTGCGGGTCATCAACGCGTACGAGTTCGCGACGTTCGAGGTCAGCGTTCCCTGACCCCAGGAGGACCCGCATGCCCGACACCGGAGCCGATCCGAGCCGCCGACCGACCGCCACCGACGCCTGGCGGGCGCTGCTGCCCGACGCGGTGCTCGTCGCCGGCGCCGTGCCGTGGCTGGCCCCCGCCGCCCTCGACCACCTCGGCGACCCCGATGGCGAGCGCGTGGACCTGCTGGCGGGCCGCCCCGTGGTCGTCCCGCGCCTGGCGCTGGGGCACCTGCGCCTCACCGGGGCCGACCGGGTGCCGTTCACGCACGGCCTCCTCAGCCAGGACGTGGCCGGGCTGCCCGAGGGCGCCGCGTCCGACGCGCTGCTGCTCGACCACCGGGGCCAGCCGCGGGCCGGCGTCACCGTGGTCCGCCGGCGCGACGACCTCTTCCTGGCGGTCGACGACGGCGCCGGCGCCGCCGTCCGCCGCGTCCTCGAGGAGCACGTGGTGTTCGACCAGGTCGAGGTCCGGGACCTGGATGCGCGGCTGGTGGGCGCGACGCTGCACGCGGCCGACCCCGCCGCCCTGTCGGCCGCGGTGGACGCCGCCTGGGACGGTTCGGGCGAGGCGCTCGCCGGCGTCATCGCGCTGGTCGACGGCCGCCCCGAGGCGGGGACCGGTCCCACCGTCGAACCGGCCACGGCGCACGGGCGGGCGTTGCTGCGGCCGCGCCGGCAGGCCGGCGCGTGGGCGGTCGACGTCCACCTCCTGGCCGAGGACCTGGCGTTGGCCTGGTCGGCCTGGGTCCGCGCGCAGGTGCGCCCGGTGGGCGAGCGCGCCTGGACCGCCGGCAGGGTGGCCGCCGGCCACGCCAGCGCGCTGGGCGAGGGGCGCCTCGGGCTGCCGCAGGAGACGGGCCTCGAGGGCCGCATCAGCTACCGCAAGGGCTGCTACCTGGGGCAGGAGATCATGGCCCGCGTCGAGGCGCGCGCCAGCCTGCGTCGCGGGCTGCGCCGGGTCCGGCTGGACGGTCCGCCGCCGGGCCTCGGGCTGGCCCGCGGCTGGCGTATCGAGGGCCGCGACGGTCGGCCGGTCGGCGCCCTCGGGAGCGCCGCGCCGGCGCCCGACGGCCGCGGCTGGTGGGCGCTGGCGGTGGTGCGCCTCGACGCCGACGACACGGCGGGCTGGCAGCTGAGGGTGGACGGTGAGCCGCCGCGTTCGGGGCCGACCGCGATCGCGGTGTCCCTGCTCGCCGCCGGCGGTACCTGATAGCATGTCGGCATCCACAGCCCGGGCGGCGTCGCCGCCGTGGGCGCGGACCCGCCGAGCCATGAACCGACCGATCCGCGTGCTCATCGCCAAGCCCGGCCTAGACGGCCACGATCGTGGGGCCAAGGTCGTGGCCCGCGCCTTGCGCGACGCCGGCATGGAGGTCGTGTACACCGGCCTGCGGCAGAGCGCCGAGGCGATCGTGACGGCCGCGCTGCAGGAAGACGTCGACGCGGTGGGGTTGTCGGTGCTCTCGGGCGCCCACCTGCAGCACTTCGCCGACGTCGGCGCCCGGCTGCGCGAGGCGGGCGCGGGGTCGATGCTGGTCTTCGGCGGCGGCATCGTGCCCGACGCCGACCGTCCGGCCCTGGCCGCGATGGGCGTGGGCGAGGTCTTCGGACCCGGTACCCCGACGTCGGCGATGGTCGACTACGTGCGCGCCCAGGTGGCGCGCCGGCGCGCCCAAGAGGCGGACCCGGGCGCCCAGGAGGCGGCCTCATGAGGCTCATCGGACCTCCAGGTACTTCTTGCGACGTCGTGACGCCGATCGGATGCCCCCGCTCGTGAGCCTTCGAGGCCACCTGCGGGCGGCCCTCCTGGCGGCGCTGCTGGCCGGCCTTGCGAGCGCCGCGTGGGCGCAGGGGTACGCGCTGGTCGTGGTGCAGCCCGGCGACGCGATCGGTGCGATCGCGCAGCGTTACGGCATCGGCACCGACACCCTGCTGGAGTACAACGGCCTCCACGGTCACCTGATCCGGCCGGGCGACGTGTTGCAGGTGCCGCTGCAAGAGGCGAAGGGCGGCCTGGTGGAACCGGCCCCCGACCCGCCCGCGGGCTTCCGACGCCACACCCTCGCGTCGGGCGAGACGCTGTCGTCGGTGACGCAGCGCTACGGCATCACGCTGAAGGCACTGGTCGGGGCCAACCCCGACCTCTCGTCGCTCGACCGTCTGCCGGTGGGCGTCGAGTTGCTGATCCCGCCGGGCGAGGGGCTGCTCGTCACCCTCGAGTACGGCGTGGACCTGATCGAGCTGATCGTCGCGTACGGTGCCGACCCGGTGGCCGTCGCGCGCGCCAACCAGATCCGCAGCCCCCTCGACCTGCGTCCCGGCATGCTGCTGTTCCTGCCGGGGGTGGAGCCGACCGGTGCCCTCGAGCGACTCGCGACCGTGCGCGAGCTCGAGAACACCTACGTCTGGCCGCTGCACGGCCGGCTCACCTCCTACTTCGGGCGCCGCAACCTGGGGATGGGCACCGCCGCCTTCCACCGCGGCCTCGACATCGCCGCCCCCACCGGCACGCCCATCGTCGCCGCGCGCTCGGGCACGGTGACCTTCGCCGGCTGGTCCAACCGCGGCTACGGCAACCTGGTCAAGATCCGCCACGCCGGCGGTGCGGAGACGTGGTACGCCCACGCCAGCCGCATCCTCGTGCGCGTGGGCCAGGGCGTGCGCCAGGGCGACACGATCGCCCTGGTCGGATCGACCGGGATCTCGACCGGTCCCCACCTGCACCTCGAGCTGCACGTCGGTGGCCGGGCCATCGACCCGTTGACCGAGCTTCGTTGAGCTGAACCCGGGCCGCAGACGCCTTGCCGGTCACGGGGCGGCGATCGCCGCCGTCGTCGGGCCGCGGGCGTCAGGTGGCCGGCGTGTCCACCAGCAGCCGGCCGCAGGACGGGCAGCGGGTCACGCCGACGCCCTTGCGCACCTTCTGCACGACGTGGATCGGGAGCTGCACATGGCAGCCGCCGCAGCGCTTGCCGCCGTGGAGTCCCACCAGCGCCAAGCCGCGCCGGGCGCGTCGCACCTGCTCGTACTGCCGAAGCAGACCCTCGTCGATCTCGGTGCACAGGCGCGCGCGGCGATCGGCGAGGTCGGCGTCGCGCAGGTCGAGCGCCGCGACGCGCTCGCGTTCGGCCGCCTCGAGGCCCTCGAGCTCGGGGGTCATCGTCGCCAGCTGGGCCTCGACCTCGGCCAGGGCGCCGGCGACGCGCTCGAGCTCCTCCATCAGCGGCAGGGTGTCCTCCTCGAGCTCCTGGGCCCGGGTCGCGAACTGCAGCTCCTGGTTCTGGTACTGCGCCATCTCCTTGCTGGAATCGGCCCGCAGGGCCGACTCGGACGCGTCCTTGCGCCGCTCCTGCAGGGTCTTGAGATCCAGCTCGTTGCTCGCCACCCGGCGGCGCAGCGCCTCGTGCTCCTGGCGCACGCGACCCAGGTCGCGCAGGAGCGCGGTTTGCCGCTCGCGGCCGGCCAGCAGCTCGGGGGCGACCTCGCCGCGTTCGACGGCCAGGACGTCGCGTTGCAGGTCGAGGGCCTGGACCTCGCTCAGCGTGTCGAGCATGCGGCCTCCAGAACGAGGACGCTCCGTGCGGCGTCGGCCACACGGAGCGCGCAGAAGAGCGAAGGGACACCCGGCGTCACGGACCGCAGTCTATCACCCCTGCCGCGGCGGCCCGGCCGCGGTAGACTCGCCGGATGTTCGAGGACTCGGTCGAGGGCTTCATCGCCCGCTGGCGCGACCACGCCGCCGACGGCGTCGCGTTCGCGCGCGCCGAGGGCAGCCCCCTGCTGGAGGTCGCCCTCGGCGAGGCCGTGGTGCAGCTGTTCGAGCGCACCGGCCCGTACGAAGCCCCGACCGGACCCGTGCGGCTGATCGTGCACGCGGTGGCGTCGGCCTGGACGACGACGGAGGACGGCCCCCCGGTCCTGGCGGCCGTCGGACCGGCGCGCCTGCGGGTCGCCGGACGGGTCGTCGAGCGCGAGGCGCCGCTGGTGGTGATCGACGCCGGCATCCCGGTCGTGTTGGGCCTCGAGCGTGACGACGACGGGACGGCCTGGCCCGAGGTCGGCGGTTGGCTGGCCTGCGAGACGCTGGCGCCGGCGCAGGCGTTCGTGTTGCGCCACGGCGGCGACCGGCGCCCGCCGGTCGCCGCCGACGAGCAAGTCTAGGACGGACGTGCCGCACCCGCCCCGCCCTCGCAAGGACCCCTCGGCCCCGCCCTACACGGCGCCCGTGCGCCAGGTCGCGCCCGGTTCGCCGGCGGCCGTCGCCGGTGTCGGTGCCGGTTGGGAGCTCGTGCGCATCAACGGCCGGTATGTGCCCGACATCCTGGCCTACCGGCACGAGCTCGAGCGCGGCGAGTCCACGCTCGAGGCGCGCGACCCGGCGAGCGGGACCGTCGTCGCGTTCACGGTCGCGTGGGAGGATCCCGGCCTCGAGTTCGAGGACGTGATCTTCGACGGCTTGCGGCTGTGTGCCAACCAGTGCGAGTTCTGCTACGTGCACCAGATGCCGAAGGGCTTCCGCAAGAGCCTCTACGTCATGGACGACGACTTCCGCACCAGCTTCCTGTATGGCAGCTTCGTCACCCTGACCAATCTCACCGACGACGACGTCCGCCGCATCCTCGAGGAACACCTCTCGCCGCTGTACGTCTCGGTGCACACCGCCGACGAGGCGCTGCGCCGCGACATGATGCGCTGGTTCCGGCTGAAGGTCAGGGACCCGCGGGCCACCAGCGTGCGCGGCATGATCGAGCGCCTCGAGCCGATCGACCTCTTCACCCAGGTGGTGGCGTTGCCCGGCCGAAACGACGGCGAGGCGCTCGACCTGACCCTCGACTACCTCGCCTCGCGCCCCAACGTCCAGGCGGTGGCCGTGGTGCCGGTCGGCCTCACGGACCACCGGCGCAACCTGCCGACACTGAACGGCTTCACCGCCGACGCGGCGGAGGCCGTGGTCGCGCGCGTCGAGCGGTTCCAGCGGCGCATGCTCGCGGAGCGCGGCGGCCGCTTCGCCTTCCTGGCCGACGAGTTCTACCTGGTCGCCGGCCGCCCGCTGCCGCCGGCCGTGGCGTACGAGGGCTTCGCCATGCTCGAGAACGGCGTGGGCATGGTGCGCGACTTCCTCGAGGGCCCCTCGCCGGTGCTGCCGGCGGCGCTGCCCCGGCCGCTGCGGGTCATCTGCGCGACGGGGACCCTGTTCGCGCCGGTCCTCGAGGCCGCGCTCGCGCCCTTGCGGGCCGTCGCCGGGCTCGACCTGCGGGTCCGCCCGCTGGCCAACCGCACGTTCGGAGCGGTCACGACCGTGACCGGCCTGCTGGCGGGCCGCGACTTCCTGACCCAGATCGCGCCGGGCGAGGCCGACCTGCTGCTCGTCTCGCCCAACGTCCTCAAGTACGGCACCGAGACGCTGCTCGACGACCGCACCCTGGACGACCTGCGGCGCGAGTTGCGCATGCGCGTCGAAGTCGGGGGCACGCGCCTCGGCGAGCTCGTCGCGTCGATCCTCGGTGGCGAGGGCCGCGCCGCCCTGCCGCAGTTCGGCTTCTCGACCCACGCCGTCAAGGAGGGCTCGGGCCAGCACTGAGCCCGGCGAACCATGACCCCCCGGCCCCGCCCGGGTCGGTCGCCACGGTGTCGTGCCGGGACCGGGTGTAGGCTCGCGCCGAGATGGCCGTCGAACCACCGTCCCCTCGAGATGCCGCGGCGGGCCGCGGGGCGTCCGTGCGCCCCGTGCCGCGCCGGAGCCTGGCCGCCTACCTGCGGCTGGTCCGCTTCCGGCACACCCTCTTCGCGCTGCCGTTCGCGTTCGCGGGCATGTGGATGGCCGCCGACGGCCTGCCGGGGTGGGCGACCTTGGTCTGGGTGACGCTGGCCATGGCCGGCGCCCGCACCTTCGCGATGGCGGTCAACCGCGTGCTCGACGCGAGGATCGACGCGGCCAACCCCCGAACCGCGGATCGCGAGATCCCCAGCGGGGTCCTGAGCGCGGTCGACGGTTGGCTGCTCGCGGCCCTGGGCCTCGTCGCGTTCGTGGTCGCGGGCCTGGCGCTGAACCCGCTCACCGCCGCGTTGCTGCCGGTCGCGGCGCTGTTCATGGCCGTCTACCCGCTGGTCAAGCGCGTCTCGTGGTGGTGCCACGCCTGGCTGGGCGTCACCATCGGGGCGGCGGCCGCCGGCGGGTGGATCGCCGTGACCGGCGCCTTCGCGGCTCCGGCGTGGTGGCTGTGGCTGGCCGTCGGCGCGTGGATCGCCGGCTTCGACGTCGTCTACGCCATGCTCGACCGCGGCTTCGACCGCGCGCACGGGATCCACAGCGTGCCGGCGCGCTTCGGCGACGCCGTCGCCGGCCGCATCGCCGTGGCGGCGCATGCGGTCGCCGTCGCCGCGCTCACGGCGCTGGCGCCCGCCGCCGGGCTCGGTTGGGTCTACCTGCTCACGGTCGCGGCGGTCGCGATCGTGTTCGCGGGGCAACACGCGTCATTGGCGCGGCATGGCGCGGCGGTGGCGCTGCGGGCCTTCGACGCCAACCTGATCGTGGGCCTGCTCGTGTTCGCGGGCGTGATCGTCGACCGCGCCGTCCGCGGCGTCGGGGGGTGAGCGCGGCGACGCCGAGGCGCATCCCCGTCGGTTGACACCCCGCGGAGCGCCTGCGTATGCTCACCGATGCGTCTGGAGCGGTAGTGTAGCGGTTAGCATATCTGCCTGTCACGCAGAAGGTCGCGGGTTCAAATCCCGTCCGCTCCGCCATTCGAAGGCCGGCCCTCGGGTCGGCCTTTCGTGTCGTGGCCCACGGTCGACCCGGGTGGCGGACCACCGTTGCCGCCGGGCGTGCCTGGTAGCGTACAGGCATGCCCGACCTGCCCGTGTTCCCGCTCGACCTCGTCGTCTTCCCAGGCCAGACGGTGCCCCTGCTGGTGTTCGAGGCGCGCTACAAGCGCCTCGTCAAGGCCGTCCTGGAGCTCGACGAGCCACGCTTCGTCATCACCCGCGCGCAGCCTGCCGTCGACGGTCCGGCCATGGCGGCGTGCGGCACCGTGGTGCGCGTGGTCGAGCTGGCCGAGCGGCCCGACGGGACGTTCACGCTCACCGGGCACGGCGGCGAGCGTGTGCGGGTGGACGTCACCCGGCGCGAGGACGTTCCGGAGTCGGACGGCAGCGAGCGGCCCCTGTTCTTCACCACGGCCGAGCCGTGGCCGGTGCTGCGCGACGATCCCAACCTCGAGCGGGTGGCGGCCTGGGACGCGCTCGAGGCGTTCCGGCGCTACGCCCGCACCTTCTTCGCCGCCGACGCCGAGCGTCAGGTCGACGAGCACGTGCCCGACGACGTGCTGTTCCAGGCATCGTTCGTGTGCGCCAACCTGCGGCTCGAGGGCGGCGAGCGACAGGCGCTGCTGGAGGCCACCTCGCTGGTCGACCGCTTCCGGCTCGCGGAGCGGCTCATCGAGGAGCGCCTCGCGGCCCACACGCCCGGTCTCGACGACGCGTCGTGACCGAGCGGCCGCCCGAGGCGCCCGCCCGGCGAACGCTCGACCCGGAGCTCGAAACGGCGCTCACGTTCCGCTGGGCCGACCTCGACGGCGTGACGCCCGATCTCCCAGGCTGCGGGGGCCGCCTGCGCGCGGATCCCGAGGACTTCGTCGTGCGCGAGTTGCCCCTCTACCTGCCGTCGGGCGAGGGCAGCCACGCCTACGCCCGCGTGGAGAAGGTGGGCTGCACCACCCGCGACCTGCAGCGGGCGCTGGTGGCGGCGGGCGTGCCGGTCGCCCGCATCGGCGTCGCCGGGCTGAAGGACAAGGTCGCGCGCACGGAGCAGTGGCTCTCGGTCCCGCGCAGCCACGAGGTCGCGGCGTGGGCGGCACTGGAGGCGCTCGCCGGCGTGCGCGTGCTGGAGACCAGCCGTCACGGCAACAAGCTGGGCATCGGCCACCTGCGGGGCAACGCCTTCCGCGTCCGCGTGCGCGGCGCGGTACCGGAAGGCGCGGACCGCGCCCGGGCGGTCGCGGCGCGCCTCTCCGAGGTCGGCATCCCGAACTACCTCGGTCCCCAACGTTTCGGGCGCCTCGGCCGCAACGCGGTCGACGGCTGGCGGCTCGTCCGCGGCGAGCGCGTGCCGGGCGACGTGCGGCTGCAGCGCTTCTTCGTCTCCGCGCTGCAGTCGCAGGTGTTCAACCTGCTGCTCGCGGAGCGCGTGCGCGACGGGCTCTACCGCGCTCTGGTGGCGGGCGACTGGGCGCGCAAGCACGACACCGGTGGCACCTTCGAGGTCGTCGACGCGGAGGCCGAGTCACCCCGCGCGCTGACGCTGCAGGTCTCGGCGACCCTGCCGCTGCACGGCAAGAAGGTGCGCCTCTCGGGCGGCGAGGCGGGCGCGCGCGAGGAGCGCCTGCTGGCGGCCCTGGCGCTGCGCTGGACGGACCTCGTGCGGCGCCACGGCGATCGCCGGTCCTCGCGCCTGGCGAACGTCCGGGTGGACGTCGAGGCGGCAGGCGACGACCTGTGGCTGGCGTTCGAGCTCCCCAAGGGGAGCTACGCCACCACCCTCTTGCGCGAGCTGATGAAGGTCGACGTCGACGCGCCGCTCGACGATGCGTCGTCGTCCGGGCCGTAGCGGCGCCAGGCAAACTCCGTGAGCGCGAGCAGCAGGGCGAGCGCGGCCGGCCATGCCCACAGGGGCGCGGCGGTCGGCGCCCCAGGCGGTAGGTAGGGGGCGCCCGGCTCGACCACCGTGCCGCCGGTCCGGGCAGCGAGCGTGGCGAGCAGCGCGGCGCCGTCGACGTCGGCGAACTCCGGGTCGGGCGTGGCGATCGCACGGCGCGCGACCACGTCGGGGCCGTCCGACACGACCACGGTGCCGCCGCTGCCGCGCACGGGCAGCGACCCGACGTAGCGCCCGGGCGCGACCTGCCGCAGCGGCGTCTCCAGGCCCTGGAAGCGGGCCACCAATGGGCGGTCGTTGACGTACGCGCCGGCGTCGACGGCGTCCACCACCACCTCGAGGGTGGCGCCGCGGGGCGTGACGGAGGCGGTGTACGGCGCAGGCCGCGCCTGCAGCCAACGCACGACCCCACCGAGGAGGCCCGGCAGCGCCTCCCAGCGACCGAAGTCGCCGGCCCAGGCGTTCAGGTCGGTGGTGAGGGCGGCGCTGCGGCCGAGCCCCGCGCGCCCGACCGCCAGCAGGGGCTCGCCGTCCTGCCCGATGAACAGCGCCTCGCCGGTGGCCTTGAGGCTCGTCGCCACGTAGGCGTCGACGCGCGGCGCCGGCCCCTCGAACGGCGACAGGGGGTGGCGACGGCCCACGGGCGCCACGCCGTCGTCGCGCAGCAGGTCGCGGGTGGCCGTGAGCGCCTCGGCGGTGAACAGGCGCGGCAGGGTGCGCACGTCGAACGCCTCGTAGAAGCGCCCGCCGCCGCCCTGCGCGATCTCCTTCAGCGCTTCGGTGTCGGCGTCGGCGCCGATGGCGACCGCGCTGCTGGTGATCCGCTGGGCACGCGCGCCGGCCGCGATGGCCCGCCACTCCGGCGTGCCCCCGCTGGCGAACGGACCGCTGCCGTCGAACAGCTTGCCGTCGGACAGCACGATGATGTGCTTCACCGCCGCGTCGGTCCCGCGCAGGGCTTCGATCGCCATCGTGTAGCCCGGCCGCAGGATGGTGCCGCCCTGCGGCGCGATGGCCAGCGTAGCGTCGAGCATCGCCCGCTTGCCGCTGTCGGTGGCGGGGCGCAGGTCGAACACCCAGCGGGTGAGCGCCGGATCGGAGAAGACGATCAGGCCGAGGAGGTCGTCCTGGTACGCCAGGTCGATCACGTCGATGACGCCCTGCTTGGCGAGCTCCAGGCGGCTGGGGTTGCCTGCCGCCATCGACTGCGAGATGTCGAGGACGATCACCATCGCGACCTGCGGGACGGTGACCTCGGTGCGGACGTCGCTGGAGACCGGCAGGACCGCCTCCACCGGCGTCCGGTACCAGCCGCCGAGGCCGAAGCCCTCGGGCCCGCCGGTCATGAGCAGGCCGCCCCCCTGGTCGACGTAGCGCGCCAGGAGCTCGAGCTGCCCCGCCGCGAAGGAACCGGACCCGGCGCGCAGCACGACGGCGCTGGGTTCGAAGGGCGCCGCCAGCCGCTCGGGTCCACCCTCCTCGACGTCGAAGCCCTGCACCCGCAGTAGCCGGGCCGTGGCCGGGTCGCCGATCACGAGCACCGGCGAGCGGGACGAGACGGCGATCTCGGTGCCCTGCCGGTCGTCCTGCGTCGGCTGCTCGAAGTCGACCGACAGCGTCGCCCCGACGCGCAGCAGGCCGTCGCCGGTCGCGCCCGCGCGGTCGATCGGCGCTGAGATGCGGAAGGGGAGGGCGTGCTGGCCCGCCTCCAGTTGAACTTCGATGGGCGCCTGCAGGGCACCGTCGACGTCGGGACGGAGCGTGAGGCGCGCCGGGCGGTCGAGGTGGACGACCGCCACCACCTCGACGCTGGCGCCCGGCGCCACGCGCTCCGGCGCCCACAACGCCTCCAGCCGCGCGTTCGCCAGGCTCGGTACGGCGACCACGTCGACCGGCACCGACGCATGCGGGACGCGGGGTGCTTCGTCGAGGCCGGCCGACGTCTGGCTGCCGGCCGGCGCCTGGCTGCCGGCCGGCGCCTGCGTGCCGGCCGTGTCGACGCCGTCGGTCAGGAGCAGGACCCGGCGGGCGCCGTCGGCCGTGGCGACCGCCAGGGCGCGGCCGAGGTCGGTGCGGCCCGTGTCGAGGGCGTCGGGCGTGAGCGCCTGCAGCTGGGCGACGCGGGTCGTGTCGCCGGCGAACAGGTAGATGCTGGCCTCGTCGCCCAGCGCGGCGACGAAGGGGGCCGCGGCCCGCCGGGCGGCGTCGCCGACGCTGGCCGACACGTCGACCAGCACGGCGATGCGGTCCTCCGCGGCGGGGCGCTGCGGCTGCGCCAGCGCCACCACCAGCGCGGCCAGCGCGGCGGCGCGCCAGGCCCTGCCGCGCCCCCGCGGCAGCGCGAGCAGCAGCGGCAGGGCCAGCAGGACCCAGGGAGCGGCGAACAGATCGGTCACGTAGGCCATCGCGTCAAGCTACCCGTCGGCGGTGACCGGACCATGAGGCCGCGCGACCGCTTGTATGATGTGGGTCGATGCAGGCCAAGGCCGCGCCCTACGTGTTGATCGCGATGGCCACCGAGGCCCGGGGTGCCGGCCTGCGGGCGGTCGTGGCCGAACTCGAGCTGGGCGTCGAGGTGTTCACCGACGTCGAGCGGCTCCTGTACCACACGCGTGGGTCGGTGCCGGAGGCGATCGTGCTGGAGCACGCCCTGGTCGAGGGGGTGGCGCAGCTCGATCTGGTCGCGCTCCTGCGGCGGCGGGCGTCGCTGGTCGACGTGCCGCTGGTGTACCTCGGCCCCCCGCAGCCCGACCTGACGGCGCGCATGGTCGAGCAGGGCGTCGACGCCTACCTGACGCTTCCGACCCGTCCCGAGGTGGTGCGCGCCACGCTCCGGCGCCAACTGGACCGGCGGCAGGCCGAGCGTGGCCTGCGCTACGCGCTGGAGCAGTCGCGCCGCTACGAGCAGGCGTTCAAGGAGTCGGAGCGGGTCAAGGATGACCTCATCCACATGCTGGTCCACGACCTCAAGAGCCCGATCTCCAGCGTCATGGGCCTGCTCGACCACTCGCTCGAGATGCTGAAGGCGGGCCAGCTCGAGGACGCCGGCCTCGACGAGCTGCTCGGCCTGGCGCGTGGCGAGGCCCAGCACCTGCTCAACCTGGCCGCCAACATCCTCGACGTGCGACGCATGAAGGACGGGCACATGCCGTACGCCCCGGCGGCGGTCGGCAGCCTCACGGAGCTCGCCAAGGAGGCGTTGGGCGACGTCTCGGGGGGTCCGCGCGACCGTCACTTCGGCTTCCTCGTGCGGCCCGAGGCCGAGCGCATCGTGGCCGATCCCAACCTCCTGCGCCGGGTGCTGGCGAACCTCATGGCGAACGCCATCAAGCACACCCGGCGCGGTGGCTACATCGACTTCCGCGCCTGGCGTCAGGACGACGACTTCGTCCTCTCCATCCGCGACGATGGCGAGGGGATCCCCGAGGCCGACCAGAAGCGCATCTTCAACGCCTTCGAGCAGTCGCGGCACACGGTCCACGACCGCTACGACACCGGCATGGGGCTCACCTTCTGCAAGCTGGCCGTGGAGAAGCACGGCGGCCGGATCTGGGTGGAATCCAAGGTGGGCCGCGGCTCGACCTTCTACTTCACGATCCCCGTCGACGTGGCGGCGCCCACGCGCGACGAAGCCGTCGCCGTCGCCGGGGGTTGACGGGCGGGCGTGCCCCCTGACCTGCGGCTCGAGCGCGAGCTCCGGCGGCGCGGGTTCCGGGTCGTCGCCGGCGTCGACGAGGCCGGCCGGGGCGCCTGGGCGGGACCGGTGGTCGCGGCGGTGGTCGTGCTCCCCGACCGGCGCGACCTGCCCTACGTCGACTCGAAGACCGCGAGCGCATCGGCTCGCGAGCGCCTGGCGGAACACGTGCGGCGGGCCGCGCGCGCCTGGGCGGTGGCCGAGGCCTCCGCCGCCGAGGTCGACGAGATCGGACCGCTGCGGGCGACCCACCTCGCGGTCCATCGCGCCATCGAGCGGCTGACGGTCGTCCCGGACGCGTACGTCACCGATTACCTGCGCCTGCGGTTCGCACGCCTCCCTCACCCCGAGGTGCTCGCCCCGCCGCGCGCAGACGGCGCCTCGCTCAGCGTGGCGGCGGCATCCCTGCTGGCCAAGACGCACCGCGACGCACGCATGCGCGAAGCGGCGGTAGATTGGCCGGCGTACGGCTTCGAGCGCCACATGGGGTACGGCGTGCCGGCCCACCGGTCCGCCCTGGGGCGCTGGGGGCCGTGTCCGTGGCATCGCCGCAGCTTCCGTCCGGTGGCGGCGTTCGCGGGCGGTGGGCGCGTGGGGCGCCGCGGCGGCGACGCAGCGCACGGCGGCCCGGCCACGGGCGCCTCGGGAGGAACCGCATGACCGACGCCATCGGCGTGACGTTCGACAACGGCCCGAAGCTCCACTTCGTGGAGGCGCCGCCGACCCCGCCGCCGGTCGGTGCCAGCTGCGTGGTCACCACCCGGCGCGGCCTCGAGGTCGGGCGCGTGCGCACCGAGCCGCGGCGCGAGGAGCGCACGGTCGGCCACCTGCTGCGCGTCGCCGACCAGGTCGACCTCGAGGCCCACGAGCGCCTCAAGGGCAAGGCCGACGACCTCAAGTGGCTCTTGCGCGCGCGGGCGCGCCAGTCGGGTGCCGACGTGAAGGTCGTGGCCCTGGAGTTCACCCTCGACGAGGCCGCCCTGGTCGTCAACTACAGCGCGGAAGGCCAGGCGCCCCTGCGCGTGCTGGCCCAGGCGCTGATGGACCACACCGAGGCGCGGCTCGAGTTCGTCAACGTCGGTCCGCGCGACCAGGCGCGGATCCTCGGCACGCTGGGCCGCTGCGGCGACGGCTCCTGCTCGTCGACCTGGCTCCAGTCGTTCAGCGCGGTGTCGATCCGCATGGCGCGCGACCAGCAGCTGCCGCTGAACCCCGAGAAGATCACCGGGCCCTGTGGGCGGCTGATGTGCTGCCTGCAGTACGAGCACGACCTCTACCGGGAGCTGCTGCAGGGCATGCCCAAGAAGGGCGGCAAGGCCTGCCACGATGCCTCGGGCGTGTGCGGTCGGGTGGTGAAGGTGACGCCGCTCGCGGGGACCGTCGAGCTTCGCACCGAGGAGGGGACGCACCACGAGTACCCGGCCGGCGAGGTGCGGCGGGTCAAGGGTGCGTGAGCGCGGGATCAGGCTGGCCAGTCGAGCTCTGCGAACGCCGTGAGGGCCTCCGCGAGCCGGACGCCGAGGGCCTGGAGCAGCGTCCTGCCGGTTCCCGCGTCGCCAAGCTCGGCTGCTCCGATCGTGCCGTCGGTGGCCAGGTCGCTGGTCAGCCACGCGAAGCCGTGGCGCAGTAGCCGCGCGACGCGTTCCTCGACGGCCCGCGTGGCGGCGGGATCGCGCCCTGCGAGCACTGCGAGGCGGACCCGCTCGGGTGCAACAGCGAGCATCAGGCTGGTCTCGCGTGCGCCGGCGTGCAGATCGGCCGGGTCGGCGGGCGGGACGTCTTCGGGCCTGAGCAGGTCCCAGGCATGGAGGTTCCAGACCGCCAACGCGGGCCTACGCGCGCGGGCGTCCCGTGCGAACGCGGCCAACGTGGCGTGGTTGCCGCCATGGGTGTTGAACAGCACCAGGCGCCGACCACCCGCGGTCCACACGCCCTCAGCGACGTCGCGCAGGACGCGCCTGAGGGTACCTGCCCGGAGGCTGAGGGTGCCCGCGAAGCCGGCGTGCTCGTTGCTCTTGCCGTACGCGAGGGTGGGCAGAACGATGAGGGGTATCCGTGTGGGCATCCTTCGCCGCCCCTCGGCCAGTATCGCCTCCGCGAGCAACGTGTCGGTCCCGATTGGCAGATGGTGACCGTGCTGCTCGGTGCTCGCGACGGGCAGAACGGCGACCGTGGCGGGATCGGCGAAGCGTCCCGCCGCCTCCGGCCAGGTGAGGTCGGCGAGTTCCGCCGTTGGCGGTACGTCCGGGAGCATGCGGGGCGGCCTCAACCTTGCCAGCGCCAGGCCGTCTCGCGCCGGGTCTCGACGACGACCTTCCCACGGCTGACGACGAGGTTCCGCTCGGCGTTCATCTGGAGCACCTCGTGAAGGTTGGCCGCTGCGAAGAGCTGGAGGTTGGCCGGGTTGCCCTCGGCGATGCGGTAGTCGCGCAACCGAAGCGCCTTGGCGCCGTTGTGCGTGGCGATGTCGAACGCCACCTCGAAGCCGCGGGGCGTGGCCAGCCTGGCGAGGTGGACGGTGTAATGGACGGCTTCGAGAAGATCGGCGCGACCGAGCGGGTAGTAGAAGTTGTCGAGGTCGTCCTGGCCTACGCAGACGTTGACGCCGGCGCGGAGCAGTTCCGGCACCCGAGTGTAGGTGCCGAGCGAGTTGACGTGGGCGTTGGCCGTGATGTTCATGCCCGCCTGACGGACGAGCTGGATGACCTTGGCCGCATGGACGTCCGGATAGTGCCGCAGGGCTCCGTTGTGGCCGCTGGACACGCGCCCTAGGTAACCCGTTCGCAGGGCCTTGACGGCGACCTTCTCGAGCGTTCTCGCGTTGGGGTTGTCGGTGTCGTCGCACAGGAAGTGCAGATCGAGGTCATGCTTCAGCGCCAGGTCGAAGCAGAAGTCGATGTGCACCTGGGCGGCCGCGTCGTCCCACTCGACCCAGGGTAGGCCGCCGACCACGTCGGCGCCCTCGCGAATGGCCTCGCCCAGCAGGTCGTGGGTGCGCGGGTTCGTGGCCAAGCCTTCCTGAGGGAAGGCGCAGACCTGCAGGTCCATGACGTCGGCGAACCGTTCCTTGGCGCGCAACACGCCGCGCAAGGCGGTCAACCCGGCGTGGGAGTCGACGTCAACGAACATGCGCATGGCCAGGGTGCCGTGCCGCACGGCCAGCCTCAACGCCCGTCCGACGCGCTCGGCGACGTCTTCGATGGTGTAGGCCCGCTTGAACGCCCAGGTCGCTTCGATCGGGATGACGTTGTCATGGAACTGCTCGTACTCGACCATCCCGGATCGGGGCTCGTCGGCGAAGTCGACGCCGGGGGCCGCCAGCTCCCGCAGCGGGTAGCGGTAGCGGCCCATCGCCTCACCGTAGAAGCTCTTGTCGATGTGGAAGTGGGTGTCGACGAAGGGCTCGGTGACCAACCGGCCGGCCGCATCGATCTCCTCGCGGCCGGTACCGTCGACTCCCTCCGCGATACGGGTGAAGCGACCGCCATCGATGGCGATGTCGACCAGACCGTCGCGATTCCGGAGTTGGGCACGGCGGATGACGAGGTCGTGGGGCATTGGGGTACACCTTCCTCCGGTCAGCTGGCGCGGCTGAGTGGGACCGCGACGAGGACGAGCGCGGCGGCGAGCAGGCGGGGCAGGTTGAGGTGGATCGGGGTGTCGCGCAGCACGCCGAAGTGGTCGAGGACGATGGCGGCGAGCAGCTGCCCCGCGATGGCCGCCACCAGCGTGGGGGTGACCCCGAGGCGGGGCGCGAGGTACGTCATCGCGGCGACGTAGGCCAACCCAGCCACGCCGCCGAGCAGCAGGTAGGGTGGTACACCGACCAGCGACAGGGTCTTGGGGCTGCGGGCAGCGAGGCCAACCACCAGAATCGCCGCGAAGCTGACCGTGATGCTGATGAGCACCGCGTTGAGGGTGCCGGTGTGGCCTGCGAGGCGCCCGTTGACGGCGGCCTGCAGGGCGGAGAGTCCGCCCGCGGCGAGTCCGGCCAGGAACAGGGCGATGGCGGCACCGAGCGCGAGAGGCACGTCGCCCCTCAACCCCTGATGGCGCCGAGCGTCAGCCCGCGGATCAGGTAACGCTGCAGGAGTAGACCGATCAGCACCACCGGCAGCACCGTCACAACGCTCATGGCGGCGATCGCGCTCCAGGCGATCTCGACGCTGGAGAACGCCTCGAGGATACCCAGCGTGAGCGGACGCGTGCGGCGACCCGAGAGGATGAGCGGAAGCAGGAAGTCGTTCCAAGATAGGGTGAAGGCGAAGATCGCGCCGGTCGCCACGCCCGGTCCGGCCATCGGCAGCGCGACGTAGAGGAAGGCCTGGAAGCGGTTGCAGCCGTCGATCAGCGCGCTCTCCTCCATGTCCTTGGGCAGCGTGAGGAAGTAGCCACGCATGAGCCAGGTCACGAAGGCAGTGTTGAGGACGCTCTGCAACAGGATGACGGCGGGGTACGAGCCGAGCAGGCCGAGGTCGCGCATCATCAGGTAGAAGGGGATCAGCATGGCCACCGGGGGCGCCATGCGGACGGCCAGCATGGCCAACGCCAGGCCGTCGGAGGTCCGGCTCGGGTGACGCGCCAGGCCGTAGCCCGCCAGCAGGCCGAGCGCCACCGACAGGGCGGTCGTGCCGCTGGCGATGATGAGGCTATTGCGCAGGTACTCCACCACCCGCGTGGTGGCGAACATGCGCTCGAAATTCGCCCACGTCGGCGAGAACCACCACATCGGCGGAATCGCGAAGGCATCGCGGCTGGGCTTCAGCGAGGTCTGGAAGAGCCACACGATGGGCATCAGGAAGAACGCCAGCACCAGCGCGATGAGCAGGTAGATCGCCAGTTGCCGTGCGAGCCTCGCGGCGCGGTGCCGGTTCACCCGTAGGCCTCCGTCCGTCCGATGACGCGGATGTAGATGGCCGTGAAGAACGAGATGAGCACCAGTAGCAACGTGGACATCGAGGCGGCGTACCCCATGTCGAAGAAGGTGAGGCCGGTCTTGAAGATGTAGAAGTTCATCACCTCGGTGGCGGAGCCCGGGCCGCCACCCGTGATGGCGTACACGGAATCGAACAGCTTGAAGACGTCCATCGTGCGGATGAGCAGCGCCACGATCAGGATGGGCCGCAGGAGCGGGAGCGCGATGTGCAGGAACTGCTGTACACCATTGGCGCCGTCGAGTCGGGCGGCCTCGAACAACTCCTGGTTCTGCGCCTGCAGACCGGCGAGCAGCATCAGCGCCACCAGCGGCGTCCACTGCCAGATGTCGATGACGACCAGCGACGCGAGCGCCGTGCGCGGCTCGCCGACCGGGCCGCGCCCGATGTCGAGGCCGAGTAGCTTGAGGTAGTAGCTGACGGCGCCGAAGTCGGCATTGTACAACGCGCCCCACACGAGGGCGACGACGAGCGGTGTCAGCGTGAGTGGCACGAGGAGCAGCGAACGGATGATGCCGATGCCGCGTAGCTCTCGGTTGAGAAGGACCGCAATCCCGAGGCCGAGCAGCATCTGCGTTCCGATGGCCATGACGACGAAGAGCAGGGTGTTCCGGATGGCCACCAGGAAGACCTGGTCGCCGAACGCGCGGACGTAGTTCGCCAACCCGACGAAGACCTGCTCGCGGGTCGGGTCGATGAGGTGGTAGTCGAAGAGGCTGATGTACAGCGAGTACCCGACCGGGTAGATCGCGAACGCCAGCATGAACAGGAGGGCGGGGGCCACCCAGATGAGTGACCCGACGCGCCCAGCCCTCGTCCACCATCGCACGGTCCTGCGCATCACGCGACCAGGTCTCCCGAGGCCCTAACGGCCTACCGGAACAGCGGCGCGAGTTGCGCCTGAGCCCGGTCGAGCGCTTCCTGAGCGCTGAGTTCGCCGATGACGACCTGGTTGACGACCAGGCCCAAGGTCTCCTGCATCCGCGAGTACTGCGGGATGCGTGGCCGGAAGTTGCCGTTGCCGGTCTCGAAGGACTTCAGCACGTTCACGTACCAGGGGAACTCGGCCAGGATGTCGGGGTCCGTGAGCGTGCTGCGGCGGATGGGTTCGCCGCCGAGCCGCACGAACTCCTTGCGGATCTCGGGTTGGGACAGCCACAGGATGAACGACCAGGCGGCTTCTTGATGCGGGCTGCGGCGGTTGATGCCGATGCCCCAGCCGCCGAACGGGTTCGCCTGCGGCACGCCAGCCAGCATCGGCAGCTCACCGATGGCGGTCTTGCCGACCACCTGCGACATCTCCGGGATGTTGTGGCTGCGCACGCCCGTGCTCCAGCCCATCTGCATCATGGCCCGGCCGTCGCGGAACGCCAGCTCGCGGTCGCCCCAGGCGTAACTCGAAGCACCAGGGGGCGCGTAGGCGAACATCGAGGCGAAGAACTCCAGAGCAGCCACGTTTTCCGGGGCGTTGATCGTGGGCCGGCCGTCGGCGTCGAGCAGCCGACCGCCGTGGGCGAGCATGTAGTACATCCAGTCCTGCGCAACCGGAGCGCCGCGGGCGCCGTTCATGACGATGCCATGGCGGCCGTCGGCGGTCAGCCTGGCGGCGACCTCCTGCCACTCCGCGGTGGTCGTGGGGACCGCGATGCCTTCGGCCTCGAAGACCTCGCGATTGTGGGACAGCACGCCGGCGTAGCCCGCCAGCGGGAACGCGATCTGCTGGGCGCCCCAGCCGCCGAGGTTCCACATCACCGGCATGATGTCGTCGACGTCGATCTCGTCCGCGTGCCGTGCGATCAGGGGGGCGAGGTCGACCAGGTGGCTGGCCTGCGCCCATTCGCCGCTCCACATGATGTCGACGCTGTACAGGTCGCCCTCGGCAGTGCCGCCGACGAAGTCGGCGATGGCGCGCTGGTACAGCTCGGGGTAACCCTGCGGAACGATGTTGAGGCGGATGCCCGTCTCGTCCTGAAAGCGTGGGGCGAGGGCTTGGAGGGCGCCGGCGAAGCGGTCGGCCACCACGAAGGCGGTCAGTTCGGTTCCGGCGTGCGGTCCCTGGGCCGCGGCGAAGTAGGTCGGTGCGAGGATCGCCGCGAGGGCGATGGACCACAGGATGTGTCGTCTCATCAGCTGTCTCCTCCTGGTGAACGGTGCGTCGGGACGGTCGGTGACGGTTCGGGCTGTCGTCTCGGCGTCAATCCATGCGGATCCCCCCCGTCACGTTGATGGCCTGGCCGGTCATGTAGCCGGCGTCGTCGCTGGCCAGGAACACGACCACCCTGGCGACGTCCTCGGGTTGGGCCAGGCGGCCGAGCGGGGTCTCCCTCAGGTACTGCTCGCGCACCTCGTCGGGCGTCAGACCACGCAACACCCCCTCCCACACCACCTCGCGGTCCTGCATGCCGGTCACGACGTAGCCAGGGCAGACGGCGTTGACGCGGATGCCGCGCGTCGCGACCTCGCGTGCGAGGGCTTGGGTGAAGCCCACGACCGCGAACTTGCTGGCCGAGTAGTGGGCCAGCAGCGGCGCTCCTACCTTTCCGGCGAGCGAGGCCGTGTTCACGATGGCTCCGCCGCCATGGGCGAGGAAGTGCCGCACGGCGATCTGGTTGACGAGGAAGACCCCCTTGGCGTTGACGTCCATGTTGAAGTCCCACTCGTCCTCGGTCAGGTCGACCACCGGGTTCATGGTCGACACGCCGGCGTTGGCCGCCACCACGCGAAGCGGGCCGAGGGCGGCCGCGGCCGCCTCGAACACCCGCGCGACGTCGTCGCGACGCGTCACGTCGAGCTGCCACCCGAGGCAGCCGCCGAGCCCCTTCGCCAAGGCTTCTGCGGCGTCGCCGTCGAGGTCCGTCACGGCCACGCGGGCGCCCTCGGCGGCGAACGCGCGGGTGATGGCCGCCCCGATCCCGTGGGCGGCGCCGGTCACCAGCACACCTTGTCCGTCAAAACGTCGCATCGCGGCCTCCAGGTGCGTTTGCGGTCGCATGGGCGAGCCGCGGGTACAGCTCCTCGAGCCGCCGGTAGAGATCGCGGTAGATGGCGTAGAAGGCGTCGTACGCGTCACGCTGCCGCGACCGGGGCTCCACCGGCCGGTCGAGTCCCACGAAGTCGGCGATCTGCTCCCAGCGGTCGAAGGCGCCGACCGCCATGCCTGCCACGTACGCGGCGCCGAGGCTCGACCCAGGGTGGCGCAGGACCCGTGTCACCGGGCGGCCCAGGACGTCGGCGGCGATCTGCAGCCATACGTCGCTCGCCGCGCCCCCGTCCGAGGCGAGCACGCGACGAACCGGCAACCCGCGCTCCACCAGGACATCGACGTGGTGGCGGAAGCCGTACACCACTGCCTCGAGGATCGCCCGAAACACGTGCTGACGCCCGTGGTGCAGGCCCAACCCGACGAGCGTGCCGCGCGCGAGCGGGTCGTGGAGGGGCGTCTTCTCGCCCAAGAAGTACGGCAACAACACCACGCCGCCGCTGCCGGGCGGCAGGTCGGCGGCGCGGTCGTCGAGGTACGAGTACACGGTGCGGCCCGCCGCCTGCGCCGCCGACCGGTCCTCGGCGCAGAAGTTGTCCACGTACCACGCCACCAGGCTGCCGCTGGTCGCCATGCACCCGTTCAGCAGGAAGCGACCAGGGATGACGTGGTGGTCGATGAACAGGCGACGGTCGGTGAGCGCATCGGCCGTGGCGTAGAGCACGTCGCCTGCGCCACCGAACTTGATGAGCAGGTCGCCATCCTCCGCCACGCCGGCTGCGAACGCCGAGGCAACGTGGTCGGCGACTCCGGCGATGACCGGCGTGCCGACGGCCAACCCGGTGGCGACGGCCGCTTCCGCGTGCACGCCCCCCAGGATCTCGTGCGACGCGCGCACGGTCGGCAGTTGCTCGCGGCGGAGTCCGGCCAACGCTACCAGCTCGTCGTCCCAGGTTGCGCTGGCGAGGTCGACCATGCCGGACTCGAGGGCCCAGTTGTGCTCGATGCCCAGGGTCCCGGTCAGCCGGAACGCCACGTAGTCGTAGGAGCCTAGTACCGTGCGTGCCTCGGATACCACCTCCGGCTCGTGACGCGCCAGCCAGCGCATCTTCGGCGCGATGAGCTGCTGGTTGATCGACCCGCCGGTCCGGGCGAAGAACCACTCCTCGTCTACGAGGGCGCGGAGCTCGGCGATCTCGGCGTCGGTGCGGGCGTCGTTCTGCTGGATGCTGCGGCGAAGCGGTCGGCCGTCCCCGTCGAGCAGCACCAGCGCGGGGACCATGCCGCTGACGCCGACCGCGGCGATCGAGGTGCCGTCGATGCCGCTACGGTCCAGGAGCTCGCGGATCACCTCCTGGGTGTTGGCCCACCACTGCTCGGTGTCCTCCTCGGCCCAACCGGGGTGTTCGGCGTGCAGCCGCACGGGCCGCTGGGCCTCGGCCACCAGGCGCCCTCCCGGCTCGATGACGACGCCCTTGGTGAGTGTCGTGCCGACGTCGATTCCGAGGAGGAGGCCGGTCACCGGAGGGTCCGCACCGCATCCATGAACACAGCGACCCGCTCCGGATCGACCGCTTTCCACGTGTCGCCGTCCACCTTGAGGCTGGTGCCGACGATGGCGGCGTCGGCGACCTCGAGGATGTCCCGCACGTTGTCGGAGCGTACGCCGGTGTTGGCGATCACGGGGACTTGGGGCACCGCCGCCTTGACCTCGGCGATGTGGCGCACGTCGACGGCCTGTCCGGTCATCGGGCCCGACACGCAGATCGCGTCGGCGAGGCTCGCGAACACCGCGCTGCGCGCGCGGTCGGCGTTGCCGCGGGTTCCCACGGGCGAGGCGAACTCGGCGTTGATGTTGAAGAAGAGCAGGCAGTCGCTGCCGACGTTCCGCCGCAGGCGCAGGGCCCCCGCCGCATCCGGTACCCACAATCCCATGTCGGCGTCGTACACGCCGGTGAACACCTCGCGTACGAAGCGCGCCCCGGTGGCGTGCGCCAGCGCTACGCTTGCCACCGGGTCCCACAGGTAGTTGACGCCGAAAGGAACCCGGAGGTCTTCGACGACCCGGGCGATCGCGACCGCCATGGCGGCCAGCGTCTCCGGGGTGGCCCGCGTCAGGTACGGGCGGTCGCCCTCGTTGCCGAACATGATGGCATCGACGCCGCCGTCCTGCAGCGCCTTCAGGTCGCGCCTGACTGCCGCCACGATGGCATCCATGCCGCCGACCGCGTCGTACAGAGGGCTGCCCGGCAGGGGCGGGAGGTGGGCCATCGCGATGATGGGTTTGGCGGTGGCGAAGACCTGGATGAACGCTTCCATGTCACGGCTCCTCGGTGGCGACCGCGAGTTCGATGCCCGCGTCGCGGATGGCGGCCCGCAGGATGGGGTCCAGCCCGTCGTCGGTGATCACGAGGTCGAACCTGGTCAGGTCGGCGACCTTGGCTAGGCTCTCGCGGCCGAACTTGGTGTGGTCGGCGATGAGGACCGCGCGGTCGGCCGCCGCGATGGCCAGCTGCTTGATCGGTACCTCGTCTAGCGAGGCGTTGGACACCCCGCGGTGGAGGTCGATGGCGTCGGCCCCCAGGAAGGCGACGTTGGCGTGCACCTGGCGCAGCGTCTGCTCCGCGAAGGGACCCACCATGGCGTAGAACTCGGGTCGCACGCGCCCGCCGACGACGATGACCTCGAAGCCCGGCACGCCGCACAGGCCCTCGCCGATCTTCAGGTCGGTGGTGATCACGGTGAGTCGGCGGCGACGTTTGAGTTCCAGCGCCAGCGCCAGCGTGGTCGAGCCCGAGTCGAGGATGACGACCTCGCCCTCGCCGACTTGTTCGGCCGCCAGCCTGGCGATCGCCCGCTTCTCGGTGGCCATGCGACCCAGCTTCTCGGCGTAGGGGGGCTCGAAGGAAGCACTGAGCTCCGGCAAGACGGCGCCCCCATGGGTGCGTTGGAGCCACCCCTGCTCCTCGAGCATGTGCAGGTCACGGCGGACCGTCGAGGGCGACACCCCCAGGTCGGCCGCCAACTCGGCGACGTTGGCGACCCCGTGCTCGTGGAGGTGGTCGATGAGCTGCCGGCGTCTGTGCTCGGGCACCATGGCGAATTCCTTCGGAACGGCCCTCGACGATGACGAGAACTGGCGTGAATTGCCTCGGCTGCCCGCACTATATGAGCAAAAGCGTGCACAGTCAAGCATCGGCGCGCGGGTGTGCGGGCATCGTGGCGGCGCCGCAGGGCGCCGAGACGGCCGCTGCCCGCCGCGATGGCCCTACCGCAGTCGGCGACGCGGCGTGTTCGCGATCGGCCTCATGACGACGCGTAGGGAGCTGGGACTTGGCCCGCCACCACCAACGGCCCAACCACGCTCAACGGCACCAACGGCGAGCGCAAGACCCGTCACGCCAACCGAGCGAAACCAACCCCGTTACAACGACCTCATGGACTGCTTGGGACACGGCTCGTCCGCAACCGCAACACCCACGCGCGCAGCGCCAGATCGCGCTGGGCGTAGGCGCCCCACGCCTGCTCCAGCGCCACGGTCGCCGCGTCGCCGTCGGCGTACGCGCGGGCGCCGCGGGCGCGCCATGCCTCGCGCAGGAGCCCCGGGACCTCGTGGTCGCCGGCCGCCCAGCGCTCCGCCAGGGCCTCGGCCGCGGCGAAGGCGCCGGCCAGGTCGCCGCCGAGCGCGTCGAGCAGCCGGGCGACCGCCGCCCGCTTGGCCGCGGTCGCCTCGGGGTCGGCCATCGCGGCCAGCCAGGCGTCCGGCCGGCCCAGGCGCAGCGCCGGGTGCGGCGCGAGCGCCGCGCGCACCTCGGGCGGCGCCACGGCCGGCACCAGCCGCAGGGTGGTGCAGCGCGACGCCACGGTCGGCAGCAGCGCGTCCGGCCCTGGCGCCACCAGGATCACGGTGGCGTGCGCCGGCGGGTCCTCCAGGGTCTTCAGGAACGCGTTCGCGGCCTCGTCGGTGAGCGTCTCCGCGTGGTCGATGACCCCCACGCGGTGGCGCCGCAGCGGCGGCCGCTGCAGCCACCTTCCCAGCGGGTCGCCCTCGCCGCGTTCGCGCGGCACGAGCTGCTCGATGCGCAGCTGCGGGCGCCGGGCGGGCTTCCCGTCGCGGGTGGTCGTGGCCGGCCCGATCTCCCGGTAGTCGGGGCTACGCACCGACCCGTCGGCGTCGGGGGCGTGGTCGCGACAGGCCCGGCAGCGACCGCAGGGATCGTCGAGGCGGGCCTCGCAGTTGCGCAGCGCGGCGTACCAGCGGGCGACGGCGCGGCGGCCCACGCCGTCGGGCCCGGCGAACAGCAGCGTGCGCGGTGCCGTGGCCTCGGCGGCCGCCAGCGATCGCAGCGTCGCCAACGCGGCCGCCTGGCCCTCCGGCCGCAGGCTCATCGCGCCGCCAGCAGGCGGGTCGCCAGTGCCTCGGGGTAACCGGCGGCCCGCACCCGGCGTACCACCGCGTCCACGCCGTACGGCACGCGGCGCACCTCGAAGGTGCGGGCCGCGGGGTCGAACAGCGCGTAGGCGGCGGCGCGATCGCCGTCGCGCGGCTGCCCGATCGATCCGGGGTTCAGAAAGGCGATGGCCCTCGGGGGCACGCGGTAGGTCGCGCCGGTCCCGTGGAAGTCGACCGATCGCCAGAGCCGCTGCCCGTCGGCCTCGACGCTGGCGTGGGCGCGCGGCACGTGCGTGTGCGCGACCAGCGCGAGCGGCGTGGGCGTGTGGTCGAGCTGCGCCTGCGCGTCGGCGACGGTCGCGAGGTAGTCGTACGGCCGCCGGAAGCCGCCGTGCGCGGCCGCCCACCCGTCGCGCGCCACCGTCGGCGCCAGGGTGGCCAGGTACCCGCGCGCGTCGGCGTCGATCTCGGCGAGGTGGCGGCGCACGATGGCCACCACGATCGCCTCCTCGTCGGCGGCGGCCGGGTCGGCCCCCGCCGCCAGCGCCAGCAGCAGCGCGTCGTGGTTGCCGCGGACGGCCACCTCGGGCGCCAGTTCCCGCACCATGTCCAGCGCCTCGCCGGGGTACGGGTAGTACCCCACCAGGTCGCCGAGGAACACGGCGGCGTCGAACCCACGACGGCGGGCGTCGGCCAACGCCGCGGCCAGCGCGGGGGCGTTGCCGTGCACGTCGCCGAAGACCAGGTAGCGCATGCGCCCGCACGATACACCGGCGTCGCGCGGGCCGAGGGTCGGCGAGACGGCTGCTAGACTGACCCAGATGCACGCCAACCGGGCGCCACCCCCTCCCGTCGTCGCCACGCCGCCCGCCCCGGGGGCGCCTCTCGCGGCCGGCCGCCGCGCTCGGGCCTGGCTGGTGGCCTGCCTGTGGGCGGTGCTGGCCTGGTCGGGGCCGGTCGCCGCGGAGGGCTTCGCGGTCCCCACCTTCGCGTCGCGCGAGGGCGTGCCGAACGTGGTGGCGCAACGCTTCATGGACGAGCTGCGGCTCGCCCTGGGCGCCCGCGGCGTGCGCGTCACGAGCGCGCCACTGGTGACCGCCGGCATCGCCGGCAGCCTCGAGCCGGCCTTCGGCGAGTTGGTGGCGGGCCTGGAGGGCACGCGCTACGCCGTCCTCGGCGAGTTCTTGCCGCGCCCGGGCGCGGAGGGCCCCTACGCGGTCGACTTCATGGCCGTCGATGCGGTTGGCGGCCGCGTCGGTGACCTGGTGTCGCGCGCCTTCGGGCTGGCGACGCTGGAGGCGGTCGCCGGCGACGTCGCGCAGCTGCTGGCGGCCTTCACCGTGCCCGAGCCGATGCTGCCCGCCGGGGACGCCGGCCTGTTCATCTCCACCGCCCCGAGCGGCGCCGAGGTGCGGGTCGCCGGCGTCGTCATCGGGACCTCCGGGGCGCTCGACCTGCTGAGCCTGGCGCCGGGCCGCTACGAGGTCGAGGCCCGCCTGGCAGGCTACCTGCCCGAGGTGCGCACGCTCGACCTCCGCTCGCCGGAGACGCGCTTCCTGCACCTGATCCTGACGGAGATCGTCGGCGGCAGTTTGCAGGTCGTCAGCTCCCCCGTGGCCGAGGTGTGGCTGGATGGCGAACGGGCCGGCACGACGCCGGCGACCCTGACCGCCCGCGTGGGCGACCACCAGCTCGAGCTCCGGCGCCCGGGCTTCGTCACCCGCAGCTTCACGGTGCCGGTGCGCAGCTTCCGGGTCACCCGCCTGGAGGCCGAGCTCGAGCCGGTCGGCGAGCCGCTGATCGTGTGGTCGACGGACGGGGCCTTCGCGCGCGTGCTCATCGACGGCCGCCTGCAGGCGTCGGGCTACGCGCTGGTCGGCGCCGGGTTGCGCACGATCGAGGTCGTGCAGGGCGGCGAGGTGCGTCGGTGGCGCCGCGCCGTGCCCGAGGCGGGCGTGTTCGAGCTCGACCTGCAGACCGGGGCGCTGTCGCCGCTGGAACGCTGACGGCGGTCGGCCCTCAGCGACCGAGGGGCTGCAGCCAAGCGAGCTCGACCGCGGCCGAGCGGCCGTCGACCCAGCGGCCGCCGAGTTGCAGCGTGCCGTCGCGCCACGGCTGCGCCAGAACCAGCGCGGCGTAGGCCCGTGGCCGGTCCGTCCACGGCGGTCCCCAGCCGGCGGTCATCGTCAGTTGCGTCGCCGCCTCGCGCGCGACCCACGCGATCTCGACGCCCGGTCCCGCGCCGCGGGTCCCGCCGCCCCACCACGCGCCGAGCCGCGACTCCGGTGCGCGCCGCGGGACGTGGTGCAGGGTCACGCCCCACGCGGCATGGCGCGCCTCCCGGCCACCGGCGAGGTCGAACCGGAGAGCGACGTCGAGGTCGGTCGCGATCGCCGCGCGGCGAAGTGCCAGCGTGCCGCCGCCGGCCCATCCGCCCGCCGAGACGTGCAGCCGGGGCGACGCATCCAGCGTCCAACTGCGGTCGATGCGCCAGGTCGCGCTGACCCCGACGTCGAGGCGGGCGCCCCCCTGGGCGGCGGGGACCAGGCGCGCGAGGTCGGGTGGCGGTGGTGCCGTCGCCGGGGCGCGGGCCAACACCGTCCAGGGGGCCGGGGCACGGTCGCCGGCCTCGGCCTCCAGCCGTAGGGCGACCGGCCCCGCGGTCCCGCGCACGGCGGCGGCCACGGCCGAGCCGTCGCCGTCGATGCCCGCCCTCGCGTCGACCACCAGCGTGCCCACCGGCCCGGCCGTCAGCGTCCGGCGCCAGCTCACGGCCGCGCTGGGCGATCCCGCCAGCCAGCCGATGCCCAGGTCGAAGGCGTCGTCGCCCGCCCGCAGGTCGAACAGCCCCACCCGCAGCCGGGGCGTGGCGGGGCCGCCGCCGGGTGCGGCCGCGTGGGCGGGCGGTCCGCTGTCCACGCCCAGCGACACGGTCCAGGAGCGCGCCGAGACCGACGGCAGCCCCGCCAACCAGCCGGCCAGCAACAGCACGATCAGCTGCGTGCGGCGCATGCGCCAGGCTACCAGCCGAACGCATCACCGGCGCGTCCGCGTGCCGGTGGTAGCATCGCTCCCGCGCTCGCGCCCGCGCGTCCCCGTGCGGCGCGCCGATGCCCGCGCGCGCCCGCGTGCCCGCGCGCCCGCGCGCCCTGGAGGCCCCGCATGACCATCCTCGGGAGGATCACCGTCCTGCCGCGTGTCCCAGCGCCCCTCGACCGGCTCGAGCAGCTCGCCCACAACCTGGCCTGGACCTGGGACCCCGACGCCCGCGCGCTGTTCCGCGAGCTCGACTTCGACCTGTGGGAGCGCACCGGGCACAACCCCCTGGCGCTGCTGCGCGACGTCGACCAGGGCGTGCTCGACGCCCGGGCAGAGGATCCCGCCTACCTGGCCCGCCTCGACGTGGTGGCGCGGCGGTTCGAGGCGTACCTGGCCGATCCGGGCTGGTATGGGCGCGAGGTGGGCAACGGCGACCAGTACGCCTACTTCTGCGCCGAGTACGGCTGGCACGAGGCGATCGCCACCTACTCTGGCGGCCTCGGCATCCTGGCGGGCGACCACACCAAGGCGGCCAGCGACCTGGGCGTGCCGCTGGTCGCGGTCGGCCTGTGGTACCCGGAGGGGTACTTCCACCAGCGGGTGGCCGCCGACGGGCGGCAGGAGGCCGTGTACTTCCGCTCGAGCCCCGACGACCAGCCTCTCGAACGCGTCGTCGACGTCGAGGGGCGGCCCGCCCGGGTGCACCTGCGGGTGTTCGGGCGCGACGTCGTCGTGGGCGCCTGGCGCGTCTGGGTGGGGCGCGTCGCGGTCCTGCTGCTCGACGTCGACCTGCCCGAGAACCACCCGGACGACCGCGCCCTGCTGGCGCGCCTGTACGGCGGTGACCAGCGCACCCGCATCGCCCAGGAGATGGTGCTCGGCATCGCCGGCGTCCGCCTGCTGCGGGCGCTCGGCATCGCGCCGACGTCCTGGCACATCAACGAGGGCCACTCGGCCTTCATGGCCCTCGAGCGCTGCCGCGAGCTGGTGGCCGAGGGCATGCCCTTCGAGCAGGCGCGCGAGGTCGTCGCGGCCAGCACGGTGTTCACGGTGCACACGCCGGTGGCGGCCGGCAACGACGCGTTCCCCTTCGACCTGGTCACGCAGGCCTTCGCCGGCGACTGGAACGCCCTCGGCCTGCGGCAGCACGACTTCCTCGAGTTGGGGCGCGCCGATCACGGCTGGGGTCCGGTGTTCAGCATGCCGGCGCTGGCGCTGCGCTTCACCACCGGCCGCAACGGCGTGGCGAAGCTGCACGGCGAGACCAGCCGCCGCATCTGGTCCGACCTGTGGCCCGAGGTGCCTGCCGACGAGGTGCCGATCGGCCACGTGACCAACGGTGTCCACGCGGCGACCTGGGTCGCCGCCAAGGTGCGCGAGCTGGTGGCGGACTCCCTGCCGGAGGACTGGGCCACTCGCCTGGACGATGCCGACATGTGGGAGGCGGCCGCCGAGATCGAGCCTGCGGCGCTGTGGGCCGTGCGGCAGGACATCAAGGCGCAGAGCGTGCGCTTCCTACGCCGGCGGGTCGCGCGCCAACTCGACCGCCAGGAGGCCAGCCCGACCGCGCTGGCGGACGCCTCCCAGCTGTTCGACGCCAGGGCGCTGACGATCGGCTTCGCGCGCCGCTTCGCGACCTACAAGCGCGCGACTTTGGTGCTGCGCGACCTCGAGCGGCTGCACCGCATCCTGAGCCACCCCGAGCGGCCGGTGCAGCTGGTGTTCGCGGGCAAGGCGCACCCCGCCGACCAGGGCGGTCAGGAGCTGGTGCGCCAGATCCACACCCTGTCGAGCGATCCGCGGTTCCACGGTCGCGTGCTCTTCGTCGAGGACTACGACATGTCCGTGGGCCGGGCGCTCACGCGCGGCGTCGACGTGTGGCTGAACAACCCGCGGCGGCCGCTGGAGGCCTCCGGCACCTCTGGCCAGAAGGCCGCGATGAACGGGGTGCTCAACCTGTCGGTGCTCGACGGCTGGTGGCCCGAGGGCTTCGACGGCATGAACGGCTGGGCGATCGGCGGCGACCGGCACTACGACGACGAGGCCCGCGCCGACGAGTCCGACGCCGACCAGCTCTACGACCTGCTGGAGCGCGAGGTGGCCCCGCTCTACTACGAGCGCGACCAGGACGGCGTCCCGCGCGCCTGGATGCGCCGGGCCGCGCGCGCCATCGTCACCGTCACGCCGCGCTTCAACGCCCAACGCATGGTCAAGGACTACGTCCAGCGGTACTACGCGCCCGCCAGCGAACGCGGCCGCGCGTTCGCCGCCGACGATGGGGCGCTCGCCGCCGACCTGGCGGCCTGGCGCAAGCGGGTGGCCGAGCACTGGTCGACGGTCCATTTCCAGGGGCAGCCGCTCGCGGGTGGCGTTCGCAGGATCGGCGACCGACTCGAGGTCGAGGCGGTGTTCAACCCGCGGGCCCTGCGGGGCGACGCGATCACCGTCGAGCTCGTGTACGGCCTGGAGCAGGGCGGCCTGCAGCACGGCCTGCGGCGGGTGCCGATGGAGCGCCTCGAGACCTTCGCCGACGGCGGCGAGCGCTACGTCGCCAGGTTCGCCCCGGAGATCAGCGGGCGGCTGGTGTACGGCGTGCGCGCCTATCCGACGCACCCGGGCCTGGCGCACCCGTTCGACGCGCTGGCCATCCGCTGGGGCTGAGCGAAGGGTCGCCTCAGGCGCGGGGCGAGGGCCCGGTCGCGGCGGCGCCCTCGCCGGCGGCGCGATCCGCCAGCACCAGGAGCCGCTCGCTTGGACGCACGGCGAGGAGCGGCAGGTCCTCGGGGTCGCCGCCGCGTCCCGCCAGCAGGCCGCCGTCCAGCGTGCGCCGCAGCGCCTCGCGCTTGTCGCGCCCGGCGACCACCACCCATGCCTCGCGGGCGCCGCTGAGGGTCGAGGCCGTGAGGCTGAGGCGGGCCGGGGCGTCGGCGGTCGGGCGCACCACGATGGTCACGCCCGTGGCGCCGACCGCGCCGGTGCCAGGGAAGAGGCTGGCCGTGTGACCGTCGGCGCCGAGCCCCAGCAGCGCCAGGTCCAGGGTCGGCGGGTCGCCGAACGCGGTCCGCAGCGTGTCGGCGTGCTCGCGGGCGGCGGCCTCGGGCGAGTCGCGTCGCGGCCAGCCCAGCACCTGCTCCGGCGGGATGGGCACGCGGTCGAGCCAGGCCTCGCGGGCGGCCCGTTCGTTGCGGTCGGCGTGATCGCGGGGCACGTCGCGCTCGTCGCCCCAGGTGACCCACAGGCGCTCCCACGGCAGGTCGAGCCGCTCGCCCAGGCGCCGGTACCCCGCGAGGGGGGTGCCGCCGCCCGCCAACGCCACCACGAAGCGACCGCGCTCGGCGACGGCGTGGTGGCAGGCGGCCACGAAGCGCGCCACCCACGCCTCGGTGACGTCGTCCACCACGTGCAGCTCGGCCTCCATGGGGGTGAGCCTACCACCCGCGGTCGGTCGCTCTCGGGGTAGCCTACGCGCATGACCTGGACGCGCGCGGACGCCTACGAGCTGATGACGGCCTGGACCGAGAGCGAGAGCCTGCGTCACCACATGCTGGCGGTCGAGGCAGCCGTGGTCGCCTACGCCGAGCGCGAGGGCGCCGACGTCGAGCTGTGGGCCGCCACGGCGCTGCTGCACGACTTCGACTACGAGCGCCACCCCGACCTCGGCCCCGGAGGCCATCCCTACGTGGGCGTCGCCCACCTCCGTTCGCTCGGCGCCCCCGAGGCGATGCTCGACGCGATCATGGGTCACGCCGACCACACCGGCGCGGCCCGCACGACCCGGCTCGCGCGGGTGCTCTACGCCTGCGACGAGGTGACCGGGCTCATCACCGCCGCCGCCCTGGTCCGGCCCGACAGGGACGTCCGCTCGGTGGAGCTGCCCAGCCTGAAGAAGAAGTTCAAGGACAAGGCCTTCGCCCGCGGCGTCGACCGCGAGGGGGTGCGGCGCGGTGCCGAGGAGCTCGACGTCGACCTGTGGGCGCACGTGGCGACCGTGCTCGAGGCCATGCAGCGGCGCGCCGCGGAGCTGACGCTCGACGGTCGGCGGGCCGGCGGCGGCTGAGGTCGAGGCTCGCACGCCCGTGGCGTAGCCGTGGCGCCGGCGTAGCCGCGGCCGCGCCCTCACAGGCGCCGCACGTTCCAGCGTCGCTCCTCGGCGGTGTCGGTCCGCCACCACGGCCACACCACCCACGACGCCCGCCCCGCGATCTGCGCGATGGGCACGGGGCCGAAGGCGCGCGAATCGCGCGACGCCAGCGGCGACCGGTTGTCGCCGAGGACGAACACGTGGTCGGCCGGGACGACCGCCGGCGGGAGGCTGGCGACGTTGACCGGGCCGCCGCCGAGGTAGGGCTCGTCGACCGCCGCGCCGTCGACCCACAGGCGCCCGCGGCGGAGCTCCACCGTCTGGCCCGCGACGGCCACCAGCCGTTTGATCAGGAACGGCCCGCCCGTGACACGTTCCAACCAGGTCCGCGGCGCCGCGCCCGGGGGCCGGAAGTACACCACGTCGCCCGCCTGCCAGGCCGCGGCGCCCCAGCGCACCAACCAGGTCTCGTGGCGCGGGACCCAGGCGCGGTCGCCGTCGTGCAGGGTGGGCGCCATCGAGCCACCGTCGACGCCGACGGTGGTGAAGGCGAACGTCGCGACCAGGACGCCCAACGCCAGCACCAGACCGGCGCGGCGCAGGCGGCCGCCGAGGCCGACGCCCACGTTCAGGGCGCGGGTGCGGGCGCGGGCACCGCCTCGAAGGCCTCGGGGGGCCGCAGCGCCCGCCAGTTCCAATCGCCGTCGCGGCGCGGCGGCCAGATCACCGCGGTCGCCTTGCCCGCGATCGCGATCAGCGGCACCGGCCCGAAGAGGCGCGAGTCCTCGCTGCCGCCGCGGGCGCGCTGGCGGTTGTCGCCCATGATGAAGTAGTGGGCCGGCGGCAGCACGATCTCGTGCACGAAGGGGACGCCGTCGGCAGCGTCGGCGGGCAGCGGCGCCAGCGAGTCCAGGGTCAGCCCGTAGTACAGCTGGACGCGCGGGTCGCCGATGGGGAGCGGCGGCGGGTAGAAGCCGGTGATCGGCAGGTCGGGCGCCGGCGTGCCCGACGGGGTGGTCGCGAAGCGCACCACGAGGCCCTCGAGGGCGCCGTCGCGCACCGTGATCACCGGGAAGTCCTGGCGGTCGGGGACGATCTCGCCGCTGGCGCCGATGAACCCCTGGTCGACCGGATGGCCGTTGACGATGACCTGGCCCGCCTCGATGCGCAGCCGGTCGCCCGGGATGGCCACCACCCGCTTGATGAAGAACGGCCGCCGTCCCGTCTCCAGCGCCGTGGGCGAGTTCGCGGGGTCGCGCACCACCACGATGTCGCCGCGCCGGTACGGCCCGAGCAGGCCGGCCCGCTTCAGCCAGGTCTCGTACTTGGGGATGAACACGCGGTCGCCGGTGAGCAGCGAGCGCAGCAGGTTGCTGCCGCCGACGCCGCCGTCGAGGTTGGGCCGCATGGAGCTGCCGACGACGCCGACCGTGTTGAACACGAACGTCACCACCAGGAAGGCGATGACGAGGGCCTCGGCGTAGCCGCGGACCTCGGCCCAGAAGCGCGAACGTACGGGTGGCCGGGCCGGGCTCTGCTGGGGGACGCCGCCGCGGGCGCCGGGGGGTGATGCCATGGGCGGCAGTCTACCCCCGCCGCACCTTCGACCAGAGCGTCCGCGCCGACTCGAGCGGGTTGGCGTCGGCCGGGTCCGCGTTCACCGCGGCGTTCGACTCGGTCTCCGCCGTTCGTGGCGCCGGCAGCGGTCGCCGCCGCATCGGCGCCGACGACGCCGCGCGGAGGCGCGCGAAGAGCTGGGGTCGGGCGCGCAGCGCGGCCTCGGCCTGGGCCTCGCCCAGGTCGACGATCTTGTCCAGCGCCCAGAACGATTCGAGGCGGTACTCGGGCATCTCGTGCTGGATCCGCAGGTCGGCCGGATGGTGGATGTACTGGGCGTCCGTCAGCAGCCGCATCATGATGTCGGCGGCGCGGAAGGTGGCCGCCGCCAGCGGCGTCCGCCGCTCCAGCGTCACGGTGGCCACCACCCGCTGCCACCACGAGTGCTGGCCATCCGCGGTGGCGGTGTACACGGCCCGCCGGGGCGGCGACACGTCGGAGGCCAGCGTCAGGTCGGCGCGCATCAGCGCCAGCGCATCGACCGGGAGGTTGTTCAGGATGCCGCCGTCCGCCAGCGTGCGGCCCTCGTGCTCGACCGGCTCGAACGCGCCCGGCAGGCAGGCCGAGGCGCGCACCGGCGTGAGCAGGTCGCCCTCGAGGAAGACCAGCTGCTCGCCGGCCTCGATGTCGGTGCAGGTGACCGCCAGCTGCTTGCCCAGATCCTCGAAGCGGGGCGGCAGGTAGGTGGCGAGCAGGTGGTGGAGCTTGTCGCCCTTGAGGACGCCGCCCGACAGCGACAGGTCGATGACGTCGCGCCACGAGACGCGCTGCGCCAACTCGTGCAGGTCGTCGGCGCGGTACCCGTGCGCGTACAGGGCGCCCAAGATCGCCCCCATCGAGGTGCCAGCGAGCGCGTCGACCTCGATCCCATGGCGCTCGAGCACGCGCAGCACGCCGATGTGGGCGAAGCCACGGGCGCCGCCGCCGGAGAGCACCAGGCCGATCGCGGGGAGCCGCGTGTCGCCGCGCCGCTCGTCCGCCAGGCGTCGGGGTTCGAGGCGCGGCATGCCGTCAGTCTACCGGTGGCAGGCCCGACAGGCGGGCGGCGTCGCTCACGAGCGTGCGGGCGCCGCGCGGGGGGAGGTCGAGCGTCAACGACTCGCCGTCGTCGGCCAGCGCCTCGCCGCTGAGGGCGTCCCACCACCGACCGCGGATGCCGGTGCGCGCCACGGGCAGCCGCAGCCGCCCCCCGGCGCGGTGGGCGGCGACCAGCACCGCCTCGCCGCGGTGCACGCGCGCGAAGGCGTGCGCGTCGCCTTCGGCGAGCAGCGTTCGGTAGCGGCCGAGCGCCAGCGCCGGGTGCCGGCGCCGCAGGTGCGCCAAGCGGCGCAGCGTGCGGTGGATGCGCCCGTCCCAGCACTCGGGCTCCCAGGGGAACGGGCGCCGGTTGTCGGGGTCGTCGCCGCCCTCGAGGCCGACCTCGTCGCCGTAGTAGACGCAGGGGACGCCGACGTAGCCGAACAGGGCGTGGTGGGCGGCGAGGAAGGCGTCGACGTCGCCGCCCACGCGGGTGAGGAAGCGGGGCACGTCGTGCGACGACAGCAGGTTGAGCTGCGAGAGGGCGATCGGCCAGGGGATGCGTGCGCGGGTGCGCGCCAGGCGGCGGTCGAGCTCGGCGCCGTCGCAACGCTCGGGGTCGCCGCGGAGATCGACCCCGGCCCAGAAGGCGAGCATCGGTCGCAGGAAGCCCGCGTAGTTCATGGCCCCGTCCTCCTGGTCGCCCTGGAGCCACGGGACGGCGTCGGAGAAGTGCTCACCCAGCACGTAGGCGTCCGCCCGCTCCTCGCGGATCGCCCGACGGATGCCCCGCACGTGGTCTGCGTTGCGGCGCGCGCCGGCACCCTCGCCCAGCATGTGGATCACGTCGAGGCGCCAGCCGTCGATGCGCCATGGGGGCCGGAGCCAGCGCCGCAGGATGGCGTCGGCGCCCTGGTAGACGTCGTGCCGCACGGCCGGCTCGGCGAAGTCGAGCACCGGCAGCGAGCGGCTGCCCGCCCAACCCACGTAGCTCTCGGCGTCCTCGGCGTCGCGGAACACGTAGCGGGCGTAATGCGGCGAGTCGGGCCCGGCGTACGCGCCGGGCGGCGTCGCGCGGCCCGCGCGGTCGAACCACGGGTGCTGGTCGCTGGTGTGGTTGACCACCGCGTCGAGCACGATCCGCATGCCGCGTCGGCGAAGTTCGGCCAGCAGCCGCGCCAACGCCTCGTCGCCGCCCAGGTGCGGGTCCACGCGGCCGTGGTCGACGGTGTCGTAGCGGTGGTTCGAGGGGCTGGCGAAGACCGGGTTGAGGTAGAGGGTGGAGGCCCCCAGGTCGGCCAGGTGGTCGAGCCCCTCGCGCACGCCGTCGAGGTCGCCGCCGAAGAACTCGCGTGCGCCCATCGCGCGCGTCGGGCGCTCGTGCCACGCCCGGCGCACGATGGGCCGCCCGGCCAGCGTCCAGGCGCCGTCCCGTGGGTCGTTCGCGGGGTCGGCGTTGCGGAAGCGGTCGGGGAAGATCTGGTACACCACCTGCGACCACACCCAGGCGGCCGGCCGGTAGGCGCCGGCGTGGCGGAAGTGCGCGACCGGGTCGGGCTCGCCGGGGTGCAGCCCGTCGGCCGACAACCACGCCTGGCCGTCGTCGAACACGAAGCGGAAGGCGTAGCGGGTCAGGTCGTCGTGGCCCGCCGGATCGACGTCGGCGGCCCACACCGACCACCCCGCCGCATCGGGCCCGTGCTCGAGCAGCAGGGGCGTCAGGCGCTCCTCGTGGTCAGGTTCGGTGCGAACCCAGGCGCCCCGCGGCATGCGCCCGCGGGTGCGCACCCGCAGCCGCAGGCGGCCCTCGACCTCCTCGAGCAACTCCTCGCTGGGGGCGTGGTCGGCGTCGAACGGCGGGGGCGGTGCGTCCCCGGCCCAGTCGCGGCGCGCGCCGTCACCCGCTGCCAGGGCGTCCGCCGAATCGAGGGGATCGGCCATGGCGGCAGCGTACCCGAGGGGATGCGTCTACTCGGCGGCCGGCGGGACCATCAGCGTCACCTCGACCGTGCGGGTGCGGCCGTTGCGCCACACCTCGAGCACGATGACGTCGCCCTCGGCCTTGGCGAAGACGATCCGCTGCAGGTCCTCGGCGCGTGGCACGGGCCGGCCGTCGGCCGAGAGGATGACGTCGCCGCCGGCCGGATAGGACTCGCCGTTCACCTGGGCGGCGAAGGAGGGACCGGCGATGCCGGCCGCCGCTGCCGCGCTCCCCGGCGCGACCTCGGTCACCACCAGGCCGGCCGCGGGCAGGCCGAGGGCCTCGCGGACGGCCTCCGGGAAGCCCGCGACCGGGGCGATGAGGATGCCGAGCCGGGGCCGCTCCGGGTCGGCGGCGGCCGCGGCCAGGCCGCTGAGCCCGCCGGCCTCGAGGCCGGGCAGGGCGTCGGCGAGCAGCTCGGCGGGCACGGCGAAGCCGATGCCCAGGTTGCCGGCCTGGCCGCCGACGTTGACGCCGGCCACGATGGCGGTGTTGACGCCCAGCAGCTCGCCGCGCGAGTTCAGCAGGGGGCCGCCCGAGTTGCCCGGGTTGATGGCGGCATCGGTCTGGATCATCGGGATCTCGATGCGGCCGATCGACGGCAGCTCACGCCCGATGGCCGACACGATGCCGGTCGTGACGGTGCTCGACAGGCCGAACGGGTTGCCGATGGCGATGGCCTTCTGGCCCACCCGCACGGCATCGGTCGCGAGCGGGATGGGACGGACGGCCGGCGCCCGTTCCGGTTCGACGAGCGCGAGCAGGGCCAGGTCGACGTCGGGGTTGGCGCCCACGACACGCACGTCGAGGCGGCCCTCCACCTCCGGGAAGCTGACGCGCACGGCGGCGCCCTCGCGCAGCGCGACGCCCCCGGGGAGCAGCGCGTCGCGCACCACGTGGTAGTTGGTCACCAGCCAGCCGCCCTCGACGACGAAGCCGCTGCCCGACCCCTCGCGCCGCTGGGGGACGTCGGGCGTCTGGGGGAAGCTGAAGAAGTCGCGGAACTGAGGGGGCAACTGCTCGCGCAGCCGCTCGAAGGGGTCGATGGCCCGCCCCAGCACCTCGACGTGGACGGCCACCACGCTGGGGCCGTAGGACTCGATCACGGCGACGGTGTTGGCCTCGTCCTGCAAGAGCGCTGCGCGTTCGTCGAGCGGGGCGACGACGCCCTGCGCCGGGGCGCGTCCCGCCAGCAGGGCCGCCGTCAGTGCGAGGGCCAGCAGGGCGAGGGCGAGCGGGGTGGCGTGGCGCGAACGGGACGTGGCGGTCGCGGTGGGGGCATGGCGGGTCGGTCGCATCATGGGGCCTCCGTGAGATGCAGCATGCCCCGGCGCCATGATGTACGTGCGTGACGGCGATGAACTCGATGAGAAGGCGGACGGCGTCAGCCGGCGGGGGGCGCCTCCGGCAGGCCGGCGGCACGGCGGGCCGCGCGCTGGGCCGTCCGCCGGCCCCACAGGTGCAGGCCCAACACCGCCGCCGCGCCGAGCAGTGCGAGCGCCAGGCCGATGGCGGCCGCCGTGGCGTCGGGCGGCGCGACGGGCGCGAGGCGGTCGGCGCCCTCGGCCTGCCAGGGCCAGAGCCGCCGCAGGCTGCCGAGCAGGAACCCCGCCAGTGCGGCGTGGGTGGGCGCGGGGTGGCGCCGCAGCCAGGCGCTCAGCAGGCGCGCGAAGGCGAGCAGGCCCACGCCGGCGCCGAGCGCGAAGGGCAGCAGGGTGCCCAGGTCGCCGCGGGCGATCGCGCCGAGAACCGTCTCGTACTGGCCGAGCAGCACCAGCAGGAAGGCCCCCGAGACGCCCGGGAGGATCAGCGCGCAGATGCCGATGGCGCCCGACAGCGCCAGGAACCAGGTCGCGGTCGGCGTGACGATCGGCGCCAGGCCCACCAGGAGGGTCGCAGCGAGCGCCGCGCCGACCAAGGCGGCGGCCTCGGTGACGCGCCAGCGGCGGACCTGCGCGGCCACCACCGGTAGCGACGCCACCACGAGGCCCAGGAACGCCGCGTACACCAGGGGTCGATGGGCCAGCAACGCGGCCTCGATGAGCCCCGCCAACGCGATGACGCTGGCGGCGATGCCGAGCACCAGGCCCGCCATGAAGGTGCCGTCGACGGTGCGCCAGGCGAGCCGCCAGCGCCGCCGGCGAACGGCCATCCACAGCGGTGGACGCGTCCACGACGCCAACGCCGTGAGCAGTCGGGGGTACACGCCCAGGACCAGCGCCATCGTGCCCCCCGACACGCCGGGGACGACGTCGGCGGCCCCCATCAGGGCGCCGCGCCAGCCCGCGCCGAGGGCGTTCACGAGGGTGCGGCGGCCGGCGCCGGCGGGCGCCGCGGGTTCGCGGGGCGACACGGCGGCCAAGGTAGCACGCGTGCGCGCGACACCCGCCCGGTGGACCGCCCGACCGTGGCGCCGGCCGCGCAGCCGCCGCCGACGGTGCGGTAGTCTGCCGCCATGACCGATGCGCTCGTCGCCCGCCGCCTCCGTGACGTGCTGCTCGACCGGGGGCTGGCCGCCGAGGCCATCGACGACCTGGCGGGCTCCCTGCTGTGGCGCATCGGCCGACTGGCCGACGACGCGCCCGTGACCGTGCGGGTGGGCTTCGCCACCAGCGCCACGGCGTTCGGCGAGCTCCCGCGGCTGCGCAACGCCACCGACGAGGAGCTCGTCGCCGCCATCGAGTCGGGCGAGCTACGGGTCGAGTGGGTCGGGCCCCGAGGCAGGTGACGCGCGCGTGACCCTGGACCACGAGGTCGCCTTCGACCTCGAGTTGGCGCTGGCGCCAGCCGACGCCCTCGCGTTCGTCCGCGACGTGCCCCGCAGCCTGTCGCGGGCCGACTTCCTGCGTTCGCTGCGGCTCGAGGGCGAGGCGCCGCCGGTCGTCGTGGCCGAGCTGCCGGTGAACGCGGCGCTGTTCGGCCAGCGGCTGCTGCCGTTCCGCAGCGAGCTGCGGACGACCGCGCGCGGCGCACGGCTGGTGGGGCTGCCCCTGCAGCACGACGGGCCGGGCTGGGCCTCCGTCGACGGCGAGGCCGAGGTCGAGCCGGCCGTGTCCGGGTCGCGGGTGCGCTACCGCTTCCAGATCCGCGTCCACCTGCGGCTGCCGGAGGCGGAGCGCTGGGGCGGGCAGGCGTTGCTGCGGATGATCGAGTACACGGCCCAGACGGTGCTCGAACGGGTCACGGCGGCCTTCCCGGAGGCCCTGCGGGCCGCGGCCCGCGAGGCCGAGGCCCGCGAGGCCGCGGCCACGGTCGTCGGCGCGCCGGCGGGCTAGCCGCGCGCTCCGGGGCCGCCCTTCGGGCCGCCGTTCACTTGCCCACGCAGAAGCGCGCGAACACCTCCGCGAGGGCCGACTCCGCCACGTCGCCGCGTCCGGTGATGCGGGCCAGCGCCCGCAGGGCCGTCTCGAGGTCGAGCCCCTGAAGGTCCTGGGGCGCGCCCGGCACCCGCCGGAGCGCCGCCAGCGCCTCGCGCAGCGCGTCCAGCGCCCGCTCCGAGGTGACCCACACCTCCTCGCCGGCGGCGTCGCCGAGCAGCCTCGCCTCGAGATCGGCGCGCAGTTCGTCGAGCCCGGCGCCGCTGGTGCTGGACACCGGGCGCGTGACGACGCCGAGCTCGGCGTCGCGCCACACCCGCGGCCGGTCGGCCTTGCTGGCCACCCACGCCGTTCGCGCCGCGTCGAGCGCCGCCACCAGCTCGCGGTCCTCCGCGTCGAGCGGCCGCGTGCCGTCGACCAGCACCACCACCACGTCGGCCGCGGCCGCCAGCGCGCGCGCGCTGGCGACGCCGTGGGCCTCGACGGCGTCGTCGGTGCTGCGCAGGCCGGCGGTGTCGACCGCCGTCACGCTGACGCGGCCGAGCTCCAGGGGCGCCTCGAGGTAGTCGCGGGTGGTGCCGGGCGCGTCGGCGACGATCGCCCGCTCGTAGCCCAGCAGCGCGTTGAGCAGGCTCGACTTGCCGGCGTTCGGGCGCCCGACGATCGCCAGGCGGGCGCCGCGGGCCGCGTAGCGACCGGCGGCGGCGGTCGCGACGAGCCGTTCGAGGCGGGTGCGGGCGCGCGCCACCGGCGCCTCCACCTGCGCCTCGGGCACGCCCTCCTCGGGGTAGTCGAGGTGGGCCAGCACCGCCGCGTAGGCGGCCGTCAGTTCGGCCTGGGCAGCGTCCAGGGCCGCCGACAGGGCGCCCGACAGGCCCACGCTCGCCTGTCGCCGGGCCGCGTCCGAGCGCGCCTCGACCATCGCCAGCACGGCCTCGGCCTGAGAGAGGTCGAGGCGGCCCGAGACGACGGCGCGGAGGGTGAACTCGCCGGGTTCGGCGAGGCGTGCGCCGTGCCGCAGGCACAGGTCCAGCACGTTCCGCAGCACGGCGGGCCCGCCGTGCACCTGCAGCTCCAGCGCGTCCTGGCCCGTGTACGAACGCGGCGCCCGGAAGGTGACCAGCAGCCCTTCGTCGACGAAGCCGTGCGCGTCGGTCGCGCCCGGGTCGACCACCCGGCCGAACACGGCGCGCCCGCCAAGGAGCGCGCGCACGTCGCCCCCGCGGGCCGGCCGGAACAGCGTGGCGGCCACCTCGAAGGACGCGGGCCCGGCGACGCGCACGACGCCGATGGCGCCGACGCCGGGGGCGGTGGCGATGGCGGCGATCGTGTCGTCGAGGCGGCCCGACAGCATGCGCGTGGCGGCGGTGCGGTCCTCCATGGCCCCATGCTCGCACGCGGCGCCGGGGGGGTACGATGCCGCGACCGACGGGCGTGAGCGCAAGCAACCGACACGCGCCCCAACGGAGGTCTGCCGCATGGAGACGATCTATCTCGTCCAGAGCATCGCCGCCCCCTGGCTCGACACGGTCATGACCGCTGTGACCGACCTAGGCTCGGAGGAGGCCTACATCGCGCTCATGGTCGTCACCTACCTGGCCGTCGACGCGCGCGCGGGGCGCGCCATCGGCATCACGCTGATGCTGTCGTTCATGCTCAACCAGTACGCCAAGGGCTGGTTCGACACGCCCCGCCCGTTCGTCCTCGACCCGGAGGTCGTGCGCACCGAGCGGGCCCTGGCGGGCGCCACCGGCGCCGGCTTCCCGTCCGGGCACGCCCAGAGCAGCCTGACGTTCTGGGGCCTGGCGGCGGCGCTGGCCAGGCGCCCGTGGTTCACGGCGCTGGCGCTCGTGGTCGTCGCGCTGGTGGCCTTCTCGCGCGTGTACCTGGGGGTGCACGTGCCGCTCGACATCGTGGGTGGCCTGGTCCTGGGCGGCGTCATGGTCGCGTTGGCGGTGGCGGCCGTCCGCTCCGACATGACCCTGCCGACCTGGATGCTCCTGCTGCTGGGCGTCGCGGCGCCGTTCGCGTTGCACCTGCTGGCGCCGACGCCGGAGTCCGACCTGCTCATGGGGGCGATGGCCGCCCTCGTCGTGGGGCCCATGCTGGTGCCGCACCGAACCGACGGGCCGTTGTGGGGCCGG
>Ga0114946_10000083_pt1 | contig 48549 bp, 45 predicted proteins | sample WalLakDeSediment_FD_88676 | JGI IMG/M metagenome (GOLD analysis project Ga0114946, IMG submission 88676) | Lake sediment microbial communities from Walker lake, Nevada to study Microbial Dark Matter (Phase II) - Walker Lake 11/02/13 Deep Sediment | ecosystem: Environmental > Aquatic >... | reverse complement strand
GTGCGTGCTCTCGTCCGACAGAACAATTGTTTGGACCATAGATGGACTTAAAACGACAGTGATCCGTTCAAGTACTGGTACTCGACTCATGTTCAGAGCAGCATTTGGCGACGGAAATGCGACAATGAAAAAAGTGAATGATTGGAATAAAAAAATGCAATTTTCTCGATCCTATCTCGATGACGATGGTGATCCTGTTCTGGAGCTTGACCTTGATCTTGATGGTGGCGTGACCAAGAAACGCATCATCGATTTTTTCAAGACTTGTAGAACTTCGTATCTGAGATGGATCCGAGAGGTCATTTTATGATGAACGGTGCAACCCGAGCGGCATGAACAGATGGATCGTTTTCTCTGTGCGTCACTGTAGGAATTGCAGTACTGCTAAATGATCTATCTGTGACATGCCTGCGCGTTCTCTTCCTCATGCTTTCCTCCGTACTTCTCGACTGTACGTGAGCATGATTATCCCTTAATCGAATGCATGAGCCACACGGCCAGATGATATGCGGAACGCTCCGGTGATTCTAATCAAGCGGCAAGTGCGTGAATGGAGCGTGAGGTTCCGAAATGTCAGATGTTTTCCGATTCGGTGAAAGAAGTGACAAAGTACGTCGTTTTAAACATATACAGTGGCACCGTGCCGCTAAACCAACAACAAGCTCGGAGGTTCCCATGAAAAATCGAATACTGTCATGTACCCGCTGTGCAATGCTGCTCGTGCTAATGGCAACATTATCCGCACATGCGATCAATGCACCGAATGTACCGCCACGCAAAACTCGCGCGCCACATTCGATTGATCTCGGTAGAACAAGTTTCAAGATCGTCGAGATCAACTTCCTCCGTGAACTCGATGCAGTAAACGCGAATTTCAAACAGAGTTCTGATCGTTACAGAGGCATCGTTATCACGTTAGAAGTTAAAAAGCAGAGATCGCAGCCGCTCAAGCTCTATATCCAGGACTTCTCTCTGCACTACTATTACGGTGAATCATCGGATGTTGCACCATGTTTGGGCATTTCGGGATTTTCGAGCGATGTAGCTGTTGATCGTCCGATGTACCTTAGCAAGAGTGGTAGACATTCTTCCGAGACTGGTGTCGCGACCTCGAAGGCAGAGACGGTGTACGTTGATCTCTTCTTTGGGTCAATGGAGAGCAATACATCCGAGTTGCACTTGCTTGTTGCGCAACCGCATGTGCCACCGTACACCACGCGCGGGTGGTAAGCGTTGTGCCTGCATGCCGCCGTACATGTACGGTACTCCGCCGCAAACTACGAAATCATTTGCGGCGGAACCCGTTCGTCAATCTACTGTTCCGGTGGTCTTTCACAGCTTAAAGGCGACTTGAACGTACATCGAATCGATTTGGAAACATGCTGAAGAAAAAATCCCCACACGAATTTGGGGAGAAATAATTGCCCCAACAGGGGATTATGCAACTGACGGGATTTTCCCGAAAAAAAAACAACGAAATAATTCGCGGAAGAGGTTGACATATGTTCATGCGTCAGGAAAATGCTTATAGTGCAGCGAGAAGAAATCTGATGTCGTAGTCGAGTACAAGCGTTATCACAACGCAAGGCGTCAGGAATGGATGTCATCCCGTCATTACAGGAAATATCGTAGGAGAACTACTATGCCATATCTCAGTTTTCAAAGTCGCGAAGGAAAAGAACGAATAATGATTGATGCAGCCTTGTACGTTGAAGCTGACGATAGCGGCGTCCGTACGTATCACGTGGTGCCGAACGGTGAAAAGTCGATACCACATTTCGCGTTGATTCCACATGGATCGGGCTTGTACTTGTACATTATCCTCTATACAACATACCCTATTCGTATAAACGGCGCACTGGTCTGTGCAATGCAGGTATTGCACGATAAGGATGAGATACAGATTGGTGAGAAACAATTCGTCTATAGCCAGCAACGGCCGGATTATGCGACGTCACAGGAAGCGGAAGTCGTAAACGAAGAAATAGAGACATTTTAGCGGAGTTAGTTAATGTCGTACTTGATCATAAATAACGCTGGAATATGGAAGGCAACCGAGCTTAGCGCCGCAGCGGGTGTGTTTTTGCGAACATCACCGCGAATGGAAACCGGCAACAAGTATAAACCCGGTCGATCTTACGATTTGTTGCTGCTGCCATTGAATGACTATTCGCTTGGACGATACGTACTGATTGCCAAGAATTCGACACGCGTGAATGGAAGTTCTGTCGCCGGATCGATACGGGTGTTGAGGGACCGAGATGAGATCGTCGCAAATCGTATCCGAATGTACTATTCGCATCAGTCGTTTGCGAAACGCGAACAGTATTCCGGTGAGTGCCGAGAATGCAGCATTTGCGGCTGCACGATCACACCGGGAGAAACTGTCGTCCAGTGCCCGATGTGCCTCGTGTGTTACCATGAATCGGAGGATTTCCCGTGCTGGTCGTCTGATTCGACGTGTCCGACGTACGGTTGCGATTTCGAAACCAAACTCGATCAACAGGTGCTGTGGTTACCGGGAGCAGTGCTATGACGAACGGGATACCTGCCGAACGCTACGCGAGTGTGGATCGTATCAGTTGGTATAAGCCTGATGTCCTCGCGAAGTGTACAGTGATGCTCCTGGGTGTAGGCGCACTTGGCAATCATATTGCCCAGCATCTTGCATTGAACTGTGTGCGCATACTCGTTGTGGATAGAGATACTGTATCGCTGAGTAATTTGACGCGCAGCCCGCTATTCACCGAGGCGGTCGTCGGGCGGTGGAAGGCGGAAGTGGCAGCCGAGCGACTTCGTATAATGAATCCGTCAACCGCTGTGCATTTCATTGCAGGAGATATTCAATACGATGTCGGTCTAGCACACTTCCTGCACTCGGATATTGTTATCGGGGGGTTGGACTCTCGCTTGGCACGCATGCTTGCAAACAGGTACGCACGCTTAGCCGGCATCCCGTATATCGACGGAGGCATCGACGGCGAGTCGCTTACCGGACGTGTCTGCGTGCATCTTCCGGGTGACGAAGACGCATGTTATGAGTGCAGTGTTAATCCAGCCAGCTACACGGACGTAGGTCTGACATATCCTTGCGATAATGAGCTTGAGGTTCCGGGTGTGCCTACATTGAGTTTCGGTGCAGCATTCATCGCGTCGGTTCAAGTTGCGGAAGCCGTCAAGCTGCTCCTGGGCATGAACGAGTATGTCAACCCCGCTGTCGAAATGCGTTGGGATATGCTTCATCACACTGTATTGAAGACACGCGTGGAAAAAAATCCCGACTGCATGGTCGATCACAAGGAGCACATCAACAACACTGTACGCCTTCCTGTACCGGTAGATCAGTGTACGGTCGGCGATATCTTCCTGCGCTTCGCCCCCGCTTGCTTAGGAAAAAACCCCGTGCTGGATTTCCATAGGGACATTTCAGTACTCAACTGTACACATTGCGGAAAAGTGACGTTGGCACTTGCCCGGCCAAAGGCTCAACATGCCTGTACATGTTCCACCCGCCTTGTCCAAATCGGTTACCTGCACGCTCTTTCCCGATCGGATGCGCAGCAGTTCCTCGACATACGTCTGTCCGACATAGGCATCCCCGACGCGGATATCATTTCGATATGTGGCGATGGTGCGAACTACTGGCTTGAGTTTCCCGCTACGCTATGTTCAAAAGTTACTGAAGAGAGAAATATATGAAGAACAGGATACGTTTCACCCGTCTTGAGCGGGATTATTGTGATCTCCGGAAGTTGGAGACGGAATGTGCTACGCTTTTCTCGATCGATGCAATGCGGGGGAATCCACCCGACACGTATGTGCTATACTACAACCTGACAACACTGGTGAAGACCAGTACAGGGATCGAACAACACACTGGTGTGCGAGCGGTGTTGTACTGTCCGGTCGATTATCCGATTGATGGCGTCAAAGTGCTGATACAGAGCCCGGAGAATATATTTCATCCGAATATCCGCTATCCTCATGTCTGCTTAAGCCGATGGGTTCCCAGCCAATCTCTTTGCGAAGTCGTAAGGCGTCTGGCCATGCTCGTCACCTATCAGAGTTACACAATGGTGGAGCAAGAGTCGCTGGACAGGGAAGCATGCGCTTTTGCGCGTAGACGGCAGGATACGCTGCCTGTGGATCATCGGCAGCTTGTGCGAAACAACGGCATGCGTATCGAGGTGTGGTGATGGAAAGGCCGCAAATGAATATTGAAGGAGACTGGTTCGTGTTCAGGTCTTGCGTCAACGATAGGATTGATTTTTCCGATCTCGATCACCTGGAGGCACTCTTGCGCGTAAACTATTCGTTACCGTTCGTGAAGTATAATCTCAACGATGCGAAATTGAACATCTCGGCAGAGTTGCCGATCACTCAGCTAAGCGCATTGCAGTTGCGCAACCTTGCTTCTGCATTCGCTCGATGCAATGGCGGTTCGATCACATCCGACAAGCATTCCTCCGGCACGCACTGCACGACTCATCAGGAGACCCGAACTGTTATCACGGCAGTATTCAGGGATGAAGGCTGTGTTGTTCTGCGCGAGAACGCTGCCGACGAAGAATTGCGTTGGACGATAGGTATGCCACTCAAGCAACACTATGGAACTCGTCGGGCGGAAGTGCACGTAAAGAAGGATGACCTGATTTTCGACACCGACATCGTTTCGCTTCCGCGAGAAGGAATCGCAGAGGGGATACATTCGGCGATTGTTCTATGGTTGCTCCGAATCAATGCTGAAATCCGTTATGCGAAAGTGGCGCTGCTCGATGAACAGGCATGCCTACTCGTCCGGCTTCCCCTATCTGCTTTTACTTCGGAGCAATGTCGTGAAGCACTGAAAGCGCTCCGTGTTATTTCCGAACGCATTCAACACGAAGCATCTGCGCTTCTTCAACAAGATATCGCCGAAGCGTATATGCGTATCACAACCTCTTCCACTAATGCTCACAGACGAAAGGAGGTGAACTCACGATGAGCACTACTTCAACTATCCGGGTACAAGTTTCGAACCAGACCGGTCACATACGGAAGTATGCAGCGGTCCCGCGCGACGCGTCCGTCTCCGAATTGATCGCGGCAGTGATTCCGACACTGAATTTGCCTATGAACGACAGTGCCGGTCGACCGTTGTACTACACGATGCGGCATGATGAAAGCGGGCGACAGATGTCGAACGGAGAAATCATCGCTGATACTGTTCTCGAGGACAACACGCTTCGCCTTATGCCCGATATCACCCCCGGGTGATTTTCAGCCGTTCCCGGTTCACATATCCATGCGCAAGTGCAGTGAACCGGGAACGGAATGTTTTCTTCATTTCTTTGTCGCAATATGAAATAGGAGCCACCGTGAATTACGATTTTGATTTGTATCTGTTGCGCAGTGAGCTGTCGACGGAAGAGAAGCCCGAAGGGCCTCACTCTTCCAGAGCCGGTGACGGAATACATGCCTGCTTGCAAGAGGCGGTCAAGTATCGGCTGGATATCACGGAGTTCGATCGCTTCGTTGAGGATGTCATGTTCTCCGGAATCCGTGCAGGTTCTCTTCCGAATACCGGTGAGGAATATTCAGTGCATGTCGATCCGGTGTGGCCGCGACTCACTGACACCGGGGTTGCCGGAACAGAAAACGACAACGCATTTGTGTTTGACTACTTTACAGTCAGCATCAGCACTAGGCATGCGTCGTATGCGAAAGCATACTCCATTTTACATCTCAGCTCGCAAGCGCTACGAAGAGTCCGTGCTACGAACGGTTCCACACTTCTCCATACCTCGTCATGCAGACGCGTGCGTTACATCGTTACTGCGTCACCAAAACCGATACCCGCAGTTCCGATTTGCGGCAATGCGACATCACGTATACTGATCGACGAGCCGCCACGAAGGCTCAGGACATTCGAACAACGTCCGTCACCGTTTTCGCTTGCTGCCGAAACCGACTATTCCGTGTACATGCACAAGAGACTGCTTCGGAAAATGCGAGAGGCAGCCCGTAGGCACGATGACAGAGAAGTGGCGTTCTTTCTCGTTGGCAAGATATTCCAGGATGCCCCACGCAGCACGCAACTCTACGCTGTCATCGAAGATGCTATCGATGCCAAGTGCAGCTCTGCGGATTTATTCCAGATAACTATAACAGGAGAAACCTGGAATGCATTTTGGTCGGAAATGAAACTTCGCAGTCCCGATGCGGAGTTGTTGGGGCTGCTTCATTCACATCCTTTTCCTAGCGACAGCATTGGCGACGATGTGGAAAATCCGTACAGCGTCCCGCTAAAGTCATCCGAGGTCAACACGTTCTGTCCGCCGCGTGGTGAGCGTACAACGGTGTTCCTCTCCGACGACGATTTTTTCATCCTGGATACATTCTTCGCGGCACCTCAACACATTGCTTGTGTGGTTGATCCGCATGCAAGTATCGGTAACGATATCGGAATCTGGGGTTGGCGCGACGGAAGCATCACTTCACGAATGTTACATGTAATTGAGTGAGAAAACCATGTTACGAAACGAACTACGCATGCTGATCGACGCGTTTCTCCACAATCCACATCGGTTAAATCTCAGCGAGATTATCGAACACATGAGACAGCGCGAAAGAATCGAAGAACATTTGGAATTCGAAAAGTACCTGCTTATCAGAATTAAGTCCATCGACGAGACCGAGAGGAACCTTGAAGAGCTGCGCGAAATCGTAGAGAAACTTACTACACCACCATATCATCATGGGATTTTCACTGGGTATGCGTCGAACGGACAGTGCAGGGCAGTTGTTTCGACCGGTGGGGCGCATAAAATAGAAATACCACTGAACGCGGAAATCAGTACCGAGGACTTGAGAATTGGTGATGCAGTAGCGATCAATAGCGACTCGACGTGCATTCTTGAAAATCGAGGGGCGTATGTCTGGGGAGAGCTGGCGGAATTCGAACGCCGACTCCCTGACGGTAGATTGCTTCTTGTTGCACGCGGTGAGGAACGCATTGTGGTCTCGCCCACAGAATCGATTTCCGATACGGAAAACATTCCGACCGGAGCCGAGATACGTTTCGACAGGGCTTCCTCGCTAGCTTTCGAAGTTATTGACTGTGACAAAAACGACTGTGACGTTGACGACTTTCCATCTGTCTCCTTCGAGGAGATTGGTGGATTGCAGGAGCAGATCGAGCAAATCGAGGATTTGATATTCGACCCGATGAACATGCCGGAACTATATGCATCCTACAAGTTCCGTATGCCGGTCGGAATAGTTCTGGCCGGTCCCCCGGGATCGGGAAAAACTCTTCTGGTGCATGCGATCAGAGGCAAGTTGTTTTCAATGCTTCGGGAACGCGGAATCGAGCATCCCGGACAGCACTACATACAAATGTCCGTGGGGAACACTCTGAGCGAGTACGTCTCAATTGCTGAAAGAAGGATAGCACGAACATTCAGGAAGGCACGAAACGCCTCGCGTTCCACTGGCCTTCCGGTCATAATTTTTCTTGACGAAGCCGATGCTCTGCTGAACACGCGTGGTTCACGTCGCTCTTCCGATGTCGATCAGACCATTGTTCCCGCGTTTCTCGAGGCGATCGGCAAACTCGATACGAAGGACAACAAGGTGGTGGTCATCGCGGCCACGAATCTTGTTGATTCGCTTGACTCGGCTATTCAACGTCCGGGGAGACTCGGAGACTGCCAGATCCGTATGCCGCATCCGGACAGAACATCCGCAGAAGAAATACTGCGCATCTATCTTACTACGGATCTTCCATACTCTCGTACAGATGGTCGATGCCCGGCTGAGATTGTCGAGAATCTGATCGAGACCGCTATCTCGTACATCTATCCCGCAACGAAAGAGGACAACTCATACGGGACCATTCTTTTCCGCGATGGAACGCGGCGACCTATCACAGCGGCTGCGTTGTTCACCGGTGCTGTGGCGAGACAGATTCGAGATGTCAGTGCGACATACGCACGCAGCCGGAAAAAACGCCTGCTGAAACTCTGTGACGGGGCAATAGACGTCCCATCGCGCTTCGCTGGCGATTTCGGTTCCATGATTGAGACAGATGGAATCACAAGCGGCGATCTGCTTCAGGCCATCGACGAGGTGATGACAGCGATTGTCAGGAATCTCACGCCGCAGAACATACAGCGCCAGATATATTCACTCCCGACTGATAGTGATATCATATCTGTCGAACCCTTGATACTCGAAAGGGGACACAAGTATCTGAATCAACCGGCAACTGCATAGGTGTATCAATGAATAAGCCAATTCCCAAACTCTGTGGTATAGAAACAGAATACGCGATCTCGATGCGTAATGCCCAAGGTGGAAATTCCTTCGGTTGCACTTCCCATCAAGCCACACGCTTGGTCCGTGAGCAGATCGAATTGTTTCCGCAGGCTTACTACTCGCTGCTAGGTGAATGGACGATTTCTGGGGCGCGTTGCTACGAGGACCATTTCCATCTGGAATGGTCCACTCCTTCAACTGTCTCCGCTCGCCGCCTCGTGGCTCTCGTGAAGGCTGGGGATGCCGTCGTGAACGAAGCGCGTGCACGGGCTTCGGAACAGGGACACGATATTATCATCGTGGCCAACAATACCGATGGTCAGGTCAGTTACGGAAGTCACCTCAATATCCTGCTCGCACGGGAGACCTTCGACCAACTGTTCGATTATAGGCCTCATATTTTCTATCGCGTCTGGGTACCTCATCTCGTAACATCGATGGTGTATGCTGGTGCAGGAACGATCTGTACCGCCACGCGTGATCGACAAGCACAGTATCAGTTGTCACAGCGTGCAGCCTTCATGGAAACTGCCAGGATTCATGAGATCACGACTTCGCGCAGAAGTTTGATCAATTCCAGAGACGAAGCTCTCGCAGATCCTGAGCGGTATGCACGACTCCACATCATTTCTTTTGATTCCAACATGCACGAGTTCGCTTTGTGGCTGAAGATCGGTACGTCGCAACTCATCATGAGCATGCTGGAGTGCTGTTTTCAACCGATTGATCTGACATTACGCAATCCCATTTCTGCAATTCGAGAGATAGCACGCGACCCGAAATTGCGCACGAAGGTGGAATTACAGGATGGAAGGAGTTTGACGGCAATAGAAATACAGGAAGAAATAGCGACAATGGCCTCCCGCTTCGTGGAAGCTGGATACGACGAAGGCAGTGTCCCTGATGCTTCTCAAATCGTCAGTGCGTGGCTTGACACGCTCGATAAACTCCGCCGTGATCCCAATGAATGCGTGGGACGCGTCGATTGGATTGCCAAGGCTTCACTGCTCTCCATGCATCGCAGGAAGAGTGGAGTCGGTTGGGACGACCCATCGATGAAGGTGCTTGATCACATGTATGCGAACATCGATCCGGCAATTGGCTTGTATCACACGGTTTTTCTCAGAAACAATATAGCGGAACGAGTCGTGACCGATGATGAGATAGCTTCCTACATGAGCAAGGCTCCCGACGATTCGCGGGCGTGGTTGCGTACCCGATGCATCGAGCGCTTCGGTGACAGCATCACCCGAATGGACTGGCGGTATATCGATTTCCGGAATAAGCAACAGTTCGACTCCGGTAGTGTCCGATTGAACATGGACGACCCTTTCGAATACACATGCAGCGAGCTGGAATCCATCTTCGATTCCGTGTCGTCACTCGCAGAATTCCTCTCGCATTTTCCGACCGTGAATGCTCCCTCGGAAATGTACAACTCATTCGATCCCTACCCCCTGTATGATGACAACACTTCATACTACGATTACTATAACAACAACAATTGGAGGTATTGACATGAAACAACTCAGGAAGATCAAATCGGCCCAGGAGCAAGCTCGAACACGTAGCGACGCGCAGCATGGCACCGATACGGCTTCGCAGCCGATCAAGAACGCACAAGTACTTCCCGAAGTGCAAGCAAGAATCGCTGCTGCGGAAGCAGCTATCGAAAACGCTCTTTCGGATGATTCGGTGCAGTTTCTGGATTCATTCGTACAATCGGGCGGTGAGTAGGACATGCCACGAAAGCTGATTCGCGACTGCATCATGGGATGCGAGGTGGAGTATTCAATACCCTTGCTGCGAGGCTCTGCCGATGAAGATAAGGAAAACCGATTGCGTGCGTATGTCAAGCTCTTTCAATCGATACGGCAACTCAATATCAGCGTGCGAGATATGCATCCGGAGTTAGGCTGTTTTCTATCAAACGCCTCCAATGTGTATCTCGACATCGGTTTGCATTTGGAATTTGCTTCGCCCGAGGTAACGTCTCCACTCGATGTCGTTGTATACCAGAAGGCGAACGAAAGAATACTCGAACAAGCACTGCACTCATGCATTGCTCCGTATCCCTTCTCGATTTATAAGAACAATGTCGATTTTCGTGGCAATACGTATGGTATGCATGAAAATTACTTGATTGACGGACGCGTGATGATCAAGGATATTCAGTTACTCACCACCTTTCTCGTCACACGACAGATTTTCGCTGGTGCAGGAAGGATCTCCTTCGATACGAGAGCATGTGGCTACGAACTTTCTCAACGTGCCCGCTTCATTTGTCGTGAAATCAGCGATGAAACAACAAGAAACCGTGCTATCATTAACACCAAGAACGAGCCTTTGAGCGGGAGGCAGTACAGAAGAGTACACTTGATTCTTGGCGACTCGTTGCGATCGGATCTGGGAATCTATTTGCAGATCGGTACAACCGCGTTGCTTTTCCGCTTGATAGAGCAGGGCGTCCCAGTCGGGGATGGGTTGGCTCTTCAGGAACCGGTTGAGGCAATCAAGGAGTTGTCGTGTAATCCTTGCCAACAGCTAACACTCATGGACGGACGCACAATGAGTGCTGTGGAGTTACAGATGGAATATCTCGATCAGGCGTTAATGCATGCGTACCAATTGCCGGATTGGACAAAGGATGTACTTGTCCGTTGGGAGGAGGTTCTGTGCAACCTTGCTGAAAGCACCGATTACCTGCAATCCCGTCTCGATTGGCAAATAAAACATCTGATGCTTGATCGCTTCCTCTCGCGGCGTGATATGACATGGAATGATGTCGGGAAATGGGGGAGATTGCTTGCGGAGAATCAGATGCCATTGAATCAATTGCGGTCTATCCCTAAGTCGCAAAGTGGATTCTCTTTTCCGGATACCAACTTATCCGACGCGCAAACCGCAGACATGTTCCAAGCCATCGTCACAATGCTGGAAATGGATATCAGATATCATGATATTAATCGCGAGACGAGTCTCTTCGATATTCTCGACAACAACGGCTTGCTGAATCATCGTTTACTAAGCGAAGAGAGTATCGTGGATGCAATGACGTCGCCTCCGAAAGGGACTCGTGCAGAACTGCGGGGAAAGGTGATAAAGGAGATTTCGCAGAAACATCGGAATGCCGTGGCTCAGTGGACGCAGATCAGCATACCCGGTGTCAAAGTCCTTAATATGCAGGATCCATATTCGACAATAGGGGTGTGGGAAGACGCATGCGAAGAGCGAGTACAGTCCGAGCGTTCGGAACAACCTGACTTTATACGACGAATGATGGATTAACATGCGTTTACGAAGTGACATTCTTGACCATTTACTCGAAACAGGTGTACACATCATACCTGACGAAGACGGTACGCTTGTTCTCCGGAATCTGCCTACTGACTCCGCGGAATTCAATAAAGATTGTAGTAGTGTCCTGATCAGATATGTGGATACGCTGAAACGCTGCCTCGTGTGCGTGGACGCCGATCTGGAATACACGGGCGAGGAGATAAGCAGACGTCGAACATTCAGGAAATCCCGTAATACCGTGCGTGGCTGGCGTCCCCTTCACTTCAACTCCTTGCCCGTCGATGCCACCGATGCGCTTGCTCGCGTCATGGAACTGCTTGGTACCCCAATGTCCGCTGCCATGAAACACGCAGCGCATAGGATTTCTTCTCCTGCCTCATCCGTAACCTTGGAAGAATCCGATGAATCGAAGCATGCAGCAACATTGATGCAATACAGTCGAGACCTTACGAGTGAGGCCACGGAGCATCGATTGCTTCCGACTATCGGACGCGTCAAAGAGATGGATATGTTGCTCTCCATGCTCAGGAAATGGGAACATCCCCGCACCCCCGTGATCTGCGGTCCGAGCGGTGTGGGGAAGAGCAATCTGCTTACGGGACTTGCTTCACGTCTTGCCGCAGAACCCGACGCACCGAGACTGCTTCTGCTGGACCTTCCCGGTCTTTATGCGGGATGCCTGCTTCCGGCCGAATCCGAAGTGGAACTGAAGCGAGTATTCGACGATGCTTTACGAATCGGAAATCTCGTTCTGTTAATAGACGATATGACAGCGCTGCAGAGTATCGGATCTGTCGGTGTATTGCTTCTGAAACGTGCACTGGACGGCGGTCAGAAGCTTATCATGACGACACGCGAAGAACGCCCGCAAGTATTCGGCGTGTCGCACTTGGAACGACGGCTTGTGCGAATCCCTTTGTCCGAGCCCGATCCCGATGAGATGTTCGCAGTATTGACTGGTTTGAGGCCGATTCTCCAGGAGCATCACGAGGTGGAATTGCCGGATGCAGTACTTCGTTACTGTGTCAGCCGTTCGCTTTCACTGCCGGGAAACAATCCCGCTAAAGCGCTCGATCTGGTCGATCTCACATGCGTACAGTTAGCACGGGGTACATGCGCTGCCATTGACGATGTTCTGGGTGCTGAGCAGCTACTGCAATACTTTTCATTCCGGAAGTGGGATACGCAGACGTTATCGGAATGGGAGTGAACATCACGTGAGTAGCTTCAGCGGTGACTGATACGAAATTCCGTCGTCCACGCCCGGACAACCGATTTCGATTCACACCGTGCAATATGCATGAAACAACTTTTGGAACGTCGCTTCTTACACGTTTGCGAATCAAATCCAAATTGACTTTTTTTAAGGATGCGTTACCATGCGATTGAAGAAGTATACGAATAATGAAACGCGTTTCATTTCACACTCTTGGATGCAAACTGAATTTTGCCGAGACATCGACGTTCAAGCGGCAATTCGTTGATCTTGGCTATTCCTTCGTTGACTTTTCCACGCCTGCCGATGTTGTGTTAATCAATACGTGTTCCGTTACGGAAAACGCGGATAAGGACGCCCGGAAGGCTGTCCGCCGGGCATTGAAACTCTCGCCCGATGCACGAGTTATTGTCGTCGGATGTTACGCGCAACTGCGTCCTGAAGAAGTTGCTTCCATCCCGGGAGTCTATCTTGTTCTCGGCAACGAAGAAAAGTTCCACATTTCGGACTATTTGCATAGAGAGAGCGATGCTGATGATGTGCGTATCGCTGTCGGCGATATTGCGGAGACGACGGACTTCGGTGTCGCTTTTTCCGCCGAACACAGTGGAAGAACACGCGCTTTCCTGAAGGTTCAGGACGGATGCGACTATAACTGTACGTATTGCACTATTCCAATGGCAAGGGGGCGTAGTCGTAGCGAAAGTATCGAGCGCACGATAGAACATTCGAGCCATATACTTTCGCAAGGATTTCGCGAAATCGTGCTCAGCGGCGTGAACGTCGGAGATTACGGCGCCGGGCAAAGCGCCACACTGTACGAATTGCTTGTACGCTTGTTGGATCTGCCTGGTGATTTTCGTATTCGAGTAAGCAGCATTGAACCGAATCTGCTCGATGATGACATCATCGCATTGGCGGCGTCGACCGAGCGGCTTTGCTCGCATTTCCACATTCCCCTTCAATCCGGTAGCGATGTGGTACTGCGTCGTATGCGACGTCGCTACAACACGGCAATGTATGCCGAACGCATTGAAGCTGTTCTTGCGGCAATGCCGAATGCTGGTATCGGCGTCGACGTCATTGTCGGAACGCCGGGCGAGACAGCGGAACAATTTCGTGAAAGCTATGAGTATCTCGTCAATCTGCCTTGCAGTTACCTTCATGTTTTCAACTACAGTGATCGACCTGGAACTATCGCCGCAAACATGGTTGAAAAAGTTCCACATGCAGAGCGTGCCGAGCGAAGCGCAATGCTGCGTATGCTCGATCGCAGAAAACGAAGAACATTCATGGAACAGCAGATTGGACGTGTGCTCAAGGTGTTGTTCGAAGAAGAACGGAATGGAACAGTATCAGGCTTTTCGGAGAATTACTCCCGAGTAGTGGTGCTTCCGCAGACTGGTCTGAGTAACGCCATCCTGCCAGTTTCGGTGACGGAAATGCGCAGCAATACATTGTTCGGATCATTAGTAGAACGTCCCACAGCTTCTTCCGGAAATATGGGATTGCCCGTGCTCACATGAAGTATAGCTCCCCACGCCGCAATCGCACAGGCTTGTAGCGAAGGCTTCGATACTCAGTCTGACTTCGCCACAGACGGATCCCGCCACCGAATGTTTCCACAACGGTGGGTTCCGCTACGGCGGGACTCCGGCTTCGCTTCCGACACGATTCATTTGGGGGAATAGACCGCAGTGCAGCAGTCTCTTTTCGTCCCGGAGGGCCGACGAAGTTCAGTTCGTGCTTTTTCAATGACCAACTCGTAATCGCAGAGTAACACACCATATACTCCATTATCATTTGTGCAATCCGGACTATGAAGCCCCTCGCAATTCCACGTCGCATACTGCATACTTGCCAATAGGACGAAAAAGTTGCGCATACTACTGCGCGGAACAAGCGCTACGGAGAGCATCACGTCTCGCCGCTCACTTCGAGAGAACGCTCGAGATCTTCCTTTTGGCGTTCTGCTTTGTCAAAGCGAACAAAGAACAAGATCATGCCTCCGATGAGGAAGAAGGCGACAAGTGACAGTATGCTCATTCTGGAACTTCCGCTGACTTGACGAATGACGGCGAAAACTATCGGACCCCAAATTGCGCTGAATTTCTCAAATACGGAATAAAAACCAAAGAATTCAGCAGAAGCGGAAGGTGGTATGATTTTGCTGTACAACGATCGGGAAAGCGCCTGACTGCCCCCGAGTACAAGACCGACGATAACACCCAGAATCCAGAATTCGATCGGTTTCGTCATGAAAAAAGCATACAGTGCCACGCTGGTCCACACAAGTAACGAAAGCAACACCATGTTCTTTGTGCCGTAAATACGGGCTAGATGTCCGAATAAGCGAGAGCCCCCGATGCCGACGATTTGAATCATGAGAAGACAGCCCATCAGTGTGAGTGTGTCGAAGCCCAACTCCTCGCTTCCGTAAATCGTCGACATAGCTATCACGGTCTGTATGCCGTCATTGTAAATCATGAATGCAACGAGGAACAAGGCAAGTTGCTTGAGCGATCGTGTCCGGCGCATCGTCGTACCGAGGCGGCGGAAACCCGAAACGACTAACTCGGCGATGGATTCGTATCGCTTTTCGACAAGCGGTTCTTTCAGCCTGGCGAATGTGATCATGGCGAAGCCCGCCCACCACAGTCCCACGCTCGCCAATGATATGCGAATGGCAAGCGCCACGTCCTCTATACCGAATACTTCGTGGAACTGAATCAACACGAGATGGGAGACGAACAGCAGTCCTCCCCCAGCATAGCCGTAAGCGTACCCTTTGCCTGAAACGACATCCTGCTCGGATGGGGGAGCAATATGCGGAAGAAAGGCATCGTAAAACACATTCGCCGATACGAAAGAGAAATTGCCGATGAAGAACAGCGTGAGAGCAAGCCATACATCACCCGGCCCGATGAAAAACATAAGCAAAGTCGCTGTGCTACCGAGAAGGCAGAAAAATATCAGAAAGGATTTTTTCGATGAGCTATGGTCGGCGATGGCACCCAACACCGGAGATGTAAGCAGAACAAGCATCGCGCTTGTGCCGAGAGTGTATCCGTACAACGATGTGGCACTCAGCCCCGTCATGCCGAGCAGCGGAATATCGAAACCGGACGCCGGAACAACCACTTTGTCAAGATATGGTCCGAACAGAGCTGCCAGTATTGTCAGAGCGAAAGCGGAATTCGCCCAGTCGTACATGTACCAGCCGAACAAGACCCGCTGTTTGCTACCATTATCTGTGTCTGAAGTGATCACATCGGCAACTTCGATTCGAGCATCAGGAGTTTCAGGATTCGATGAGGCCGCGACCGTGCTTCCGAATACGGTCCTGATCTCTGAGTTTCACGTAAATGCTATCCAGCATGCCGTTGACGAAACGCCCGCTCTGCTCGGTGCTGAAACGTTTCGCAATTTCGACGCACTCGTTGATAGTGACCTTGACAGGGATTTCAGGAAAATACAACAGCTCCGTTATTCCCATTCGCAGCAGAACGCGATCCACTACTGCTATACGGTCAAAATCCCAGTGCAATGATTTCTCGCGAATCAATTCGTCGGCTTCGGAACGATGTTTCAATACTGCGTATACCAGCGCTTTCGCGAATCGATACTGCTCCTCGTCATCGTTCAACTCAATGCCGGCAATGCTTTCCAGCAGTATTTCAATATCTTCCCGTGAAAGTTCGTAGGCGAACAACACCTGCATCGCTTTTTCACGGACTTCTCTTCGTGAATTCACCATGAGTACAAGATAGGTACATGGTGGATGACGCACAATGCGGTGCGAGCGGTGAATACACCAACCCTATACCGTGACTCGGTGCGATTGTAGCATGCAGTCCGCCGAGTATGGCGGGAGAAGTATGCTCTGTATACAAGCCGATGACTGTCTGTCGTATAGATTCGCAAGTGCTTTCTTTCAACCGATACTCGGCACTGAAGCGGTGTTTCAGGCAGTGTACTTCATCTGCTGGGAAAATGCGTTACTTGTACAATCTGAGCAATGGGCTATGATATGATGGATACTTGCAGCAACGTTTGAATACGCATCGCGCCATACGAACACTCCTGTTTGCTGCTACAGTCTAATCCGACTGCTTCAGCAAGCGTATGTACGGTGTTGCATCGTACAGGTCAACAGCGACGCGGATGCCGAAATGGCGAAGTATCAAGTCTGGTGTTAGTACATCTACCGGAGAGCCGTCAGCGACTATGGTACACTCGGAAAGCAGGAGAATGCGCGAACAGTACATTGCAGCCAGATTCAAATCGTGTGTTATGCAGAATATGGTGCGGGAATCCGCGTGAAGCTTCAGGAGCAAATCGAACAATGCTACTTGGTGACGTATGTCGAGATGCGCGTTGGGTTCGTCGAGTAAAAGTAACGGAGTATCCTGGGCCAGTGCTCTGGCTATCAGCACGCGATGCAGTTCGCCACCTGACAAATCCGTGACGCGCCGTTCGGCAATATCCGTTACGTCGGCCAGTCGCATCGCCCGGTCGGCAGCCGCAAAGTCCGTCTCCCGCTCATACCCCAAGCCTCCGAGATGCGGCGCCCGTCCGAGTAACACCATCGAACGAACCGTGAAGGGGAACACGACATCCTCGAATTGCGGAACCACGGCTATGCGCCGAGCACGTTCCCGTGCCGCAATGGAGCGGAGGGACAGGCCGTCGAGCATGATTTCACCTCGTGTCGGCGTCAATATTCCGCTTAAAAGACGAAGCAGTGTTGTTTTTCCTGCGCCATTCGGTCCCACCACACCGATAAACTCGCCGCGTTCTATTTCAAACGTGAGTTCGCGGAGCACAGCGCGATCACCGTAGGAAAAGCATGCTTCACGTAGTGAAAAGGCTATGGTATTCATGGTTCAGGGTGCTTCTACTTGAATACGAAACCGGTTTCACGATACCATAGCAGTAGATCGAACTCGTCGGCAGGGATTCGGAGATCATCAGCGAGTTGTTCGAACATCGTTTCGATGACGCGGTATCGTTTTCTCGAAATAGATGTCGGCAATTCATTCATGGCACCGAGTGAGACAAGATTTCTTAGAATATGGCGATCGAGTATGCACACGCCTGTTCGACCGATGTTCCTCAAAAAATGGCTCGCCTCTTTCATTCCCAAGCCTGCAACTTCGTCCACCAGATTATCACGGACATCCTTATCGTTTTGTCTGGAATGTAGAATTGCCGCGATAGTGCCGAATTTCTCCCTCGCTTCCAGCAAGCGTCGCGCCTTGACGTTGTGAAAGCGCACATAGGCACCGCGATGCTGTCGCAATAATTGCGCTGGATCGAATTCCACATCGTGGAAATTTCTTCGCTCCAGTTCCTCGGCGACGGCAGCGCAGTGCAATGCGCTGGATTGCGGCGTCATGAGACAGTAACAGAGTTCGTAGAAATATTTGTGTTGGGGAAGTGTACGGAATTCATGTAAGCGTGTCCGTATCGCTTCGCCAAGTGTCTCGTATGCGTTGAGTAATTCTCTGCGTTGTTCTTCGTTCATGCTCACTCCGCCAATTGGACGAGTAGACCGGCGGGATCATTCACGTTGCCGTGCAAACACAGCAACTCGTCACGTTGCAGGCTTGAAAGCGCATCTTTCAGATGATCGAATTTCGAAACGTCGTCTCCGTACAGGGATTGCAACAGACACTTGGCCGAGATCGTATGTCCCGGTGCACGGCGCAAGGATTCCACGATTTTCCCGCGATAAATTCGTCTGGGAGTTTCGCGCACCTCCGAATGTGTATGCCGCACTGCTGTGTTCATCTCTCCGGAAGAACTACACGGCGTTTGAACCGGACACCGGTCGCAAGCCGGAGTGCGAGCAGTGCAGACCGTGGCCCCGAAATCCATCAATGCCTGATTCCAATTGTAGAAAGCACGGGCAGGAAGCAATTTCTCAGCTCTGCAGCGAACCCACGCCTCGCTTTCCATGTCTCTTTCGCTGCGCTGTTTTCGGAACAGACGCGAAACAATTCGCTGCACATTCACATCGACGACAACAACTCTCCGGCGAAACGCGAAACAAAGGACCGCGTTTGCGGTGTAGGCACCGATTCCCGGCAGGGATAGGAGACTTTGAACGTCTTGCGGAATCTGTCCTTCGAAGCGTTCCATGATTGCCCGAGCAGTATCATGCAATGCGAGCGCTCGACGGTTGTACCCCAGCCCTGACCAAGCTATGAGTATTTCTCTTCGGGAAGCACTCGCGAGAGAACGAATATCGGGAAACATTTCCAACCATTCGGGCAGACGTAATGCAACCCGCGATGCTTGCGTTTGCTGCAACATGAACTCGCTCACCATCACCAGATACGGATCGCGGGACGCCCTCCATGGAAAGTCGCGACCATTAAATCGATACCAGTGGAGAATGTTCTTCCGTATTCGCGCTATGCTGTCTGGTGAAGGTGTGGGCACATCATTGGCATGTTCCGGTATCATTTCAGGTACTGCAGTATAGGGGTAGAGCCCTGTAGCATGTCGAATTCTTTGATTTTTTCGAGCGTTACCCACTTGATATCCTCGAATGCGCGATTCTTCAGTTCCCCGTTAAATTTCGTTACAAGAAAAAACGTGATGAGAAAGCGTCCGCCGTCATCGTATTCCGCTTGAATCGTCTTCAGTTCCTTATAGGTGACGGGTTCAATATTCAGTTCTTCCCACAGCTCTCGTTCCAAGCACTCGGTGAGCTTTTCGCCGGGGTAGGTTTTGCCACCAGGGAATTCCCATTTCATACCGTATCTACGATTGATGCCCCGCTGACAGATGAGATATTCGTCCTCGTTCTTGATGACCGCCGCGGCAACGCGCACTATTTCTTCTTCTCGCTCGTACATGTTTGCACCTGTGTGACTGTGAACGCTTTTTCGATCGGGTACGTTTGCTACCTGGCAGGCGGCAATCCCTTGGACCAGATGGATATTGAGAAATATAAGAAAAATAACCGAAAAGACTAGCCTTTTGTATCCGCAATTCCCGATTTGGCATCGATTTCGTGTACACTACTCGCATCGAATGTAGAATCGAGCAACAAGGTGTAGTACCTAATGTGGACATTTTAGGGACAAAAACACCGATTATTCTATTCGAGAAAAAAAATCGTCAAAAAATCGTCACATGCTCTTTCATTCTTCTTCGGAAATTCTTAGATTCAAATGGCACCAAATACTTTTATTTCACCGTATTTTAACAAGAGGAAGGATTATGCCAACACTGCAGGAAAAGCTGGCAGCGGTGTATCCGCCATTACGGGATGAGATCAAAGGGATCGTCAAGGAGCACGGCGACAAAGTCGTCTCGCAAGTCACCATCAAGCAGGTGTACGGCGGGATGCGTGGAGTCAAAGGGCTCGTGTGCGACACGTCCGTCGTTCCGCCGGACAAAGGTCTCATCATCCGCGGTATTGAATTGAAGAACCTGACGGAGAAACTCCCGGAGGAGATTCTCTACCTGCTGTTGTCGGGAGAACTCCCGACGGCAGAGGAACTCGCCGACGTGCAGGCACAACTCACGTCAAGAATGAACGTCCCCACCTATGTTTGGGACACTCTCTCGGCAATGCCGAAAGATTCGCATCCCATGACAATGTTCGACACTGCCATTCTCGTCATGCAACGCGAATCCGTCTTTGTACAAAAGTACAACGAGGGAATGACGAAGGATCAGTATTGGGAGGCGACGCTTGAGGATGCGCTGAGCATCATCGCCAAGCTGCCCACAATAGCAGCTTGGATTTATCGCAAGCGTTTCGACAAGGGAGCGCCAATCGACCCGTTGCCGGACACGGACTGGTCGCATAATTACGTGCACATGCTGGGTCTAGGCGATCCGAACGGCGAATTCACCAAACTGATGCGTCTGTACCTCGTACTGCACAGTGACCATGAAGGAGGGAACGTCAGCGCGTTCTCGGCCGCCACAGTGAATTCCGCGTTGTCGGACCTGTACTACGCATTGAGTGCAGGTCTTAACGGTCTTGCCGGCCCATTGCATGGCTTGGCAAATCAGGAATGTCTCAAGTGGATCATCGAGGTGAACGAGAAATTCGGCGGTGCGCCGACTCCGGAACAACTCGAAAAATTCGCTTGGGAAACACTGGACGCAGGCAAAGTCATCCCCGGATATGGACATGCAGTCCTGCGTATCACCGATCCTCGCTTCGATGCGTTTCTCGCCTTCGGTAAGCAGTATTGCACCGAGGATCCGGTATTCCAGACCGTCTCGAACACCTTCGACGTGGTACCTGGAGTGCTTCGCCAAATTCAAAAAATCGCTGATCCTTGGCCGAACGTGGATGCGGGGTCTGGTGCGCTTCTCTACCACTACGGTCTCGAGGAATTCGACTATTACACCGTGTTGTTCAGCGTCAGTCGTGCGCTCGGTATAGCTTCCCAAGCTGTGGTTGCCAGAGCAATGGGGCTGCCGATCACTCGCCCCAAATCCATCCCAACCTCATGGATCAAAGAACAGTTTTGATTCGAGGGCAAGATGCCCAGCGAGTAGGTGTTTCTTTATACCCCGGTCGATGCGACCGGGGTTTTTTTGCGTGTCAGATCGACGTATCTTTCGATGCTGTAGAAAACAAGCAGGAAATGAAATGCAAATCGGTATAGTCGGTCTTCCATTTTCGGGGAAATCTACACTGTTTCAAACCATGACGCGCACGTATATCGATGAAGCGACCTTGGCCCGAACGCAAACCAACATCGCCACCGTCAAGGTACCCGATTCGCGTGTGGATACGCTTGCAGAGTATTTCTCTCCGAAAAAACTCGTGTACGCCTCCGTGGAATTCGTCGACGTGATAGGATTGACGAAAGGGGATCATGGCACGACACAGTTCAGCAATGCTTTCCTCGGAGGAGTTAAAACCAATGACGCACTTATTCACGTTGTCCGAATGTTCGATGACGAAATTCACCCTCATCTCGAAGGCAGTATCGATCCCGTAAGAGATATTGACATTCTGGAAACCGAGTTCATTCTTTCCGATTTGGCAATGTGTGAGAATCGTATTGAGAAACTTCGCAAGCAAGTACTGAAACTCCCGGACGACAAATCGAAATTCGAATTGCGTGTGCTCGAGAAATGCCATCGAACGCTGGAGGAGGGGATACCACTTCGAAGCATCGATCTGGACAACCATGAAATGTTAGCTGTGAAGGGGTATCGTTTCCTCAGTCTCAAACCTCTACTTGTGTTGCTGAATCTGGATGAGGCATTACTCGGAGAAGGCGAGATGCTGCAGAAGCGCTTTGAGGAACAAATACGATCACGGAGGATGAACATCGATGTGTTTTCGGGAAAAATCGAAATGGAACTCGCCTGTATGTCCGATGAAGAAGCTGCGGAGTTCATGAAGGAATACGGATTGGAAGAATCCGCCTTGAAGCGCATTATCCGCTCCGCGTACCGCATGCTCGGCCTCATTTCCTTTCTCACGTTCAGCGACGAAGAGTGCCGCGCTTGGACGATACGTGGGAACACCCCAGCTCATGAGGCCGCAGGAGCCGTTCATACCGACTTAATGAATCGCTTCATACGCGCTGAGGTCGTACACTTCGACGACTTTGTGAAACATGGTTCCATTCAGGCATGCAAGGAAGCAGGAGCGTGGCAACTTCAGGGGAAGGAATACGTTGTACGAGATGGCGACATGATCACTGTTCGACATGGATGATGTGCATCTGTATGTCCGGTCATTGCACTCTCCACCCCCGATATTCGTGAGCGAGGGAGCAACAAGCTGCCGGGCTTGCGTTGTCTAGGAAAAAAAACACCCTTGCGTTTTGCATATCAATCTTTTTCGTTTTCAGGAAAACGCAGAAAGAAACGTGCCAGCCGCAATAGACGTGCGGGAGGGATAATGTGTACAGCAACAATGAAAACGAGAATCCCTATGGCGTTTGCGAGTACGTCGTAGATATCGGCCATGCGCGTCGTTGCGACTTCCTGGTATATTTCACTACTGATCCCATACACCATGGTGATTGAAGCAGCCCAAATAATTGATGCAGTGCTGGAACGGGGTATGCGATACGGAAGCTCCAAGGCTATCCACACAAGAAATGCCTGTACACCGAACAGTAGCAGGTGAGCTATCTTGTCAGGTTTCCACAAGCGAATATCCGGAAATGAAGTGCCCGGAAGAGATAACAGCACCAGAATGAAGACAAACCATACGGTGGCAGGGAAGATGGAGCGCCAACGACCGACACTGCGATGTTCGCTGTCAGTCGGCATTACGGGTTGGAATGTCTTTGAGAATATCTGCGAATGAATTGGTGATGTCGGTAGCGATCAGGCCATATTCACCAACGCGTTTCTTGGCGTGGTCACCAGCCAGCCCGTGAAGGTACACACCGGCACAGGCGGCATGTTCGGGCGTGCAGCCTTGGGCGACGAAACCCGCGATGATACCACTTAATACGTCACCGGAGCCAGCCGTGGCCATACCCGGATTTCCCGTGGGATTGATGAACACTTTGCCGTCTCGTGTAGCGATGACTGTCGGCGCTCCTTTGAGAACGAGTGTCACACCGAACTCTACCGCGAACGTCTGTGCGATGTCTATACGTTTTGTTTCGATCTCCTCCTTCGATTGCATAACGAGGCGCGAAAATTCTCCCGTATGTGGAGTGAGAATAATGTCGCACCCTGCGTGTTGCAAGAGATTCATATATCCTGACAACGCAAACAGAGCGTCCGCGTCCAACAGCAAAGGAGCATCGGCATGCTCGAGAATGCGTCTGACGAGATTCATCGTTTCAAACTGACGCGATATGCCTGGCCCGATGATACTGACGCTGGATGAGTTGATGTGTTCGAGTATTTTATCATAATCGTTCAAAGCGAAGCTGCGTTCGTCAGTCTCATGAAAGGGAATTGTCATCACTTCCGTCAGCTTCACCTCGAGAACATTGTTCAGCGACGCCGGTATGCCAAGATGGACTATGCCGGCACCACTCCTCAGAGCGGCTTCCGATGCCATGACCGCCGCTCCTGTAAGGCCGACTGATCCGGCAAGAACGAAGATGTTGCCAAGTTGATATTTGTGCGCGTCCAGCGCCCGCTTGGGCAAGAGTTCGATGATATCATCAAACTCGAGTTGGAAGGCCGACGCGCTCCGTTCAACGAAACCCTCCCGAGGCATTCCGATATCCACATTATGGATGAGGCCTGCATATTCTCTACCCCGTCGCAACAACAGCCCGCGCTTCAATGCACCCATCGTGGCTGTGCAATGCGCGCGTACAGCGTGATCGAGAACATTCCCGGTATCTGCATCAATACCGCTCGGTATATCGACGGCCAAGATGGGCAAACGTGACGAGTTGAGCACTTCGACGATTTCGGCTATTTCCCCCCTGACGGGCGATGAAATTCCCGTCCCGAGTACTGCGTCAACAACGTATCGCGGTCGCCGACGCAGCAAATCTTCCAGTTGCTGTGGGCCGCTGTATAGAGCAATATGTAATGACTCCGATTCTTTCTCCATCTCCCTGATGATGTCAAGATTGCAGCGTGCGTCACCACTGATAGTGCTGTCGGGTGCCAGAGTCACTACATCAACCAGCGCGCCTCGATTGATCAGATGGCGAGCCATGGCAAAACCGTCGCCGCCGTTATTCCCTTTGCCGCAAATGATGAGTATCCACGCATCTTTTGACGGACCGAACACTGCTTCGGCTACGTCGACTGCACCGCGTGCGGCATTTTCCATCAACACTATCGAAGGAATTCCATAGATATCCGTTGCCGCCCGGTCGCATGCACGCATTTCCTGTGCTGTGAACACGGGTAACATGATATCAGAACAGGCCGCCCATCCACATCAGGATGGCAGTAGGGAACAGACCGAAAACGATCACGCCGGTCGCCGAGATCAGCAAGCCCGTCAGGCTGCCTCTGTCGCATGCGACTGTTGCGCTTTCATCGCTCTCCTGGAAGAACATCGCGATAGTGACGCGAAGGTAGTAGTACACTGATATCATACTTGTCACGACGCCGACTATGGTCAACCACGTGTAGCCGTTTTCGATGGCGGCAACGAAAATGTAGTATTTGCCGAAGAAGCCTGCGAGCGGAGGAAGACCGATAAGCGAAAACATGAATATGGCCATCAGTACGGAAAGCATGGGATGTCTCTTGAAGAGACCTCGGAAATGCTCCATGTCGGTTCCACTTTGGTCCGCGCTTTCAAGTACCGCAATGATGCCGAATGCACCGATGTTCGTGAACATGTACGCAATCAGGTAGTAGACTACACCCGTAAGGCCCGCGTCTGTTCCAGCAGTGATACCGATCAGCATATAGCCAGCATGAGCAATACTGGAATATGCCAGCATTCGTTTGACGTTGTTCTGTGACAAGGCGACAATATTGCCGACCAACATCGATGCAACCGCGAGCACTGCAAGTACAGTGTTCATTGATGAATGCGTGAAATCGAATGTGGCGGTGAATACCAGAAGCAGTGCGGTGAAAGCGGCTGCTTTTGCGCCTGTGGACATGAATGCGGTAACCATTGTCGGGGCACCCTCGTAGACGTCGGGTACCCACATGTGAAACGGCACTGCACCAACTTTGAAGGCGAAGCCAACAAGAAGCAGACCGGTCCCCGTCAGGAACAGTGGCTCGGATTTGTATTCCGATATGTTCTGTGCGATTTCGAGAATGTTCGTCGTACCTGTGACGCCGTACAGCAACGCGATTCCATAGAGGAAAAATCCCGTTGCGAAGGCACCAAGCAGAAAATACTTCAGCGAAGCTTCGGTGCTCTTGTAGACGCGACGCGTAATGCCGACGAGTGCGTACAGGCTGATGGACATCAATTCCAAGCCCAGGAACATCACGATCAAGTCGGTTGCCGCAGCGAATGTCATCATACCCGCTGCGGCGAGTATGATCAAATGGTAATACTCGCCGAATTTCGCACCGATTTTTTCGATGTACCTGCGCGAGAGCAATATAGTCAGTGCCGAAGCGACGAGAAACAGTATCGCCGTCACGCTGGCGTAACCACCGGTGAGCACCATGCCGCCGAAAGCCGTGCCGCGATCCGTGTACACGAGCAAGGCAAGCGCGATGTTGACGAAAATCCCGATCAGTGACACCCAGTATTCGGATGCGAACGGGTTTTTCTTCAGCGCGTTGATCATGACGACGATCAGTGATAACAGTATCGTACCCGTGATCGGCGCTATGCGGAGGGTATCAGATAATAGTTGTTCCATAGTTCATGTCTATCACGTGAATTACGTTGACACTCAGTTGAAAAAGAGCAACCACACAAGGAAAAATACCGGTAAAAGTATCGGTATGGAATAGCGGAACATGAAGCCGAAAAAGCTCGGCATCTGCGCTCCGGATTGTTCGGCTATGGATTTCACCATGAAATTCGGTGCATTGCCAATATATGTCATAGCGCCGAAAAACACTGCCGCGACACTGATCGATCTGACATAAATGTCATTCGCGCCAATCAATATCGAAATGTTGATATCGTCTATTGGGACGCTCTTCGATGCAACCAAATCACTGTGGTAATGCAGCAAAGTCTCGACACTCAATCGAACCTCGCTTGGATACTGCATCAGATTCGGCGCGCTCAGCGCACCATTTGCTATGCACTCCTGAACCTGTCTGACCGCATCATGCTTCACGAGCAATCCGATTTCGGCACTCAGAAAATTCAGATATGTTGGTGCATTGTCCAGGAAGGACGAAAGTATGCCTGTTCCCCAGTAGAACTGTCCGGCTGTTGTGATTCCGAGCGTCGCGGCATTGAGTTCGAGCCAATCAAGCGCCGGTACCATGGTAGCGAACAAACCGAGGAAAAGGAAGCCGACTTCCTTGATAGGGTAGAAGTTGAAATCGTTGGCCTCGTGTATAGGTGCCTTTGTCGTGAAATACGAGCCTGCGGCAGCGATAATCATTATTGCTTCACGAACGAACGGTGGATTCTGAATGAACACGGCAATAAGTATCATCAGCAAAAAGCCGATGTTATGCAAACCGTGTATCGCTGATTTGTCGCCGACAACAGCTTGCTCTGCTGCAGCTTCTTCGGGAGCTTTTCGATAATTGTAGCTGTCGATGAGGAAGAACATTACCAGCACGATACTGATAGCGAGAATCCAGATGAACCAGACGTTGAAAAACACCCAGAAAAAGGGAATGCCTTTGAGATAACCGAGAAAAAGCGGAGGATCTCCTATAGGTGTCAAGGCACCTCCGATGTTGCTGACGATGAATATGAAAAACACCACGTGGTACGCTCGCAAGCGTTTCTTGTTGTTGCGCATGAAGGGCCGGATTAATATCATCGAAGCACCGGTAGTACCGATGAAATTGGAGAGTACCGCACCTATGAGCAGTAGAATGGTGTTTTTTGTCGGTGTTGCATAACCCTTGAGGTGTATATGCATGCCGCCGGCGACAACGAACAGCGAGCCGACGAGACAGATGAAACTGAAATATTCGATGCCTGAATGAAGCATGCGAACAGGGTTCTCGAGAATAAAGACGTAGTAGAAAATGGTAATCAGTCCGAGCCCGATCGCCGAATGTGGAAAGTAACGCTCCCACCAGTGTTTACTGATGAACGGCATGAGCGCGATGGCAAGGAGCAAAATCACGAATGGGAGAATCATCAGAGGTTCGGGTTCGATAATATGCGAACCTCCACCTTCGGAAGCGAAAGCAGGAAGAGAGCTGAGAATAAACACAGTGAGTACACCAAGGCACACTGTGACAAGTCGGGAACGGGAATTCAAGAATGTGCTCCTGTTGAACATCACTGGGGTGTTGTTGGCGCGGTTTCCGAAAACTTTGCCTCGCTCCGTACCAGTTCGAGTTTATCCACGACGCGTTGCATCGACGCCTCCGTTTTCGAAAGGAAGGTCGACGGGTATATGCCGATCCAGAAAACGAACAGCACGATGGGAAGCAGCAACGCAATTTCACGGAAATTCAAATCCGTGACGGATGAGTTTTCAGGCCTACGAGACACCCCGAATACTACGCGCTGGAACATCCACAACATGTACACTGCCGCAAACACGACCCCGGTGGCGGCGAAAACGACGTACCAGATGGAATCCAGCACGGTGGATTGAAAAGCGCCGAGAAGAATGAGGAATTCGCCAACGAAGCCATTGAGTCCGGGAAGGCCGATTGACGACAGTGTGATGATCATGAAAAATGTTGCGAACACTGGTATCTGTCGCGCAAGCCCTCCGAACTCCTCGATCATGCGTGTATGACGCCTGTCGTATATCATCCCTACGATAAGGAAGAGTGCTCCTGTGGACAAACCATGATTCACCATCTGTATCAGACCGCCCTGCATTCCCTGTATGGTCATGCCGAATAGCCCGAGCAGAATGAAACCCATGTGACTGACTGAACTGTACGCAACGAGCTTTTTGACATCCTTCTGCACCATGGACACCAATGCCCCGTAAATGATGCCGATCACACCGATCACGGACAGGAAGGAGGCGAACTCCAGAGAAGACTGCGGAAAGAGTTGAAGGTTGAATCGAATCAAGCCGTACGTGCCCATCTTGAGCAGAACGCCTGCCAGTATGACCGAACCGCCTGTAGGAGCTTCCACATGCGCGTCCGGCAACCAGGTATGAAGAGGAAAAGCGGGTACTTTAATCAGAAAACTTAATGCGAATGCCGCGAACATCCACATCTGTATGTTCAACGGAATAGTCGGTGCGATTTCGAACAAGCGGACGATATCCGTCGTGAATTCACCCCCGGGCAGCGTCGATGCATAGTAGCCCAGCCAAATGATGGCGATGAGCATGAGCAATGACCCGACCATGGTGTAAATGAAGAACTTCACGGTGGCGTAAATGCGTTCCTTCCCACCCCATATACCGATGATGAAGTACATGGGAATGAGAATGAGTTCCCAGAATACGTAGAACAGGAATGTATCCAATGCGACGAAAACACCGAGCATTGCGGTTTCTAGAATGAGCATCAACGCAAAATAGAATGCGAGGTTCTTCTTGATCGATGTCCACGACGAGAGCAAAACTATTGGCGTCAGAAAGGTGGTCAACAATACAAGCAACAAGGAAATACCGTCGAGACCAACGTGGTAACTTACGTTCAGCGACGCTATCCATTCTACCTTTTCCACGAATTGCATGCTTGCCGTTGCCGGATCATACGCGAAGAACAGTGGAATGGAAAGAGCGAATGTCGCGACGGAAAAGACCAGGCCGGTCCAGCGTACGGCCGAGACGTTGCGACGCATCAGCAACACGATCGCGGCACCGATCAGGGGGAGCAACAGGAGGTACGTCAGCAAGTGTGGAATCATCATGGTTCCGTCAAATCAAAATGATCAATCCAAGTACGAGAACAATGCCGAGCACGAGTACTGCGGCGTAGTTCTGAATAATGCCTGTCTGAACAGTGCGAAGCATGGAACTTGTTGCAGTGGCCAAACGACCGAGACCGTTGACAATCCCGTCGATGATGCCCACGTCGAATACCCGGTACAATAACGTCTCTGAGCTTTTCACGAGCGGTTTTACCACCGCGCCGTCGTAAGCCTCGTCGATGTAGTATTTGTTGGCGAGCACACGATACAGAACTCCGAGCTTCATCAGTTTTCTGTCTGCTTCGGGATCTTTCAAATACATGTTCCGGCCCAGCAGAAATCCTCCCAGAGCGATCGCGACACTGATTCCCATCAGGAGGTATTCCAAAGCGTGATTGTGATGCTCGGGAAGTCGCATGATCTGCTCGGCTTGGAAGTATACCGGATGCAGCCATTGATGAATGGCGTTGCCCCCTCCGAGCACCGCCGGTACACCGACGAAGCCACCGAAAATAGCCAAGAACGCGAGAACGATCAACGGAATAGTCATGCTGGCTGGTGACTCGTGTGGATGCTTTCCACTTTCCCAACGTGCTTCACCGAGAAATGTGAGCGTCACCATGCGAAACATGTAAAAGGCTGTCATGAACGCTGCAATAGCTCCTATACCCCAAAGAATTGGGGAAGCATCCGCGAAGGCTTTCCACAATATTTCGTCCTTCGAGAAGAATCCCGAAAGTGGCGGGAAACCAGCGATAGCGAAGCTGGAAATAAGGAAGGTCCAGTACGTGCGCGGCATGATGCGCTTCAACCCCCCCATGCGCCGAATGTCTTGTTCCTCATGCAGCGCGTGTATGACGGAACCCGAACCGAGAAAGAGACAGGCCTTGAAAAACGCATGCGTCATCAAGTGGAAAATCGCAGCGGTAAACGCACCGACACCGAGCGCGAGAAACATGAAGCCGAGCTGACTGACGGTGGAGTACGCCAGAACCTTCTTGATATCATTCTGGGCTATGCCGATGGAGGCAGCCATTATTGCTGTGACGGCACCTACTATCGCGACAATCATCATCGTGTCGGGAGCGAGTGCGTACAATGCCGCATTCCGTGCAACCATGTACACGCCCGCCGTCACCATGGTCGCAGCATGAATAAGCGCAGAAACCGGTGTCGGACCAGCCATGGCATCGGGCAACCAGATGAAGAGCGGTATTTGTGCACTCTTGCCCGTGGCACCGATGAACAGCAGCAATGTGATCCAGAACATCGTTCCATCGCCGACGGCTACCGCTTCGGCTTGATCCATGACTTCGTAATACGTAAGCGTTCCGAATTCCTTGAAAATCAGGAACATACCGATCATGAAAGCGAAGTCACCGATTCGGTTTACGTAAAACGCCTTGTTCGCGGCATCTCCGGTCCATGTAATGCTGACGCCCGGAAATTTCTTGTCGTACCAGAAGCCGATGAGCAGATAGGAACACAACCCTACTCCTTCCCAGCCGAGAAACATCAGCACGTAATTGTCGGCTAGGACGAGATTGAGCATAGCGAAAATGAACAGGTTCAAATACGTGAAAAACCGCCAGAACCCGCGGTCACCATGCATGTATCCTATGGAGTAGACATGTATGAGAAAACCTACACCGGTGACGACCAGTGTCATGAGTATGGACAACTGGTCCACCTGGTACGCGGCTGAAACCTTGAACGAACCTGCCGCGAGCCATGTGAACAATGTTACGACGTGACTGCGATCGTCAGCCGCCGCCCCGAGCATGTCCACGAAAATCGCCGCCGCGACAATGAAAGATAAGCCTACGGCCGCACTACCTATTGTGCCGACCAAGACTTCACTCTTGATTTTCCGTCCCAGCAGGCCGTTGATCAACAAGCCGATGAGTGGAAAAAGGACGATGAGCCCGACGTATTCGTACATGAGTGATGATGGACGTTAGACAGTTACTGATTCATGGATCGCTTCGATCCGACCCGCTACCACTTCAGCAGGTTTATCTCGTTGATATTCACGGTCTGGCGATTGCGGAACAGCGCAATCACTATTGCCAAACCTACCGCAGCCTCGGCAGCGGCGACAGCCATGACGAAAAACACGAAGATTTGACCGGAGACGTTGCCTAAATACGCTGAAAAGGCGACAAAGGTCAGATTCACCGAGTTCAACATCAATTCGATGCACATGAAGATGATGATTGCGTTCCGGCGCGTCAACACACCAACCACACCGGTGATGAACATGATTGCGCTGACGATTAGATAGTAGTGTACGGGAATCATTATGCGGTTCGTTCCTAGAGTGTGAATCAGGGGAAACGCTTTTTTGCCAGGACCACGGCACCGATCATGGCCGCCAATAGCAGCACGGAGACCAGTTCGACGGGGAACACGTACGTAGTGAACAATTCAGTACCAATGTACTGCACTGTACCGATCTCGCTCGCGTACGGAGATTGCGAGAGCATTGAATCTATCGATGGGTTCCCAGTCCAGAGTATGGCTTGAAGAATCAGAGCCAACGAACACACGGCGAGGACAATGCCAACGATTTGCGGCGCTCGTACATGTTCCTTCATCGGGGCTTCATCCTGCAGATTCAACAACATGATGACGAACAGAACAAGCACCATGATAGCGCCCGCGTACACGAGGATTTGAATGACGGCCACGAATTGGGCGTGTAGCGTCAAGTACAAACCCGCAAGAGCAAAGAAATTCAGGATAAGGAATAGAGCACTGTTGACAGGGTTCGTGCGTGTAACCATCAGGAAACCTGACGCGACTGCGACGAAAGCCAACACGAAGAAAAAGATTATTTCAGATGACACACTCTCTCCGCTAGGATGACATGTGACACACAGTTACGCCAATATACCCCTGTTGCACGTTGGAAACAAACTTCATGAACATCCTGAAGTATCTTTTGCGGTTTCAGTGAAACCCCTGTTCAACCACAACTCCCGTAGTCGCTCGCACATTTGCCGAGAAAGTTGAGGCAATTCGTGTGCGTTGATTGATCCGACAGGAATAGGACCGAGCAGCGAATTGCATAGCACAACGACGCAATCATCGAACAGCAATTCCAATGTGACCACTTCGCGCCTGCTCTGCATTCCTTCATCTTTCATCGCAGCTAACAGCACGTCGCGAGCAATCCCCTCCAGCGCGTCCGGGGTTTCGGGCACGATCCACGTACCGCGATGCCGGAGCAGCAGCGAAGCGATGCTGGTTTCGGAAATGTTTCCATACCGGTCGCGAAGCAGCACATCGTCGAATCCTCGGCGGCGTGCGTCATGTAACGCCATGCGGCATTCAATATAGCTCGTGCTCTTATGTTGCGTGAATTTTCCGGCACGCACATGCTCGCCTGCATACAAACGCCATGCCACATATAGCGGAGGACGAGTATACGGCTCCACCACGATGATAGTCGTGTTGCGACGAATCCTCACGTACTCGTGGATGTCTCCGGGAGATACAATGATTTTACAGCGGACTTCTCCATCCCGTAAACTGTTTTTCATGAGTAGTGTTTCTATCGCATTGGCGAAGTCTTCGTCCTTCTCATGAATCTCCACGCCTATAGCTGCGCATGATTGTCTCAACCTCGCGATGTGACGAGAAAAAGCATGAACGCGCCCATCCATGCAAAGCATCGTTTCGAACATGCCGGCTCCGTATATGAATCCAGCGTCGGTCGGAGAGATGCGTGCATCGTGTCCATGCATGATCGAACCATTGAAATACAGCAGAGCTGACATGTGTGCCTCAATAAAACCAGTCGTCAGAAAGTCCGGCGAGTTCGAAAAACGTTCTTCCCTTGTGCAGTATCTCAACGTATTCTTCCTCCGGAATGGAATCGTAAACAATGCCTGCACCGACGGAAACTCCGCAAACCCCGTTTCGTATGGTTGCTGTTCTTATCGCTATGTTGAAGTCCGCTCGTGTGGAGGACGCAATGTACCCGATGGCCCCAGTGTACACATGACGGACGACGGTTTCGAGTTCGTCGATGATTTCCATGGCCCGCACTTTCGGGCAACCAGTGACCGAACCACCGGGAAACAACGCGCGGAACACCGATCCGACTGTGCAGCTCGGCTCCACGCGCCCGCTGACGATCGAAACAAGATGTTGCACGTTGGCGTAGCGCTCCAGCATTTTATGTGCGACGACGCGGACCGACCCGGCTTCGCATATTCTCCCCAGATCATTGCGTTCCAGATCCACTATCATTGCCAGTTCCGCAGCGTCTTTTTCACTGCGCAGCAATTCCTCCGCCAGTCGCTCGTCATCTTCATCCGTCGCTCCGCGTGTGCGCGTGCCCTTTATCGGCCGAGTCTCGATATACTGTCCGTTCAACAGAAACAAGCGCTCCATCGATGTGCACAACACCTGGTGATTCTCCGCTTGTATCCAGGCGTAGAATGGTGCGGGGTTAATACTGAACATTCTACGCCACGATTGCCAAGCATTGTCGAGCGGAATATTGATACGTTGCGATAGATTGACTTGGTAGACATCACCGTCGTAAATGTATTGACGAATTCGTTTTACTGCTTCGACGTATTGTTCCCGGTGCATTAGCATGTTCGGTGCTTGTTTCGGCGTACCAGCCCCCGTAGTACACCTAAGTTTCATAGGTGCTAGCGTTGTTCCGCTATTCTCGAACTTCCACTGCAACGTCAGTACGCGTGTCATACCTGCCGGTCTGTCGTGTACGGCTAGGGTACCAGGCCAGAAAAACCATATATCCGGTAGACGCAAATCGTCGTGTGTAGTAGCTGCGAATGCTTCTATCCGGTGTCCGGCCTCGTAAGCGATGTAACCCGCGACGAATGCCGCGATATCCGCATCGTCGCCAATGGACATTCCGGATACAAGCGTATCCAAAACGGAAAATGGATCAGCGGTGAACGCATGCGTGAATCCCTCGCCGCGCAAGTTGCATTCCATTCCCTTCGCCGTGAACAACAGTACGGGATGCATGGCTGCAAGCGAACGCGTGCTGCATTCGTGTGTTCCTCCGCTCGCGAGAATCACGTGCGGAGTTTTTCCGCACATGTCGTGGACGAAATCGAGAAAGCTTTCATCCTCCCCATGGGCGATGTCTTTCACCGAGAGTATGCGAAAGTGAGGAATGGGTATATTCACGTTATTTCGCCTTTGCGATCATTGCTACGAAGTTGCGGGCAAGCGTTTCGCCGTGCATTGTCAGGAACGATTCGGGGTGAAACTGTACACCGTGAATATTCAACTCGCGATGACGAAGCGCCATGGGTGTGCCATCTACCGTGTGCGCATGTTCGATCAAAGCATCGCTGTGCCGACGAATCATGAGAGAGTGATACCTCGCTGCTTCAAACGGTGAAGGGATATCCCGCAACAATCCCGTGCCATCATGATGTATGAGATCGGTTTTTCCGTGAACAGGTTGCGGTGCGTGTACGGTCCGGCCGTCGTAGAACTCGTTGATGAGCTGCATTCCGAGGCACACACCCAACACGGGCAGTCGTGTTTCCCAATACTGGAGTGCTTCGTAACAGACTCCGGTATCGGACGGAGTTTTCGGACCAGGTGAGATACACAGTGCATCTGGTTGCAATGCCGCGAGTTCTCTCATGGAAGTTGTGTTTCTTCTCACCACAACCGTTAGAGCCATCGACGCGAATAGCTGTGCGAGATTGTGCGTGAACGAATCAGTATTGTCCAATATCAGAATGCGCATGTCGGCAAAATACATGCACGGAACACAATATGGTAGACCGGGGCGAAGCTTTCTTGAACATGGCATTGAGAACGGAAAAGCATCTGATACCAGAGTAGTTGACGAGCATGCCGCAGCGTGTTGGTGATAAAGCGTCATCGTGTATCTTTTATTCTTACGTCGATTCGTTCCGGAATAGAAGTTACATCTGAAGATGTCTGTCCGACATATCCAGAGCCATCTCAGTGAATGCACCGAGCGTTTCGCAGGCACGTCCCGGATTACGGTACCTCGTTCGCATCCGATGCGAAAGGGTGGTGTGTTACTGCTGGAAACCGGATACTCCAGCGACTCTTGGTGCGAAGTTTCCTCGATGCGACGGGCCCACTTTTCCGGGATGCATTTTTCACTTGACTTCCCTTGATGAGATGTGTATTATTTTCGTTATCACTATGAACACTGTTTCATGACAATGCTTGTTTCAAGGTCGAAAGCTTTGTTCGCGGTCACTTGGCTGCTGCTCATCTCCTTTGTTGTCGATGCAGTGAATCTGTTCTATCTCGTCCCCGGAACCATCGTCGTGCATACCGAGGGAGCTGTTATTCCGGCAGAATATGCATCCATGGAAATAGCTTGGGATGAAGAACAGGCAGCGGTGGAACATCATCGAACTAAATGCATCGGTAATGATGACGCGGCCACACACGGTTCGCTTCGTCTCCTGATCGACCACGACAGCTTCATGCTCGCCGATGGCAGATACATCGCTGATGAGGCCTCGGCTGTGTTCGTTCAGGAAGAGCACATCCACATCACCTCCTATATCCCTTCAGTATCTCTTTACCTGCTCCACAGCACATTATTGATCTGAGTTTTTCCTCAAGTCTGTTACGCGACCGTTGATTCGAATCGTCGCACGAAAGCGAATGCAACGTCTGTCGCCGTCGTTCACGTTTGTACACGGCGGCACAGTTCAGTGAACACATGCTCCGAACACCGTATCGCAAGGAGTTTCGGGAATCGTGGGTTCGATACAGAATGTATTCCAGAAGAGACACAGTACAATGAAATGCATGCATGTTTTCCTTTTCTTTTTCCTGCTCATAAACGTCTCCGCGTTCAGCGCTGCCGAACAGGTGGACACGTTGACCATTTCATTACAAGAAGCGGAGGAGATGTTCCTGCAAAGGAACTTCCTACTCCTCCCAGCGAACTATAATGTCGAAGCTTCTCGGGCCGCCGTCGTTCAGGCCGGACTATGGGAAAATCCGAACATCACCATAGAACAGGATATGTATAACCAATATACCGGTCGATATTTCGATGTGACGTCGAGCGGAAATACCGAAATCCAGGTGGAACAGCTTTTCCTCCTTGCAGGGAAGAGAGCGAAGCGGATCCGTCTGGCCGAAACACAGTCCGAAATGGCCTTGTACGCGTTTAAGGACATGCTGAGAATGCTGCGGCTGGAACTGCGTACGAGCTTTGTCGACTTGTATTTTCTGCAACGATCCTTATCGTTTTACGACAAGAGTATCCCGTCCCTTATGCAGACCGTAGAAGCGACTGAAATGTTGTTCGAACGACGCTCGGTGTTGCTGTCGGAAGTGCTGCGTTTGAAATCGCTTCTGCTGTCGCTGGAAACCGAGCGCTTGGATATTGTCAATCGCATCGCGACCAAGCAGTCCGTGTTGCGAATACTGCTCGGCGATACGACGAACGTACAACTTGTACCAGTAGCCGACGGTTTGCCGCTGGATGTGTCGGCTGTTATCGGAATCACGCTCGAAACTGCCTTGGCGACAGCTTTGGAGAGACCCGATCTTCAGAGTGCTGAAGCGCAGATCAGTCATGAAGAGACGAACGTTGCGCTGCAAAAGGCGCTCGCGATTCCCGACATAACGCTTGGCGCGCATTGGTCACGCGCAGGAGGCTACGTTCCCAACTACTACGGTGTATCCATCTCGGTAGACCTGCCGTTGTTCAACAGAAACCAAGGGAATATCGCTTTTTCCGAACGACTCGCCGATGCCGCGAGAAGTGTGCGCGAAAACCTGAGAAACTCCGTACGCCAGCAAGTCGTCGAAGCCTATCGGAAAGCCACAGCAGCGGACAAACTCTACAGAGCGATTGATAGAAACTTCGCCAACGAATACAACACGCTGGTTGAAAGTATCACGACGAGTTACAGACAAGGCCATATCAGTATTGTTGAATTTGCGGACTTCTTCCAGTCCTATCGAAGCAGCATGGTGCAATTGCACGAGTTGCTGAACAACCGGTTGCGTGCCTTCGAAGAATTGACGCACGCGGTCGGTCGAGACCTTCTGAGTTGGTGAAAACTTTTTATGTCACACGGCTAACACTAGATAACGATATGAAAAAAACGAATTTTCACTGCAATATTCCAATCCGAATTATGCTGTCAGTACTGTTCCTTTTCGTGATACCTCTGTGGGGATGCACCGACGGGGGCGAGGCCAGTCCCATGGACTTGGAACCCGGACGTGCCGAAGTGTCGAACAATGGGGAGATAATCTCCTTCCCCGAGCATGCAAAGGGTTTGCAACGAATAGCCAGCGAAACGGTAACACGGGGTAGCGCGGTCATCCCCGTCGTCGCGCCGGCACGTGTGGTTGCCGCAGTATCAAGAAGTCATGGAGGTGTGGATAGAATGGTTCTTTTCGATTCGCCCGAAGTGACATCCCTGTACTCGAGATACAAGCAATCCGTCGTGAATACGGAACGCGCTTCCAGAAATCTGGATCGAATACGGGAAATGTACGAGTTGCAATCGGCGACCGGGAGGGATATGAACGAAGCCGAATCCGAAGCGGCCACTGCACGGGCCATGATGGCTGAGCACATCAGCAAGTTGAGTGCGCTAGGCCATGACGTGAATGCGCTGGCGTCGGCATCGGTCGGAACGATTTGGCTCATCGCAGACGTCCCGGAATCGCAACTGCATGAGGTGCAGCAGGGCGAACGAGTGAAAGTAGTCTTCGCCGCTTTCCCCGATCGCATCATGACGGGGCGTGCGGAAGCTGTCGGCGAAGTCATCGACCCGGTCACTCGAACAGTGAAAGTACGCGTCTTCATGAGCAATCCCAATGGCGTGCTGTTGCCAGGTATGTTCGCGCGCGTCGATTTCGGCGATCCGGTTAGCGATGTGATCGTGTTGCCGGCGTCCGCTGTTGTCACTGTGGAAGGGCAGGATTACACCTTCGTCGAGCTTGCGCCACGTGAATTCCACCGACGACGCGTGACACTCGCGAATTCGGGCGAGCGCAAGGTCGCCGTATTGACCGGACTCGAAGATGGACAGAAGGTCGTCACGTCCGGTGCCATACTGCTCAAGGGATTAAGTTTCGGGTATTGAGATCATATTCAGCCATGTTTCCATTTACACATCAAGGAAGGAGTATCGCCATGTCAAGAATGACGCAGGTCCAGGTCTTTCTGGACGAGGAAGACTTGCACAACGACAAGCCGATGTACGAATACATTCTGCGCTACCTGATGCACAACGATATAATGGGAGCGACAATGTTCAAGGGCTACATGGGATTCGGTGCACAGCGGCGTTTGTACAAACCTCGGAAATTCGCATCGAGTGATCCGCTTCCCGTACTCATCGTGTTCGTGGATACGGAGCCGAAAATTGCGGGGGTGCTGGAACATCTTGCCTCAATTGTCCACAAGGGTATTATGGTCTCGAATTCCGTAGAAAGAATAGAACAACATCAACCTCGCACAGAATCATGATTCGCAGATTATTAGGTTTCGCTCTCTCGCAACGTATCGCCACCATCGCGGCTACGTTGTTCGTGATAGTTTTGGGAACATGGGCATGGCTGGAATTGAAAAAGGAAGCGTATCCCGATGTGGGCGACACGCAGGTCAACGTCATCACACAATTCCCCGGCCGTGCGGCCACGGAAGTCGAGCAGCAGATCACACTGCCCATAGAACGAGCGCTGAATGCCGTTCCACGAGTGCTGACGCGCCGTTCGAAAACGATATTCGGTCTGTCGGTAGTGCAATTGACCTTCGAAGACGGTGTTGATGACTATTTCGCGCGACAGCGGGTGTTGGAACATCTGCACGACGTCGTGCTTCCCGAAGGTGTGACACCGGAACTCGGGCCGCTCATCGGTCCGGTCGGCGAAATATTCCGCTACGTTATCGAAGCGAGCGACGAATATACACCGATGGACCTTCGAACCTTGCAGGACTGGGTGATCATACCGCGGCTGCTACAGGTGCCGGGTATAGCCGACGTTATCAACTTCGGTGGTCTGGTGAAACAGTATCACGTCATCACATCGCCAGATCGCCTGTTTCGTTACAATCTTACACTTCAGGATGTGATCGATGCTATTACCGAAAACAACCTGAACACAGGAGGGAACATCATCGAGCGCGGTGAACAGGCCTTCGTGATACGTGGTATCGGAGCGATTCGCGGAATAGAAGACATCGGGAACATTGTTGTTACGGTCAACAACGGCGTGCCAGTGTTCATCCGCGATATCGGATCCGTCGAAACGTACCCACTGCCGCCAACAGGCGTACTCGGCTATACGCTCAAGTCCGATGAAGGTCCGAGCAGAGATGTCGATTCGGGTATACAGGGGCTGGTGGGAATGCGCCGCGGAGAGAATGCTTCCACCGTTGTCGCAGCGCTGCAACAACGTGTGGCGGAAATCAATGAGCATGATTTACCCGAGGGCGTGAAACTGCTCGTCACATACGATAGAAGCGAACTCGTCGAGTATACGATTAATACTGTGTCTTGGACGCTGTTCGAGGGGATTTCCATAGTCGTCATCGTGCTGATTTTCTTCATGGGAAGCCTGCGCTCTGCGCTTGTCGTTGCGACGACGATTCCGATCTCCATGCTTTTCGCCTTCGCCATGATGCATCTTACCGGCATACCGGCCAACTTGTTGTCGCTCGGGGCCATCGACTTCGGCATCATCGTGGACGGTGCTGTGGTCATGACGGAGAATATCATGCGACGATACCGTGAAGCCACGGCGGAGGAGCGGCGACAAGGTATACTGCGCTTCACGCTCGATTCGGCACAGGAAGTGGGGCGGGAGGTGTTTTTTTCCATTACAATAATCATTCTCGCCTTTCTGCCTATTTTCTCCTTCCAGCGAGTGGAGTATAAACTATTCTCTCCCATGGCGTACACACTGAGTTTCGCCATTACGGGATCGATGATACTCGCGCTCACGCTCATCCCCGTATTGATGACGATGATGTACCGCAAGCGATTCGAGACGGGTGACACCGCCAAGCTCGAATGGCACAATCCCGTGTATGCGTGGCTTACGCGCAAGTACAGATACGCAGTCGATGTGCTCACGCGCCGGCCCGTCGCAACTGTCGTCACCGCCTTCGCCATCGTCGCACTCGTTTTCGTCGTGGGCATGCGCAACGTCGGCACGGAATTTCTACCGGAATTGGACGAGGGCTCGATCAACATACGGTGTTTTCTCCCTGTCGGTATTTCGTTGAGCGAGGCGGAACAGTATTGTCCCACTATTCGTGAAGTCATAGCCAAGCACGATCCCGTCAATGTCGTACTCACTCAGCTTGGTCGCAATGACGATGGTACCGATCCGTATGGCCCCAACCGTTTGGAGATATTCATCGGTCTTAAGGACTATTCGGAATGGATACGTGAAATCAGTAAGGATGAGCTGTTGTCAACAATTAAACGTGACTTGGAAGAAAGCATTCCGGGTGCGCTTTTCTCCTTTTCTCAACCTATTTTGGATAATGTCACGGAGTTCGTTACCGGAAGCGTGGCTGATCTCGCTTTACTGATAAATGGAGATGACTTGGAGTACATGCGCTCGCTCGGCGATACCTTGCTTGGTATTATCAAGGACATCCTGGGGGCAAGTGAACACGGAATCGAGCAGGAAGGTGACCAGGCACAACTATCCATCGATATCGACAGAACTGCTGCGGCTCGTTACGGCGTCAATGTCAGCGACATACAGCTCATGATAGAGGCCGCTATCGGCGGTCGCAGTGTGAGCAGTTTCTACGATGGCGAACGGAGATTCGACATCGTTGTCCGATACACCGGAGAACATCGAGGATCGATAGATGCCGTGAGAGCCATGCTCGTGCCGACTCCATCAGGAGCGCGCATACCCATGTCGCAACTCGCCGGAATCACGCTTGTGGACGGACCAACAATAATTCAGCGCCAGGATGGAAGACGGCAGATCACGGTACGGACCAATATCCGGGGTCGTGACCATGGCGGCTTCGTTGCAGAAGCCCGGCAAAAAGTCGAGCAAGCGGTCGTAATCCCCAGAGGATATTCGATACAATGGGGCGGGCAGTTCGAAAATCTCGATCGGGCGGCAAAGCGTCTTTCCATCGTCATTCCCTTGACGGTTGCAATAATCTTCCTTGTACTATTTTCTTTGTATAAGAATCTCTGGCATGTGGGTGTAGCCATGTCAAGCGTGCCCTTTGCAGTAATCGGAGGTATACTGGCGTTGATGCTCCGCGGCTATAGTTTCAACGTCTCCGCCGGTGTCGGCTTCATTTGTCTTTTCGGAGTGACCATGATTGCAGGTATTCTCTACGTGTCGCGAGCAAACAGTCTCATCGCCGATCGCGGCATGGAATTGGAGGAGGCGGTTCGGCAGGCAGCAGCCATACAATTCAGGCCGATCCTCATGGCCATGCTGCTTGCGATGTTCGGTCTCATTCCCGCTTCCATGGCGACTGGTATCGGTTCCGATGTACAGCGGCCACTTGCAACGGTAATCGTCGGTGGTCTTTCTACTGCACTGATTCTTACTTTGCTCACGCTGCCCTCCATCTATCTGCTTGTCGAGCGCTGGAGAAGGCGATGAACATACTGTTTTACTGCCCGGGATACATGTGCCTGCTCATATCATTCCATGCTGTTTTCGCGCAATCATCGAACGCAATGAATCATTCATGTGAAATCCCTTTGCTTCAGCAGATGGGTGCAGCACTCTCCGTATCTCCCGCTACCGCAGCCTCCCGTTTCGGCCACTCCGAATTCACTCCCGTTGTTCGGCCTGCGTTACATTCCCCGCAGGCATTGCTTATCGCTGGTACGGATCGGCCCGAAACGGATTCTTCAGATACTCGATCGGACATCAACTGGACTAGAATGTCGCTGGTGTGTGGCAGCTTCGCCGCGTTGATCACTGGCATACATGTATATCAACAGAGCGGCTGGTGGAAAGACAATCGTGCTCCGTTCCACTTTCAGGAGGACTTGGAATACGGATTGTGGGTTGATAAAATCGGCCATTTTTACGGTGCCTCCTTGTTCGCTTTCATTGCCCGTCAAGCGCTCGAGTGGGCCGGAATGTCCGAAGAATCCGCGTTGTGGTACGGGGCAGGTGGTGCATTGCTGTTCCAGACCTATGTGGAGATTCAGGATGGATTTTCTTTGTGGGGATTCGATCGTGTCGATTTCGCCGCCGATGTTGCGGGCGCCGCCTGGCCTGTTGCCCGCTACTACTACCCGCCGCTTCGACGCTTCGACCTGAAGTTCAGCTACTATCCTTCGCGAACGCTTCACGAGCATTCGGATGCTGGGGGATTTCAGGGGCAACAGCATTTGATTTTCGATGATTACGAGGGACAGACATTCTGGTTGAGTATGAAAGTACATGATTTTCTTCCTTCGAAAGCGAAGTCGTACTGGCCGGATTTTCTCTGTCTCGCCGTCGGTTATGCAACACGCAATGTTGCCGGCACGGATGCCTATCCGGTATTCTTGCTGGGATTGGACCTCGATATGACGAAAATCATCCCCGGCGATACAGCGTTTCTAAGGGCGATTGCCGAAGCACTGAATTTTTTCCGTTTGCCGCTACCAGCACTTCGCATATCCCCCGGTACTGTCTGGTATGGTGTGTATTTTTAAATTGTGCGTTCTTTTAACGGACTGTGCAGCTCCGTGATGGTAGACGTTGCGAAACCATGAAACCCACTGCGTTTCGTCAATATTTTCCACAAAAGGCAGAAACCCGATGAAAACAGAATATACCGCAAAACAGGGTCAGTATCTCGCGTTTATATACTATTACACCAAGCTCAACGGATGCGCTCCGTCGGAGACAAATATGCAGCGCTACTTCAACGTGTCGGCACCTGCTGTGCATCAGATGATTCTGAGCTTGGAGAAGCGCGGCTTCATTGAAAGGACGGCTAGGACAAGCCGCTCGATCAAGCTCTTGTTAACTCGAGAGCAACTGCCCGATCTGCTTTGAACATCGGAATGCTCGGAGACGATGATCACACGGCAATGGCAGGCGGCGAGTATTCCGACGGATGTGAGGATGGTCGTGAACAAGGCAGCCCTACATGAAGTAGTGTTCAATCCGACCGGACGCATGTCGTACTCATCGAAATAGAATAATCAGACGTGCTGTGCAGCGACGGCGAATGAAAAATGCAACAAGCATTTTCATGTGCGTCGAAACCGCTAGTACCACGATGAAATAGCATGCACGAAACGTGGAGTTATCAATGCCTTGAATATTCACCCTATTCAATGTAGATTTCATGCTTGTACTCGAAAGATATCAAGGCAGCATGCACGAATACGTTGGCGCGGTACACATTCATTCCCGATACTCCGATGGCACTGGAGACATTCCCGATATCGTCCGTTACGCGGCCGAAGTGGGACTGGACTTCGTCATGATGAGCGACCACAACACCTTGCGGCCCAAAGTCGATGGGTTGGAGGGTTGGCGCGATGGTGTCATGACCTTGATCGGTTACGAAATCAATGATCGAGACGACAGGAATCACTACCTCGCGTTCGGATTGGACAAGACCGTCGGTGTACGTATTCCAGCACAGGAATACGTGCGTCGAGTTCGCGAGCAGGGCGGTATCGGCTTCATCGCGCATCCGGATGAGCGGCGTAACAGCATGCCCGAACATCCTCCGTACCCTTGGACCGCATGGGACACCGACGAATTCGACGGTATTGAAATCTGGAATCACATGAGCGAGTGGATGGAAGGCCTTACTGATGAAAACAAGTTTCAGCGCTTCATTCATCCATTGAAATCCATATCCGCACCACCTGAGATCACTATGCAACGTTGGGATGAACTCAACCGCCGCCGGCGTGTCGTGGGTATCGGAGGTACGGACGCGCATGCGCACAAAGCGGATATCATGGGCTTTCTCGATGTCGAAGTGTTCCCGTACAAAGTCATGTTCAAATCCATTCGCACGCATGTCCTTCTCGACCAGCCGCTGCGGAAGAACAGTGCCGAGCATTTCGAAGAGGACAAATGGCGCGTTTATGATGCGTTGCGTTCCGGCCGCTGTTTCGTCGCGAATTCCTACCATGCCGATCCGAAAGGTTTTTCATTTTACGCTACATCCGCTACGCAAATCCTGCATCAAGGCGACGAAGTTGTGTTTCCCGGCCCTGGTTCGATCGCCTTGCAGGTTGAAGCGCCCCAGACAGCACGTATTCGCCTGCTGCGCAACGGCGAAGCAATGGTGGAAAAGGTGGCTCAGGATATCCTGTACTCCGTGCCCGAAGCCGGGGCTTGGCGTGCCGAGGCCTGGCTTGACGACAAAGCGTGGATTTATTCCAATCACATCCGCATCGTTGACCCGAGCGGAATGTGCTGACATCAACCGACATCGTTTCATTGTACATAACATGAACAGAATAGTGAATTCCAGACTATCCCAAACCGACGAGATCGACAAAGCCCGTTCGAATTGTGGTGTTGTCGGCGTTTATGGCGATGCTTCTGCATCCACCTTGGCGTACTACGCCCTGCACGCTCTGCAGCATCGCGGACAGGAAGCAAGTGGTATTGTGTCGTGTCTGCGAGGCGACGAAGACGAATCACGCCTTCGCATCTATAAAGGACCCGGCCTGGTCACCGACGTGTTTTCAGACCACGAACTTCTCAATACCCTGCTCGTCGGTGATGTCGCCATCGGGCATAACAGGTACTCGACTACGGGATCGGATAATCTGGAGAACATACAGCCTTTCATGGTGAATTATCGCGACGGTCAACTTGCCGTCGCACACAACGGCAATCTCACGAACACTCGCGATCTTCGTCACCGGCTTCAGGAGGAGGGAACCATATTCCAGACTTCCACAGATACGGAAGTGCTGCTCCACCTCACTGCCAAGAGTAAAGCGTCAACGCCTGAAGAAAGAATTATCGATGCGTTGAACACTGTTCGTGGCGCCTTCTCCCTTGTCATGATGCACAACGACACACTGATCGCCGCTCGTGACGTTCATGGATTCCGACCTCTTTGCCTGGGGAGACGCGGCGATGCCTGGGTGGTTGCGTCGGAAACCTGTGCGTTCGATATCATACAAGCGGAATACGTACGCGATATCGAACCCGGCGAAGTGCTGTTCTTCGACAAACGCATCGACGACGGTGGTCAACCGGTAACGCGACGGCTGGATCAGAATGCGGAGAAGTATCACTACTGCATTTTCGAATATATCTATTTTTCCAGACCGGATTCTCGTATATTTGGTGAAAATGTCGATAAAATCCGACGCCGCCTGGGCAAGGCGCTCGCCGAAGAGCATCCGGTGGCGGGAAGCGAAGACGACCCGGTGTTGATCATGTCCGTCCCCGACAGCAGTAACACCGCAGCTATCGGATATCAGCGCAGCAGTTTCAAGCAGGGTATAGAAGCCCGAATCGAGATTGGTCTGATACGAAATCATTATGTCGGACGAACCTTCATCCAACCCGGGCAGGAAAAACGCGAAGTGAAGGTGCGAATGAAATTCAACACCGTCAAGGGTGTTATCGAGGGCCGAAAAGTAGTTGTGATAGACGATTCCATCGTCCGCGGAACAACAAGCAAGTTGCTGATCAATCTGATTCGCGAAGCCAATCCGCGGGAATTGCACGTGCGCATCAGCTCGCCACCCATTGTAAGCCCGTGCCCGTACGGCATGGATTTTCCGAGCAGGGAAGAATTGATCGCACATCGGAACAATGGCGATCTGGACAGTATACGCGATGAAATCGGTGCTGATACGCTCGGCTATCTTTCCGTGGAGAAACTGCTCTCCACTGTCAGTCATGAAGGGAAGTGCGGATGGTGTACGGGCTGTTTCACAGGAGAATATCCGACAAATGTCGAAGAGAATCTGAGGAAGGAGGTACACGAACGTTGATGTCTCCTTTTCGCGTACGATGTGTTGTTCTGGCCGCATTCCTGTGTGTAGAGTGTGCTATTCACACTGCATTCGCTCAGTCCATTACTCTCGTCGACAATGAGCATGCGGCACCGAAACGGGTCATTCTCAAGCTGCGGCAAGGTGAATACTTGTTGCCCGGTCAACTGGATGCGTTTAGCGGATCACCCATGCTGGCCGAAACACTCGACCGCTTCGGAGTTGCATCAGCGTCCCCTTTGCATCCAGTCACCGCCTTGCGCAAAGGCGACGACGAACTTGCGCGTTTTTTCATACTCGATGCAGAGGAAGCGGACATGGACGCGTTGCTAACCGAACTCAATCAACTTCCCGGTGTGGAATACGCCGAAGCGGATAAACTGTATCGGCTGCACGTGGTCCCGAATGATTCGGCGTGGGCGTCTCAATGGGGACCGCAGCGAATCGGTATGCAAAGCGCTTGGCAAGTTACACGAGGGGACGGCAACATCGTGATCGGCGTGATAGACACTGGCATCGATTTCTATCATCCCGACCTGAGAAATCAATTATGGATAAACGAAGCCGAAGACGCGAATGGCGATGGCTTGTTCCAACCTTGGCCGACAACGGAATTCCGGGATGGCGTCAGCGGTGATTTCAACGGCATTGACAATGATGGCAACGGGTTTATCGATGACGTGATTGGTTACGATTTCGTCGATCAGCGCGGTATAGGCAATGCAGCAGGTGGCGATTACAAGGATCCCGATCCTATTCCAGAGGATGAAATGGGACACGGGACAAGTGTCAGCGGCATCATTGCGGCTCAGATGAACAATGGAATCGGTATTGCCGGCATCGCACCCGAGTGTAAAATAATGACATTGCGTGCCTTCGACGCACGGGGGTTCGGTGCGGAGAGCGACGTGGCACGCGCTTTGGCGTACGCCGTTGCCAACGGCGCTCATGTAATCAACATGAGCTTCGGCGATGTGATCTATTCACGCGTGTTGCGCGATGTGATACGATACGCTTACGCACGCGGCGTTGTCATGGTAGCCTCTGCGGGTAACTCGCAATCTCCCGAGTTGCACTATCCAAGTGCCTACGACGAAACAATATCAGTCAGCGCTACAACATCGAACGATGCGCTCGCGGGTTTTTCCAACTACGGCCAGCGTATAGATATCGCAGCACCGGGTAGTAATATCGTCACAACGGATAAGCAAGGGCGGTACACCGCGTTTTACGGCACATCGGCATCCGCACCATTCGTGTCGGCCGTTGCCGCACTCGTGCTCAGCAGGAATCCCGAATTGTCGCCTGAAGAAGTCCGCGGCATTCTGCTCGCCTCCGCCGAAGATCTCGGTGCGACAGGGTGGGATGAGCGCTATGGTGCGGGGTTGCTGCGGGCCGACAAAGCAGTACGTCTCGACCACCCGAGTGTGATACGAATAACGTCGCCACGAACCGATGCCGCAAGCAATGCGAACAGTCTCGCCATCGTAGGTACTGTCGCATCTCCCGTCATGACTGCCTACCAACTTACTTACGGTGTGGGAGTGAATCCCAGCAGATGGAATGATATCACGCCGGCCATACCACGTCAGGTTGTAGACGACACGCTCGCCGTGTGGGACATCTCGACGCTGCCGGATACCACGTATACGCTGCGTCTTGCAGCGCTGAGTAATAGAGGTGCGACTCTCGATCACAGAATCATCATGCACATCAAGCGTACGCCACCACGTATCATGGGCGCAGCGCTTGTCCCGACCCTGGACGGTAACGCATACGGCATCAGCGTCGGTTTTATCACGGACGAACCGACTCTTGGCAAGGTGTGGTATCGCGAACGTGGGTCAACAGCGGATTGGTTGTGGGTGTCCGCCGAGGGCGACACGCGCAACAATCTCTTCATCGCGAAGACGCATTCGATTTTCATGGGTCCGGAATTTTTCGTTTCCGGAAGGACATACGAATTTTACCTCAGTGCCGAGAATGCCGTAGGACTGGAAAGCATTGCCAGAAACCAGGGTGGGGTCAATTTCGAAATAACCTTGCCGCCGCCGGTGAGCGATTTCGGCGTTGTTCGTACCGGTCCATCGCTTCCTGTCGGAAGATTGCTCGGACAAGCCGTCGATCTCAACGGCAACGGATTGCCGGAAATTCTCGTTAATAATTTTTCGGAAAATGGGCGTTTCGAGGCTTGGGAGTTCAACGGCTTGGATATCAGGCGCGTGGATAACGGCGTGCAGGGATTGGAAATCCCCAGAGGCGCTGGTGACGTGACGGGTAACGGGCGTCCCGAATTGCTCACATCCATCGTGCGAAATGGTTTTCTGTACGAAAGTACGGGCCCGGGTCTATTCCCAGACAGACGTATCTGGGGCGATAGCACTGGCGGGAATTTCTGGCCTATCACAATC
>Ga0114946_10000082_pt1 | contig 48678 bp, 56 predicted proteins | sample WalLakDeSediment_FD_88676 | JGI IMG/M metagenome (GOLD analysis project Ga0114946, IMG submission 88676) | Lake sediment microbial communities from Walker lake, Nevada to study Microbial Dark Matter (Phase II) - Walker Lake 11/02/13 Deep Sediment | ecosystem: Environmental > Aquatic >... | reverse complement strand
TGTGAATTTAAGTTAATATTGAAACTATTTGTGAAGTGGACAGGATTCGAACCTATATTTTCAAATCACGCTATCACAAGAAGCCATCTTCAGAAGCGTTTCTTACTATGGCTGTACCCTGTTTATGAAATCCTTGTTGTTACAAGAGCGTCTACCTTTCCGCCACCACTCCATATTAAAAACAATCGCTTGCCCCTCCAATTAGGGGTAATCTTAGAATACAGCCTACAATAAAAACCACAATGGGTAATTACATTATTATAGAGTTCATGTCGAATACACTTACACAAACCTAAACACCATTGGAAGATGCTAATCAATGAGGTCGGCCTTGCATGATTACTCAATTAGACTCCTATTACATCGATCTGCTTGTTGCAAGTCAAGCGATTGTTTAATCTATTGTTTGTCTATAAACAATCCTGGAACTTCATCTAAATCTTCGTTTAGACTAAAATCCATATAAAGTTTTGTACTACAAGAAGGACAGTCTAACTCTTCATTGAGTTCTACTTTTAGCGTTTCTCCACATACTGGACACTCTAAAGAGTACATTATAACATCTCCTCCTCTTCAAAATACTCTACAAGGTCTTTATGGAAATATAATACTACCATAAGAAACATATTACACAATAATAATGTTGTATAAATTGCTTCAATGAACAGAATGTCTTGCACCCATATAATTAAGAGTGCAATTCCAATCAAAGCCACGAAAGTAGCTATAGATTTAAGAGTATTCTCTTGAACAAAGTTGTTATATGTCCAAGACGATATTGCGAAACTAATTAAAGTATACAATATCCAGAAAATTAAATGAATTTCCATTTTATGTGTTTTTAAGTTAAAGAATCTTTAAACTAGTTATTAGTGGGTAATTAATTCAATAACAGTGTGTAAGAGGAGATTATGTTAATAATCATCCTCATTAGGAAAATAATTTTCAGCGTCTACTACATCGGCAGCTTTTAATACTTGATATCTTACTACCAGCATTGGTCTGATTCTAGGATTTTGACTAATTCCCCAATCTTTAGCACAGTCAGCTACATCATCAAATGTCAATCCTCCACCATTGTTATCGGATTCCCAAAGTCTTTTAAACTCTTCTTTTGTGTATTTCATTGTTTTATGTTTTTGAATTAGTACTTTTTGTGAATTAGTTATTAATGGGTAATCAACCCACTCGCACAATGTTGTTAGGTTAGTAACTCTGTTTCCACTGTTAATCCTATATATAAGTTACTTTTACTCCAGTTTCAATTAATAAAACCTTTACAACTACTACAATAGTATTACTACTATTGAGGCATATAACCGATTGGATCAAGCCAATTCCACTTAAACTGCATTATATGCTGCCACCACACTGACTACTTAGATTATATACTGTTAAACTACAAGCATTATTATGCCGAACACCTCGTAGTTTGTTTAATAGTTCAATACACAGTATTTTCATCATTGCTTTATACTTCTCTACCATCAAGACGCTTAGCGACTCTAAGGTATAAAATAATAAGATAATGCTATATAAGATTCTTATTTAAGATAGAAAAGGTTTAGGGTAATGGTTGCACATAACCCACTCATATAGCATTATTACTTTATGCTTCTCTACCATATGGGTATGAATTAGTTATTAAACCTCCTCTACACACACTACATTGTAAAACTGTCAAGGTTAAAACTGTATAATAGTGTGTGAGAGGAAGTTATGCTATTCGTTGTGCATAGCTTCTATAATCCATAGAATAAGACCTATTAATAAGCTAGATACGCATACAACAACACTCCACCAATTGAAAGGCAGGTCTTTAACCAGCCATACTAAAAAGCTTACTACTGCCCATATAGAAGCTATTATATGGACTATAAACATTACTAACGCTAAAATGATTCTCATATCTTTTGGTATTAAATTAGTAAATTAAGAATTAAGTATTAAAATACAGCAGGAGGACAAGCTTTCAAAGATTCTTATGCTGTCTCTTTGTTACGTTCCTGCTATATTATATTGTCATAGAGGATTCTTCTCTAAATGAGTGTTTATATCCTCTGCGCTTAAGTGTCCGTGAATATCATCTTCTCTGTAGTCCCACATTTCAAACGTGGTAACTCCATTTCCATATAGTCCCATTCCACCGCCTACAACAGATATAATAGTCTGTCCTGCAATGAAATCACTGGTTTCTATAATAGGTGAGTCATCTGGTACTTTTAGTGACCATTGTTTAGCACCAGGAATTATTGAATGAGGGCTTACTTCAAAGTCATCAGGAAATTTCATTTGGTTAGGTGTTAAGTGAATACTTCATTATTTCTTCAAGTACAGTTCAAGCATGATGTACGATTGTATCATCATACCTATCTCAACTGCAATGTCTTGAATTGGATCTGTATGTATAGTTGTATCGACAGTTATAGAGTACTTCTCTTTGAAAGTATCTATTTTCTCCATTGATACGGTCATACCTTGGATTTCTTCAATCTTCTCAACTGGAAATTTACCATTGCGAAGACTATCGTGGATTACTGTAATTGTTATCATTTGATTTGTGAATTAAGTGGTTACTTGTATTAATTAACTGATACGATGTAAAGCTAAGCTCTGTTGGAACTATTTCATCTTCTTACATCTACATCGTATTCAGTTAATGGATTAGTCTAAAACATCTATTTCTCCAATAGACGCTTCAGATTGGTAATTACATAACGGATTACCGTTCTCATCATACCAATTGTTTTCTTTAGCAAATCTATAAGATTTGTTGATTTCATCTGCAGCTTTTGTTGCAGACTCTAAAGACTTGTGATATGATACTGTTTCTGCCCTATAAGGGTAGTCTGCGAACATATCGACAGCACTAACACAATATATCTTCATGTCTCATCATTGTTTAGTGATAAGAGAACTATGAAGAATAGAGCCCAAAAAAGAGTTATTGGAAGTACCATTTTCTTATATATTAAGTGATTACTTGTATTTAATATCTAAGACTTTGATAGTAGTGGCACTTTACAGCTCAGTGTTAGTCCAATGGTTTCAGTTATTAAGTATACGTCCTTAATAACACTCTGTTTGTTCTACTATCAAAATAGATTAAAGTTAATTACGGATTAAATAATCTTTGCCTAACACTGCATCAGACAAATACTCTTTCAGTTTTAACCTATCAGTAATTATTTCTTCCACATAACTGTGAACAATTACTATTTTTACAGGTTCTTCGTGAGGAGTTTCTGCGCTTTCCCATTTGTGTTTGTCACTTATGGAATACCCGTCTATTATGATGTAAGTTGTCATGTTGGTTGTAGATTTATGGTTGATACTATGAATTTCTGACTATCCATCCACAATTTACAGAGGCTTTGGACTCTCACTCAATGAGTGGCTGTGTTAATAGTTATGCTATATCTATAAACCACAATGGGTTTACTGATATTGGAAATTGAGCGTGGAGAGGGGAGGAGTTGCTACTCCCCCTCAATCCACACTAAATCAACAAGTTACAATCAAAAATAGAACTTTAGTAATCCCCACGTACTCTCTTGACTGACTATCTGTTAATACAGCATCACAGTGTGGTTATTCCTTCATACCAAAGTTACTACTTCCTATCGTAAGACGTATGCTGTCCTCTGATACTCAAAGAGCCATCAGGATTCTGTACGTACACAGTTTGTTTCTTCATCACTATATGAATTTAGTGGTTGATTGGTTGATTGAATTGTTTTACAATCTCGTGTGATTCGCAACTTTTTGGCGGGTTGCGAACCACACGTATAAATACGAACCGAAAACTCTGCTTATCGCAGAGCTTCGGTAGGTACTTCGATTTCGTCGCTAACTTCACCAATTGTAGCGAATAGCTCTTCGGTAACTTCAATAGTGTACCGAGCGTAAAAGCCTGAGCTAAGAAGTTCTTTGGTGCCGAGCCAAAAGCGGTCTGATTTGTTGGATTTCCAAGTGATTGTTACAGTTCTCATCGGAGTGTGAATTTAGGTTACTAATAAGGTGAGTGGGGACTATGCTCCCCTGCAAATTTGAGGTGGGGTGGTTGATTGGATAACCTCCTCACTTTTGTTAACACAAAAAATTTTTACAAAAAGTTATAGTACACTCATCTGTCCCTAGTCACATAAAAATTTTATAAAATAAATTTTGAAACTTCAGATATTATTAGTATCTTTGTAGAAATTTAAAACTTATTGTATGGAAGAGATTAACAGCGGTAACTGGTTTAAGAGTAGGGAGTTTAAAGAAGAGTATAGACGTATGCAAGAACTGGAACACACTAAAATATTAAACGAGACTTTGAATGTAGGTAAGCTTAATAATCTTCTTAAAGACATAGCTACTCCGGTATCAGTGGTTAAAGAGGATAGGTGGTTAGATGTTTTTGAAACTGTAGAAAACACTACTTATATGTATAAAATTAAAGAAGTTAGTTTTACGCCAAGAAACTTTTTAGAGCGTATTGTATTCAAAGTATTCAATCCAAAAAGTTTTAAAGTTAAAATATTCTCAGAAAGTATTAAAGATATATAATATGAAGTTTACAAAACGATGGCCTGAAATAGATGAAGTTAAAACTGTAACTAGATTTGCTTGGTTACCTGTAAGTGTATGGAGTAGTGGTAAACTTGAAGTACGATGGTTAGAGAAAGTTACGTTTAAGAAGAAGTGGTGGGGTGCTGGTTGGAGTAATATGAACTTCATAGGAGGATAAAGTTAAACTTTAGCTATACTCCAAGAAAATATTTTGAAAAAATCTTAAGTTTTATTTGGTTATTATAAAATATTGTTGTATATTTGCAGATACTATTGGGTAGTCTATGATGTTTAATCTGGACAGTACATTCGGTAGTCACTAATAGGGCCAGGAATAAGAGTGGGTAACAATCTCCCTGGGTTGGGTGTAATGAGGGTATCGTACCGCCTATTAAACTACAGAAATGGGAAAACTCGGAACAGGGGATACCCCTCGTGTATCCAAGAGTGAAAGAAAGTTAAGGTAGTTAGATAGTTAGTACATAGTACTAGCCTGGGTATTTCAATCGGTAGAAAACTTCTCTTGTAAAGAAGTTGTTGGGAGTTCGAGTCTCTCTCCAGGCTCTACAGTTCATAAATGATATAAACTTAACACCTCACATACCATGTTAGATCACAAAAATCTTATTAAGTTCTACGGTAAACGTATTTCTCATCTTATTATAGAATTCTATAACAGGATGCAATCACTGGCTAACACAATCATTTCTCTGGAAGCTAGGGTTAAAGCTATTGAAGACGAGTTAGATGGAGCTCCTGATTAATAATGGATAAACTATTACACTTCATCTTTAGTTTCTTTGGTGTAATTATATTGTATACACTTCTTGGAAATGTTGTAGCAGCGTCTTTCTGGATGCTGTTTATTGGATTTATAAAAGAGATATTTCACGACTTTCTGCTTGGTAGAGGAGTTTGTGAGTTTAAGGATATGTTATTTAACTTTTTAGGAGTCACACTTGCTTTTATATTATTTGTATAAAAGCTAAACAAAAAACATTATGAATGAATTAGATTACACAAAACTAGTCTCTAGATACGGAAAGAAGGGGGCTGAAATTATAAAATGGGGAAAAAGGGCTATAGAAGAGAATGTACCACTCCCTACTCCAGGTGGTGGAGGCATCACTGATGTGACATATGAAGGGTTGGTTAGTAAAATTCAAGCAGAGGAATTATCTAAAGGCGCTTATTATCGCATAACCGACTACCAAACGGTTTATTACCCTACGAAACTTAAATACGGTAATTGGAATCCGGATTCGCCATCAGAATATTTACAATTCACAGAATATGAAGTGAGGCAATGTGAAATAGAACCATTGATTGTTGTTGCCTTATCGGAAAATAAACTATCCCACGAAGCATACTCCGAGAAACACCCACAGGACATTTTGCACTATGACTGGAATAATGGGAATTTCTACTGGGATATTTCTTTTACCAATTATGCCGACAGAAAACAAGTAGGTTGGGTGCATGAGTATATACCAGGATTAAAGGGTGTAATCTATTTCCGCCATGATACAAAACTTGATATCTCAACCACTTATGACTGGCGTAACGTGAAGTTTCGCAGATGGAAATACACTGGTGGGGACGCTAATCTCACTGAAGGGGTAAATAATGAATATTACCCCGACGCATACATTTCCCCAACGGATGAAGAAATAGTGATAAATAAGTTTGCAAAGGTACAATCTGACCCAGAAGATTACCAGGACTTTTACACGTTTGATGGCGGCGAAGATTACTGCTATAATGTTCACATAAAGGGGTTTGCGGCAAGTAATAACCCATATCAAGAAAGTACTGCAAACAATTCAACTATTGTAAATATTGTATTTAGGCTGTCCCCCTATTTTTATGGCTCGGGTAAGGAAATGGTTGGTGTTCTTGTTTGTGAAAATGATTGGTATATGGGGATACACTCAACTTTTGTAATTAATGGTTTTATTCGAAGTACGTATATTTCTACATTCCTTACTTTTACCTCTGGGTGGTCTGGGAATAATTATATAACTGATATCAGTAACTCCGTTATTGGCGTTAGTTTAGTTGGTGGAATAATTTCATATATGAGAAGTTCAAGCATCAAGTCGTTTTTTGAAATTCATGGGTATATAGATTCAGTATACACCAGGGGTGGTTTTTTGTTTTCTAAAGGGAGCTTCATTCTTTTTTATTCAACCGATACAAGAAACTTACGATGTGTTGAGTGTAACTACTACCCACCATCCACAAGTTCAGGGTTGGACTTAACGGGTCTGTACAGTATATCAGGCACGGCAACATTTCAGATACTTCGCACAGGCAACTCAGTCGCAGCGGATGCCTATAAAGTTGTCTACCTGAACAATGCCGGGGAGTTCGTGTCCCAGACAGTTCCAAGAATTTCATTCTTATAGTAAAAATAAAGAATCATGAAGTATATACAATCACAATCAAAAGAACAGTTAATTGGCGTTACCAAGCAGTTATGTCAAGTATTAACCAGAGCAAAGGGGGTTGAGTTCACTCCCCCAAATGAAGAAGAGATATTTACCCGAGACGGAATGTTTGTTGTGGGTACGGAATTTCTTCAAGGGCTTACCAGATTCCCCATGCCCCACCATATCAGGGAAATGTTCGTTGAAGAATAATTTGAAACGGGATTATTTGTATAAAAGCTAAACAAAAAACATTATGAGTATAGATTATGGTAAAGTAATTTCCAGATATGGAAAAAAAGGAGTAGAAATAGCCAGGTGGGTACAAAAGGAGCTTGCAGAACAACCACAAGCAGAACAACCACAAGCGGAATCAGCTTACATGGTAGTTGCCGAACTCCCCGCAACAATACCCACAGGTAAACAGGTACTTTACAACGGTACAATGTGGCGTGGAATAGTTGAGGGTGAAAGTAGTTTACCTGCTGGTACACCGTGGCCCGTTAAGGGGTATAAAGAAGCACACTTATTAATCAACGGGATTGAAAGCAAAACACAAATACAAATCGCTGATGTACCCTTTAACAGTACAGGTTATAATATATCAACAGGGTTATTAGATGGTATTTCACCATTTATTTTTATTTTAATACCCCCAGAAGGAATCGAAAACTTTGATGCGAGCATGGTTTTGGTTAAAAATTTCAGTTTCCTTGATATTGGTAGTAATACCGTTGAAAATTGCGGGGTAAGTGCGACAAATGATTTTGGAGTATTTTTAGTTTTTAATTCAAGCGGTGACTCTGACAAGAATATAGAGGGGTTTATAAGTGTTGAAATAGTACTTGTACCTCCGACTCCATAACAGAATAATTAACACTTAAAAACGAGAAAATTTGTAGGCGGCACAACCGATTTAGAAACAGAGGTAGTATCATTTATGGGTATTGAAGATTTCTTTGGTCATATCTGGGAATTTCTCGATGGCATAGCTCTGTTTTATACCGCATCTGGTGTTGGAACGGCCTATAAATGCACCAACTATAATCAGTTTGCTAATGGGGCAGATGCGGACGGCGTGCCCCCAGATGGCTACGAAACAGTGGGGGCGTTAACAGCAAGTGGTTATGTAAAAGAAATGCACCTTGGTGAGATAGTTCCTAAAACAGTTGGAGGTACCGGTGTGGGTTCTGACACTTACTATTGCGATTATCATTATGCCTCCACCTCTGCTGGTTGGCGTGTCGCTCTCGTCGGGGGTGGCCTGATCGATGGCGTTAATTCGGGGCCCTTCTGCCTGAGCTTCTACGATTCGTCAGCGCGTCGTCTGACGGACCTCGGGGTGCGGCTCGGCTTGTACCTATGATTGCACGTATGAAACGAGCACTAAAAAACGCAGAAGAAAAAACGACTATAATAATGTGTATAACTTAAAATACTAACATGTCAGAAGAATATAAAATACCTGAAGAAATAACTTTCTCAGACTTAGCTGTAGACGGTTCTAACTTCATAAAAATCTTTGGTACGCAACACGAGAGGTTATTTATGACTTATAGACGTATTATGGTCAGAGAATTGAATGAGTGGTTAGCTAGAATGTCTAAAGTGGGTATAGACAGTATTGTAGACAATAACGATGGTACGTTTACTATAAATTTACAGGATGGAGAAAGTACTACGATAGAGATGCCTGTAATAGAACCTAAGAACTCTATAGAGATTGATGGTGGTAACCTACAACTTGTTGGAGATGAGGAAAGTCCTGGGCCTGGTAAATCTTATGGTACAGATGAAGATGGTAATAAGGGTTATGTTTCGTTTGATGAAAGTAAATGGGAAAATGATACCTTTGAGCGTTTGCCTGTTCAATACGGATACCTTTATAATTGGTATGCCGTTGACGATGCTCGCGGTATAATAAACACAAGTGATGGATGGCGTATGCCAACAAGTGCAGATTACACAGATTTAAATTCTTATTTAGATTTGCTAGGAATAACATCAAGCCTGCAAGGCAGATATTTAAAATCCTGTAGGCAGGTAAATTCACCACTTGGGGGCGAATGTTTAACAAGTGAGCATCCAAGGTGGGTTAGTTCATCATATTCAGGCCATAATACATTTGGTATGGGTATTGTTCCAAGTTCAAACAGGAGCAATACAAATGGTTCTTTTTATGCAAGCTCACCGGGGGGATTGGGGTATGGTGCTTATTTGTGGACGGCAACGAACTTTAACACAACTAATGCTTGGATTGCACAAATGTTTTCCAGCAGCAACTTTAGTTTTGGGATTTCGCAATATGGCGCAAAAAAATACGGCCATGCAATTAGGGTTGTAAGAGATGCCACCATTGATGAGCAACTTTTAAGGGATGGGGCTTTTGTAGATTATTATACAGGCAATGATGGTAAAAAATACAAGGCCGTTAAAATAGGCACACAGATTTGGACAGCAGAAAACTTAGCAGAAACAAAGTATTCCGATGACGATGATATTCCTTTCGAGGGTGCAAATTCAGGATACTACACAAACGCTGAATGGATTGCAGATACAACTCCGAAGCGATGCGCATGGGGGGCAAGTAGTTCAGCAGATGAAACGTATGTAATGATGGCCGATTTGGAAGATGCACCATATTACGACCAAATAAGACCTAAAGACGAAAAGAAGATAAGAGTGCCGGAAGCCATATTTGGAACGGAAACAAACAACACCACCTTTGAGGCCGATGGTACGTTTAAACAAAACGGTACGGCTTCAATAGTATTGAAAAGCCCTAATGGAACACTCTATAAATTAGTTGTAGACAACGCTGGAATTGTATCAACTACGACATAACCACTCTCCCACTATAACCATCTTCCCGTCATCTTAACAGGTGACGGGAATTTTTTTTGTAAAAAACTTATAGAAACACTTGTTTTATCCAATAAAATTTCGTATATTTGCAGAAACAATTAGGGATGTATTTTAAGTATCTGGTAATCTTGTTGATAAGACTGTTAATGTTTGTACCAAGTGTTGTACTGTTTCCAATAGTCTATCCATTTAGAAACAAAGCTTACAGATACACAGAAGAAAACGGTTTACTGGGATGGCATCCTCTTCAATGGTGTAGTTGGTTTTTTACAAAATACTACGATAGGGGGGATTGGTACACAGGGCCATTTTGGTTTTTAAGTTCTTTGAAGTTAAAATATTTTAATGAGTTCTCAGAAGAATTAGGTAACGACCCAATACCAAAAACTTTTAAGCAAAAACTTATATATTTCTACATGGCTTACAGGTGGGGAGCTATTAGGAATTATATGTGGAATTTAAGTAGAGAACTCTTTGAAGAGGGCGGGTTGTGGGATGGTTTAGAGGTTAAAGATATAGGAATAATAAAACACCGTTTAAAGATAGATGAGTATAAGAAAAGTACAGTAATAACTCCACAACTTAAATACACAGACTATCAGGGTTCTTATAGTGCAAACAAAGGAAAGTACTATCTATTTCCAAAAGTACATAATTATCCAGTCCAATCTTGCACGTTAGAGGGTATACACTTAGGAAAATTTAGAACAGTTAAACGAAATAAATTGAGATTTAATTATAGGTACGCAGTCATTAAAAACTTATGGAGTTATTTAATAGGTGTAGAAATTTTTCAAGGTTGGAGTTATTACACAGGATGGCCAGAGTTTAGAGCTAAACTAAACATTAAGAAAATGGACACTAAAGCTTTGAAAGATTACAGAGAATATTGTAACAGTTTAAATTTAAAAAATTAATACTATGGAAAGTAACTATGATTGGAAGTTTTATCTATTAATAGTACTCGTGTTTTTAGTGTTCTTCCACAAACTTGTTTATGCAGTTGGGGTAGAGGTTATTAACTGGGTTAAAAATATTTTTAAAAAGTAACCAATGGAGTTCATAATCCTGTTAACTTTATACGGTATTATAGCCGCTATAGCAGAAGCCAGACACGATTATCACGTTATAAAGTGGTGCCAAACTAACGACCCTAAACATAATAAAAAGTGGAAGAAGTGGGATGTTATAGAACGTGCTTGGATGATAACAGTGTTACCGTGTTTACTTCTCAACTATGAAATAGTATTTACCGTATTCCTATTGGTTCAGATAGCTTTTACTATAGCCATAACACGGTGGGTATTTATGGACTTACTGTTGAATAAATTTAGTGGTTGGGGATGGTGGCACGTTGGTACTACAGCTTGGTTAGATACAACTTTCGGTAAGTTCCAATTTATAATGAAGGGAGTCTTATTTACAGCTGGTATGTATTTAGTATGGACTGAATTTAAAGCATTTGTACAATTTTTTAATTTTATAAAACTATGGTTGAGTTTCTAGTGGTTGGATATGTGTTGTTTGTACTACATGTACCTATTATACAGTTTATTGATAAGAAGATTATAACTAAATTTTGGTGACACTTTAACAGAAAAGAATGGAAATTAAATATTATACCCCAGAGATTGAGGAGTTTTATGTAGGATTTGAATACGAATGGGACGATAGTATGATTAGTCAGTCTTTAGCTATAAGAGAACCTGCACAATGGCATAAAAGTATCTTTTGGGGAGAAGAAACAAAAGAGACTTTTAGCATAATTAATAGGTCAATTGAGGTTGGTGATGTAAGAGTAAAACACCTTGACAAAGCTGATATAGAAGAGTTAGGATTTACAGAAGGTACAGGACATTATAGTCAAATCGAAAGAGAGTTATTCTATAACGATTATCAGCCTTTTTACCTACAAAAAGACCACTGTACTTATCTTATAGATTACTATGAAAATAGAGATATGAAACTTATTATCTCTATTTATAACAATCAAACTATGAGTCTTGGGGAAAGACATCATTTATTCAATGGTACAGTGAAAAATAAATCAGAACTTAAAAAATTACTTAAAATGTTAAATGTAAAAACGTCAGTATAGAATGGAAAAAACTTTAAAAGATTTGACAGATTGGCAGATTACTCAAGTTATGCGTGGTGAAAGACCTGAAGGCATAGAGTTTGATGACTTTAAGAAGTACAGGAAAGATGCTAAAAAGCTGATGAAGAGCTACTTGAGTGGGAAGTATATTCACATATCTTCTCAACTAGTAGAAATTCCTGGAACAAAACAATTCAGAAAAGTAACTAACACTTATGTCAAACCTAAAACTGATTAAAATTATGTTGTACTATTATCACGCAAACTTTGGAGGCTCTACTAACCCCTATGTAAAATTCTACGATCCAGATCGTTACGACATCGTAGAGAAAAAAGAATGGAGACAGAAACAACTTGAGAATCGTATTGTAAACAAGAAAGAGTTAATATCTGAACTCAGAGAAAAGATTAAGTATTACGGAAAGCTTCTTGACGCTAACGAAGAGAATTTGATTAAGCTCGAAAAGGAATTGAAAGAGCTTGAGTAGTTGGGGAACTACGTTGTGAAATAGCCTGTTGAAACAGACAGGCTATTTTTTTATAGAAAAACTTGCATATTAGAAATATTTGTTGTATATTTGCAACAGCAAAGAAATTGAGTGATGGAAATTAAATTAAAACTTACCGAACACCACAAGTATCTAGCGATACTTCAAATCCTATCGAACCTCACTAACCCTAAGATTAAGCCGTTCTGCGACTTAAGAAACAGAGAGCTAGAGGTTTACGCCATACTTCTGTACTTTTACAACGAGAAGTATAAGAACATTCCTGAAACTGAAAGAAACCAACTTATATTCTCCTATGACAGTAGAGTAGAAATCTCTACACGTCTGGAAAATTTAGCTATGGATACTGTTTATAACCTCTTCGGTGATTTACGGAAGAAGGGTTTGATGACTAAAAAGAATCTTAATAAAAAGTTTATAATTCCAGATATGGAAGAATTTACACTAAAATTTGTATGACGGAAAACTATTCTGTAAATTATAGATTTACAAACCTTGATACACTTGTACGTCACTTAAACGAAGTAGACTATATCTTTAAAGGTAACAAAGGTTACAGCCACAACCATCAAGTTTACATAGGCGCTGGTGTCTATATTGTCCGACACAATTTTATAAATATTTAATATGATACAACGTAAAATCCTCAAAGTAAGCCTTATAACTGGAAAAGTTTTAGCTGAGTACAGTACTGTAGCTGAAGCAGCCAGAGAACATGAAGTAGATGAGTCCTCAATACGTAAACGTTTAAATCATCCTACTAAGACCTGTAAAGGTTATAAATGGAGAGAAATTATTGAAGAGAACATAGTTGAAGTAGTTCCCGCAGAAAGTAAAGCTAAAATATTAGTACTAGATATTGAGACCGCGCCTATCGCAGCGTATGTTTGGGGACTGTGGGATCAGAATGTATACATTGACCAGATTATATCTAACTGGTATATGCTCACCTGGGCTGCTAAATGGCTTGGTGAGGAAGAAGTATTCTCTGCACGTTTGAGCTCGTTAGAAGCCATTGAGGAAGACGACAGACGTATAACTGAAGAGATATGGGCTTTGCTAGACGAAGCAGATATTATTATAGCACATCACGGGGATAAATTTGATATACCTAAACTTAACAGCAGGTTCTTAGTACACGGTCTTGTACCTCCGTCTAACTACAAGCAGATAGACACAAAGAAAGTTGCTTCGAGAACTTTTGGATTTTCAAGTAATAAACTACAGGCTCTTGCTGAACTATTTGGATTTCAGGGTAAACACGATACTGACTTTAATCTCTGGAAGAGAGCAGTCAAAGGTGTTAAAGAAGCTCTTGTAGAGATGGAAGACTATAACGTTCAAGATGTTAGAGTACTTGAAGAAGTCTATATTAAACTTCGTCCATACATCAAAGGACATCCTAATTTAGATTTGTATATGGATTCAGATGAACCTCACTGTCCAAGTTGTGGAAGTAGTAACGTCAAAGTTATGCACGGTAAGTTCTTTTACACTCAAGCAGTTAAGTACAAACTATACAGGTGTAATAACTGTGGTGCGGTAAGTCGTACTAAAACAGGTGAAAAATACACAAACAAGAAGCAAATCAGTTCGATTCCAAGGTAATAACTTTAAAATATTTGTGCTGTGAAAAAGTTCGAGAATAAACCAGCTTCAGAGTTTAACTGCTTTCGCTGTGAAACTAGAGGCGTAGAAAAGAAAGCAGAAGTCTATGTAGACATTGATGGACTACTTAATAACGATAAGTATCCTTTGTGTTTACAGTGTGAAAAAGAGTGGAAAGCTGAGTATGCTCGAATATTAAATTCAGGAACTGAGGATTTGTTATATGACTAACGAACACGATTTAAAAAGACAAATAGCTAAGAAGTACGGAGTTACTTTGAGGCAAGTAGAAGAGATTGTAGCTTCTCAAGAAGAGTTCGTTGCTAACGTTATTGGTAAGTACTCTAATCGTGAGGAGCTGCACTTTCCAGCTATAAGACTTCCTGGATGGGGAACATTCTACTGTCCAGAATATTTGAAGAAAGTATTTGAAACTAAAAATATAAAAGATGAATCTGTTTCAGATTAACAACGTAGGTATACTCGAAGTAGACCCTATAGCTTATACCCTAAAACCGTTTAAAGAACTCTGGGACAGAGACAAAACGAAGTTGAAAGAGAGAGCTATAGCTGAGATAGCTTTCGTCTATTACACAGTAGACTACAAATCTAACTTCTTTTCTACCCCTGAAGAACAGAGGGAAGAAGAAGTTATGAAGTATCTAAGTGTACCTAAGAAGTGGGAGCCTGACGATAAACTTAGAGAAGCTCAGGAATTCTACAGGCAAATGCAGAGAACTCCTACACTTAATTTATTAGAAGATTCTATATCAGGCGTATCAAAGTTGTCAACGTATCTACGTGATATTAACTTTGATGAGGCTGAGATAAACACTAAGACAGGAGAAGTAAAACCTAAACACGATATTAAGAAATACGCTGATACGATTAGACAGATTCCAGCTATTGTAAACGCTCTCAAAGAGTTACAGGAAGCTGTACGGAAAGAACAAGAAGCTGAAAAAGGACTTAGAGGTAATCGTAAAAAGGGTATTTATATGGACTAGTATGGAAGAATATCCTAAATTCAACGAGAGACAAACTCAAATATCAGATAAACTTTTAGAATTATTAGATAGTAAGTCCAGAACTGACTTCTTCAGTTTCCTAACGGAGATTGAGTTTGCCAGGAATCTTACTGATACTAATAGAAAGAGAGCTAAAGACAGACCTAGGGATAATCAGGGTAAGATTATTGTGGATATAATTAGTCCACACATTCTTGAAGATATGAGCTACTTTACAGAAAGAGCTGATCACTTCAGGAAGCATAAAACCTATACTAATATATACCCTAACGCTGCTCCAGGTTCTGAATATAAGAAGTTCTGGGATGAAGAGCGTAGACGTTGTAAAGAGGGATATGTCAGAGAGTCTGATGGTGAATGGATTACAGGGTACCACTACTTTTATTTAAACTATTCTCCTATACTTAAAGTAGAAGACGATAAAGTATGGGACTCTCTGGAAGATGAAAACGGAGATATAGCTGAACTTGTAGAAGAAGCTTTAACAGAGATAAACTCTGGTATTCAAGCTGAAAGGGTAGAAGACTTTCCTGATATCTGGGATGGTGACTATCTGTTCTTTCACTACGTAGAACAAGCTGAGAGTGAAGGTAAACACGGTTCAGTACTTAAGTGTAGAGGTCGTGGATATTCCTTCAAGGGCGGTTCTATGATGGCTAGAAACTACTTTATGATTAAAAGTAGTAAATCTTATGCGTTTGCCTCTGAAACTGAATATCTTATCAGGGATGGTATATTAACAAAGGCTTGGTCTAATATAAACTTTATAGACAACTTCACTCCGTTTACTCAACCCAGGGACTACAAAGATACGGAGATGCACAAACGAGCTTCTTACAAAGATGTAGAACGTAAGACAGAGCGTGGTATTATGACTGAAATCTTAGGTGTTACCTGTAAGAACGACCCAGACAAAGGTCGTGGTAAACGTGGTAAACTACTATTCTTTGACGAATCTGGTGTGTTTCCCGGTCTCAAAAAGACTTGGGCTGTTGCTCGTAAATCTGTGGAGCAGGGAAGAAGTGTGTTCGGATTTATGCTTACTGCAGGTACGGGAGGTGTTGAAGGTAGTGACTTTGAAGCTGCTGAGGCTTTCTTCTATCACCCTAAAGGTTATAGAATAAAACATCTTAAGAACGTATTTGACGTTATTAAAAGTGGAGAAGCTGAGTGTGCTCTGTTTATACCTGAATATCTGAACAGACAGGGGTGTTACGACAAAGACGGTAACTCTGATGTTATTAAAGCTCTCGTAGAGACTATGATACAGCGTCAAGAAGTGCGTAATAATAGTTCTGACCCTAACGACTTAGTACAGGAAAAAGCTGAAGCACCTATAACTCCACAAGAAGCTGTTCTTCGTACAGAGGGAAGTTTGTTTCCTGTACAAGACTTAAAAGACTATTTATCAGAGATTTCTGTAAACCTTCGTAAGTTTGTATCGGGACACTATATTGGTAGACTCGCTGTAACTTCAGACGGTAAGATAAACTTCAACTATAGTGAAACTATAGACCCTATACGAGAATTTCCTATAAAAGATAACCTCGATAAGTCAGGTGCTATAGAAATATTTGAACTTCCGAAGTCGTTACAGAATGGATATATAGATAAATACAGGTATATAGCAGGTATTGACACTTACGACGACGATCACAGTACGACTAACTCTCTGGGGAGTATCTTTATATTTGACAGGTACACGGACAGAATAGTGGCTGAATATACAGGTAGACCTGCTACAGCCAGTGAATTTTATGAGATATGTTTACGTCTGCTTAGATTCTACGGAGCACTTGCTAATTATGAGAACGATAAAAAGGGGCTGTACGGTTATTTCTATAATAAGAATGCTCTACATCTTCTATGTGATAATCCAGAGATACTTGGAGAGAAAGACTTAGCTAAGATACAGAACAACTACGGAAACAAGAAAAAAGGAACTAACTCTGGTGTAGAAATTAATAGATGGGGTAGAAGACTTCAAGCAGACTGGTTAGTATCTAACGCTTATGGTACTGGCGGTGAAGACGAAGACGGTAAAGAGATTCCCCCTATTATGAATTTACAGCAGCTTAGAAGTATAGGGTACGTAAAAGAGTTAATATACTGGCACCCTGATATTAACGCTGACCGTGTATCTGCTATGGGTATGCTTATGATTCTCAGAGAGGATATGAAGCGTATAGAAATACGGACTTCACAATCGAAAGTCAGAGATATTTTTAACGACCCATTCTTCAAATAATAACAAATAAGCTATAGTACGAGAAATTAAATTTTTATATTAAAGAAATAATAACTATCTTTGTAAATTATATACCCCACAAGCTATGTCATCAACTTTAGGTCTAACTTCAGGATTCCAGACAGCATCTTTCCCGTATCAACGCAGGAATACTTCTCAAAAGACAAAAGAGTTCTTTAGGAAATGTGTAGATGCTGGAGCAGGTATGTCTGGATGGGCACAAGATAACTTCGGTTCATCTGCTATACGTGCTACAAGAAAAAACAAGGTTATAAACTACAATTTGTATAACAATATTGTAGACCCAACAGAAGCTAAAAAAGCTACTGACCCTTTTAACATACAGTTTAAGAATGAAACTCCTGTATCATATAAAAACTATCCTCTGGTAAACGCTAATATAAACCTGTTAATAGGTGAAGAGCGTAAACGTAGGTTTAATCCTATGTTTGTACTTACTAGTAGTGACGCTGTTACAGAGAAAGTTAGACATATTACAGAGTCTTTCCACGAGTTAGCTATTCAAGCAGTTATAGCCGGGGAAACTGATGAGCAGAGGCTTGCAACTAAAATAAAAAACTTTGACAGGTGGAAGAATTACACCTACAAAGATGCCAGAGAACGTATGGCAAATCAAGTTATTCAGTATCTGTATTACACACAGAATCTGAAAGAAGTCTATAGCAGAGCTTTTGAAGATCTGCTTATAGCTTCAGAAGAAATTGCAGTTATAGAAATTATAGGTAACGAACCTATTCTCAGAAAAGGTAACCCTATTAACTTCTACACACTTAGGGGTGGAGATAGTTACAAGATAGAAGATAACGAAATTATTGTCGAAGACGGTTACTTGCCTCCTGGTGAGTGTATTGACAGGTACAGAGAATTTCTAAAGCCTTCAGAAATAGATAAAATAGAGTCAGGATATTCTTTTACTACCACAGCTAAGAAGAGTATGTTCAAAGAACAACTTCTTAATCAACCTATCTCTTTTAACGATATTGTAGAAGAGGCTGGTATTGGTAATATAATCAGACTTAATCAGCAGGGGAATACCTACTTCGGTGGTGCCTTTGACAGTGAAGGTAACGTACACGTAACCAGAGTTGTCTGGAGAGGTATGCGTAAGATTGGTATTATAGAATATTGGGATGAGGATGGTAACTTTGTTAAAGACTTAGTTCCAGAAACTTACGAAGCAGACAAAGAACGTGGTGAGAAAGTAGAGTGGACTTGGGTTACAGAGTGGTACGAAGGTACTAGGATAGCTGACGATATTTACGTTAAGCTGCAACCTCTGGAAATGCAAATAAGAACTTTGGATAATTTAGCTTCTTCAAGTCCTGGTATCGTAGGTAGTGCTTTTAACGTAGGTTCGTTTAAGGCTATGTCTATGGTAGATATGACTAAAGACTATCAGTATCTCTATAACAATATTATGCACAGGACAGAAAGTGCTATTGCTAAGTATATTGGTAAAGTAGGTAAAGTCAACTCTGCTATGATTCCCGATGGTTGGACTATGGACAAGTGGTTATACTATCTCTACAATATGAACCTGATGATTGAAGACCCCTTCAACGAAGGTACAAAAGGTCTTTCACAAGGTAAACTTGCTGGAAGTATGTCGCAGACAGGTAATAGTACTGAAATTGGAGACGCTGAATTTATTCAACAACACCTAGGTATTCTGCAATTTATTGAGGGTAGGGTAGACCAGATTACAGGTATTACACCTCAACGTAAGGGTGCCATAGACAACAGAGAAACTGTTGGTGGAGTAGAACGTGCTGTTATGCAGTCAAGTCACATCACTGAAAAGTGGTTTGGTATTCACGATGACTTCAAGATTCGTTCTTTGGAAGTTCTTCTTGAAGCAGCTAAAGTTGCTTGGGATAAGAAATCGTTTACACGTAGCTTCGTAATGGATGACCAGACGGAAGCAGTTCTGGACTTCGATAGTGAAATCTTTAAAGAGTCTAGCTACGGTGGTTATCTTAACTCTGATAGTGACAATCAAAACTTACTTGAACAGATGAGAGGACTTGCTCAACCAATGCTTCAGAACGGTGCTACTATGTCTATGGTTGCTGAACTTTACAGAACTAAAGATATTGGAAGTCTTCAGAAGAAGATTGAACAGTTTGAACAAGAGCTTCGTGAACAAGCCGAAGCCGCACAACAGGCTGCTATGGAAGCTGAAGCCGCTGCTCGTCAGGAAGAGATGGAACTTGAGATGATGAAACTCGATATCGAGCAACAGGAAAAAGAACTTGATAGAGAGATTGCACAGTACAAGATTGACCAAGATAACTATACCAGGATCAGAGTAGCTGAAATTAACGCTTTCAGGTTCCAGCAAGATCAGGATATGAATAACAATCAAATTCCTGACCAACTTGAGGTGGGTAAACTTGCTATAGAAGAACTTAGAACATCTTCTGATGTCTTCAGTCGTAATAAAGAACTCGACTTGAAGCAGAAAGAAGTTGACACTAAAAGAAGTATTGAACAGCAGAAGCTTAAACTCGAAGAGCAGAAGCTTAAGATTCAGGAACGTATTCAGAAACAGAAAGATAAAGCTGCTATGGATAGAGAGAAATTGAAAGCTAAAACTGCTCTTAAGAATCCTGTATCGGGCGAAACTAAGAAAAAGTAACTTCAGATTAGTAGGATAACTGATAGAATATAGTAGATTTATGCTATACTATCAAAATATTATCAGGAATTAATTTGGTTATTTAGATTTAATGTATTATATTTGTAAAAATTTTAATTGGCAATGGCAGAAGAGATTAATTTTGAAGAACTATTCCAGTTTGAGGATAGTTCGGGTGATGGTGAGGCGGAAGACACCAGAACTCAGGAAAAAGAAACAACGGATACTTCCGACGAATTGAATATAAACGCTCTTTTTGAAGAAGGTGTAGAAGAAAACGAAGACACTGGAGAAGGTGAAGAAGAGGAACAGACTGCTGAAGATGTCAACAAAGACAGTAAAGGTGAGTCCCCTGCTCTTGATAGTAACAAGCGTTCTGAAAAATCTTCAGACGATAATGTTCCCGCCACTCTTCTCTTTGCCAGATTCCTATCGGAGCAGGGGAATCTCACCACTTTTGACGAAGAAGAGTTTATGAAAGAGGTTGAAGAGAGTGGTGAAGACACTGCTCTATCAGGTCTCTGGAACAAAGAAGTGGAGAAAATCCGCAATGAACTATTAGATACTTATGACGAAGACGTTAAGTTGTATCTGGACATGGTTGATAGCGGAGTTGATCCAAATCTTGCTAAAGATGCGGCAAGTGCTAAAAAGTATTTTGACAGTATTGACGTATCTGAAATTGGTGATGAGGATAAAGAAGAACTTCGTAAAGAAATTCTAAAACAAAAGTATCGTATCACTACCAATTTTGATGATAAAAAGATTAACAAGCTTGTTGAAAGAGCTGTAAGTCTGGGTGAAGATGTTGAAGAAGCTGAAGAAGCTATTGGAGAACTGAAGAAGTTTTATAACGACAGGATTGTAGAAGAGAAAAAACAAGCTCTGAAACAAAACGAAGATTACAAAGAACTTCAGAAGAAACAGCTCAAAGAACTTAGAGAGAAAGTCGATAAGATTGAAGAGATTGTTCCAGGAATTAAATTGACGCCTAAGACTCGTAGTGAAATCTACGAAAAGATTACAAAGCCTGTAAAAGAAGTTAACGGACAACCTGTTAACGCTATCTGGGCTAAAAGACTTGAAGATCCATTCAAATTTGATACAATCATAGCTGCTTTAGACAGTATAGGAGTATTTGAGGGTAAATGGGATAAACTGTTAAAAACAACTAAAACGCAGACAATAGACGACTTAAAGAGGAAGATTAATTCTAACACAGGTTTCAAAACTAAACCTAAAGCTTCAGATATCTATGAGAAAGAAGCAGCGGAAGATGCACTCAAGTCTATGAAAGGTGTTTTCAATTTCTAAAAAATACTTTTAAATTCACATAACTATGGACAAAATTTCTAAATTACAAATTGTTGACCCTAAGTATTGGTCTAACCTTACTAGGGAATCTCACTTGGGTTGGCTTGGTATGCAGGACCCCCAATATATCAGCAAGGTGATTAACACTCTCTATGAGGTTAATTATGGTGCTGACAATATTGTTAGCTTCCTGGAACAATTCCCAACTCACTATCTTGACGAAGAAGGTACGTATCGCTGGATGCTTCACGGCTCCGATGAGCGTAATATTCCTCTGTCAGTTGCTTCTCTTACAGGCGTAGCTGCTGCTCCTGTTATTGCTACAGATCGTCCTGGTATCGGTAGGAGTCAGTTTTACATGTTTTTCCCCGAAAGGTACTTTGAAGCTACTTCAGTTATCGTAGGTGAAAACCCTGACGCTTATTCACTTAGGGTTGTTGAAGACCCAGTTCACGTACCTGGCGGTTGGAGATACCGTGTTGAGTTGCTTAACGGTGACGACAACATGTTTGTTCCTGTTGCTGACCTCGCAGCTGGTACACGTTGGTCAGAAGAATTTGGTCTGGTAGAACACGAACTCTCTAAGAGGGGTAACACTGTTCACCACTCAAGTCCTCTGATGATGGAGAACGTTACATCTGTAATTCGTAAGAACTACGATGTTCCCGGTAACATGATTACCAAAGGTAAAAACAAACCGTTTGCGTTTGCGTTTATCGATCAAAACGGTAAGACTCAAACTCGCTGGATTGACAAGCTTGGTTGGGACTTTATGACCCAATTCCGTAGGGATATTGGTCGCCTGCTTTTGCACGGTAAGTCTAATAAACTTGCTGATGGTCAGTATGGCAACAAGGGTGAATCCGGAAATACTATTCGCGCAGGCTTCGGTCTTTACGAGCAGATGGACGGTGGTAACCTGATGTATTACAACCGCTTCCGCTTAGATTCACTTACTGACTTTGCTATGCAGATTTCTGTAGGTAAACTGAAGGAAGACAGTCGTAAGTTCGTTCTTTCAACTGGTGAATATGGAATGTACGAATTCCACAAAGCTGCTTCTGAGAAAGCTAGCGGATTCACTTGGTTGCAGAGTGGTCATAACTTCAAAACTTCTGGCGGCAAGGTAACTCTTGACGAAGGTCAGATGATGAGGTATATCTCTGTTAACGGTATCGAGTTCAACGTTATGCTTGATCCGATGAAAGACGACCCAGTACGTAACAAAATTATGCACCCCAACGGTGGTCTGATGAGCTCACGTATCTATGATATTTGGGACTTTGGTACTACTAATGGTGAAGCCAACATTCAGAAAGTTGCTGTGAAAGATAACGAAGAGTTCTTCCGTTATATCCCCGGTATGCGTGACCCGTTTACCCCGTATAACAAACCTTCTAGTCCTCAAATGGCTGCTAGTTCTGTTGATGGTTACTCAGTATACAAACAGTTTATCGGTGGTATTATGCTTCGCAATCCTCTGAAAACTGGACGTATTATGCCTGCAACATTGCGGTAATATATTCACTCACTAAAAAGGTAGAGGGGGTAGTTTCAATCCCCCTCTACATTTTCACTAAAAGTTCTTGGCGGAACGATTATCGATAAAAAATTAAATTAAACAAATCTGGTAAAATTAGAGTATGGACACAAAAACTATGGCTACCGTAGAGTACGGTATTAGTAAAGGGTATCTGCAGAAAAAGAAACTATATCTTAAGCCAATACCCAGAGGTAACAAAATGATTTCAGACCCTAAGCACTCAGGGTATTTTATGTGGGAGGGTGCTAGTAAACACTTTTGTTTACTTGCAAACAAATATGGGATGCTTATTAATCCCTTTAGCTCGGAAGATGAGGAACGGTTTTTCTCAGAAATTCTGGACATAGATTTGAATATTTATAAAAAGGATACTAACTTTTGGCACGACTTCTATGTTAAAATTACGAAAGATCACAACCTTATGGCTAATGGAATTCCCTACGATCTTTCTGACCCTATGGATAATATTAGGATTAGGATTTTAAAACAACAAAAAGAAGTTGCACCATCTTGGGAAGAACGTTTTAGTCATATTGAATACAGGTTTGCGTTTGTAGAAGAAGATTACGAAGAGATAGTTCACAACAAAGAGATGGATATGATGGAAACCATCTGGACTTATTGGGGTGAAGTTAAATCTTCAGTTAAAAAGATGAGAGATTTCTTGGCTATCTACTGGATGACTAAGAGAACACTTAAAGATGTTCCTGCAGATGCTACAAAAGAGTTCTTGACTTCAGAGATTAAGAAACTTATTGACTCAGATAAAGAAGGTGTATACGCTGTAATTAACGACCCTGATTTACAGGTTAAAAACTTTATAGCAAAAGGTATCAGAGTTGGCGCTATTATGAAAGAAGGTGTTGGTACTTACTATACTGTAGGAAACGAAGATAGTAAATACAACCTTGCAGAGTTTATAGCACACATTAAGTTCCTGAAAGACAGTACAGACCCCATCTATCTGAAGATGGAAGCTCAAATTAACACACAAAAAGCTTAGAAATTATGGCAGGACTTACTGCTAGAGAAATGGAATACGAAGCAAAAGTTGCTTATGAAGCTATAGCCAGTGCTGATGCACCAGGCTATACTTCTAGGCAATGGTCTATACTTCTAACCCAAGCTCAAGAGAAAGTAGTTCGTAGTATAGCCAGAGATGGTATGGATAAAAATGAGTTTAACAGGAGAGCAATCTCTAAACTTATTTCTACCCAAACAGCGATGCCCCCGTTTGTATCTGTAGCACATCTTCCAAACTCGTATGATATACAACTTGAAGATAACTATTTGTACATAGTACAAGATACTGCAAATAACGGAATTAGGGTAAAGCCTGTATCTTATGACTATCTGCACGCTAACGTAGACAATCCGTTTGATAAACCGTACGACAAAGAGTTTTGGAGACTGTCTTCTAATAGAGGAGTCACAGTTCTTACAGATGGAACACCATTAACTTCGTATGTGATTACGTATATTAAACGTCCTAAGCCGATTGTAACCAAAGAATTAACTGCGGCAACTGCTATTGAGGGGACTACAGCTGTAACAGACTGTGAACTGGATCACTCTATTCACAGAGAAATTGTTTCTGTAGCCGCAAGACTAGCACACGCATATACCAATAACCAGCTTGGATATCAAATTCAAGCACTAGAGAATCAAAACTAAATTATATTTTTTATTGTTTAATTAAATTTTTACAAAAATGTACACAGAAACTTCTGTAACTTATCAATTTATCGGTAACGTAAGTGGAGGCGGAGACGCTGTAACCGATGTAGCTGCTTTAGCCGAAGGCGCAGTAGCACTCGTAGGACTTGATAACGTTATTCTAACAGCAGCTCAAGCAGCTGTAGTAGGCACCCCTATGAGGGTAGCACAACGTATTAACGGTCAAATGGTTTACTCCCCGTATTTCATCAACACTAACACCCGTAGGGCTGTTATTGGCGGTGTTGCCGATACGCAACAGGTAAGCTTCTTGGGCTATAACGGTACTAACGGTCAGCTTGACGCTACCGCACAGGCTACCTATACTCTTGGAGTACACCTAACACACACTGCTGGCGTTCTTAATAACACCAGTATGGTAAAAACTGTTCCCGCTTTCAATGCAGGTGGGACTCAACTCGAACTCGCAACTATTCTGTTGACTGCTTTCGACCGTATTATGGCTCGTGAACCTCGTCAGTATATTGTATGCGAGCGTGTTGGTGATGACCAAGCTGGTCTGAACACTATCGCTGAGACTCTTGCTGTAACTAATGGCGCAACTGGTGTTGTAGCTTCAGGTGCTCACGGTCTTGCTACAGGTGACTGGGTAGAGATTGCTGGTGTATTGTATCAAATTACAGTAACTGCTGCCGCTACTTTCACTCTGGATTCTCCCTACAAAGGAGCAACCAACGCTGCTGTAGCTGCTGCCGCTTGGGGTCCCGCTACTCCAATTGACGTAGGTCTTCGTTTCACTGGTGTAGCATTCCCGAATGCTCAGTTTGAAGCTGTAACCGACATTAATCGTTTGGTAGAGTTTAAACTCACCTTTGACAGGGTAGAAGCTCCTGCTTTCGCTTTTGCTGACCCCACTACCATCACTTACGCTGTAGGTGCTGCTCGTGGTGAAGGTACTTACAAAGACGTTGCTGTTATGGAAGTTTACTCTACTTTCAATGAAGGTAACGCTCAGTTGAGTACGTATCCCCCATTCAACTACCGTCGTGGCGCAAGTGTAGCTATTCCGCTGTATACTACTGTTGTAATCAACGCTATAGATGCTGGTTACAGGTCTCCCACAACTGGTCAAGCTCCTATTTCACAGTTTAATATCTATGTGAGGATTAACCCCGCACTAGATCAAGCTGCTGGTGCAAATAATGGTGATGTATTGTACTTCACTGGTATGGCTCTTGCTTAATTGGGTTTAACAATTGATTGAATTTTCTAACAGAGGGGGTCTTAGTACCCCCTTTGTTATAACTACTAAAATATGTTAGGAAATATTTTTATATATTTTCTTGGTTTCTATCAAAATTTTTAGTAACTTTACAAATTATATTACATAGCTATGGACTTAATTTTAAACTTCTCAATAGAAGAATCCCCTGACGCTAAATCGTTTGTATTTACAGACCTTACAGGAGAATATTCAGTAACTAACATTACAGGTTGGACAGCTGGATTAAAAGCTGATTTAGAATCAGCACAACTAATTCTGGAATTTCAGGATGGTGAATTAACTCTACCATATGATTTACCTGTAGGTGCAGGTTTTGAAACTATATGGGCAGAGGGTATAGAGATATTTACAGGGGACATAGCGTACCCAGGTAGTGAATACCTGGATGGAGTTTATGACTTTACTGTTAAACTTGTGTTTACTGTAGAAGGTGAGCACGAATTTGAAAGTGTAAACGGTTTTGCAGCTCAGATTATACGTAAAGTTATGGGCGAAGCCTTGACTTACAGGGAAGCTCAGTCTAAATCTCACAGGGAATATATCTTAGAACGTATCAGACTTAAGAATAATTTGTTCTATGCGGCTGAAACTGGACAATTAGAATACTTCCAACTGAATTTAGACCAGCTCTACAAAATGAAATAAGCTATGGATGAACTTATTCAAGAGGCTACTTTAAACGCTAAGAAGCAAATGTTGTCTATGTACAACAGGTACATCCGCATGCGTTCTATAAGCAGTCTTACTACAGTTAACAGACTTCAAGAAGCTCTCAAAGCTCTGCACGTACACTTTGATGTTATAGACTTCTATTTATCTATTGAAGATAAAGAACAGACAGAGATAACGGAAAACGATATTCTGGATTTGTTAGAGGTAGTTAAGAAGGAACTCCTCTTAAAAGACTTAAACAATATTTAAATTATGGCAACACGTAGTCAAAGAAGTTCATACTCACCTAAGTTTCTCATAGATAACGAAGTAGACAGGTTCGTAGAATTTCGTATAGCTGAAGGTTGGGTACAGTGGAAATATATTAATACCGCTAGTTGGAATAATCTCATACAACTTCTTCAGGAAACTTTTGATGATATATCTGGAACACCTGTTCTTACCGGAACAGCTACAGGAGGTACACTTAATAGTCTTACAGACAGCTCTAAGACTATGGTAGTAGACGAACATGCAGGTAAATATGTTGTACTAACATATTCAAACCTCACTCAGTATTGCCCTATACCTGATGAATGTATGAGGATAGTTTCTAACACTGAAACTACTTTTACTTTTGATAGAGACGCTGCTTTTATATCGGCAGCAGGTACGACATATATTGTCATGGAAGCTTTTGTAGCTGAAACTTCTTCTGTTGTTGCTGTAGACGTTTCTACCAATCCTATTGTAGTAGAGTTGCCCCCTTCAACCTATGAAAACGAAAGAGAGTTTCTTGAAGTATATATTGAAGCAGGCGGTAACGGTAATAAGGCATATCTGTTTACAAGCGGTAGTGATACTATTTTAGGTGTGGAAAAAGTAGAACTTGTTGTACCTAAAGAATATCTTAACTTAAAAGCCCATATGTGGCAAGCGCCTCACTGGGATGTTATAAGTGTATATAAAAACAGCGTTAAACTTGATATAAGTATAAACACTTCTGCACCAACTTTAGGCACTAACGTGTCTGATTGGACTAAAGTTATAGCCGTAGAGTGGGATTTTGAAAACATTCCTTGTAACGGTAATTCCAGAAGGTTTGTAATAGAGCAGATAGGGCAGGCTTGGGAAGCTGTATATACCAGTAGAATCGCTAGAGATATGGTTGTTTATGCTCCTATCACCGTTAATCCGGATAATACAGGAGCACAAATTGTAGACTTTGCCATCGGTAAGTCTACAGATGGTGGAGCTACTTGGACTATTCTTGAAAACAAAATGTCCAGTATGCGGTTTCAAAATCAAAACGAATGGGATTCTGTAACTCTTATAACTCCTGTAACACTTTCTTTCGGGAATAGAATAGCTATCTTTAACAAAAACGATGTTGTAGCTAGAAACTTTACCGTAGAAAAACTTAATTTTACAATACTTAAAGATTAATAATAACTTAAAATATAAACAAAATGGCGAATTTTACAGATTACATGGAAGATCTCATAATCAATTGGATGAGAAACGACAGCCCAGTCAGTGCTCCAACTCAATTGGGTCTGGGTCTTTTCAAAGGAGGCTCTTCTATTGAACCAGAATTAGAAGAAGGAATTATAACCAGCGAACAGTCTGGTGGTGGTTATACAAGGAAGGTTATAGCTTTAACCGCCCCATCAAGCGGAAACTCATCTAACACTGCTGAAATTGCTTGGGATGCCGCTAGTGCTGATTGGGGAACAATTACCCACTTTGGAATATTTGATGACTCAAGTAATTTTCTTATGTGGGGAGCCCTTACAACTCCTAGGACAGTTAACGCAGGCGACATCTTCAAATTTCCACTAGGTCAAATTTTAGTATCGGTACAATAAGCACTGACTTATGGCTGTTATTTTAACTTACCCTACACCAGGTAGTTATACCTGGACTAGCGTTATTACAGGCACTATTACAGTACGTGCTTGGGGTGCTGGTGGGGGAGGTTCAAATACAGGCATCAATTCAATAAGACCTGGAGGAGGTGGTGGAGGAGGTGCCTTTACTGAAGGGTACGTAGACGTTAATTCAGGTAGTATTTATAATATTACTGTTGGTGCTGGCGGTGCTGCTACTCAAAACGGTGGATTTTCCAGAGTACGTGGGGAGAGTACAACCGTATTAGCTAATGGGGGATTAGGCACTACTACAAGAAACGGAGCTTTAGGTGGAGCTCCTCAAGTTGATACCAACGTTATAGAATCTTTTCAAGGGGGTAACGGTGGTACCGCAACTAATACGAATAATCATGGAGGTGCTGGAGGTGGAGGAGCTGCTGGTACGACTGAACTGGGCGGGGATGGAAGTGCAAACATAACTTCAACTGGCGGTACAGGCGGTACAGGAGGCACATCTTTTGGTGGTAATGGTGGTAACGGGGGTAATAATAACGCAGGCGGTCAGGTAGGTTCTACAAGAGGCGGTGGTGGAGGCGGTTCAGGAGGTAATGCTACAAGCGGTGGTGCTGGGGCTGCTGGATATGTAGAGATAGAATATGAACCCATAGTAACAGGTTCAGGATCAACTACAGGAATTGGTGAATTAACTGGAGATGCTACAGTCAACGCTCTTATACTTGGCGAAGGTGCTACTCTTGGTATCGGATTACTATCAGCAGATGCTACAGTTATAGAAGCTACGATTTGGGAGGGGAGCAGTTCTATTACAGGGACAGGAGATTTAACTGGTGACGCTGTTACATTCAAGATTCTCGAAGGTTCTGGGGCTGTTTTAGGTATAGGATTACTATCCGGAGATGGTGAAATTCAAGAACCTGTTGTTGTTGAGGGTAGCGGAGATGCTATTGGGGTAGGGTTACTGTCTGCAAATGCCGAAGTAAATACACTTGTATTAGCTGCAGGGGCAACTTTAGGTATAGGAATACTCTCAGCCGATGCGGAAGTTACTACTTCCGTTGTTTGGGAAGGCAGCGGTGAGGTTATTGGTATAGGGCTTTTAGTGGGAGAAGCTGCAGTTAATACGCTTCTTTTAGCGTCTGGGGCTACTCTGGGTATAGGTATACTTACCGGAGATGCTGTAATAGTTCCGCCCATAGAAGGTAGTGGTGAGATAATAGGTGTAGGATTATTAGTAGGAGAAGCACAATCTTACACACTACACTTGGCATCAGGAGCTACTCTTGGTATAGGTACTTTAACAGGAACAGCTCCCAGATTAGAATTAGGTTCAGGTCAAACTATCGGTACAGGAACTCTTACAGGAGAAAGTAATGTTGAAACGGATAACTCTGGTCAGTGTTTAGGTGTAGGATTGTTAGTTGGAAGTGCTGTTTGCGTTTATACTGAGTTAGAAATATTTCACGCTAAGTTAAAAATTACAAGAGAGTTTACACAAAACTTAGATTTAGCTGAAATAAATTTTACAAATAATTTGTACATATCAAAAAATTTAACTATCTTTGCAGAACTAGCTGATTTAGACTTTACAGAAAATGTAAAAATAACCAGAGAGTTTTACAGGGAATTAAGACTACTAGTATGAGAGGTAAAATATATGTAAATCAACCGTTCCTTATACGTCTGAGATTATCAGATGATCTGTCGGTAGCTAGTAATATTATTATAAAGTACATAGACCCAGACGGTGTAGAAGGTACTTTTACAACAGGTATAACCCTAGAAGATGATTATACTTTAGTTAGAGTTAGCTCTTTATCTAAAGAAGGTATGTGGACTATATGGGCTTTTATAGAATTTCCAATTCCCTATGATGGTGTACCATCAGAACCCGCACGACTTAAGATTTGGAAAGAGGGGGAATAACATTCGTTAAATCTTTAATTAATTAATTTAATTTTAAATCAAAACAAAATTTTATGAAAACAACTTTGAAAAATGTAACTGGTTGGTTGGTAGCACTTTTGCTTCCTGTTATTGGACTTCTGTTTCCGGAATTGTCCGATCCCGAAGAAGTCAAATTGCTTGTAGGTAACTTTGGTGGTATCGCTGTACTGATTATACTCTTTACTGAAGGCTTCAAAAAGCTTACAGGTTACGTAGCTGGAGAAAGCTCTAAATGGCTTCCCTATATCTACTCTTGGTTTATTGGAGCAGGTACAGGTGTAGGTTTCTGGGCTCTCAGCTTTGGTATTATGGCTATCGCTACTGTATGGTGGCATGCTGCTATTATGGGTATTCTTATTGCCCTGTCAGCTAACGGTCTGTACGGTGTTCCCGTAGTACGTACTATTATTAAAGCGTTATTCGGATACGAAGATAACGTAACAGAAGAAGCTTAAATTTATTATTCCACCCAGATTCATTCAGAGTCTGGGTGGTTTATTCCAATTCAACTAATTCCTCCTCACTACTACTACTAAATATAACTATGGAAAACAAAGACGTTATAGACATTCTAAACTCTGTAGACACTAAAATACAGGCTTTCTCTATAGACCTAAAGACGCATCTTACTGAAATTAAAACAGACTTAAAAGAGTTAAAAAATAAAGTAGATGACTCTGCATTAAACAGTAATAATTTAACCGTAACACAAAAGTCCTGCATGGAACAGCTCGGTAAAGACAGGGTTAAGTGGGACGAAGCTTATAAAGACACAACAGTTATCAGAGTAGCCAGAAAGAACCCCAAAGCAATAGGTGTAGCAGTATTAATTGTACTGTACATGGGAGGTCCTGAATGGTTTATGAAAATTAAAGAATTATTTAGTGCCATAAGTTTCTAACACTATGCCAAAAAGTAAATATTTACAGGACGATAGTGGAAACGATTCGTTCTTAAGAGTGCTATTACTGTACGTAGGCATCCTAATAGGATACATAGTTTTTGTATGGTCAATAGTATTTATTAAAGAAGCGTTTACAGGTAATACTAACGGTTACGCAGGTCTTCCTGAAATACTTATGGCCGTATTCGGTACAGGTATACTTGGAGTTGCAGGTAAAGTGTGGCAGAAACGTGAAGAAGTGAAAGCTATTATTGGAGGTAGTCCGATAAGTACCAGACCAACAAATATTCCTCCAGCACCAGATACACCAATTGTAGAACCAGAGATACCAGAAACTCCTGCTGAACCTGAGATTCTTATACGCAGAGTATTCTCTAATCATATAAAGACTCTTGGGTTTGGAATACTTGTAGAAGGTAACACAATACTAGAAGAGTTTAAAACAATAGAATTACCGTGGACTAACAATGAACGTTTCATAAGTTGTATACCACAAGGGACTTATAACTGTGTAGCAACTCCACGAGGCTCTAACGGTAAATACGCTATCCATATAGACCCAGTACCTAACAGAACTGAGATTATGGTACATACAGCTAACTACGTTAGACAACTTAAAGGTTGTATTGCTCCAGGACAGAAATTCGCAGACCTGGATAAAGATGGTGTTATAGATGTTAGTCAAAGTCAGGTAACTATGGATAAACTTGAAGTACATCTTCCGTTAGGAACTAAGTTTAAGTTAACTATAGTAGATGAATGGAGACACACAGGTAACGCTTCACTTGAAGAACTTCTAAAAGCTTAGAGTTATGAGTAGATTGATTTGTTTGAGGAATAAGATTAGGACTGTTGGTGGTTACGATTTAAAAAGATTGCCCGTGCAATATGGATATTTATATAATTGGTATTGTATTGAGGATGTAAATGGATTTGTTAATACAGAGGATGGATGGGATGTGCCATCGTACGATGATACAAATCTTTTTGTTGATTATTTAATTTCATTAGGATACCCCGTTTTGACATCTGCTGGGAACCAAATAAAATCATGCAGACAGGTAAATTCACCATTAGGTGGTGATTGTGCAACATCTGACCATCCAAGATGGAATGAACACTCAACACATTACGGGAGGGATATTTTTAATTTTAACATGTTGCCTGCTGGTTATAGAACATCGGTTGGCGGTTCTGATTTTTTTGATTTAGGAGCAATTTCAACATTTTTCACAAAAACACCAACAAGCGGAACAAGTAAATATCATTTAAGGACACGAAATAACTCCGGTAGCATAAATACTGGATTCACCGATTTAAGAACTGCTTGTTCGATCAGGTTTGTTAGATTAGCCACATCAGATGAATTAAAGCTAGCAGATGGAACATATTGCAAACACTATACAGGGAATGACGGTAAAAAATATAAAACCGTAAAAATAGGTACGCAAGTTTGGATGGCCGAAAACTTAGCGGAAACAAAGTTTTCTAATGGTGTTTTAATACCTTTTGAGGGTGCAAATTCAGGCTATTTTACAAATGTAGAATGGGCCGCTTTGGTAACTGCCGGTCGATGTGCCTACGGGGCTAGTACGGGAATAAATGAAACGTATGTAATGATGACTCAAGAAGAAGTATACAAAACCGCACCTCTAAGAGCTAAATACAAATAACTATGGAAAACTTAAAATGGACTGGTTGGATTATTGCTTTTATATTACTTATCGTAGTAATATTCCAGAGAAGTTGTGTTCAACCGCCTACAGTTATCGTAGAACCCCCTGAGATAGTGTATGTTTATGATACTATCCCAAAGATTATAATTCAGAAAGAAACTGAATTACGAATAGACACTATAATTGTTACCGAATATCTACCTCACAATATAGACACTCTTGCTATACTCGCTGATTACTTCTCTAAGGTAAAGTACTTTGATGTGCTTCTGGATGATAGTTCTGCGTTTATAGCTCTAGCTGAAACAGTGTACAAAAACAGAATAACTGAAAGAGAGTTAACTTTTATCAATCGTCAACCTGTTAAAGCTTACATAAAAGAACCGTATCCAGTACCAGTACCTATAACTACACCTAGGATATTTGTAGGTGGAGAATTAAGCACAGGTATGTACGGTCAGGGAGTAGCTCTTGGGTTTGGATATACAGATAACAAAAAAGGTCTGATTACATACCACTATGATCTTATACACAAAGAACATAGAATTGGGTACCACATTGAATTAAGAAACTTTAAACTATTTTACGCAAATTAATTTATGGAGATAAAACTACTTCACTACCATTTACACATAGGAGATAATCCAATACTAAAACAATTAGATGATGAAATATACTGCAAGTCCTTGAAAGAAGTTGATACGTGGAGAGACAAACTTGCGGAGAAAGAAGGAGTAGATAAAATATTTTTAACTTACGGAATAATAACTAAACCTGAAGAAATATATGAAACATAGAGAAGAATTATATAGGTATAAATTTGACCTGTTACCGTCAGAGTTTGATAAACGAGATTATGTAGTAGAAACTGTATATTACGGTACTGCTAAATTACCTGAGGAGTATACTACAATACCTGAATTACCTCCTGTGAGAGATCAGGGAGAACAGGGTTCGTGTTCAGCTATGACTGCTGCTGTTATGAAAGAGTATCAAGAACGTAAAGACCTCGGATTCACAGACCATATGTCTCCACAGTTTGTTTATAACCTCAGAGATAACAGTCACAGCGAGGGGATGACCCCACGTAACACTATGCAGATTCTTCAGAAGAGTGGAATACTTCCTGAAGTTGTATATCCATATGGTAGCAGGAAAGCTATTGGAGATAAACTTCTTCGTGAAGCTGCTAATTTTAAAATATATAGTTACGGTAGGTTACATACACTAGAAGCTGCTAAAGCCGCTATGTTCGCTAATGGTCCAATCTATTTTGGATTTCCGGTATACAACCCTAACAATCCTAAGTTCTGGATTCAGGAATACAACGGTCAGCCTATGATTGGCGGACACGCTGTAGCAGGTGTAGGTTGGACTAAAGAAGGTATTATCATACGTAACAGTTGGGGAACTTATTGGGGTAATAGAGGTTATACACTCTATCCTTTTGAAGAGTGGGGCATGCACTGGGAAGCTTGGACAACTCTGGATGCAGACTCGTGCCAAGAGAAGTTAGAAGAACTTTTAAATAATTACAAAAAGCCAAGATGCTCTTTGTTTAAATGGTTTAAGAAATGAATATATCGCTAAATCAACTAGCCTATAGACTCATAGGACTTTATAGAGCTCAATACAAGAATACAGATAGTTTATCTGTAAGACTTGTAAAAGATTGGATACACTCTACCAGAGCTATGCTACTTAAGCAAAAGCTCGATAAGCCTATGGCTATAATGGATGAGAACGTAGTTCAAGACTTGGGGTCTATAGAGTTAGAGCCTGTGGATAGTTCAATAGTTCCAGGAGTTCCTTCTGATAGGTTTATGATGCGCACCGTTATAGATATCCCACCTACAATTGAACGTAGAGGGGCTGTAGGTGCGTTCAGCCGTATAGGGCCTGCAGACAGGCTTGAACACCGCTTCAAAGTAGTAACTTTTGAAACTGCTCTTGTAAGTGGGTACGGAAAGTTCAATAACAGAGATGTGTATGCTTTTTACTTGGATGGTAAAGTATACGTAATAGCTAGAGACTTGAACAGTTTTAAGCATCTGGAATATATTGACATTCGTGGAGTATTTCAAAATCCTGTAGAGGCCGCAAAGATTAAAAACCCGTCATATACAGACGACGATGGTTATCCGATAAGCAGAACACTTGTTGACAGTATGGAAGAGATTATAACTAAAACTAAACTTGCTTTTGTTATGACTCCTCTGGTTGATAAGACAGCTAACGAAGAGGATGACATCACTAATATATCTAAGGGTTAATTATGGTTTGTTTTAAGAGGGGGAACAATAAAGTAAAAGTAGATTATACATCCAAAGACGTTCTTAAGTTTTATAAGAATAAATACTCTAAGGCTGTGAACGGTAAAATATTCAGACAGATTCTTCAGGAATACAATCTGGAAATACTTAGGATGATAATCTACGACGGACTAGACTATTCTATGGCTTTCAGACTTGGTTCTATACGTATTAAAAGATTTGATAACTCTCTAAGACTTGGCGAAGATGGTGAGATAGCCAACAAGCTAAAACCTAATTGGAGTAAAACGTTAAAGAAGTGGGGAGAACTTTATCCAGATAAAACTTCTGAAGAGATTAGAGGTATACCAGATAAGCCAATTGTGTATCACCTTAACGAACATACAGACGGTACAGTATTTAAATGGTTCTGGGATAAAGTAACTTCTAACATAAAAAATCAATCAGCTTACAGGTTTGAACCCATACGTTCTATGAAACGAGAAGCGGCAAAAGCTTGGAAGAATTTACCAAACTTAAAAAACTTATATTATGAGTAGCTCAATTTATGCAGATTCAGATTCAGACAAAGGACGCTGGAAGAAATCTATTACAAAAGACGGTGTTACAAAGTGTATAGAAGCTCGCAAAATAGATAACGGGTATATTGTAACCGTACAAAAATACGGTAACAGGAAGAATAGTGAGGGTGAGAACGAGTACTTCGATGACACTAAAGAGATATTTACAAAAGAAAACCCCTTTGAAGACTTAGACGATGAGTTCAAGGAGGAGAAGAAACTTATTGAGGATATGAAGAAGTCTGTTTATTCACCATCAATATTTGATTAGTTATGAGTTTAAACACTAAATACACGTCTATAGAGGAAATCCTCGAAAGAATCAGACGAGAGTTTGGTTTCGAGGATGTCTACGCTGACGATGTTCGTGAATGGATTTGGGACGTTATGGGTTTTATGGCGGTACCACAAATGTTTATAGAGAAGATAGCAGATGTTACAGTAGAGAACTGGAGAGCCCCTCTTCCCGTAGACTTATATTCTCTCACAGAACACATGTTGAGAGATAAAGGTACTGGATACGTTCTTCGTAAGTCGGCTAACTTGTTTCAGCAGAGTGACCAAATAGATTTATCAGCTGTACGTGTAAACGTTGATGGAGAATCTGTGGTTTCAGATGATGATATAATATCTGACGGAACTCAGTACGCTTCTATTATAGTACCTGACCACGATTACGCTGACTATACCTACACTATAAGTAACAACCACATCTTTACTAACGTGAAAGAGATTGAGTTAGAGATGCGGTATACTGCGTTTCCAATTGACGATAGAATGTTTCCTCTTATTCCAGATGACCCTAAAGTTATCAGAGCTGTTGTTTGGTACGTAGGAGAAAGACTAGCTTTTAAAATGATGTTATCCGATAAACTATCGGAGAGGAAGTACGAGATGATTAAGCAGGACTATTTATTTAATGTAGCTTCTGCGAAAACAAAAGCACATACTATGGACTTAGCGGAGATGGAAAACTTTAAACGTAAAGTACTTTCTCTCAATAAAGATGTACACGGATTTGCCCGTAACTTTAGATAATTACTACCATGATGCAGAGACACCAGAATACTTTTATAGAAGGTTTAGATAAAGACAGTTCAGTAAATAAATACTCTAACTCGAAGTTCTTCAATTCGGAGAACTTTCGTATTATTATAAACGAGGAAAGTTCTACTGGAGCTATTGTAAACGTTAAAGGTACTGAATTAAAAGTAGAGTTTAAAACTTCTAAACTTCCTCCCGACGAATTTAAAATAATAGGCGTAGACAGAATTGCTGAAAGAGTAATATTTTTTATATATAATGTAACGAGAAGCAGTACTCTTGTATACGTTATTCCGATATCAGAAATTGAAGTTGGTGGGTTGGAAATAATGGTAGGCTCAACAGTCTCTTCATATTTATATTACAATGGAGATTTTGGGTTCACTGCGGATAGTAAACTTCGCATAGTATCGAGAAAAGAAAACGAAGACCTGCATAAAATATATTTTACTGATGGGGAAACCCCTCTTCGTTTTATGAATGTATCTGAGGAGAATAGACTTACCCTACTCAATACCCCAGTAAGCAGACTTGAGATAGTACCTGACGTAGAACTTAATAGTCCTGATATCGTAGGGCTTATTTCAGGCAGACTTAAAAGCGGTAGAGTACAGTACGCCTACCAACTCTATAATATAAATGGTGCGGAGTCAACTTTCTCAGCTACTAGCGATTTAGTGAATTTGACTACTTCTAACGAAACTGTGTCTGTGAGAACTTTCAAAGGTTCAGATGTAGGCACAGACTCCGGTAAAGGGGTTGAGATTAGTATAGATAATATAGACGCCAGGTTTGACAGGCTTAGAGTTGTACGCATACTTTATGAGGATTTAAACTTAGAACCTGAGATATCTATTGTCTATGAAGGGCAGTTTATACATGGAGAAACTTTTAACTTCTCTGATTTTGGTACCGCTACTTTGGGGGAACTTACTATAGAAGAACTTAATGAACTTCTTGTAAATCCTATACCAAAAACTCTCGAAACAAAAAATAACTTTTTATTCATAGCTAATACCGAAGAAGATTCATTTGATTTTGAGTTTGATGCGCAGGTATTCAGGTATAGAGATGATGCAGGCTCAGAGCAAACTTATACTGGACTTTTTAATCCATACAATAACTACTTTAAAACTGCTGTAGACTTGTATAAATACCACACTGCACTGGGGGCTAATACTATTCTCGGAGGTAAAAGTGATGCTATTGAATACCAATTTAGAACAAAAAAGATTAAACTTGATTCTACTGTAAACGGTAGATTGTTCGGGGAAGCCCCTGCAAGTATATACTCTTATGCTAAACAAGAGAATTCTACTAAGTATGTAGGATACCAACGTGATGAGATTTACAGATTTGGCTTCGTAGGATATGACGCTAAGATGAGACGGTCTTTCGTTAAGTGGGTAGATGATATCAGATTTCCAGATTTTAATGATGGTACTGAAAGTTATTTTGCTTCAGCTTACAGCGGAGACCCTGTAACTCCTGCGTATCAAACAATAACACTATTACTTGATAACGATCTAGACCCCCTTCCCACATACGAAGCTACTTATGAGATAACTTTTACTATAGGCGGTAATGATGTTACTGTTATATTTGAACACAGTACGGATAGAACTTGGTGGCAGAGTTACCAAATGTTTTTCTCCTCGTTTAACGGTAACGAACCGTTCAATAGAATATTTATAGACAGTTATGACGATACAGATGTAACTGGACATACTCTCGACATAACGTTCAGATGCGATACTAGTGATTTTGCTACTTCTTGGGATGCAGATTTAGACCCAGCATCGCTAGATATTTTATATGGGGTAAGTATAGGTGCTTATAGCGCTTTTGCACTTCCTCCAGGAGCTACTGAAGCTGTCGAGAACGATTACGCACTTACTTCAGAAGACGGTGGTGATTTATATGCTCACGTATTACACCCCGCGTTTAAAATTAACGTAGATGAGCTTCCTGAAGAAGTTAAAGCTATTCAAATAGTACGAGTTAAAAGGGATGGCACTAACAGGACAGTAGTAGATATGGGAGTAGCCAGTACTCTGCTTACTCACGTATTTGCAAGCTATACAAAAAGATTTTCAGGTATCCCCATTATAGGGGACAACAGAACCGATATAGATTATCACTCTCCAGAACATTTGTTTAACAGAGCTTATGGGGTTGTAGGTAACCACTTTGAAAGTCTGGCTGCACTAACATCTACTGTAGATGAATTCACATTTAACGACCAAATGAAAGTTGTTAAGTCTAAAACATATTCTTTCATAACTGACTTCGTGAAGGCGGAAATATCTAACGGAGGTAACCATCTTCACAGTCAAAATACAGATTCTATAACTACATTTGGTGCAGACTTCATAAAGAATGAAGCTAAGTACGATACTGGGCTTGGTGACCCTGCAGTTATCGCAGGTACTAAAGGTTCGTGTAAATTACTGAAAACAGCTACTGATATCTACGGCTCCACGCATTCTAGCGGGATACTGGGCAGGAGAAGATATTCATCGTATCCTTACGGAGGTATAACTGAGTCATCCTTAGGTACTTCCGAATATATAGCTGTAAGCGATATTTACGAGGTTGATGACCCAGCACTCGAAGGTTTTATTCCTGTATTCAATGGTGATACTTATATAGGATATCACGAATATCTAAGAACCATATGGGATTACGAAGGGAGAGAGCCTGAGAAGAGACTTGTAGTAAACGAGATACATCCTGTAGAAAGTACTATAAACTTACAGATAATTAATAACGATACTTTCAATTCTTTGTACGATGGTGTAGACGATTTTATGAATACTATCGAAATCAGAGGTATGCAAGAAACTGTAGGTTCATGGCAGATTGCAGGAGGAGATTTCTTCAATCAAACTTTTAACCTATACACTTACAATAGCGTCTACTCTAAACAAAATGACGCTAAGAAGTTTTACCCGGCACCTGTTGACGTACAACTTGTTACAACCAGACCGTATAGAATTTACCACTCGGATAGAAAGATTCCTGGAGAATTCGCAGACAGGTGGACTAAGTTTAGACCTAACAATTTCCTAGACGTAGATACTAGATACGGAGAGATAACGAGGTTATTTAACTTCAGGGATACAATGTTCTACTTTCAACCTGAAGGGTTTGGGGCTTTGTTTATAGAGCCCAAAGAACTTGTACAGTCTAGCACTCCTGGACCTCTTATTGCAGGTACAGGCGGAGTTCTTGACAGATATCACTACTATGCTACTAACTCTGGGCTATCTGATTACTTCGGACTTACTGGAAGTAAACAGTCTATCTATTATTATGACAGACTTAACAGAAAGATTTGCAGAGTTGAAGAAAACGGTGCTAGATTTCTATCAGATATAAAGAGTATAAGTTCTTTAGTTAAAGCTATGATACCCTCAGATGAGGTAGTATTTGCTAACGACAACGATTACTCTGAAATTCTTATGTCTATAGATGGTATTAAGACTTTAGTGTTTAGCGAACTTCTGGATACGTTTTCTGGATTTCACTCTTACGCCTCTAAATTCTTTTTACAACTCTCCAGAAACTTGTATGGAGTACCTCTTGATAATCCGTCACGGATACACCTACACAATGTAGGAGATTATGGAGTGTTCTATGATAACGAAATAGCACCTTCTAAACTTACAATTATAGTTAACCCTCTTGGTAATAATGTGTGTGTATATGACGTTATAGAATTAACTTTTGAACTATCTGGAAACGATAACGATAACACAGAGAACCTATGTGTAGACTCTATACGTATGTATAACGAGTATCAAGATACTGGTAATCTGCTACTTACACCAGATGACAACATAGTTCAAAGGTTCCGTACGTGGAGACTTAACACTCTCATAGACAATACTGAAGTCGATGAGCCAAGACTTCGTAGCGCAAGTATATTTATGGATTTGCAATATGATAACATAAGTAACTATAAACTAACCCTACACGATATAGTTACTAAGTTCCGTTCTACCGTAAAACAGTAACATATTCACAATCTTTTGATAGTAAATTTATTACATAAATCACTTGTTTATATCAAAATAAATTAGTACTTTTGTTAATTAATCCGGATTAAACCATGCGTAAAACTTTCAGAAAAGCAGGACACTTATTGGGTGACTATGGTAGATTCATGGCTGACAGGGTCTTAGGGACTTTTGGAGCTACTGATGTCATAGGAGAAGACGACTACAAAACTAAATTAGGTAAAGGGCTTAATCAGGTAGGAGACGTTATAAATCCTATTGTAGGTAAAATAGGTGCTACTGCTTTGGGTGGGCCTATGGCTGGTGCTGGTATGGGCCAACTTCAACAAGGAGTTGGTGCTGCTACAGCAGGAGCTCCGCAACAACCTCCGCAACCACTTCCCTATAACCCTGACCCAACAATGCAACAATCTTATACCCCAACTTTCAAATACGGTGGAAATATGAAACGTAGATACCAAACAGGCGGTGGACTGCCTGATATAACCCCAGGTCTTAGACAAGCTGTAAGAACTGATGACTCTAACAAAAGGGGCAGTATGTTTTTTGATACACTAACCTCTATACCTACAGAGTCCAGAGATTACAATCAGATAGTAAGCTCTTATAATCAGGGCATTACACCTAGAGATAGGTATATGTTAAACTACGAAGTCGATGAGTCAGGTAATAGCGTACTTGGTAGGGCTGAAAATCCTGATTACACTTTGGGTAGAACTACAGGTATTACCTCTAACCCTCAGTTTATGACTACTCCGGGCATGTATAATCCCAGACGGGGCAGAACACTTCCTCAATACAGTGCAAGAAATCCATATCTTCCTAAGAAGGCTGACGGTGGAGCTGTAGGTAGTGCTGGACAATTCGTTGACTACAACGTAGGACAGTCGCATACTGGGCCAGACGAAGGTATTCCTGTGGATTCTCAGGGACAACCTACCGCTATGAGTGGTGGTAACCCTGTAGCTCTCACAGAAAAAGGCGAGGTTGCTTTCAACGGATATGTATTTTCAGATACAACTAAACTTCCTGGAAACAAGAAGAGAACCTTTTCTGATGAAGCTAAACGAATTAAAAATAAATATAAATTCTATTTGGGCGATAAGCTCGATAAGAAAGATAATATATCACAATCTGCTCTAGAGCGAGAACTTGATAAACTGATGATGTTGCAAGAAACTATCAAGGGTAACACAGTCCATCAGGACGACGTTAACTCTATGATGGAAGAGCAAATGATGGCTATGGAACAACAACAGATGTCAGGTTCTCCTGAAGAGCAAGCTATGATGCAAGAAGAGCAGATGATGGCTCAACAGGGTATGGGAGAAGCTCCTATGATGCGTATGGGCGGTAGGCTACCTAAGCTACAAGGTGGCGGTGGTGCAGTACCACAATTCTCAAATGTTAGACAACAGCAGCAATTCCTTCAGGGTCAAGGGTTTAATCCTGGGCCTATTGATAATATTATGGGACCAAGAACTCAACTTGCTTGGAACGATTATATGGGAAGTCAGTTTGGAGCTCCGAGTCCTATGCAGCAGCCTAACATGGGTGCTTTGCAGACAGGAACTCCCGGACTTATGGGTGTACCTGAAGCAACAGCTCCTATAGAAGCAGCAGGAGACGGTTGGGAAACTTACTCTGGAGATATTTCTCCGTGGTCTATGGCTCCAGCTGTTGTAGGTAACTTAATAGGACTTGCGGCCAACAAACGTCCAGACGATATCAGACTTGGTAGAATGGTTCCAGAACAGATTAATCTGGAAGCACAAAGAGTTGCTGCTCGTAATAGAGCTACAAGTGCTCGTGCTACTGGTGCAAGACGTTTAAGAGATACAGGACTAACTCCGGGTGCTTATATGGGTAACATGCAAACAATGGGTTCTGATATAGAACGTAATCTTGGGGAACAGGTAGGACAGTCTCATTTGATGGAGCAGACTACTAATATGCAAGCACGTCAAAGAGCTCAAGAAGTTGGTTTTGGAATTGCTGGTCAGGAAACTATGGCTAACAGACAGTTAGCAGACCAGCATAGACAACAGCAACTTGGATATCTTGGTAATATGATGAACGTTCCTGGACAGTATATGGCTGACAGACAACGTAGTATGCGTGACGCTAATTGGATTGCTACTCAAAGCGCTAATTACGACTTTGAACAACAGGCTTCAAGGTACGGAACTGCAGACCCACGTAGATTATTTGAAAATCGTAGGTTTAGAACTTCCCCCAGAGTGGGTTAAAATATTATAGACTATGCCACAAAGACAACGAATGTATCCAGCAAATCAACAGCAACATCTTCCTTTAGCTGTAGGCTATCAACCACAATATGACCCTGCCTTCACACAAATGATGGCTCAGACTATGCAAGACACTCAGCAGAGACACGACGTAGTTACAAGTCAAATAGCTCAAGATAGAACTAGACGTGGTGAAATGCCTGCTATTGATTTAGAGTTACAACGAGAAACGTTAGATGCTTATAAAGAAGACCTGGATAAGATAGCTGGAGAGTATGGGGGACACTACGCTAATGCAGCCTCTAAACTTGTAGAGAGGATAGGTAAAGAAGCTTCAAATCCATACTACAATGCTAACAGATATCACGTAGAACAGGCTAGAATGGCTCAGGAAGCTGCTTTAAGATACGGTGCGGATGCACTGTGGATTAATGACCCGAGAAGACCTGGAGCACTTAGAGAGGCTTTGGACAGTGGAGACTTAAGTAAGTTAGATACTCAAGTAGTTCAAGCTCCCGATTATACAGGAATAGCTCAAAAGCTTGGTTCTACTATAGAAGCTGATATGCAAGCACTTGGACTTAGCTCTGCTCAGATAAGAGACATTGAAGAGAGGGGCATGTCTGCTTTCTTACAGCACGGTTCAAGATCTGGTATTAGCAGACAAAAACTTATGGAAGTAGCTAATCAGATGGTAGGTGCTTTCAAAGCAGCAGCTCCAAACATGCAGTTTGAAAATAGAGAAGCGTATGATTGGACTCAAAGCGATGAAGGTATTGTAGACTTCTTGTTGTCTAATTGGGCTGGTAGAGAACATAGTAAAACTAATTTAAGTTATATTGGAAATCCCTATCTTCAGTCTTCAGACGGTGGGAGAGAAACTTCATTATTAGGAAATATACCTACAACAGAAAGAGGCGCAGAAGTTCAAGCCAATTCTAATAGAGTTAGCGGTGATTACAAAAAGGCTACAGAGACAGAGCATAGATTACAGAGATTAGGAAACATTGTTTCTAATTTAGAACAAGGATCGGGTATCTTTAAAGAGATAGAACTTATTCCTGATAAGAATGTAAGAGACTTTCTCGTAGCCCCTGATTCACTTGTTGAAGAAGATTTAAGAATACAGCAAGATTTGTTAGAATATTATGCGTTAGCTAATCCCCAATCCTTTGAACAAGTACTTACACGAAGACCTGACGGTTTATTAGAAGTAAAGGCCGATTCTCCTCAGAGAAGAACTACAGGTAGAAGTTCTATGGATATGGATGTTCCTGGGTCTAGACCCGCTGAAGTTATTGGTTCCTTCCTAGATAGGGGAGAGAACGCTTTAGATGTGGTTAAAAATCAACTTAATAGGATTGAAAAAGAGCGAGAGAAGTTTATCGCTGAAAGACCTGTTGTAGGAGTGTTACAGAATCAGCACGGGTTGAGTTTTGATGAGGCTGCTCAAGTAGCACAATTTCACGAAACTGAAAACACCCATCTTAACTACACGGTGTTACACTCTTTAAGTGAAGAAGCTAAAAAGAATATTGATTTATGGGCTAGAACTTTACCTATCCCTGTAGACGGAGTAGAGTTTTATAACGCTCAAGGAAAATTAGAAAAAGATAACTCCAGAAGTATTAGAAAAAGAGGATTTGTAGGATTGTTGGAAGATGCTACATCTACCGATACAGGCATTATTCCAGGTAAGGGAAGCTTTACTTTAAATGTAGGCGACAGAGAATATATTCTTCCTTATAATAATTTACCTAACCCTCTTAAAGGTGTGATGAAGAATACTGAAGACTTTTTAGATTTTTACACTAAAAACGAAGCTTGGGCAGGAATATTTAGTTTAGGGACAGACGCCTATTATGCCGCTAAAGAATTTGTACCTAATCCAGGATATGCAGCTACTGGACAGGGAATACCTGGAATTATAGATACAAGGATATGGGTAGTTAGACCTACTAGAAACTCTGAAACTGGAACTATAGAATATCCCCGTGTTAGAGAAGTTGAGATGCACGAAGTAATGGAAAGACTAAACACTCAGATTAATCAAATCGCTAGTTGGAAACTTAACGCACAACCAGAAAGAAGAACTTTCTACCAAAGAGATTAGACAAATAATATGATAAGATTTACACCTGAAGAGGCTAAGGCGTTTGAGGAAAAAAGCCTTATACTGCCTACAAATCGACCTGAAGTATATGAAAGACAAGCTACGTCTTCTCCTCTAACTCAACTTAGTGATGTAAGTACTCCTGTTCATCAGATGGGGCATACTTTTAAAACCTTCGGCACTAGTAAGTTTGACGAAGGTACCCCATTTCACGCCATAGAAGATCCTAGTGGTATTCCAGATTGGAGAGGCAGGCAGCAAAGCAGGTTAGATAAATTAGTTCATGGGGCAGTTATTAGATTCCCTGTAACTACAGCTACTAAATTTGCTGAGATGTCAGGGTACGCATTATCCGCACCAGCATGGGCTATGACAGGAGATATTAGTGCAATGACTGATAACCCCCTTTCAGAGTTGTTTAGAGGTGCTGAAAAAAAACTTAAAGAAATTTTTCCAATATACTACCCTAAGAACGTAAAGGACGGTAACCTATGGGAGCATATTAAATCTCTTTCCTTTTGGATGGAAGAAGGTACTGATGCTGCTGCGTTTTTTGCTGCTGCTGCTGCTACAGGTTATTTAACGGGGGGATTAGGTCCTGGATTACAAGCTTTAGGGGTTTCATCATCTTTAGCCAGAAATATAGGTCTTGGCGTAGCTACTGCTCTGCAAACTGTGGGTGAAGCAGGTACAGAAGCAGCCCATCTAGGTATTGAGATGCGAGAAGAAAGAGATAGAAAACTTGAAGAGTACAAATACGAATTATCTAAACAAGGGGTTGCATCTGAGCAGATAGAGGAATTAGTACTACAAAGAAGTCAAGAGATTGATGTACAAATTGCAGATGCGCAAGCAGGTACTTTTGCAGCTAACGTAGGCATACTTATTGGTCCTAATATTATAATGAACAGAATGTTGTTCGGAAAGTTATTTGACTCTCCTGCTTCTATTGCTGGTAGATTTATAGACGATGCTGGATTATTACGTGCGGGGTCTGCAGTTACTCGTAAAGAAGCTTTTGCAAGAATTACACAAAATGTAAGTAAGGGTATTCTTTCCGAAGGATTTTGGGAAGAGGGGCTACAAGAAAGCTCTTCTCAATATTTCAAGGCTCTTGCGTTTGATGAGACTGATAAGGGATTTATTAATGGAGTATTAAGTACTTATTGGGAAAGTTTGGGGGACGTAAATTTTCAGAAAGCTATATTTCTCGGAGGAGTATTAGGTGGTCTTGGAGGTGTTAAGGGTGCTGTATCTAAAAATAAAGCTATTAACAGACGGGTGGCTGCGCTTAATGATATAGTTATGCGTAATCCTAATATGGTACTTGAAACGTTAGTGGATAGAAGTACATTTAATCTTACTGATTCTAAATCTTTCTCTAAAGCGGTTATAGATGTATATAGTAAGTTAGAGGGGGTAGCTACTATTACTAAACAGGATACTATCAAAGATTTAAGTACCTTAGCAGCTAAAGAAGAGTTAGTAGGTATGATAGAGAGAAGTGCGTTGCTTTCGTGGGGATATAAGCTACTCACTGTTGAGGGGGGTATTGAATTACTTAATAAACAAATTGATAAAGTTACTGAAGACGCTTATAACGATTACGTAAAAGGTAAAGAAGTAACAAAAGATAAGATGTCTTTTGAGCAACACAAGATTGCTTTGAAGAAACAGGTAGCTAAGTTACAGGAAATTGTAGATAGAGTTAACGATAATTATGGAGAATTTCTTTATGGATTAGAGAATACTCACGAAGTACCTAAAAAGGAGTTTAATACATTTAAAGCTTATTTTGGACAGCAAATTACCTATGCTCAAATAAACACTCTTAATAACATAGATTTTCTTCAGGAAAGACTTAACGTAGTTACTGCAAAAATATTAGAACTGCAAAATAACCCTACGCAAACTAAGGATATTATCGCAGAAACTAAAAGACTTCAAAAGACTCAATCTGAAATTCCGAAGATTATAGGAAATTTAGTTAAAGACTTTGACATGCTTATCGACAAAGCTGCAATTCAAGAATATTACGATGCTGTAGTAGATGCTGAAATGCAATTATTAGATAAATTAGATGAAGCACAGAAGAATCCACAAAACGTTCCCGATGAAGTTAAAGAGGCGAATCCAGAAGCTACAGAAGAAGTAACAGCGCAGAACGAAGATGTTGCTATAGAGGAGTTTCAGGAAAAAATCACTCAACTTGACGCTGATTTAAAAGCTAAAAATATTACTAAAGAAGAGCATGAGAGGTTAGTTAATCAAGCTAACGAAGAACTCGAAGCTACTATGGTTAAGCTGCAAGGTACTCCTATTAAAAAAGAAGCTAAGAAAACTAAAGCAGCTACCCCCAAGAAAACATCTACAAAACCTGAAAGTAGCGATAGAACTGTTCTTGAAGAAGAGTACGAAGATTCTCCTCAACTTAATGAAGACCCTAAAAATACCAATCCAAGACAGCCGTTTGTTGGCCCCTCAAGTTTTCTTAGAACTACAAATGCCCAACATAAGTTTATACAGTTCGTAGAGGAAGATAATTCCCTAGCTCCTGTATACGAACCACTTATCAGATTTCAACAGTTTATAGATAAGTGGAATCCCAAAAGTAAAGAAACTCTTGTAGCTTATACTTGGGCAAGTTTTAAAGCTAAATTTGCAGATAAACTTTCACAAGATTTATTATCGAGACTAGAAGCTTCAGGTCTTTATAGGGATGATTATAGTGTTATTTTAGTACTTTCAGATAGTAAAGGTAACGCTATTGAGCAGAAATCACACTTCTCTGAAAGTAACACCATTCAGTTTGCGTTTATGTCAGACTTAACTGACGTTAACGGTAATATACCATTTAATAAAAGAACTAGTGGTGAAGAGTTAGTGGATATGAAAGATACCACTAATCCAGAAGAGGCTTATACAGAAGCTGTAAAACAATTTGAGAATACTATCAGACAAGCAGTTGTGCAAGAAGTTGAAGGGTTGCAACTTAAAATCACAGGTAAAACCTCTGGCGCTATTCGTTTAGAACAACAATCTAGAACTCTTACTAAAGAAGAAGCTAAACAAACAACCATACTTGTACCTATCAACGATACTTTGGTTAACGAAGTTACTGGAGAGACTAGGGGTGTAAGACCTGGATTTATCTACGCTGAAGTAGATGGTATGATTATACCTGCTGACAGAGTTAGACTTAGAAAAACAGACAGGGATAATATTATAAATGTAATTAAACATCTGCTATTAAATCCAACACTTGATAATTATAACAACGCCTTTGAGCTAATCAATACTTACGCCTACATGGTTCACGAAGCCAAAGGTAGAAGTAAAGAGTTTGAAGGGAAAACTAAATCTAAGTTCTACATAAAAACTTCAGGTCAGGGTACTAGTACTAATTATACAGCCGTAGTTTTTGGTAACACTGAACTTACTAAGAAACAAATACTTGCAGGAGAAACTTCAGCTTTAGAAGAGTTTCTATCGGATAAATTCTACAACGTAGATAATAAAAGACTTAGTTC
>Ga0114946_10000080_pt1 | contig 48734 bp, 33 predicted proteins | sample WalLakDeSediment_FD_88676 | JGI IMG/M metagenome (GOLD analysis project Ga0114946, IMG submission 88676) | Lake sediment microbial communities from Walker lake, Nevada to study Microbial Dark Matter (Phase II) - Walker Lake 11/02/13 Deep Sediment | ecosystem: Environmental > Aquatic >... | reverse complement strand
GTTTTTTAGCGCAAGCCATCCCCTGTTCATAATCGTAATATCCTTCCAACCCATGGGGAAGGCTGAAGAGATCGGCATATTTCGGTTCCTCGCACAAACCGGGATAATCAATGGTTGCAGCAGGACCTGTACCAAGATGACGTGTGTTTTCCCTGATGATCTCCTCCAGGTTCCAGGAAGATTCCGCTGGGAGATAGCCGGACACAGCTTTCAGGGGAGCGCCGAATAAGCCGGGAAAAAGATAAATTGCAAACGAAAAGGCTGCAATGGTAAAAAATAACCTGGGTACCGAAATATGGCCCACGGGGCTGTCGTGAACAAATTGTATCTTTCCCAGCAGGTAAAAACCGAGCAGGGTGAACAGCACCACCCATATCCCGATATATACCTCCCGGCTGATACCCCATCCCAACGCCTGGTTTGGCACCAGCAGGTACTTCATCCCGATAGCCAGGATGAGGAACGCCAGTACCACCTTAACCGAATTGAGCCATCCGCCCGATTTGGGCATTTTACTGAGGAAGGATGGGAAAAAGGCAAATAATGTAAAAACGATGGCAAAGGCAAGCGAGAAACCAAACATACCTACGATCGGTTTCAGAACCTGACCTGTAGCTGCTTCCACCAGGATCCCGCCAACAAATGGCGCCGTGCATGAAAAAGAAACCAGTACGAGTGTCAGGGCCATGAAGAAAGCGCCGATATATCCCCCTTTATCGGCCTGCTGGTCCGACTTGTTTGTCAGCCAGGAAGGAAGCACAAATTCAAACAGGCCAAAGAACGAAGCGGCAAAGGTAGCGAACAACAGAAAAAAGATAAGATTGGTGATCCAGTGATCGCTGACCTGCTTGATGGTATCGGCGCCAAAAATGGCTGAAACAAGAACGCCGACGAAAGTGTATATGAAGATGATGGATATTCCGAATACCAGTGCCTGTGTCTTCGCCCTCAATTTATTTTGTGAAGCATTCATAAAAAAGGTCACCGTCATCGGTATCATCGGGTAGACACAAGGTGTAAGCAATCCGATAAAACCCACACCCAGGGCGATGAAGAAAAAAGCCCAGAGTGACGCAGCATCACCACGGCCCGGAACTGTTTGAATTGGCTCTATGGTTGGTTTCGCACCGGCAGGTTCTTTTAAATCAGTGCCTGAGGCCCCGGGAAGGCTGAAGGCAAATTCCACATATTCAGGGGGCAGACAGCGGCTGTCGTCACAGGCCATGAATTCCAGCTCACCGGTCACCTCAAAAGGCTTATCCGTCAGCATCCTGATCTTCTGCCTGAATACAGCCCCGTCATCATAATAGCGCAGGTCCATTTCAAATGCATTGTCGTACTTTTCGATGGCCTGAGGTGTAACCAATGGGCCAACCAGTTCAAAATCATCCGAAGGGTTGAATGTAAATGATGTAGGGATCGGCCCGCCATCCGGAATATCAATGGCATACACATGCCAGCCCTGGTCAATTTCAGTCTTCAGAAGTAGTTCATATTCAACGTCGTTGACTTTCTTGGTATCAAAAGACCATTTTACCGGTTTCAGGATCTGGGCGCTAACCGAAATAATTCCGGCTGACAAGAATAATAACGTGACAAAAATCAGCTTTTTCATAATCAAAATTATCGCATTATTGCTGGCCGCAAAAATATAAAAATAGCCCCAACAAAGGGCTATTTCTTTGCAATTTATATGAGAATCTAAATAGTTAGGCTTTTATATATGTTTATTGAGCCAGTTTGATCTGCAAGACCTGTTGTGTTTCCCCGGTGATCTTATACCTGTCATCGATCCGGTATCCGATGATCCAGACAATATCGTTTCCGCTGCACAGGAGCCAGGTCTTCTCTTTCTGAGGGATCGAAAACTTCTGATCGGTAAAGAAATCGCTGAGTTTTTTCCGTCCGGTCATACCGAGGGGATAGAATGAATCCCCCCTTCTCCATTTACGGATGGTCAATGGGAATTTCAATTTATCCATATCGAGGCAGGCGATATGTGATAGGGCAGCGATTTGAAAACCCTTTGCATCATGGATCGTCAAAACCAGTTTGACCGGGAAATCGATACTTTGCCCGGAGAGATATACCGGGTAGCTACCGGCGTCCTTCGGAAGGCGTTCTTCATTCCGGACCGGATCTATCAGCAAGTATTCCCTGTCAATAACCAGCCGGTGTGCCGGGGAATAGAACAATTTGCCCGGAGCTTCATTCAGGGCATTCAGGATGTCGGTTATAACCGAAACAGAAAAATCAAAAGGATTTAACAGCTCAAAGAGCCAAGTTCGCAAGGGGGTCATTTGCTTAAGCATACGCAGGGGGATCTGATACCCTGTCCCATGAGGGATCAGCAGATGTTTCTTATTGTCTTCGAGAACTGACCTGAAAATCGTTTCCACCTCCCTGATATTCTGGATGGTACGGGCGAATTCCTGCCTGAAAGCGGGGTTGATCTTTTCCAGCTCGGGGATGACTTTGTGCCGGATCCGGTTGCGGGCGTATTTCAAACTGGCATTGGAGGAATCGTTCACATATCCCAGGTTACGGTCAAGCGCGTATGCTTCCAATTGTGAACGGTATGCGAACAATAAAGGTCTGATGATCAAACCGTGTCTGGGAAGGATACCGTGCAACCCTGCAATACCGGTACCCCGCGTCAGGTTGATCAGGAATGTTTCAATCTGGTCGTCAAGGTGATGGGCTGTGGCAATACCATCATAACCTGCTTTTGCGGCAAGCTGTGAGAACCAGTCATATCTCAACCGGCGGGCTGCCATTTGCACCGATAGTTTATTCTTCCTGGCGTAATGCTTCGTGTCAAAACGGACGAAATACGAAGGCACCTGGTATTTTTCGGTCATATCCCTGACAAATCGTTCATCCCGGTCTGATTCAGCGCCCCTGAGGGCAAAATTCACATGGGCCATCCCGAAGGAATAGCCCGTCTGGTGGAAAAGATCGGTCATTACGACCGAATCCAGGCCACCGCTAACGGCCAGAAGAATTTTGTTTTCTTTACGAAAAAGCTTTTCCCGCCTGATATGATCAATGAATTCATGCAGCATCACTGCAAAGATACGAATAAGGGAGATGGAACCGAAAGCGACGGAACAGTTGATGACCTGATTCTCAGAGGTCGAGGATATTTCCTGAGTTCAGCAGGTCATCCATACATTTGATATGGCTTTTCTGGCGGGCTGCTGCAACCTGTTGTTCGTAAAGCTGGTCATAAGACTCAATGCAATCACACGACCGGATAACCCCCATGGCTACCGGGAATTCAGGAAGCCCCATCCTGACCAGGTTATAGTGTGTCATATCCTCAGGATCAGTCGGATCATGGACCAGGATATCATCCATTGTCACACCATCCTCACCGATGATACCTACCTTCAGCCTGTTATTCCGGCGAATAATCCCCTTCTTCTTGTTTTTACCGAACAGCATGGGTTTTCCTGCTTCCAGAAAAAGCTGGTTATCATCCTTGGTTTCTTTATTGGTCACAGCGGCATGTGTCTGATGATTGAAGATCACGCAATTCTGCAGCACCTCCACAACCGATGTCCCCTTGTGCAAAGCAGCCGCTTTCAGAACTGCGCGGAGCATTTTGGGGTCGGTATCCACCGCCCGGGCAAAAAAAGTACCTTGCGCGCCCATCACCAGCTCACCCGGTGTAAAAGGACTCTCAATAACACCGTCAGGTGAACTTTTGGTTACCAGCCCTTTGGGTGAAGTGGGGGAATATTGTCCTTTGGTCAGGCCATAAATACGGTTGTTAAAAATGACAATATTCATATCGATATTGCGCCTAACCGTATGGATGAAATGATTTCCCCCGATAGCCATTGAATCGCCGTCGCCGGTGATGTGCCATACCTGCAAAGAAGGGTTGGCGATCTTGATGCCGGTGGCGATGGCAGCTCCCCTACCGTGCAGGCCATGAAACCCATAGGTATTGATGTAATAAGGAAAGCGGGATGAGCAACCGATCCCCGAGACAAACACAAGGTCTTCCTTTCGCCCCCCCAGATCAACCAATACGGTCATGATCGCCGCCAGTATGGCATAGTCGCCGCAACCGGCACACCACTTCACCGGGCCATCGGGTTTAAAGTCATCTTTTGTTAACGGATGAACAGCTTGGGTTGCAGTATGTGAGGTCATATCAAAATTCCTCCAAAATTTCAGTGAATTTTTCTTTTAGTTCATTGATCATAAAAGGCTGGCCTTGCACCTTGTGATAGGTCAGATACTTGAATTCCGGGTGAACAGCCCTGAGCCAGTAGATGAACTGGCCGTTATTCAATTCGCATACGACAATCTTTTTAAATCCTTTTAACACTTCCTTTGTATTCTTAGGCAGGGGATAGATATAGTTAAAGTGGGCCAGGCTGATCTTATGGCCTTCCGTCTGAAGATCCTTTACCGCTGAGATCAAATGCCCATAAGTACCGCCCCAGCCCACCACCAGCAGATCGCCGGCGCTTTCGCCCCAGACCTTCAGATCAGGAATATGGTTTGCCACCCGGTAAACTTTTTCCTGGCGCAACTTCACCATTTTTTGATGATTCAGGGGGTCATGCGACACATCACCATAAACATCCTCCTTTTCCAGCCCGCCGATCCTGTGCCTCAAGCCTTCCTGTCCGGGCAGTGCCCATGAACGGGCAAGCGTTTGGGGATCTCTTTTGTAGGGTTGATAATCGGGATCATTGTCTTTTACCAGCCTGGGTTTTATATCGGGCATATCATCCATTTTCACCACCTTCCACAATTCCGATCCATTGGCCAGGTAACCGTCGGTCAGAAGGATCACCGGCACCATATGTTCAACGGCGATTTTGGCAGCCATGAAAGCATAAAGGAAACAGTTGGCCGGGGTGCTGGCTGCCATTACAACGACCGGGCTTTCGCCATGTCTTCCGAAAATAGCCTGCAGAACATCGGATTGCTCTGGTTTGGTAGGCAGCCCCGTGGAAGGGCCTCCTCTCTGCACATCGATGATGACCAGCGGAAGCTCGGTGATCACCGCCAGGCCAATGGCTTCGCTTTTTAACGCCAGACCCGGCCCTGAAGTGGAGGTGGCGGCCAGTTTGCCGGCAAAAGCCGCTCCGATGGCGCTGTTGATCCCGGCTATTTCATCTTCTGCCTGAAGCGTTTTCACGTTCAGGTGCTTCATAGAAGATAACTCCTGCAATATTTCAGTAGCCGGGGTGATCGGATATGACCCGAGAAATAATTCCAGCCCCGCCTTTTCTGCCGCTGCCATCAGACCCCAGGCAACAGCCGTGTTGCCGTTAATGCTGCGATAGCGTCCCTTGACCTCCTTCCGGGGCTTGATCCGGTAGGTAATGGCAAATTCCTGGAGATTTTCCGCAAAATGATATCCGGATTCAAGAACAGCTTTATTGGCTTTCGCTACAAGTTCCTTTTTGGCAAACTTCTCGTCCAGGAACTTCCCCCCAAAGTCCAGGTCTTTATGGAACATATAATAAAGCATTCCAAGAGCAAACTGGTTCTTTGTCCGGTCGGCCGACTTGGCATCCAGTCCCAACTGCATGCAAGTCCTCCGGCTGAGGCTGGTAATGGGGGCTTTGATCACTTTATAACCATCGAGGGTACCGTCTTCCAGCGGATTTGAGAGGTAACCGGCCTTTAAAATGTCCTTGTCCTGGAAACTGTCTTCATCAATAATAATCGTCGCGCCAGGTTTGACCCATTTCATGTTCACCTTTAATGCCGCGGGATTCAATGCAATCAATACATCAGCCAGATCGCCCGGTGTTTCAACCTTGATAAAACCAAAATGAAGCTGAAACCCTGAAACACCGGCGACTGTCCCCTGCGGGGCGCGGATTTCGGAAGGAAAATCAGGAAAAGTGGCCAGGTCATTTCCATCAATGGCTGTCGTGTCAGAAAATTGCGTTCCGCTCAACTGCATGCCGTCGCCGGAGTCGCCAGCCAGTTTTACCACAACATGCTCAAGTTCAATGATCCGATGGTTCTTATTGTCCATGGCAATAGTCTTTTAACTGGCAAAATTACATGTTTTAGCGCTCTTGCAAGCATGTTTTAGAAGGATTTGAAAAAAAATACAGGCAATAATCCATTAATTTACTGTTTATCATTAACTTACATTGTTAATATTTTAACAATAATTCGAATATCTTATCACGCAACTGATTATTCTAAACCATGGGAAGCCCTGCTTATGTAGTAATTTAGATTACATATAAATTTATATTTTAAAGCTGAAAATTCGGGTATTATAAACGAAAAGACTAATTTTGCAGCCGGACACTGAATAACAAACTTTTTAAACTTAATTGATATGGCTTATAAAATAACTGATGATTGCACAGCGTGCGGCACTTGCATTGATGAGTGCCCGGTCGAAGCTATCTCGGAAGGTGACATCTATGTGATTGATCCGGATATTTGCACAGACTGCGGTTCATGTGCGGATGTATGCCCCGTTGACGCGATCGAACCGGCATAGGAAGGGTTCAAATTCAAGAAAGGCTGCTTCAATCAGGGAGCAGCCTTTTTTATTGCCTCATTTTGTATCTTTGCATATCATTTTGACAAATATCTATTTATGGATAGATTTTCATACCTCCACTCAGCCGATCCCGGTTTTGTGGAGGATCAATACAGAAAATTTCTTGAAGACCCGGGATCGGTTGAAGATAGCTGGCAGAAGTTTTTCGATGGATTTGATTTTGCCAGGAAACACTATCCTCTTGTGGGGAAAGGTGAGGGAGACACATATCCTGGCGAATTCAAAGTCATTAATCTGATCAACGCGTACCGTCAGCGGGGGCATCTTTTCACCAAAACGAACCCCGTCAGGACACGCCGGAAGTACACTCCTACCCTTGATATTGAAAATTTCGGTTTATCGGATACCGATCTGGAAAAGTCATTTGAAGCCGGCCATGAAATCGGGATTGGAAAAGCTACTTTGCAGGAGATACTCGAACATCTGAAGCAAACCTATTGTCAGTCGGTAGGTGCGGAATATCATTATATCCGGAATCCTGAAGTGAGGGGATGGTTGCAGGGAAAAATGGAAAAAACGCGAAATACCTATCCATTTACCAAAGACGACCGGAAATATATTTACAGGAATCTCGCCCGGGCAGTTTTATTTGAGAAGTTCATCCATAAAAAGTTTCCGGGGCAAAAGAGATTTTCCCTGGAAGGCGCGGAATCACTGTTACCGGCTCTGGATGCCATAATGGAAAAGGGAGCTCTCCTGGGTGCAGAAGAGGTGGTGATCGGTATGCCTCACAGGGGCAGGCTGAATGTGCTGGCCAACTTTTTGAAAAAACCTTATGCCCGGATATTCAGTGAATTCAGGGGCATGACATATGATGATGAAACCTTGCTGGGGGATGTCAAGTACCACCTGGGGTATTCCTCTGAAAGAAACTCCACTACGGGGAATACAATTAAAATGACCCTTTCCCCGAATCCATCCCACCTGGAGGCGGTAGGCCCCCTGGTACAAGGAATTGTCCGTGCCCGGGTCGATATGGATTACAAGGGTGATTTCAACAAGATCCTGCCGATCCTCATCCACGGGGACGCGTCCATTGCCGGGCAGGGCGTGGTATATGAAGTGGTCCAGATGTCGCAGCTCCCGGGTTATAAAACAGGAGGATCCATCCACCTGGTGGTCAATAACCAGATCGGGTTTACCACCAATTACCTGGAAGCCCGTTCCAGCACCTATTGCACCGATGTGGCCAAAGTGGTGCAGTCGCCCGTTTTCCATGTCAACGGTGATGATGTGGAGGCCCTGGTGGCCATCGTGCAGCTCGCCGTGGAATTCCGGGCCAAATTCCAGCGCGATGTGTTCATAGATATACTCTGTTACAGGAAATGGGGTCATAATGAAGGGGACGAGCCCCGGTTCACGCAACCCATTTTATACGCCCTTATCGAAAAGCACCCCGACCCGATGCAAATATATAAGAAGCATCTGCTTGAACAGGGATGGGTTGAAGAACAATATTTACAGAAGGTCGAAACCAAGATCAGCGGTCTGTTTGAAAAAAGCCTGGATGAGTCGAAAAAAATTGAAAAAGCACACATTCAGTCCTTCCTCGACAATGTATGGAAAGACCTCCGCCGAGCAAAACCGGAAGATTTCGACACATCTCCAAACACCTCTGTCAAACTGGATAAACTGAAGGCCATCGGCCGACGGATCGCCAACGTGCCAGAGGGGGAGAACTTCTTCCGAAAACTGGTCAGGCTCCAGCAATCAAGGATGGAGATGATTGAAAAGACGGGGATTATCGATTGGGGTATGGGTGAATTGCTGGCATACGGGACATTACTGGAAGAAGGTTTTCCTGTTAGGATCAGCGGGCAGGACTCTGTCAGGGGGACATTTTCACACCGTCATGCCGTTTTAAAGATCGAAGATTCTGAAAGAGAATATTTCCCATTGAACAACCTGAGTAAAAAGCAAGCCCGCTTCGATATCTACAATTCCCCCCTGTCAGAATATGGTGTTTTAGGATTCGATTACGGGTATTCACTGGCCTCTCCTTTCACCCTGACGTTATGGGAAGCCCAATTTGGCGATTTTGCCAACGGTGCCCAGATCATCTTCGACCAGTTTCTGAGCAGTGCTGAGGATAAATGGAACGTGATGAACGACCTGGTGGTTTTGCTGCCGCATGGCTATGAGGGGCAGGGGCCGGAACACTCCAGCGCCCGGATTGAACGGTTTTTGATCTTGAGTGCAGAACACAACATTCAGGTGATAAACCCCACTACTCCCGCCAATTTCTTTCATGTGCTGCGGCGACAGTTGTACCGCGACTTCCGCAAACCGCTGATCATTTTCACCCCCAAAAGCCTGCTGCGCCATCCCCGTTGCGTATCACGGCTGGAAGAGCTGGCTACCGGGCGATTTCAGGAAATATATGATGACCCTTCAGCCAACCCGGAAAACATAAAAAAAGTAGTTTTCTGCAGCGGAAAAGTCTATTACGACCTGCTGGTAGAAAAAGAAGAAATAGAAGCAAATGATACGGCGATTATCCGGATCGAACAATTGCATCCTTTTCCGCTAAAACAGATTGAACAATTGCTTGATCAGTATGCAAAGGCATCCGACTGGTTATGGACACAGGAAGAACCTGCAAACATGGGCCCCTGGAATTATATCCGCCACCAGTTGGAAAAAGTTCTCCTCCGGCTTGTGGCCCGTCCGCCCAGTGGCAGTCCTGCCACCGGCTCGCCTGAATTTCATGAAATCCGGCAAAGGAAGATCATCGAAAAAACATTCGGAAATTGTGATTGCCCAATGGTTGCCGAAGAATGCCGCATGATCTGTATCGGAAATCGTTGGAAAACATTTGAAAACCAATTGCTTCATAAAAAGAAACCGATAACGGCCAACACAATTTCCGCCACAAATAAACTTGACAGCTAACATTATCATTTCAGAATATGGTTATAGAAGTAAAAGTCCCCAGCCCGGGTGAATCGATCAGCGAGGTCCAGTTAGCCAGTTGGCTTGTGGATGAAGGATCTCATGTTGAAAAAGACCAGGAGATTGCCGAAATCGACTCCGACAAAGCCACCCTGAGTATCAGCGCAGAACAGTCAGGGGTGATCACTTTACTGGTAAAGCCCGGTGAAAATATCGAAGTGGGATCGGTCATTGCAAAGATTGATACGAAAGCTGCCGCACCGGAAGGTAAAAAGAACGAAAAGAAATCCAAACCTCCCGCAGAATCCGCTCCTGTAAAAGAACAAATTCCGGAAACTGCCCCGGAAAAGGCTTCGTCAGCATCCACATCCAAAGTTGACAGTACAGTGGATGATGTCCGGCCAAACCTGTCGCCGCTGGCTCGAAAATTATTGGAAAAAGATGGGCTCAGCGAACGGGAATTTATCGAGCTGATCAAAAAGCACCGGTTTTCAAAAAAGGATGTCGTTTTCTTTTTATCGGAAAAGGGACAAATGAAAAGCCCGCTGATATCTTCTCCGGATCATGCCTGGAAAGGCGGCCGGGAAACCGAACGCCGGAAGATGTCGACTTTGCGTTTAAAAATAGCCCAGCGGCTGGTGGCGGTGAAAAACGAAACTGCGATGCTGACAACTTTCAATGAAGTAAATATGACATCTATCATGAAGATCCGCCGGCAATACAAAGACGCTTTCAGCGAAAAGTTCGATATCAACCTGGGCTTTATGTCATTCTTCACCAAAGCCGTGACGGAGGCATTGCAGCTTTTCCCACAGGTGAATGCGCAGATCGATGGGGATGAGATAGTTTACCATCATTTTGCCGATATAGGTATTGCGGTAAGTACACCCAAGGGTCTGATGGTACCGGTTATCCGGGATGCAGAAAAATTGTCGCTGGCCGAAATTGAAATAAAGATCAAAGACCTGGCAACACGTGCCCGCGATAATAAGATCAGCCTGGACGAGATGAAGGACGGAACATTCACCATCACCAACGGCGGCGTATTTGGTTCCATGTTGTCAACCCCTATCATCAACCCTCCGCAGAGCGCCATACTGGGCATGCATAATATTGTCGAAAGGCCGATTGCAGTCAATGGTCAGGTGGAGATTCATCCGGTGATGTACGTGGCGTTGTCGTATGATCACCGGGTCATCGATGGGAAAGAATCGGTCAGTTTCCTGGTGAAGGTGAAAGAAATGCTGGAAAATCCGGCAAAGATGCTATTCGGGGGGAGAGATCCAATGGTTGCGTTGCTGGGGATATAGAGGTGTTAAGGTGTTGAGGTGTTGAGGTGTTGAGGTGTTAATGTGTTAATGTGTATAGAAGTTGAGAAAGGTAATTGATTTTCTGGTAATTGGTTCCGGCATTGCCGGGTTGAGTTACGCACTGAAGGTAGCGGACCAGGGAAAGGTCTGTATCATAACGAAAGCCAACGCGGATGAAACGGCCACTAAATATGCCCAGGGTGGGATTGCGGCGGTCATGTACACGCCGGATACTTATGAGAAACATATCCTTGACACGATCAGCGCGGGGGATGATCTGAGCAATCCGGAGGTCGTTCGGATTGCGATCACCGAATCGACCGAGAGGGTTAAGGAGCTGGTAGACTGGGGGGTGGATTTTGATAAGAAGAAATCGGGGCGGTACGATTTGCACAAGGAGGGAGGACATTCCGAATTCCGTGTTTTGCATCACAAAGACAAGACCGGTGCTGAGATTGAAAGGGCGCTGCTTGATAAGATCAAGAGCCATCCGAATATTGAGATCCTGGAGAATCATTTCACGGTAGACATTATTACCCAGCATCATCTGGGCCTTACTGTCAACCGCAAGACAGAGGGCATCACCTGTTACGGCGCCTACGTACTTAATCCTGAAACAAAGGAAATCCACACGATTCTTTCACGGATCACCTTACTGGCCACTGGTGGTGCAGGAATGGTTTACGGCAACACCACCAATCCTGAAATCGCCACTGGCGATGGTATTGCCATGGTTTACAGGGCCAAAGGGACTATTGAAAACATGGAGTTCATCCAGTTTCATCCTACCACGCTGTATAACCCGGATGAGAAGCCATCATTTCTCATCACGGAGGCTTTGCGGGGATACGGGGCGATCCTGAAGACAAAAGACGGCGGGGAATTCATGCATAAATACGATCCAAGGGGTTCGCTGGCACCGCGTGACATTGTGGCCAGGGCTATCGACAATGAAATGAAGATTTCGGGAGATGATTTCGTTTGCCTCGATTGCCTGCACCTGGACAAGAACGAGTTGATCAATCATTTCCCGACGATCTATGCCAAATGTCTGAGCATCGGCATCGACATTACCCGCGAGATGATCCCGGTTGTGCCGGGAGCGCATTATATCTGCGGAGGTATTAAAGTGGATGAATTTGCCCGTAGTAGTATTTTGAATCTATACGCTACCGGAGAATGTGCCTCTACCGGGCTGCATGGCGCCAACCGGCTGGCATCCAATTCTTTGCTTGAATCAGCCGTATTCTCTCACCGTGCAGCGCTCGATACAATCCAAAACGCGGGAGATATCCCTATCCGGGAGGATATCCCCGACTGGGATGCGGAAGGGATGATCCTGACGGAAGAAATGGTGCTGATCACCCAGAGCCTGAAAGAAGTTCAGTCGATCATGACCAGTTACGTGGGCATTGTGCGCTCCAACCTCAGGTTACAGCGCGCCCTGGAAAGGTTGGCGATCATATATCGTGAAACGGAGGATCTCTATAATAAATCGATTCTGACAGTCAGGCTGTGTGAGCTCCGGAATATTATCCTGGTAGGTTATCTTATCATTAAAATGGCAATGGCTCGGAAAGAGAGCCGGGGCCTGCACTATTCCATTGATTATCCGCATCCCAAAAAAGATGGCCATCGTCATGACAATGGGAATGGCCTGTCGGATTACTAATCCACTGAAATGATGGCACGGATTAAAGCATTATAATATGAATACTTGCGGGTACTTTTTGTAAACGCTTACTTGAAACCCGAAAAGGACTTATTTCAGGCCCAGTTTGGTTCTAACCAGCGGAAGAATATTGTCACCCTTGTCATAAAAGAGGAAAGCGCCGGTCCCCACGTCAAAGATATAGGTATAGCCATTCTCTTTGGCAACCGCCTCGATGGCATTCTTGGCTTTATCCAGCATCGGTTGCAATAATTCAACCTGTTTGTTCTGAAGGTCGGTGTCGGCCTGTTGCTGGAATGTCTGAATGCGAGTTTCCAGGTCAACCAACTCTTTCTCTTTGGTTTGCCTGATAATATCAGACATAGTCCTGGAATTCGCCTGATAATCCTGTATTTTGGTCTGATATTCGGCATACATGGCCTGAAGCTGCCCTTCCAGGGTTCTTCCATATTTTAAGAGTACATTCTGGATTGAGTCTTTTCCAGGCATCAGATCCAATAATTCATTTGAATCGATATACCCTAACTTGGCATTAACCTGGCTGAATCCGTTGCTGAACAGAGCACAGAAAATAATCAGCAGAACTGGTTTTAAGGAAAGTTTCATCTTTGTAATGATTAATAATATTTAAAAGCTGGGCAAAGATAGAAAAATATATAATCCAAGTGTTACCTTCCTCTTTTTTCACCCGGAGGTGGCAAGGATGGCTGGTTGCCTGATCCCGATTGCTGGGTACCCTGCGTGGGCCGCTGCTGGGTCGAAGTCTGCCCCTGACCTGTAGGTGTAGTCCTGGGTTGCCCTGAGGAACTCCCTCCCTGGCCTGAACCCATCTGGACCGTCGGCCGGGTCCTGCTTTCGCGCCTTACCGTTTGCATCACGGTACCAACCTCGTCGAGAACATCGTCACTCAGGTCAAATTTAGGGTCAGCAAAAAGAATAGAAGCACCTGAAGCTTTATCAAAAATAAAAGCGTAGTTACGCGTGGTAGCCATATCCTGGATGGCATTGAAAATCTTTTCCTGGATGGGTTGAACCAGCTCTATTCTTTTCTTAAAAAGATCTCCATCCTGTCCGAATCTTTTCCGTTGCAGATCCCGGGCTTCCTTTTCTTTCTGAATGATCTCATTCTCCCTTTGTTTCTTTATATCCTCGGGTAATAAGATGGACTCTGCCTGGTAATCCCTGTAAAGTTTATCAATTTCCTGGAACATGGCCTCAATTTCTTTCTGCCATTCTGCTGACAGGTCATTCAGCAAAGCCTGTGCATCGGTGTATTCGGGAATATTATTCAAAACATAATCTGTATCCACAAATGCATACCGCTGGCTGAATCCGGTCACGGCAAGACCTGCCATGAAGATCATGATCAACAAATACTTTTTCATATAATTTCCTCCTGTTGAAATTTAATTAAAATCTATATCAGCTACTGCAAAAAACCTGCCATTTATTATAAAGTGGCGTTAATCGATGGATGAATTGATCGAAAAATGGAACTGTGATCCATTTGCACTGGGTATGCCGGGCACCATGTCAAATCCATACCCCCAGTCAAGTCCCAGCAACCCGAACATTGGAAGGAAAACCCTGACGCCAAACCCGGCAGAACGGTATATCTGAAACGGGTTGAAGTCATTAAAATTAAACCACGAATTCCCACCCTCCAGGAATGCCATGGCATATATCGTAGCACTCGGATTTAACGAAAGGGGATATCTTAATTCCAGGGTATATTTGGCAAAAATGGTCCCCCCGACGTTCTTATTGATATAATAGCCCGGTGTGATGGTTTCATTACCATACCCGCGCATACCGATGATTTCACGTCCGTCGAGGTTGTTGTATCCCGACAGTCCATCTCCGCCGAGGTAAAACCTTTCAAAAGGTGTAACGCCGATGTCCCGGTTATACAGTCCCAGAAAACCAAGCCTTACCCTGGTCATGATAACACCTTTAGGGAATATTTCCGTGAAGAAAGAAGCATTTACTTTCCATTTATGGTATTCAATCCAGGCATACTTATCATCAGGTTCCATGGTGGCATAATCCTTATTGTTGAAAAGCGAATAGGGTGGTGTCACAGCCAGTGAAACCGAAACTTCGGAGCCAAAAGTCGGATAGATGGGCTGGTTAATGGAATTCCTTCCAAAGACGATATTATAGTTAAAGTTGTGATAAATACCTGTACCCGAACCAAACGCAAAGATCCTGGAATACTGGAATAGTTTATATCTCTGTAGCGTAATAGCCTGATAAAGCGTAAAATAGTCATCAGGCCACGTAAGTCTGCGGCCCAGGCCGAAGGTCAAACCATCAATAACAAATTCAGAGCGGAGCGGGTCATTCTTCGACTTGCCATTTGAAAATAAGGAATGCCAATAAGTTATACTAAAAGCGTTTGGTTTTCGTCCGCCAAGCCAGGGTTCTGTAAATGAAGCGCTATAACTGAGGTAACCCTTGCCGTATGATTGTACCCTGAGGCTGAGCTTTTGCCCGTCGCCTGAGGGCACGGGTCTCCATGCGCCTCCTTTGAAAAGGTTCCTGATGGAGAAATTATTGAAAGACAAACCCAGGGTACCGATCACTCTCCCGTATCCCCATCCCCCGCTCAGCTCAATCTGGTCGGCCGAGGTCTCTTCAACCTGATAGGTAATATCAACCGATCCATCTGCCGGGTTGGGCTGAATATCGGGCACGATCTTTTCGGGATCAAAATACCTGAGCTGGGCCAGTTCCCTGATGGTCCGGATAATGTCGGAACGGCTGAACAATTGTCCCGGCCGGGTGCGTAATTCGCGAATGACCACGTGGTCATTCGTTTTGGTATTCCCGCTGATCATTACTTTATTGATCCGGGCCTGTTTTCCTTCACGAATACGTATCTCTATATCAATAGAATCGTTGTCGACCTTCACCTCCACAGGTTCAGCAAGGAAAAACAAATACCCGTCATCAAGATATAACGAACTTACATCACGTTCATTCGGATTAAAAGAAAGATTGGTCTCCAGAAGCTCCCTGTTATAAACATCCCCTTTTTCTATTTTGAGTATTGTATTGAGGAATTCGGAAGTATATTTCGTATTGCCCACCCAGGTTATATTTCTGAAGTAATATTGGTTGCCTTCATTAATGTGCAGGTCAAGGCTCAGTGTACCATCTGGATTCCGGTAAACGGAATCCCTGAGAACGATCGCATCCCTGTAGCCCTCACTGTTGTATTTATTGATAAGGTTCACCAGGTCTTCATCAAATTTATCCTGGATATACCGGGAAGCCTTAAAAATGCGAACTTTCACGGTCCGGTTCAGGTGGGCCATGGTTGAATCCACTACTCCCTGCGGATTAAGTTTCAAAAACTCCCTGAAGCTGTGAAACAACATCAGCTCAATATCTTCCAATGGCTGGAACAGGCCTCTTTCCTTAGTTTCTTTCAGTGCATTCTTAACTTTTTGCGAAGAGAAATCCTCATTGCCATATACATTTATTTTACTGATTTTTACACGGTTATTCTTTTTTATATCAATGTTAAGAATAACGTTGTTTGCCCGGGTCGTATCCGGCTCCTGCCGTATATTCACCTCCACGTCCAGGAAACCCTTATCACGGTAATGCGCATTAATACGGTGACGCGCACTCATCAGCAGATTCTCCGTTACTACATCGCCACGTGTCAGTTTAATCTTATCACGAAGGTTGTCAGCCTCTGTTTTATTAATCCCTTTAAAAGAGAATTTGGAAAGACGGGGTCTTTCCTTAAGTCGTAATTCCAGGAAAACCTTATCACCTTGTATATCGGTAATATATACACCAATGTTTTCAAAAAGTCCCTGTCTCCAGAGCTTCCGGATAGACTGCGAAACCCCTTCCCCCGGGATGGTTATCCGTTCCCCGACATTCAATCCCGACAACATTACCAGAACATTCCTATCAAGGTATTCAATGCCGGTAACCGTAACGCCGCCGATTTCATATTCAACCGGCTGGGTATAATCAACCACAATATCTTCTCCGAGCGTAATTTGCGCTATGGTGTTCTTACCGGAAAGAAGCATCATCAGCATTAAAACCGGAATAAGACCCCCCCATTTAACTGGAGGGATACAGAAATTATATTTCAGTCCCTTTCTCACTTCAACCCTCTTCGGCTACAATTTTCTGGACTTGATCACTGGTTTTACCAAAACGCCTTTCCCGCTGCTGATAATTATAGACGGCTTCATAAAGGTCCTCTTTCCTGAAATCGGGCCAGAATTTCTGGCAAAAGTATAGTTCAGTATAAGCGATCTGCCATAACAAAAAATTACTTACGCGGTATTCACCACTGGTCCGGATCAGCAGTTCAGGATCGGGCAATGGAGAGGAGGGCAACTTTGATTGAAAATAATCACCGGTAATTTCATCCGGGTTGATCTTGTTTTCGGCAATCTCGCGGGCGATATCCCTGACCGTGTCCACAATCTCGCATCTGGAACTGTAGGAAAGGGCAAGAGTTAGCGTCATTCTGTCGTTATGGATGGTTTCCTGCATTGTCTGTTGAAGCCGTTTGTAAATCTGGGGAGGCAGGGCATCCAGGTTTCCGATGGCGTGCAAACGAATCTTATTTTTATTTAAAGTTTTAATCTCCTTATTAATAGTTTGCAGCAACAGATGCATCAATGCATCGACTTCAAATTTCGGGCGTTTCCAGTTTTCTGTTGAAAATGCGTACAGGGTAAGATATTTAATACCCAGTTCTGCAGCTGATTCTGCCGCTTCCCGCACCGAGGTTACCCCGTGCCGGTGGCCATAAGTCCTGGGCTTTCCCTTAAGTTCAGCCCACCGGCCGTTTCCATCCATTATAATGGCTACATGGGCAGGCAATTTCTCCAGGTCCAGTTTTTCTTTATAGCTCATCGTTACAGGTCAATTTCTACCAATATAATCACAGTTAATTCACACCCGATCTGGGTTGATCGTCACATTTCCTTTTACCAAACAAGTTAAATTTATATGTCAGGGTAACGCCCGAGAAATTAAACCAATCATTGGTAGTGGGATTACCTCTTGCCATGTAGGGTTGATGCTGGAGTGTCGGGTCGGATAATACCTGGGCGTTGTTATCCGGATCTATCTGCGCACCATCGAGGTAGTAGGTCCGGCTCACATCATCCAGGTAATCGGTAAAGGATTTTCTCATTCCCCAGTATGCCGAAAGCCCAAACCGTCGACTGATACTGTATTTAAATCCGATTCCGAAAGGGATACTGACACTATGCAAACTGTAAGGCTTACGGCCTTCAAATCCGACCTGCTGTCCTTCCGTGCCGATATCCCGCAGCCTGACACCCGCTGACTCGGGATTAAAATGAAAATAACCGATACCGGCAAAAATATACGGTGTAAACACATCTCTTTTACTGCCAGTGAAATATTCAAAAAAATTAAACTCAGCGACCGCTGATATATCCAGGATTTTTGATTCGAATTGAAGTCCCCTCACAGGATTGGTATTGCTGACATAATCGCCCCCCGTAACTGTACCACGATAACCATTCAGTTTAAAAGACCATCTGGGATTAAGATTGACACGCGCTACCACACCATAAGCCGGTTTGGAGGAAAGAAAGTGTTTGGCTGGGTTCAGATCGCCGATGTAATAACTCACTCCCCCGAAAAGCCCCACTTCCCCGGTCTGACCTAAAACCGCCAGACTGATAACAGCCAATGCCAAGGTTATAATTCTTTTTCTCATATTATCTTGCAGGTCGCAAAAATATCAAAAATTTCGAATGACATTAAACCAGGTCTCAGTTACGGGCATCCAAACCCCATTTCAGTTTTTCCCTGATCGTCATGAAAAAGTTCCTGTCTCTCATTTGTATGATATTAAATTTGAAATCAGATATTTCCACGACAAGTTCAAGATTTGGTTGAATAGACGCTCTCCGTGAATCGAGACTGACAAAGTATTGTTCCTCCCGCCCGTCAACAATTATCCTGATCCTTGATTTGTCAGGTATAACGACAGGCCTGACCGTTAAATTGTGCGGTGCAATAGGGGTTATCACAAAATTCTCCGAACCCGGTGTCATGATAGGCCCTCCGGTACTTAAGGAATAGGCGGTGGAGCCGGTGGGAGTGGCAATGATCAACCCATCCGCCCAATATGAATTCAGGAACATATCATCGACATAAACATGCAGCTTGATAAGGGACGTAGTGTCTTTGCGGGTAATGGTGAATTCATTGAGAGCATAGTTCAGGTCGTCAAAAAGATTTTCTGGCTTTGACAGTCGGATCAATGCCCTGGGATCGATCGTGAAATCCCGGTTAATTAACCGGTCGATAGCCGGCAATATTTCATCCTTCGAGATGCTGGACAAAAATCCCAGGCGACCGATATTTATACCCATAACGGGGATACCGGAATCCCTGACCAATGTCAGCGCATTGAGGATCGTACCGTCACCGCCTATGGAAATGAGATAATCAACCTGACCGGCAATCTCCCTGCCATTTGAAAAAAATTCAATATCACTGGAAAAAGTGAAATGATCTTTCATCATCTCGTAAAACGGTTTAAACATGATTATTCTGCAATTCTTTCGTAGCAGTTTATCGACCACTCTCTGCACATAAACCAGGTTATCCACCGTTACCGACCTACCGAATAATGCAATGACCATATCGTTGGAATTAATTGAATGATGTTACAAAATTAGCCAATAATGAATTCAGCTCACCAAACGGGATCAGATGGGCGCCATGAAATGGAGATAAATCCCCGGTTCGTTCATCAGGTTCATGGAAAATTCCAGCCTGATCACAATATCATAATAGGTGCTGAAATCGATACCAGTGCCGTAGCCAAGAAGCAATGCATTTTGCAGATCATTGCTTTCCAGGGCAATTTTTTTGTCGTAATACCCATATCCCGCATCGAGAAATATATTCAGGTAGAGGGCATAAAATATTCTTCCGAATTTCTCCGATCTGACAAACCTGATCCGGTCCTCCCGCTGGGGAATGATGGCATATTTCAGATTATTCTTCAAAATGACGAAATGCCGGGCATCCACGACATAATACTCATACCCCCTGACGATATCCCGGCCATATCCGATTCCCCTGTGCAAAAAATAAGGCTGGGGGTTGTCGCCTGCCGTAAACATACCGTTGATTCCGGATGCAAAGTATAACCTGGGTTGGAGTTCCCAGAATTTCCTGAAGGTGGCTGTCAGTTGAAAAATATTCATGGCAGGTTTTTGAAAGATCCCGAAACCACGCTTGATGACCTCCACATCAGCATAATATCCCTGCAGCGGATATGGTTTATAATCCCGATGGTCGCATTTAAAAAGATACCGGAAACTAAAATATTGGACATCATTTTGATCTTCAATCGAATAGTAAATATTTTGAGATATCAGGCTATCGGAAAAATGATGACGGTCATACCGGATTTCGAGGAGGTGGCTGTTATAAATGCCAGGCCTGACAAGCAGTTGTCCGAAAGTAAAAATATCATCGCGGGCATATGCCACCGGCTTCTGATAGAATTGCTGCCGGTTGTTTTCGGTCACATAGGATGTTTCCTGCTGCCTCCATCGGCCGGCTCCAAAACCCATGCCCAGTGTTTGCTTCGCGTTCAGGTAAGGAAAATCATACTGAACGCTGAAAAGCCTGTCATAACCAAATTGCAATGTGGCCGTCAGGTTATCTTTATTCCCACTGAAGTTATGCCAGATGACATCAAAACCATAACTCAGGCGGCTGATATCTTTTGCTTCCCACCAGACGTTGAAGTTTCTGTCGGAAATTTTCAGGATCGGAACGGGCCATATATACCAGCGTTCCGTAAATCGAAAGTCCACGATTACATGGGAGCTATCTTTGCCGGTTAAAATTTCGGCTTCAACGAAATTGAACAACAAGGTGTTCATCAGGTTTTCCCGGGTCATGGCGACCAACGAATCAAGATCGCCCGCCAAAACGGTATCACCGGGGGAAAACATCATTTCACGGCAGATGACCCGGTTTCTGGTGATATGATTACCTTTCAACGTCACAGCTTCAATAATCACGGGGTTGTCAGTAAACGAATGGGTTGTAAGCTGCGTTTGTCCGAATGAGAGATCATTAAAAACAAACGGGATGACCACAATCACCACCGCCAGCCATATCCCCGTTATTGAGCTTTTCCAGTTCAAGGTGCCAGGGTTTTCAAATGCCGAGATAATTCATCAGCGCATCATATCTTTCCTTCAATTCGTCCAGGTCGTCTTTCTCTGCAAAAGTGGCTTTAATATTGTACTGGTATCGCTGAAGGGTTTGAATGACCGGGTTGAGGTCATCCGCATTGATCTTCAGTGTCAGCTCTGTCAGGGTAGACTCCGGTTTGGGATCGGCAAAAAAATTCAGTATCCTGGCATCATTGGATTCAATGATACGGGCAATTTCAGCCATCGAATAATGACCGCCGGCGATTTCGAGGACAATGATCCCTCCCGGGCTCAACACTGAGGTGCGCTTTGTCAGCGCATCGATCAGGTTAAGCGGGGTGATCACCCCTGCGTATGCATTCCGGTGATCGACAACGGGAAGCAGGCTTAACCTTCTTTCGGTGATCATCTTCATGGCATCGTAAACATGATGATATTCTGAAATAAACGCGTTCAGGAGCGTCAGCCTGACATTTCCGACAGGTTCCTCCAGGTCAGCATGGTTTACCAGGTCGAAGTCCGACACCAGGCCCAGCAAATCGATTTCATTGACAACCGGCAGATGGTTCACCCTGTTTTCCTCCATGATCCGCAAGGCAAAGTTGCAGGTATCAGAGGTTCGCAAAGGGAGTATTTCATCATATATAATTTCTTTCACAATCATGATCCGCATCATTCATTTCAATTCATTTTATCTTCATCCCAATCCCGTCCGTAAAAGATCCGCAGGTAATTCTCATACCGTGAAGCGGCAATTTTTCCGGATTGGACAGCCTTCAGGACTTCACACCCTGGCTCATGGATATGGGTGCAGTTGTTATAGTGGCATTGATGCATCAATTCCCTCATTTCGGGAAAGCGCTCCGCCACCTCCTGCCTGTCGAAATCTATCAGTCCGAATTCTTTGATTCCGGGGGTGTCTATTATAAAGCCGCCAAATGAGAGCTGGAACATCCCGGCAAAAGTGGTGGCATGCTTTCCTTTCAGATGATACGATGATATCTCCTTGATTTTCAAGTTAAGGCCGGGCTCAAGCACATTGATCAATGTGGATTTTCCGACCCCTGAATGACCCGCGATCAGGCTGGTCTTGTTTTCCAGAACAGATCTGAATTGGGCCATCCCTTCTCCTGAGACGGCCGATACCGGCAGGCAGTGATAGCCCGCTTCCCGGTAAACTGTCAGGATCTCCTCCAGGTATTCCATCATTTCTTCCGGGTAAATGTCAATCTTATTAAAAACAAGCACCGACGGAATATGATAAGCCTCTGCGGTCACCAGAACCCGGTCAATGAATCCGGTGGAAGTCCTGGGAAATACCAGTGTAACAACGATTACCAACTGATCGATGTTGGCCGCTATGATATGTGATTCTTTAGAGAGCTTGGTAGCCCTGCGGATGATATAATTCTCCCTGGGATGAATATTGGTTATAACACCGATATCCTGTGCACCCTGTACTTCAAGATCTACCTTATCACCAACGGCTACCGGATTTGTAGTACGGATCCCCCTGACCCTGAAATGGCCTTTCAGTTTGCATTGGTATACCTGCCCTTCCGATGTGGTAACGGTATGCCAGCTGCCGGTGGTTCGGGTTACTACTCCTGTCACTTGAAAAAATTAATTTGTAAATTTACAAACTATTGTTAATTTTGGTTTAACAATTCCAAGAGCTTATGGAGATCCTGAAATTCGTGTCATTTTTCATTCCCCCGCTGATTGCTTTTTTTATTTATATTTACCTGAGATACCGGTTCCGGCAATGGGCATTTTCCCTGCTGGTGAAAGCTTTTATCTGGGGCGCAATCAGTATTGTACTGGTATTGGCCGTTCAAATACTGGCTTCATATTTTGACCTGGACAGGCTGAGCAACCTCCGGAGAATATTGTTCTATTCCCTTGTTGTCTCGGCATTCTTTGCTGAACTCGGGAAATTTTTCTTTCTGAAGGTCTTCATATATCCCAGGGAGGAATTCAAGACACCGGTGGACGGGATCATTTTCGCTGTCATGATCTCCATGGGCTTTGCCACCATGAACAACCTGCTGTATTTTATCAACATCCCGAATCTTACTGTCAATATCCCCAATGCGCTGACGGCCGGGCCGGCCAATGTAATTTTCGGGGTGTTGCTCGGATTTTTCATTGGGCTGGGCAAATTAAGGAAGATGAGATATATCGATTCCATGACCGGCCTCATTGCAGCAGTATTTTTCCATGCATTATATAGTTTCTGCCTGATAACATCCGATTACAAGCTATTATGGGCCTTTTTCATCGGATCGTCAGTTGTGGTGTTATCCCTTTGCGTGGCGGCGCTTCGTATCCATTCCGAAGCAAAAACCGAAGAAAGGAAGTGAATCTCAGCTATTAACCCTGTATCTTTTGCCCGGCAGGCTTTGAATTAAGCCTTCAAATTCAAGTTTGAGAAGGATAGCAGCCACTTTACTGGCCGTCATAGCTGAATGGAGGTATATTTCATCAATGTCAGCCTCTTTCCTATCATCCAGCCATTCCATAATTTTTCTCTCCTGTTCGTTCAGCTCAGTAAACAGTTTTTGTTGAATATGGGAAATTTTCACAGCCTGGTTCCAATCCATCATGTAGCAAATATCGGCCGCAGAATGCACCAGGGCTGCCTTATTTCTTTTTATCAGCATGTTGCACCCACTCGACCTGGGATCATTAATTCGTCCGGGAATGGCAAACACATCCCTGCTATATGAATTGGCAATATCGGCGGTGATCAGCGCCCCGCCTTTTTCGGCTGATTCGATCACCAGCGTGGCATCGGCTATCCCGGCGATGATCCGGTTACGGCGCGGAAAATAATCGCGGTTAAGCCGGGTCTGGCTTAAGAATTCTGTTATTAGACCGCCGTTTTCGATCATTTTTTCGGCCATTGGCCGGTTGACATACGGATAGACCTGGTCCAGGCCGTGGGCCAGAACCCCTACTGTTGGCAATCCGACCGCCATGGCCGTTCGGTGTGCTATGGTATCCACCCCGTAAGCCAGGCCGCTTACAATCAGCACCCCGTGTTCCGAAAGTTCACGGACAACCTGATCGCAAACCGATTTACCATAATCGGTGGGCATGCGGGTTCCCACTACGCTCAGGATCCTTTTCTGGCTCAGGTTGGCCTTGCCTTTGAAGTAGACCATCATGGGTCCATCCTCACAATGCTTCAGCTTGTCGGGGTAACGACCATCCAGATAGAACAATGGCTCAATAGCATATTGGCTGATAAATTTCATCTCCTGCAGCGCCCGCTGAAAGATATCCCGTTGGTTCACCGAATCCGCCAGGGACCGGCCTATGCCGGGTATTTTTATAAGGTTTTTCTTCTTTTCGCGGAACACGGCTTCCGCCCCGCCGCAGTAAGCCACCAGTTTTTTCCCCTGCACATCGCCAATCCCCGGGATCATCGTAAGGGCAATCTGAAAAAGTAACCGATTATCATCATTCATACACTCTTTTTTCTTTATTAATACCTTTGTTTGATAAAATATACCCGGTTGGTTGAAAAAAATTTCAGGGTTTTGGTATGCCCTCTCGACTGGGGAATAGGGCATGCTACGCGCTGTGTCCCGGTTATCAAGGCATTGGCAGCTTCCGGCGCGTCGGTGATCATTGCCGCCGACAGACGCCCCTATGATTTCCTGAAAAGTCAGTTCCCTGCACTCAACTTGATCCGGTTCCCCGGATTCAGGATCATCTATCCGAATGGAAAAAACATGGCCCTGGGGATGCTGTTGCAATCACCCGCCATTCTTTATGGGATATGGAAAGAACATCGCAAGTTGAAAAAGCTTATAGCCGGATACCAGATCGACCTGGTCATATCCGATAACCGCTTCGGTTTATGGTCCAAAAAAGTCAGAAGCGTATACATTACGCATCAGGTTATGATCAAAGCGGCTCCGGGCCTGAAGTGGATCGAGCCCTTGCTTCACCGCATCCATCAATGGTTTATCGATCGCTACGACGCCTGCTGGATTCCGGATGTACCGGGTAAACCTAACCTATCGGGTGATCTCGGCCACCGGTATCCCCTGCCGCCTCATGGTTCTTATATTGGCACATTATCGCGCTTCGCCAGTGTTTCTCCATCAAATCTTTCCCTGACCAACGGGTTGCCGAACAAACTGCTGGTAATGATCTCCGGACCGGAACCCCAGCGGACAATTTTCGAAGAACTTATCCTGGAAGAGATGGAGATCGTGAACCCCGGAACAACTGTCGTATTGCAAGGATTACCGGGAAAGGAAGGCCGAACCACCCTTTACCCCGGCGTGACCATCTTTCCCCATTTACCCGATGAGGATATCCGGGACCTGATTATCGGATCTGAAATCATCATATGCCGCCCGGGGTATTCCACAATCATGGACCTGGTCAGGCTTGGCAGAACAGCCGTTCTCGTGCCCACACCAGGCCAGACAGAACAGGAGTATCTTGGCAGACATCTCTCAGAGTCGGGTTTATTCACCTGCATGGCGCAAGACTCATTCAAACTGGAGGACGCCATATCGGCCATGAAAAAGATACCGGCAACTGACATTATCCCGGCGTTCAATATTATTAATACTTTTGGGCAGAATTTCAAACAACTTATCGATTTTACATGATTATATCTTATATAACATGGGCTCCTGACCCTGAGATTTTCCGGGTTGGCAGCCTGGCTATCCGATGGTATGGGGTATTGTTTGCCCTTGGGTTTGTAACCGGATACTTCATTATCCAGCATTTTTTCAAAAAGGAAAATATACCGCTTAAATTACTGGACCAATTGACAACGGTCATGGTCATAGCTACCATTATCGGCGCCCGCCTTGGCCATTGCCTTTTCTATGAACCGGCGTATTATCTGAAAAACCCCATTGACATACTGAAGATTTGGGAGGGGGGCCTGGCAAGTCACGGTGCGGCCATTGCCATTATTGTCGGGATATGGTACTTTTCCCGGCGGAACAACATATCTTTCTGGCGAATGATAGACCGTATCGCTGTGGTAACCGCCCTGGCCGGTTTTTTCATCCGTATGGGTAACCTGGTCAATTCTGAGATTTTCGGCAAACCTACCGATCTGCCCTGGGGATTCATTTTTGTCCATGCCAGCGATGTTTCCCTGTCCACCCAGCCCCGGCACCCCAGTCAGATCTATGAGGGACTGGCCTATTTACTAACATTTGTCCTGCTGATGGTGATCTATTACCGTAACAATGGGAAACCCAGGGAAGGATTGCTGATCAGCCTGTTCATGATATTGATCTTTGCCGCCCGGTTCCTCATCGAATTCCTGAAAGAACCACAGGTAAATTTCGAAAACCAGATGCTGCTGAATATGGGGCAATGGTTAAGCATACCCTTTATTGTGGCAGGATTGGCAGGTATTTACCTGATTTACAGGAAAAAAGCAGACTAAAATTATCGCGCGTTATTATGGCGACTGATAAGCGGTAATCGCTTCTTCCGCCTGAGCCGCCAGTTCGGTCTGCCCGTTCTGCCGGGCCAGGATATTCAAATTGCGCAGCAACCGCAGGGTCCTATCGATCGTATCTGAATAATACTTTTCCGCAAATCCGGGCCGCAGTGACCTGTAGTATCTAAGATCATCTGTATAGACTTCGATCAACCGGCCCGTAATGCCGTTGGCTTTCTCTGCTTCATCCAGATTATAGTAAAGCTCTGCAAATGGGATCATCAGCATATCATACGGGATCTTGCTGTCCGGGAAAAAATGCAGGCAGGTGTCCAGCAATATCCTGGCTTTATCTTCTTCACCGCGCATCAGAAATGTTTCGGCGGCGCGCAGATAATTTTGCCGCGGCAACCTGGAGTTTCTCATGCTTTCACGGTCAACCGTAACCCCGGGATCATTCAGGTTACCCCAGCTGCAATTAGTGAAAATTTCAAATGTCTTGTCGGGATTGACTCCGCCGATGCCCTGGTAGTAATTCTCAGCCCTCACAGGCATGAATTTATAAATCATCCCCTCCTGGTGAAGATACGCGTCAATATCCAGGACATGACTCAGGCTGGAAGGGTTAGCGGTGTAAAAAGACCGCTCCCAGTTATTGGCTGCCATGAAATCCAGCAGCATGAGGTCGTTCTTGTACAATGCGTTTTGCCTGATCTCCCATTCAATATAAGGAACAATCCGGTCGGCCATTTCCCTGGGGACAATGCCATTATCGACACATTTGGCTGAATCGACCGTAAGCCTTATCTTTTTTGAAGGCATAAAATTGATCTTCTTCCCGCCCGAAACCGGTATTTTGGTGCGGTCATCCTCGGAAGCGATGAATCCGATCAATTCCGACAACTCATGGTACCGGTCTTCCAATCCCGGATGTTCGAAAATGTGGACATAATTATTGATGCCGTTCTCGTATTGCTCCCTTGTCAAAATAAAAGGCAAGGGGTCAGAATCATACATTTTGGTGAATTTTTGATGGACGTACCAGTACCCGGAAGCCAGCATGTGGTTCACGACCCGGATATCGGTACGGAATCCCTCCACCTCCTGGGCGTACCATAAAGGAAAAGTGTCATTGTCGCCAAAGGTGACCAGTACCGAATTCGGATCACAGCCTTTCAGGTAATTAAAGGCGAAATCGCGCGTGGCATATTTGCCGGACCGGTCATGATCATCCCAGCCCTGTTGCGCCATGATTCCCGGGACCAGCAGGGCTGTGACCACAATGACGGCAACAGCAACGGCTATGTCGTGTTTTTTCAGCCGTTTCTGAATATATTCAATAATACCCATCACACCAAAACCGATCCAGATAGCGAAGGCATAAAACGAACCGGCGTAAGCATAATCGCGTTCCCTCGGTTGTAAAGGATATTGATTCAGGAAAATGACGATGGCGATGCCGGTCATCAGGAAAAGCAGGAACACCACCCAGGTATCATTTTTATGTTTCTGCAAATGATAGAGCAATCCGATAATACCAAGGATCAGTGGCAACATGTAAAACTTATTATGGGCCGGGTTTTCCCGGCTGACAGGGAGGTTTGACTGGTCTCCCAACCTGCCTTTATCAAGGAAGTTAAAACCGGTGATCCAGTTGCCGTTCTCCGGTTCGCCCTGGCTTTCTATATCATTTTGCCTGCCTGAAAAATTCCACATAAAATACCTGAAATACATATGTCCCAGCTGATAAGTGAAAAAGAACCGCATGTTTTCAATAAAAGTGGGCTTATAGACCGTCTCAATCGTTCCATCGGCCCGTGTTACCGGCAACGGCACCCCCTTGATCTTACCGTATTCGCGATAGTATTTGATGTGTCCGCTTTTCTGGTTGCTCCACATCCGTGGGAAAATTGTCTCGAACCGGCTGTCATAGACCGGTATCGACTCCTTCCGGTGATCAGTGATGACATATCTGCCCTTTTCATGATCTTTGACATATATCGGCGTGCCATCTTTGTAATCCACCACCGGGGCATTGAAATACTGGCCGTAGTACAGGGGGTAGGTCCCGTATTGTTCCCTGTTAAGGTACGAAAGCAACGCGAGCCCGTCTTCGGGATTATTCTCATCGATTGGCGGATTGGCATTCGACCGGATGACCAGCATGAAATAAGTGGAATACCCGATCAGAATGTAAATAAAAGCGAGCACCACAGTATTCAGAACGGGTCTTTTCTTTCTCCTGCTGTATTCATGCACGAAGATGATCAGCCCTAACAGTAAAACAAAATAGATGATCGTCCCGGCGTTAAAAGGCAATCCTATCGCATTGGTAAAGAAAAGTTCAAAGGAGCCTTCCAGGCGGACAATCCCGGGGATGATCACGTACATAAGGAGGGCCAGGATGAATATCGAAATGGCCCCGGTGATCAGGATCCCTTTACGGGAAGCCTTATATCGTTTAAAGTAATACACAAAAGTGATAGCGGGGATGGTCAGCAGGTTCAACAGGTGGACCCCGATGGCGAGGCCAATCAGGAAAGCAATGAGGATAAGCCATCGCAGGGAAGATTTTTCTTCGGCCACGGTTTCCCATTTCAGGATGGCCCAGAAAGTAATGGCGGTAAACAGTGACGACATGGCGTAGACCTCGCCCTCTACTGCCGAGAACCAGAAGGAATCGGAGAAAGTATAGGCCATTGCTCCAACAAATGCGCTTCCGAACAGGGTGACCACCTGGTTGACAGTGTAGTTCTCAGCGGCCCTGACCAGTTTTCGCGCCAGCAGGGTGATCGTCCAAAACAGGAACATGATGGTCACTGCGCTTGACATGGCCGACATGGTATTGATCATTAAAGCCACTTTCGAAGTGTCGCCGAAAGCAAACATCGAAAAAAACCGTCCGATCAGCTGAAAGGTGGGCGCTCCCGGGGGATGGCCGACCTGCAGCTTGTAAGCGGTCGCAATGTATTCCCCGCAGTCCCACCAGCTTGCCGTAGGTTCAAGCGTTAACAGGTAAACGATAAAAGCCACCAGAAAGGAGCCCCCCCCAAGGATGGTGTTCCAGCGAATAAATACTTGCTTTGTTATCATTTTCGGTTGAATTGAAGTGCGAAAATAACAAGAATTTACCGATCGGATACTATGGTATGGATAATTACAGGCCTTAACGAATCATAATGGAAAGGGAATTTTGAACATATAAATCGTAATTTAAAAAATAATTACTATCTTTGCACGCTGAATTTTGGACAACAGTTTGTCCGATGGTGTAACTGGCAACACGTCTGATTTTGGTTCAGAAGACTCCAGGTTCGATTCCTGGTCGGACAACGGGGATTAAAAGAAGTATTTAATCATCAGGGGAGGGGACTGCGGTCCCCTTCTGCTTTGAAAGAATGTTGAATGTTGAATGTTGCAGAAATAAGTAAAATGCTGGAAGCCCATCTAAAGGGCACCGACAAGTTCCTTGTGGAGGTGCTGGTAAAACCGGGCAACCGCATTTATATATTTATTGACGGTGATCACGGGGTAACGATCGATGATTGCGTGAAGGTCAGCCGTTTTTTGGAATCCGGGTTCGACCGGGAACAGGAAGATTTCGAACTGAATGTTTCCTCTGCCGGTGCCGATCACCCCATCACCATGCCCCGGCAATACACGAAAAACATTGGACGTCAATTGCATATTAAGCAGAAAGAGGGGAACGAATTGAAAGGGAAACTGCTGGCAGCCGACGATAAAGGGATCACTCTTGAATTAAAAGGTGATAAGAAGGCAAAATCACCGGCCGTAATTGTCAGCATTGAACATGAAAATATTCAGGAAGCTAAAGTGATCATATCCTTTAAGTAAAATGAGAAATCATAAAACAAACAGCCATGGATCATATTAATCTGGTAGAAACTTTTTCAGAATTCAAAGAATTCAAGAACATAGACCGGGAAACCATGATGCGTATCCTGGAAGATGTATTCAGGCATATGCTGGAGAAGAAATTCGGCAGTGACGAAAATTTCGAGATCATTGTGAATATCGACCGCGGTGACCTTGAGATATGGCGCAACCGGGAGATTGTAGAAGATGGTGCAGTGGAAGATGATAACACGCAGATTGCCCTTTCGGATGCCGTAAAGATCGAACCCGATTTTGAAGTCGGCGAAGAGGTCTCCGAAGCGCTGAAACTGGAAGATTTTGGCAGGCGGGAAATCCTTACCATCCGGCAGAACCTCGTTTCCAAGGTCATTGAATACGAAAAGGACAGTATTTACAAGAAATATAAAGAAAAAATAGGAGAGATCATCACCGGGGAGGTTTACCAGGTTTGGAAAAAGGAGATTCTTATCCTGGATGATGAGGGATACGAACTGAGCCTTCCCAAACAGGAGCAGATCCCGTCAGATTTCTATCGCAAGGGTGAAACCATCAGGGCGGTTGTTGCCCGTGTGGAAATGGGTAACAATTCCCCATCCATCATTTTATCACGTACCTCCCCCGTTTTTCTGGAAAGGCTGTTTGAATCGGAAGTGCCTGAGATTTACGATGGGTTGATCACGATCAAAAAGATCGTCCGGGTGCCCGGAGAAAGAGCCAAAGTATCCGTTGAGTCTTATGATGACCGGATTGACCCGGTAGGCGCGTGTGTCGGTATGAAAGGTTCCCGTATCCATGGCATAGTCAGGGAATTGAAAAATGAAAACATCGATGTGATCAATTATACCAATAATACTACCTTATATATACAGCGTGCACTGAGCCCTGCCAAGATCAGCTCCATCCAGCTGGATGACACCAGCAAGAAAGCGGAAGTATACATGAAGCCCGACCAGGTTTCCCTGGCGATCGGAAAAGGCGGGTATAATATCAAACTGGCCGGTAAGCTGACCGGTTATGAGATTGATGTTTATAGAGAAGATATTGATTCTGAGGATGTTGACATTGAGGAGTTCTCCGATGAAATCGACCAGTGGATAATTGATGTTTTGAAAGGTATTGGGTGTGATACAGCGAAAAGTGTACTTGAACTTGATTTGAAAGAATTGGTCAAACGGACTGATTTGGAGGAGGAAACCATCAAGGAGGTTATTCGCATCCTCAAGGCCGAGTTCGAATAAAATGAATATCTTTGCACCATTTTGAAAATACCGGCAGCAATAACGAATACATATAAATGTCAGAAGAGCTAAAACCGACAAGGCTCAAAAAAGCCGCTACCGAACTTAATGTAGGAATTTCCACCATTGTGGATTTTTTGCATAAGAAAGGTATCGTGATCGAAGAAAATCCGAATACTAAGATCACACCGGAGATTTTCGCCCTTCTGGTAAAAGAGTATCAATCGGATAAGGCTGCCAAAGACGAGGCGATGAAAATTGGCCTCAGCTATGTCAAGCACGAGTCCATCTCAATGGACGAAAAGGAGGTAAAGCGAACCGCGACGCCAGAGAAAGAGCCGGAAGACTTGATCATAAAAGGTTCTGTTGTTGCTTTTGAAGAGCCGGTATCTCAAAAGGAAAAGAAAGCCCCTGCCGCTAAGAAGTTTACTCCAGAGGCTGACAAGGAAAAAGAGGCGAAGGAATCCCCTTCGCCCCCCCCCGCTGAAGAAAAGCCGGCCGCCAAAAAGCAGAAAAAAGAGGCGGAAAAAGAAAAAGCTCCGGAAACGAAAACCAGAACGGAAACTGAACCGGCCGCTGAGGAAGATTCGGAGACTTCATCCTTTAAGGTGGTCGGAAAAATCGACCTTGATAAAATAAATCAGAAGACAAGACCGGCCAGGAAAAGCAAAGCCAAGAAAGAAACGGAGAAAAAAGCTGAAGCAAAACCTGTCCAAAAAGACAAAATTAAGGAACCTGCTCCTGAAGAAAAGACGGTTCCTGCTGATGCCCCTGAAGAGCCCGTAAAAAAAGACGAAACTGCCGATAAGCCGGAAAAAAAGCCGGAACCCGATCCAAATTTTATTCCAACTCGCATAGATAAACTGAAGGGGCTGACCATTCTGGACAAAATGGAACTACCCGAAAAGCGGCAGGAAAAGAAACCGGTAGCTTCTTCCACTGACGATAAATTGCAGTTAAAGAAAAAGAAACGGAAGCGGATCAAACAGGAGAAACTGAAAGAAGAGCCGGTCGAATCAAAAGGCACCAGGGATAAAACCAAAGGCAGGGGCAGGAAAAAAGATAAGGCCAAGCCAGAGCCCAGCGAAGAGGAAATCCAAAAACAGATCAAAGAAACACTGGCACGGCTTGCACCGACAGGTAAGTCAAAAGCCTCCAAGTACCGCAGACAGAAGCGGGAAACTATCAGGGAGGAGATCGAGATAGAACGTCAAAAAGCCGAGGAAGATAAGAAGGTGCTGAAAGTCACTGAATTTGTCTCGGTCAATGAGATGGCCAACATGATGAACATCCCGGCCATTGATATCATTTCCACTTTCATGCAATTGGGCATGTTTGTCTCCATCAACCAGCGTCTGAATGCCGAAAGCCTGGCTTTGGTGGCGGAGGAATTCGGATATAAGGTCGAGTTTGTCAGTGTGGACGTTCAGGAAGCCATTGATCTGGCTCAGACAGAAGACAAAACAGAAGATCTCATGGAACGGCCGCCAATTGTCACGGTCATGGGGCATGTGGATCACGGGAAGACCAAGTTGCTTGACTTCATTCGATCCGCCAACGTGGTAGCGGGAGAAGCTGGCGGGATCACCCAGCATATCGGGGCATATGAAATGATGCTCGACAATGACAAAAAGATCACTTTCCTCGATACCCCGGGGCATGAAGCTTTTACCGCCATGCGTGCCCGCGGTGCGCTGGTAACAGACGTTGCCATTATCGTCGTTGCAGCCGATGATGATGTCATGCCGCAGACCGTTGAAGCCATCAATCACGCCCAGGCCGCCGGTGTGCCAATTGTATTCGCTATTAACAAAATTGACAAACCAACTGCCAACCCTGAGAAAATAAAAGAACAATTGTCCAAGATGAATATCCTGGTTGAAGACTGGGGCGGGAAATTCCAGTCACAGGAAATCTCGGCCAAGCAGGGAATCAATGTTTACGACCTCCTTGACAAGGTATTGCTTGAGGCCGAAATGCTCGAACTGAAAGCAAATCCAAACAAGCTGGCCATCGGTACGGTATTGGAATCTTCACTGGATAAAGGCCGGGGATATGTGGCCAAGGTATTGGTTCAAAACGGCACACTAAAAATAGGCGATATGGTGCTGGCAGGCGCTCATTTTGGCAAGGTGAAAGCCATGTATAATGAAAGGAATCAGCGGGTCACCTCCGCAGGGCCATCTACTCCGGTGCTGCTTCTCGGGCTGGACGGCGCGCCGCAGGCAGGCGATAAATTCAATGTTATGAAGGATGAGCGCGAAGCCAAAGCAATCGCCAACAAGAGATTACAATTACAAAGAGAACAGGGTATCCGCTCTCAGAAACACATTACGCTCGATGAAATCGGTCGCCGCATTGCCATTGGCGACTTTAAGGAACTCAATCTCATCGTGAAAGCAGATGTAGACGGAAGCGTGGAGGCGCTCTCAGATTCTCTGCTGAAACTTTCTACCAAAGAGGTACAGGTGAATGTCATCCATAAGTCCGTCGGCCAGGTGACCGAATCGGATGTCTTGTTGGCTTCCGCTTCCAATGCCATCATTGTCGGATTCCAGGTCAGGCCTTCACTCAGCGCCCGTAAGCTGGCCGAAAAAGAACAAATCGAAATCAGGACCTACTCGATCATCTACCAGGCCATCGAAGAGATCAAGGCCGCCATCGAGGGCATGCTCTCTCCCGATATTGAAGAAAAAATTACCTGTAACATCGAAATACGTGAAACATTTAAAATCTCTAAAATAGGGACTGTGGCCGGCTGTTATGTGCTCGACGGAAAAATCCACAGAAACACCCGCATCCGAATTATCCGCGACGGCATCGTGGTGTATACCGGAAAACTGGGATCACTCAAGAGATTCAAGGAAGATGTGAAAGAGGTTTCCGCCGGATTTGAGTGTGGATTGAATATCGATAATTTCAATGACCTCAAGGTCGGTGATATCATCGAAGGTTTCGAAGAGGTGGAAGTGAAAAGAAAGCTTTAAAGTAATAATGTCTCTGACCTGTCCGGCCCATACGAGACACCCATAACAGGTGTTCCGGTTTCCTTTTCAATATAATCAATATAATCCCGCAGTGCTGCCGGCATCTCCTGCTTGCTTTTCAATTGTTTCAGAGAAGTATTCCACCCATTTATTTCCCGGTATATCACTTCGATGTTTTCTTGAGAAAAATCAAATGGAACGTCCGATGTTTTGCCGGCATCTGTTTTATATTCTTTTCCTATAAGAATGCGATCGAAATCATCCAGAACGTCAGTTTTCATCATAAACAGTCTTGTCACGCCATTGATCATAATAGCGTATTTCAGGGCAACCATGTCCAGCCAGCCGCAACGGCGTGGCCTGCCTGTTGTCGAACCGTATTCGTGCCCCTGGTCGCGCAATTTGTTTCCTGTTTCGCCCCATTGTTCGGTGGGAAACGGCCCGCTGCCAACACGGGTGCAATAGGCTTTAAAAACACCCGTGATCTCCCCGATATTGCCGGGATGGATGCCTAAGCCGGCGCATACTCCTCCGATGGAAGTATTGGAAGATGTAACAAAGGGATAGCTCCCAAAATCGACATCGAGCATTGTCCCCTGGGCGCCTTCGGCCAGAACCCGCTTACCGGCAGCCAGGCTCCGGTGAAGGAAATATTCGGCATCAACCAGCTTCAAACCGCTCATGTAATCAACGGCATCCAGCCATTGTTCTTCATAGCGGTCGAACGGGATGTCATCGATCAGGAAAGAACCGGCATCAAATTCCATGAACTGTATCAACCTGAGGTGATGCTCGCGTAATGTAAAGTACCTGACCCTGAAATCTTCCATTAATATATTACCTACCCGTAAGCCAAGGCGTGCCACTTTATCGGTATAGGTCGGGCCAATTCCCTTCAGGGTTGATCCGATCTTGGCATCACCCTTCTGTGTCTCATACGCTGCATCCAACAGGCGATGGGTGGGTGTAATCAGATGTGCCTTTTTGGAAATCAGTAAATTGGCAGTTGCATTGATGCCGTGTTCTGCCAGATTAATGATCTCTTTTCTGAAAATAAAGGGATCCAGGATCACCCCGTTACCCACCAGGTTCGTTTTATCCGGATAAAAAATCCCCGAGGGAATGGTGTGCAGGATATATTTTCTGTTTTTGAATTCAATTGTATGACCGGCGTTGGGACCGCCCTGAAAACGGGCAATGATATCATATTGCGGGGTCATCACATCCACTATCTTCCCTTTGCCCTCATCACCCCACTGAAGGCCAAGAATAACATCTACTTTCATTGTGTATCGTCTGGTAATAAACTATTGCTTCAAAGATGGTTCCGGCTCGTGCTCCAGGCAGTGACCGTAAAAAGTTAAAGAATGATGTGAAACCTTGACATTCAGTGTATCTTCAACAAACCGGCGGATTTCTTCTACTCTTGGATCGGTGAATTCCATCACCTTTCCCGAATCAACGCAAATAAAATGATCATGTTTCCTGAACTTGTACGACCGTTCGAACTGGGCGCAATTATTGCCGAACTGATGCTTTGTGACCAGGCTGCAATCCAGCAGCAGCTCTATCGTATTGTAAAGCGTGGCCCGGCTGACACGGTATTTATTATTCTTCATTCGGATATATAAAGTCTCTATATCAAAATGACCGTCAGTGTTGTATATTTCCTTCAGAATAGTAAAACGTTCCGGTGTCTTGCGATGCCCCCGCTGTTCAAGGTATTCGGTGAAAATCTTTTTTACAGCTTCAAACGAATCGCTATGTTCTCTTTCTTTCATCTATCATTTTTTAGAAAACTGCATAAAAGTAAATTTTTTTATTATAATTTGGTATAAATAAAAATAATTTTTTAAAATTCTTCATTATCAACGATTACAGATGGATTTTTTTTTCAATCATCAAACCGGTCAAGCCGGATCACTTTAATAATATCTTTTATTTTCATAAGATTTGAGATAAGCTTTTGAAGAGTCTGGGTATCATGAACGTACAGTATAACGGTCCCCTCTGTCATTCCTTCCGAGGTATCCAGGTGAAACGAACGGATATTAATATTATGCTTTTCGGTAATGACCTCCGTAATTTTGCGGATAAATCCTTTTTTATCCACTCCCTGTATCCGGATACCGGTCAGAAATCCGACTGACTCCTTATTTTTCCATTTGGCTTTGATGATCCGTTTACCATATTTTGACATCAGATCGATGGCATCGGGGCAATTCGTGCGATGGATCACAATAGCGCCATGGTCATTCATAAAACCCACTACATCATCTCCCGGAATGGGGCTGCAGCAGCGGGCAACCATATATTTGATCTGCGTGATATCATCGCTAAGCATCAGAGATTCAGGATTCTCCTTCAATTTTTCCACAATGGTATTGGCCAGGCTAACATTGGTCGCAGGCCTGGATTTGGTAAAGGGACGGCTCAGATAGCTGAAAATGTTCCTTTTCCCCCCCTCCTGGCCGAACTGTTTCACCTCATCAAGTCCGATATCACCATTGGCAAACATCCGGAACAAATCCTCCGGGCTGCTGATCTGGTGAAAGGCTATGAATTTCTGCACAGTGGATTTGTCATCCGGAAGTTGATATTCTTCAAGGAATTCTGAGAATTTCTCCTTGCCCAGCAGGATCATTTTCCGATGCTGATCCTTGACATATTGCTTAATCTTAGACCGGGCCCTGGGGGTGACGGCAATTTTCAACCATTCCTCATCAGGAAATATACTGTCGGAAGTCAGTATTTCAATCTGGTCACCATTTTTAATGGCATGTTTCCGGGAAACCAACTCCTGGTTCACCTTTGCCCCGATACAGTGATTCCCGATCTCAGAGTGGATGGCGTAGGCAAAATCGAGGACCGTTGAACCGGCCGGAAGTGTTTTTACATCACCACGGGGTGTATATGCGTATATCTCATCTGCAAAAAGGTTCATTTTAAACTCACTGACAAAATCCAGGGCATCGCCCTCTTCTTCCTGTAGCATATCCCGGACCTTATTCAGCCATTCTTCCAGCCCGGTCTCACTATCGATGGAATCTTTGTACTTCCAGTGGGCAGCATAACCTTTTTCTGCTATTTCATCCATCCTGCGGCTGCGGATCTGCACTTCGACCCATTTCCCCGTTTGGCTCATGACGGTTGTATGCAAAGCTTCATAACCGTTGGCCTTGGGAATGGATATCCAGTCGCGCAAGCGATTATGATTAGGCCTGTAATGATCCGTAATAATGGAATAAACCTTCCAGCACTCCGATTTTTCCAACTCAGGGGGAACATCGATGACAATCCTGACTGCAAAAAGGTCATATACCTCCTCAAATGGTATCTCCTTATTTTTCATCTTTTGCCAGATAGAAAACACGCTCTTTTCACGGGTGAAAATCTGGAACTTCATCCCCTTGAGCCGCATATCCTTTTTAATCGGATAAATAAACTTAACGGTAAATTTATTCCTGTCGGCCTGGGTTTCCTTAAGTTTTTTCTGTAGTGACCGGTATATCTCCGGTTCATTGGCTTTCAGGAACAAGTCTTCCAGTTCGCTTTTTATACTGAACAGTCCAAGCCGGTGGGCAAGGGGTGCATAGAGGTATATGGTTTCAGACGAAATCTTGAGTTGCTTGTTTTGAGGGAGCGCTCCCAGGGTACGCATATTATGCAGCCTGTCGGCCAACTTGATGATGATGACCCTTACATCCTGCGAGATAGTCAGGATGATCTTGCGAAAGTTCTCAGCCTGGGGTGAAGCGGAGGGTCGATCGATCATATCTTCTATCTTTGTCAGCCCGTCAATGATCAGGGCTATCTTTTCCCCAAAATGAAAACGGATATCGTCAAGTGTGTAATTGGTATCCTCCACCACATCATGCAGCAGCGCACTGATAATGGACGTAACGCCCATGCCGATTTCACCGGCTACGATGGTTGCCACCTCCAGCGGATGGTAGATATAAGGTTCACCGCTGTGGCGACGCATATCCTTGTGGGCATCTGCCGCCAGATTGAATGCACGCCGAATGAGCTTTTTATCAACAGGTTCCCTGATAGTGGATACCCTCAGCAGATTGCGGTATTTCCGGATGATCTCTTTTTTCTCTATCTCAGGGTCTGCAGGAATCATATAGGTAGTGAGCCTTTCTGGTGCACAAAGTTACAATAAAGTAATTATGGGCAGGAGAGCATTTGTTGTTCATTCAGGAATATTTTTTGTGGATGACCTGTATCGTTGAAGATATTGTATTTCATTTATCCCCCGGGGGCAGATTTTAACTAATTTTGGGTTTCAAACAATGCATAAAGCCATAAAAGAAATAGCACTCATATGTTACTCCCTGTTATTGGCAGGTTTACAGGCATATGGCACACACCAACGGGCGGCGGAAATAACCTACCGGCATGTTTCCGGATTGACCTATGAAGCCAAAATCATTACCTATACTTACACTCCCAGTCCCGCCGACCGCCCAACCCTCGATATCCACTGGGGTGACGGGACATCCAGCACACTCATTCGGACCGAAAAGATCAATTTCCCTGACAATGTCAGCAAAAATGTTTACGAATACCGGCCTGAGATGGGAGCTATCACCAACCGGCATACCTATAGTTCTCCCGGAACGTACGTTATGTACATGGAAGACCCGAACCGCAACTACGGGGTTGTGAACATACCCAACTCCGTGAATGTTCCAATGTACGTGGAAAGCGTCCTGGTGATCAATCCCTTCCTGGGTTTCAATAACTCTCCCGTTTTACTGAACCCACCGATCGACATCGGTTGTGTCAACCAGTTGTTCATCCACAATCCGGGCGCTTATGATATTGACGGCGACAGCCTCTCCTACCGGCTGGTGAACTGCAAAACTTTCGGAGGAATTGATATACCGGGTTTTACACAACCCATGGCAAGCAACTCATTTTCCATCAATCCCGTTACGGGGGATGTGATCTGGGACACACCCATTATGCAGGGAGAATACAATATTGCCTTTGTCATTGAAGAATGGCGGAACGGGGTAAAAATAGGCAGTGTGACGCGTGACATGCAGATCGAGATACTGCCATGCAGCAACACCCCACCCGTTATCTCAGTTATTTCCGATACCTGTGTTACGGCAGGTGAAGTCCTGTATTTTGATGCCATGGCCTATGACACCGATGGCAACAGAGTAACCCTTGATGCGACGGGCGGCCCCTTCGAAGTGAACGAATCACCGGCCTATATAGATCCTGACCCTGCCATTGGAGATGATACCGTGAAAACCACTTTCACCTGGCACACAGTTTGCTCCCATGTGCAGAAACAGCCTTACCAGGTTTTTTTCAAGGCGACGGACAATGATATTCCCATCAACCTGGTCAGTTATAAAACCGTATCGATCACCGTGATCTGCCCTCCCCCGGAAAATCTTACCGCGGAAGCTGTCGGCAGCACCATCCGGCTCAACTGGGATAAGGTAGCCTGCGACAAAGCCAAAGGCTACCGGATCTTTCGCCGGATCGGCGAATCGGGATTCGTTCCCGAAGTTTGCCAGACAGGCGTTCCGCCTTTCACAGGATATGTGATGATCCATGAAAATGATAATATTAATGACACTTCATTCATCGATGATGACAACGGTGCCGGGTTGGTTCATGGAAATCGTTACTGCTACATGGTTATTGCCTACTTTCTCGACGGGGCGGAAAGTTACGCGTCGAATGAGGCCTGCGCCACTCTGAAACGCGACGTTCCCGTTATAACCAATGTCAGCAATGACAGCACTGATCTGGCCATCGGTTTTGGCTTTATTGCCTGGTCGAAACCGACAGAGCTGGACACCATCCAAATCCCGGGCCCTTACCAGTATGTGCTTTACCGTTCGGAAGGCAGTACCGGCAGCAACCTGCAATCCGTCACCACATTCCCGGGGCTCGATGATACCCTGTATATCGACCAGGGAATCAACCTGAATGAAAGCGGTATCGCCTACAGTTACCGGGTTGCACTGGAAAGTCTCACATTCGGTTTTATCGGGAACAGCCAAACCGCCGCATCCATCTTTCTGAGGCTTATTGAAACTGATGAAGAGATCGGCCTGTCATTTGAGCCTTTTGTTCCCTGGCTGAATGAATATTATGTGATATATCGAAGAGATGAAGGGTCAGACACATTCGACTCAGTCGGTTACAGCCAGCAACCATCTTACAGGGATACCAGGCTGGTTAACGACCGGCAATATTGCTATTATGTAAAAAGCGTCGGGAAGTACACAGCTCCGGGATTTGTGACACCCATCATCAACTTCTCCCAAATAGCCTGCGGAAGGCCTGTAGATGATGTCCCGCCCTGTCCACCGGAGCTGAGCGTCGAAACCAGGTGCGATATTGCCGTCAATGATCTGACCTGGACCAATCCCAATGAATATTGCGCCGACGATGTTGCAAAATATTACATCTTCTTTTCCCCGCTTCAGGGGAGTGATTTTATCCTGCTCGATTCGGTCAGCCCGGCAACGAACGTAACTTATTCACACTTCAACCATGGAAACATCACCGGATGCTATTCAGTCGTGGCAATCGATTCAACTGGAAATCAAAGTGAATTCAGCAATATTGTGTGCGTTGACAACGATGCCTGCTCTGTTTATGCATTGCCCAATGTATTTACACCCAATGATGACGGGCGAAACGATATATTTCGTCCTTTCCCGTATACATCGGTAGAGAGGGTTCAAATGACCATCTTCAACCGGTGGGGCAATATAGTTTACGAAACCGAAGACCCGGATATCAACTGGGACGGCAAGCATTACAAGACCAACGTCAAATGCAGCGACGGGGTTTACTTTTATGTATGCATAGTACATGAGCTGACCCTTTACGGCGTCATCGTCAGGGAGCTCAGGGGATCTGTTACCTTACTGACAGACTGAGGGATTTGTTTACCCTATTTATTGTCCATGACCCCGAAAATGCGGATCAGATCGACCACCCGGTTGGAATATCCCCACTCGTTGTCATACCAGCTAAGGACCTTCACAATTCGCTTCCCGGCTACTTTGGTATATTCAGGGTCAAAAATAGAAGAATAGGGATTGCCGACAATATCGGAGGAGACCCATTTGAAATCAGAGTAGAGCAGCACATTCTTCATGCGCTCGGTTTGGGCAGCCTCTTTCATCACCCGGTTTACCTCATCTACTGTCACATCTTTGCTGACTTCCACCACCAAATCAACCACAGAGCCGTCGGGTACCGGAACGCGCGAGGCCATCCCGTCAAGCTTGCCCTTCAGTTCAGGGATCACTTTACCAACAGCCTTTGCAGCGCCGGTAGTCGTCAGGATAATATTCTCGGCGGCAGCCCGCCCGCGGCGCCAGTCCTTATGCGGAACATCCGCAAGGCGCTGGTCATTGGTATAGGCATGCGTGGTCGTCATCAGACCATCGACGATCCCGAAAGCATCGTTGAGCACTTTGGCAATTGGTGCCAGGCAATTGGTCGTACAACTGGCATTGGATACTATCCGGTGCTCCGGCTTCAAAGTGTCTTCGTTTACACCCAGAACAACGGTATTATCGATCTCGTCTTTCGACGGAACGGTGAGTATTACGCGTTTGGCACCCGCCTGCAGGTGGGCTTCCAGCTGGGAGCGCAGGCGAAATGCGCCGGTGGCTTCCACCACCACGTCAATGTCAAGTTCCTTCCAGGGAAGCTTGGCCATATCGCTTTGTGATAACATCAGCACCCGCTCCTCGGGGGTTACCAGGTAATCACCGTCAATATAGGCTTCCCGGGAATATTTCGACATTACCGTGTCATACTTCAGCAAATATACCAATACGTCATTATCATAAAGGTCATTGATGGCAATGACATCAATATCGGGATCATTGTCAAGGATTCTGAATACCGAACGTCCGATGCGGCCGAATCCGTTAATTGCTACTCTCATTGTGCACCTCCTTTTTGGGTCTTTTCCTGTAATAAATGATATATCCTGATCACGTCCAGTATGCGGCAGGCCTGTGCCAGCGCGGTGTGGTACCAGACCAGGGTTTTGAACATCCGGCCCGCCGATTTCATCGTGGCCAGTCTGTCGAAAACAACGGCATGGCGGTTGTTGATCACATCGCTGGAAACGATCGGGTCTTCAGCAACCTGGATGAGATCCGGCAGTTTGGCTGCTGCTTCATACATCAGCTCATTCACCTGATCGATCGTAACATCCTTCGATTTAAATACAGTCGTCAGGTCCAGTAGTGATCCATTGGGGATCGGAACATTCAACGCGGCCCCTTCAATTTTTCCCTTGAAATCAGGAAGTATATAAGGTATCCACCTTGGTGTAGGGGTTTCATTCGGAATGATATTCTCTGCAGCAGAGCGGGAACGGCGAAAATCAATCCCCGCCTTGTCGCGCAAAGGCTGGTCGGATGTATACGAATGAACGGTAGTCAGCATGGCATAATCGACCCCGAAGCGCTCGTTGAAAAATTTCAGCATGAGGGCCGTAGCATTGGTGGTGGCCGATCCGGCAGAAACGATCCGGTCATTCAGATCGATCGTGTGATCATTTACGCCCATGACGACAATCCGGTCGATCTCCTCTGCCGGCAGTGTGGAAAGAAGCACATGCGGCGCCCCTGCTTTCAGGTGGTTCTCCAGCTCTTTTTTATACTTAAAAATACCCGTTGCATCAATGACGACATCTACATCAAATATATCCCATGGGACGTCACCTGGCTTACCACCTGTAACGATTCTGGCACGGCCTGCGGAGGAATTGATGAAATTACCGTCTTCCAGGGTGACCTTGAGGCGCCCTTTCACTTCGGCTTCGATGAGATAGGCCAGGATTTCCGGCTTGCCGTAATCGCTGATCGCGACTACTTCAAACATATCATCTTCCATACAAAGCCGGTAAATATGCCTTCCTATCTCCCCAAAACCCATAATCCCTAATCTTACCTTACTCATAATCAATAAATTAAATTACTACTATAAATATTAATGACTTATCTAAAAAAAGAATTGCAAAAGTAATGACAATCTCAATACAAAATTGTTCGCGCTATTTATAGTTTTCAAATACACTATGCCCTATGCCCTATGCCCTATGCCCTTCGCATTGAAAATAAAATTCACTACTTTTGCAAGCCATGAAAAACATCCGCAATTTCTGCATCATCGCCCATATCGACCATGGCAAGAGCACCCTGGCCGACAGGTTACTGGAATATACCGGCACAGTTACCGGCAAGAATATGCAGGAGCAGGTACTTGACAACATGGACCTGGAACGGGAGCGTGGCATCACCATCAAGAGCCACGCCATCCAGATGGTTTTTCAGTATAAAGGCGCTGATTACAAGCTAAACCTGATTGACACCCCCGGGCATGTTGATTTTTCTTACGAAGTGAGCCGATCCATTGCGTCGTGTGAAGGCGCCTTGCTGGTGGTAGATGCTACGCAGGGCGTGCAGGCACAGACAATTTCCAATCTTTACATGGCCATTGATCATGATCTGGAAATCATTCCGGTGATGAATAAAATGGATGCGGAAAGTGCCATGCCCGATGAAGTAAGGGAACAGATCATCGACCTGTTGGGTTGCAAGCCGGAAGAGATCATCGAAGCCAGCGGAAAAACGGGCTATGGCGTGGATAAAATACTGGAAGCGGTGATCCATCGCATCTCCGCTCCTGACGGCTCAGACGATGAGGCGCTACAGGCATTGATCTTCGATTCGGTATTTAATCCCTTCCGGGGAATTATCGCCTATTTCAGGATATTCAGCGGCGTGCTCCGGAAAGGCGATCATGTAAAATTCATCGCCACCGGGAAGGAGTATGATGCCGATGAAATCGGGGTGCTGAAGATGGGCATGGAACCACGCCAGGAAATGCGGGCCGGAGATGTTGGCTATATTATCAGCGGCATTAAAACATCAAAAGAAGTCCGGGTCGGGGATACCATCACACACGTGCACAGGCAGTCGGTAAGCGCCGTGAGCGGGTTCCAGGAGGTCAAGCCGATGGTTTTTGCCGGTTTGTACCCGGTGGATGCTGATGATTACGAAGAATTAAGAAACTCATTGGAAAAACTGCAACTCAACGACGCTTCCCTTACCTTCGAGCCTGAAGCCTCGGCCGCGCTTGGATTTGGCTTCCGGGGCGGCTTTCTGGGCCTTTTACACATGGAAATCGTGCAGGAAAGGCTCGACAGGGAATTTGACATGGATGTTATTACAACAGTGCCCAATGTCTCTTACCAGGTAGTAACAAACAAAGGTGAAATCATCGAAGTGCACAATCCGTCGGGAATGCCGGATGCCAAATACATCGACCAGGTTAAAGAACCATACATCATTGCCCAGATCATCTCGAAAGTGGAATATATCGGGGCGATTATGAAGCTTTGCATCGACAAGCGCGGCATCCTCAAGAACCAGGTCTACCTGACCAGCAACCGGGTGGAAGTTACTTTTGAAATGCCCCTGGGGGAGATTGTTTTCGATTTCTACGACAAGCTGAAAAGCATTTCCAAGGGATATGCCTCATTCGATTATCATTACCACGACTATAAACCCGCCAAACTGGTCAAGCTCGATATCCTGATCAACAAAGAACCGGTGGACGCCTTGAGTTCACTTATCCACGCCGATCATTCCTATGAACTCGGTAAAAAAATGTGCGAAAAATTAAAGGAACTGATTCCGCGGCAGCAGTTCGAGGTAGCCATCCAGGCTGCTGTCGGTGCGAAGATCATTGCCCGGGAAACCATTAAGGCCGTAAGGAAAGATGTTACTGCCAAATGCTACGGGGGTGATATAACCCGTAAGCGAAAACTTTTGGAAAAACAGAAAAAAGGCAAAAAACGGATGCGCCAGGTAGGGAATGTCGAAATCCCTCAAAAGGCGTTTTTGGCTGTGTTGAAGCTGGATTGATCAGGGGATCATCTCCAGGCCCTGCCTGAGATCGTCAATGATATCTTCAACATCCTCAATCCCCACTGAAAATCGCACCAGATCATCAGTAATCCCGGCGGCCAGTTTATCTTCTTTTCTGATGCCGGCATGAGTCATTGACGCAGGGTGCTGAATGAGCGTTTCAACACCTCCCAGTGAAACAGCCAACAAAGCCAGATGAACGTGATCCATCAGTTTCTTTCCTGCATCATATCCCCCTTTAAGTCCAAAACTCATCATAGCACCGAATCCCTCCATCTGCCGTTTGGCCAGTTCATGCTGTGGATGTGATTCCAGTCCCGGATATCTGATCCAGGCGATTTTTGGATGCGATTGGAGAAACCGGGCCACGCTCATCGCATTTTCCTGCGCCCGGCCAATTCGCAGCGCCAGCGTTTTCACACCACGCAACACCATGAAAGCCTGAGTCGGATCCATATTGCATCCAGTGTAAACCATCGAATGACGGATCTTCTTGTAAATTTCCGGATCTTTTACCACCACACCCCCCCCCACAATATCGGCATGTCCGTTAATAAATTTGGTGATAGAATGAAGCACCACATCCGCCCCAAAATTGAGTGGTTTTTGCAAAAAAGGAGAACAAAAGGTATTATCTACCACAAGGATTAGATGATGGGCCCTGGCTATCTCAGCACAAATCCTGATATCACTGATGTCCATAGTAGGATTGGCAGGTGTTTCAATGTAAAGTACTTTTGTGTTGGGCCTTATCGCTGCCAGTATCTTTTCATGGTCAGCCGTGTTGACAAATGTAGCATTCACTTGAAAACGTGAATAATCCTGTTCAAGTAAACCCCTGACAGGTCCGTACACAGCACCTGTACTAACAATATGTGTCCCGGCTTCCAGCAAAGCCATAAGCACACTGTTAATGGCAGCCATGCCGGAACTGGTTGCAATACCATCGTAACCATTCTCAAGTTCAGCAATATTTCGCTCAAAGGCCCGGATAGTAGGGTTGGCAATACGTGTATAAATATACCCGTCACTCTTTCCTGAAAAACAATCCGCACCATGTTGCGCATCTCTGAATTTAAAAGTGGAAGTCTGATAAATAGGAACAGTAGCGCTGCCAAATTCATCTTCAAATGCACCGGCATGAATCAATTTAGTGTTAAAACCTGTCTCTTTTGTATTCATTTGGTTCGAAATTTAATCAAAACTCAATTCCTTTTCGGGCTTGTATACCTTTCTGATAGTAGTGTTTGATTTCTTGCATTTCTGTAACCAGATCAGCAATATCATAGAGCTGTCGGGGTGCATAACGTCCTGTAAGAATAATTTCCATAGGTTCCGGTTTATCCTTTAATACATCAAGTAATTCATCTGCTTCAAACAAATGATAATGGAGTGCTATACATACTTCATCCAGAATAACAACATTATAAAGATTGTCACGGATGATGGAAGAAACATCTTTTAATCCGGTTCTTGCCGCCCGGATATCCTCATCGGAAGGTAGTTTTTCAATAAAGCATTTCAATCCATATTGCCTCAGCTCGATTTCAGGGAAGCGTTTTAGTGCCTCTATCTCAAAATAGTGCATTCCTTTCACAAATTGAGCAATATAAACGCACATACCAGCTCCCGCTGCGCGGATTGCCAATCCAAGCGCGGCAGTAGTTTTCCCCTTTCCGCTGCCCGTATACAGATGAATAAAGCCCCTATAATCTTCCACCCCTGAAACGATTTTGCCATCCCCTTCCTCTTCCCCCTCTTCTGCGACCGAATCCAAAACCACCGGGAAAATCATCGTCAGGAATATTCCTCTGATCCTCATCATTTTCTTTGACATCATTTTTGAGCTTTGCACCGTAGTTGGTACAGCGCCCCAAGCGCCGTCCGGTCATAGGGCCTTGCCCCATCGGACCTGTGTTATCTAAACCTGGCATAATTAAACATTTTTTGATTAGAATATTTATTTTTGAACATTAGTTCATTGCAAATATAATGAACATATGTTCATTAACAAAAAAAATAATAGAGTATTTTATGGAGCGCTTTCTTTTGCCCTGTTCATTTCATTATCCTGGATCAATTCCAACAGAAACGAATTATAGAAATTTGTGGCTGCCATTTCATGCGGCAGCAAGATCCGGTCGGCATTGCATACACTCAGCGCATCGATATCTTTCTCGTTCGTTGCCGTCAGAAATATCTTGCCGCCATAGTCTGCCCTGCGCAATGATTTGACAAGCTGCATGGAATGTTCGGCATGAGGTACGGTGCTGATAACGCAAATACTTTGATCATAAGGTATTTGTTCGAGGATATCGGGGTCCTCCATATCCCCGTAAATGATATTTTTCCCTTGCGACTGCCACGATCTCACCACCATCGGATCAAAATCAATCCCCATATAATCCACTTCAGGATGTTCGTCCAGCATTTCGGCAATCTTTTTGCCAAATCTTCCCAGGCCGATCAAAATGACATCATAATGCTCTTTAGCAGATGCAACCCTTGATGATTCACGGTAAGGGTCCTTTCGCTGAAAGATATTCAAGGAAGGTTTGATGAATTCGTATATCTGGTGCGAATATAATATCAGGTAGGTGGATAAACCGATGGTGATCAACCCGACCAGTGTAATTAAACCCAAGGTCTGGTCGGTAATATGGCCGATAGTCAGTCCGAGGCCGGCAAAGATCAGAGAGAACTCGCTGATCTGTGCCACCGTTAGTCCTGCCAGGAAAGATGTCCGTTTTCTATATCCCATGGCGCCCATGATAATCAGTACGATCACCGGGTTACCAACGAGCACAAAAACCGAAAAGACAAGTGCCGGGATAAATTGGCTGCCGATGATGGACAGGTCGAGGTCAGCCCCCAGGTTAACGAAGAAAAACAGCAGCAGGAAATCCCTGAGGCTCACCAGGCGGCTGCTGATGACATCCTTAAAATCAGAGGAGGCAAGGCTCATACCGGCCAGGAAAGCGCCCACCTCGCTGCTGAAGCCCATCAGGTCACCCAAGGAAGCCAATGTCACGGCCCATGCTATAGCAAACAATGCAAGTCCTTCCTGCGACCGGGCCAGGAAGAAGCTTAACTTCGGGATAATCCACTTCATAGCTGCCAGTGTCATACCCACTAAAATACCGCCCGCCACAAATGTTTTTATGATATCCCCGGCCAACGTCATATTCTCACTGTGCCGCATCGCCGATAAGACAATCATGACCAGTATCACCACGATATCCTGAACGATCAGAAAACCGATGGCGATCTGCCCGTGTAACGAATCTATCTCTTTCTTGTCAGAAAGCAGTTTTACGATGATAATCGTGCTGGAAAAAGTCAGGGCGACCGCGATGTAAAAGCTGTGCATGGGAGGAAAACCAAGAGCGATGCCTATCAGGTAGCCAAAAATTGATGTGAAGACAACCTGTCCCAGCCCGGTGATCAGCGCAATTTTCCCAACCGATTTAATGATCCTCAGGTCAAGCTTCAATCCGACAATGAAGAGCAGAACGGCAATCCCCGTTTCGGCCAGCAGATGGATATTATCTTTTGATTTTACCACATCCAGCACTGCGGGTCCTACGATCACCCCCAGGGCAATGAACATAACGATGAG
>Ga0114946_10000079_pt1 | contig 49246 bp, 45 predicted proteins | sample WalLakDeSediment_FD_88676 | JGI IMG/M metagenome (GOLD analysis project Ga0114946, IMG submission 88676) | Lake sediment microbial communities from Walker lake, Nevada to study Microbial Dark Matter (Phase II) - Walker Lake 11/02/13 Deep Sediment | ecosystem: Environmental > Aquatic >... | reverse complement strand
GATGGTGCATGCCTATGATACTGGGCACAAGGTACTGTTCTGCGGCAACGGAGGCAGCGCGGCCGATGCACAGCACCTGGCCGCCGAACTTTCAGGAAGGTATTATTTCGACCGTCCGCCGCTCAATGCCGAAGCCTTGCATGTCAACACCTCCTTTCTCACTGCCGTGGGAAACGATTATTCCTTCGAGCATGTGTACGAACGCATGGTAATGGCCGTGGGTAAGAAAGGGGATATGCTACTGGCATTCAGCACCTCAGGCAACTCTCCCAACATTGTGAAAGCACTGCAAGCCGCCAAAAACATTGGCATGACCACGGTGGGCTTCACCGGAAAGGCAGGCGGCAAAATGAACGAACATTGTGATATCCTGTTTAAGGTGCCTTCAACCGACACACCACGTATTCAGGAAATACATATCCTTTTGGGACATATCATTTGCGAAAACGTGGAGTCCATACTTTTTAAGGAATAATTAAATTACGGAAAGCACACGAATGACGCCGATGGGGCGAATGATCGCTAGTTTTTTCCGTGAAAGTTTGTTTGATCCGTGTCATCCGCGTTCTATAAAGTTTTTGAATGATTAAATCAAAAATAGTCGTCAAACCCGATAAGACCTGGACCCTCTTTCTTGATCGCGACGGGGTGCTGAATCAGCGTCTTGTGGACGATTATGTGAAGGAGCCGGAACAGTTTATCTGGATAGATGGCGTGTTGGATAGTCTGGCCTTCTTGGCCGGAGTGTTCGGGCGCATGGTGGTGGTTACCAATCAGCAGGGCATTGGAAAAGACTTGATGAAGGAGGAGACACTGGAGCAGATTCATTCGAAAATGCTTAGCGAGGTAAAGCAGGCAGGTGGCAGCATTGATAAGGTTTACTTTTGTCCTGATCTGGAAAACAGCGGAAGCTTTAACCGCAAGCCTATGCCGGGCATGGGCTTGCAGGCCAAACGCGATTTTCCGGTGATAGAATTCCGCAAATCCATCATGGTGGGCGACACCCTCAGCGATATGCGCTTTGGCAAACGACTGAAAATGATAACGGTCTTGATTTCAGCCGATCCAGTCCCGGCAAAACAAAACCCCGGCCTGATTGACCTGCGATTTAATGACTTAAAAGGTTTTTCTGAATATATTAAAAACAAGCTGCAGGAGTAACTTTATCGCAAAGCACACAATAACAATCCCTGTTATTTCGTAATTTCGTAGTTATGTTTATAAAATCTGCCCTTTTTCGGTTTTTTGCCTTGGCCATTTTCCTTTTATTGGTCCAGAGCCTCTTTGCACAGCACAATCAGCGCGATGAAGAGGGCAGAAGGCAGGGACCATGGCGGGGCAACTTTCCCACTGGTGTGATGCGCTACCAGGGTCAGTTTATCGACGACAAGCCTGCCGGCACGTTCAGGTATTATTATACCGATGGGGCTATGCGTGCTGAACTACACCACAATCCTGGCAGAGACACTGTGCCGGCTATTTACTTCCACCGCAACCGTCAGCGAATGGCAGCCGGACAGTTTTCAGACAACAAAAGGGTAGGGCTCTGGCGGTTTTTTTCTGATATGGGCGTGAAATTGGCAGAGAATCATTACTATGACGGACTTTTGCAGGGGCAAGCCATCACCTTTTTTCCTAAAGGAACCATAGCCGAAACCGTTGAATACAGAACCGGGCAGAAGCACGGTCCCTGGGTTCAGTATTTCGAAGATGGCAGCAAGCGGCTTATCGCCAACTACGAAAATGATCAGTTGTCAGGACAGTTCCAGTTGTTTTATGAAAACGGAAAACCTTTGCTTATCGCCACTTACGTGGAAAACCTGCCCCACGATACCTGGAAATTCTTCACCAGTGAAGGCGAACTTGAAAAAGAGGTGATGTATCAACGGGGTGCCCTGGTAAAGGAAACCATTTATATTGAAAGGGAGGAGGAGATTATTATTCCCTTGCAACCGGCCGATCCGGCAGAAGATGTGTTTAGTTCACCGTTTTAAGCGCAGAGGGGGAGAGAATAGAAATGAGTGGTGAGTAGTGAGAGATAAGAGATAAGAAAAGAGTGTATGAGCGTGAGAAAATTTGAAGAATTGTACATGAATGCAGATAGTAATATAGTTGCATATTTAAGAAGTCTGAAACTTACTGGTTTCAGTAAAGTTTTCTTTTTGCTGTCAGGTCTGTTGGTTTTTCTTGCAGCATGCAGCAATGAAGAGGCCAGGCCGGCCGATATGTTTTACGAATACTTTCCTGATGTGCCGGGTCATTTTGTGATTTACGATGTGGATTCGGTAGTATACGACGATTTTACCGGACAAACCATAACCTATCAGTATCAGGTGAAGGAGCTGATTGAAAGCCGTTTTATTGACGGAGAAGGGAAGGAGAGCATTCGCCTGGAGCGGTTCATTCGCCTGAGTGCCCTTGAGCCATGGGAGATAAAGAACATTTGGCAGGCAAGGGTTTTGCCGGGAAGGGCCGAGAAAACGGAAGAGAACCTTACCTTCATAAAAATTGTTTTTCCTCCAAGGCTTGGGCAGACCTGGAACGGAAACGCCTATAACATTCTGCCTGAGCAGAATTACCGCATTACTGATGCCCACAAACCTTACCTCATAAGCCCTGCCTTAACCTTCGATTCGACCGTAACGGTTTTGCAAAACGACTTTTTCACCCTTATCAGCGAAGATTTGCAGGAAGAAAAGTACGCCAAGTACATTGGCTTGGTTTTCAAAAGATACCGCAGCATAACCAAACAGCCTGACGGCAGTATTATTGGAGGGGTAGATTATTCATATCGCATTTCCGAATTTGGTATGGAATAATTATCTTTAGCTGGTAAAATATGAAAAGATCCGGCTACATCTATCTGCCCGTTTTGTTTTTGCTGCTTGCCTTAAATTCCGTGCAAGCCCAGGAACCCTTTGCTGGCGGGCATTTTTGGGTTTCGTTTACCGATAAGAATAACTCACCTTACAGCATAAATCGTCCCTGGGATTTTTTGTCGCAGCGTTCGCTAGAGCGCCGTGCAAGCCAAATGATTTCTGTGAACCATGCCGACCTTCCGCCCAGTCCGGCCTATATCGACAGCCTCAGGGCCGATGCAGCGGTTGAGGTGTGGTACGCCAGTCGCTGGTTTAATGGTGCCTTGGTTTATACGGCCAGCCAAACGGCCTGGGAGCGTATCACCAGCCTTTCTTTTGTTGCAAGCGTTGAGCACGTTAAACCCATACCCCCCGGGCAATCAGGAAAAGATGACCAGCAGCAGGATCCAACAGGGAAGAAGGAACAACCCCAGGGTGCACAAGGACTGGAGCACCATTTATTATACGACCTGGTAGCTGAAAAAAGGGTAGCTGCCATGTGGGAAAAGATGGTAAACGGAACAGATTTTGGCTTTTCAGCTGCCACCATCGGACAAATTAACGGAGATGTTTTAATCGCCGATGGCTTCCTCGGTCAGGGAAAGATCATTGCCGTGCTCGATGCCGGCTTTTTGGCCACTGATCAGCTTTCAGTTTTTTCACACCTCTGGAACACTGGCAGGATAGGGGGTACGCGCGATTTTGTTGAACGACAGCCCAATATTTTTGGTAGCAGTCCACATGGAACCTACGTGCTGTCGGTGATGGCTGCCCGCCGCCCTGGCGAGCTTATGGGCACAGCCACCGAGGCTACCTACTGGCTGATACGCACCGAAGAAAGTGCAAACGAATTCCGCATAGAAGAATACAACTGGCTTGCGGGTGCCGAACTGGCCGACAGCCTCGGGGCCGACATCATCAATTCGTCGCTGGGTTATACCCGCTTCGACGATCCCGAGCAGGACTATACCTACAGTCAGCTCGATGGACAGACCACCGTTGTGGCCAAGGCTGCCAACATGGCCTCTGACAGGGGTATACTGGTGGTAAACAGCGCCGGCAACTATGCCCAGCAAAACTGGCGCTACATAGGCTCTCCGGCCGACAGCTTCGGGGCTTTGAGCGTGGGGGCAGTGGAAATCAGCGGAGAACGAGCTGCATTCAGCTCTTTTGGGCCAAGCGCCGATGACCGCATTAAGCCCGATGTGATGGCTCATGGCAGACAGGTGCCCGTGGCCAATACCGCCGAAGGGGTGGCCCTGGCCAATGGCACTTCTTTCTCAAGCCCTGTAATAGCGGGTATGTCGGCTGCCCTCTGGCAAAAACACCCCCAGGCCAACGCACAGCAAATTAAAAAGGCCATTATAGAAAGTGGAAACCGATATCTAATGCCTGATACAGTCTTTGGACACGGGATTCCTGACTTCGTTTGGGCGTCACGACTGCTGCAGCACAACTTTCAGCCAGAAAAACAACTGGTACTCTACCCAAATCCCATTAGTCCCGAAACCTACATTAGCCAGTTTTCTGATGTTGATCAACAGGTTAATATTGAAGTCTTCGATTTAAGGGGACAGCTGGTATACAGCCTCGATTACACCCTCCTTTCCGGATATAACCGCATACAACCTTTCAGGCAGGTACACCATTTTAACAATGGAATATATTTACTGAGGATGACAACTCAGCAAACAGGAGAATTTTCTGTGGCCAAATTTCTTAAGGCTTGGTAAACGATTTTCTCTCTGCCCCAATTTTTGCTTCCTGAAATTTTTTTCTGATTTTTTTCAGCAGGAAAAAAATCCAATTTACTATTTACACTTAATTGATTATCAATTTTTTGTTCCCCAAAATAAGGGAAAAGTTACCGTTTATTCATGCCCATGATTTAAACCTTACTGCCAACCGTCTGTAAATAGTTCAATTATTAAAATCTCAGGCAGATATTCTTTCTATTGATGAAATAAATATGGGGAGATAAAAGGGGTAGGTTCATAAAAAGCAGCCAACTGTATTTTTTTCTGCAGGAAGAGTAGTTAATGTCAAAATTAATGGCTCACTGCAGTGCTGTTTACATTTGTAATACCTAGTACCTTTTACATAAGTAAATTACGAAATGCACACTAGTTTAGGTTTGTAAACAAATGGCAGGTTGCATTTGTGAACACGTTCCTTTATAAGCCTGTAATTATGTTACTTAATAAACACTTACTTTTATTTACAGACTTGAATTCTATTCGGTTTATTAAAATATCGTACGCATTATCAAAAAACCTTGTTTTTTTAAGTTTTTAATTATTTATAATGCATATTACCAGTTAATTAAAGTATTTACATAAAGTTTTAATTTACTATATTTAATTTACTTTTTATATTAAATAAATTAATCAATAATTTTTTTATTTAACTGGTTTAGAGTTTTTTATAGCTTTAAAATTAAGTTAAACTTTAATATTAATTGCAGTTTACAAAAACAAATTATTCAAAATATTACAAAAACAAAACATTGTATATCACTTTTTTATAATTTTACAACAATGTAAAAGTTGTTGAAAATATTGAAACGCTATGATAGGACGCATTCAAAAAATAATTCAACTTAAGAAACTCAACTCCTCGGCTTTTGCCGATCAGGTTGGCGTGCCCCGTTCAACTATTTCTCATATTTTATCGGGACGAAATAATCCGAGCTTGGAGTTTGTGCAGAAAGTCCTCGACACTTTCCCTGAAATCAGAACCTCATGGCTTGTGCGAGGTGAAGGCCATATGCTAAAGGCCACCAACACACTTTTTCCCGATGAGGAGTATGATGAGTTGGCTGCGGAAACAATGTTATCCGATGCAAAGGTGCATGGAGAACCGGAGGTAGTAAAAGAAATCAGGAAAGAAGAAGACAGTGAGGAGTCAAAACCTTTTTCAGAGAAAGATATTCGCAGCCAGGAGACCGTGAAGCTGGAAAAAACGAAAACTGAAGAGGATAAAAAAGCTATTGAAAAAGCAAGAATTCCTGCTGAGATGCCTGAGCATGCGCACAAGGATATGAAAAAATTCGATTCAGATCAAATAAAAACGTTGCGTGTGCTGATGTTTTACAGCGACGGAAGTTTCTCAGAGCATTTCCCGAAAGGGTAACCTAGCGAAATCAGAAGCGCTCAAGCTGCGAGAAGAAAAAATCGCTTTCCCTGAGTGCGTTTTCGTCAGAGTCGCTGCCGTGCACCGCATTGTGTTCAACGCTTGCCCCAAACAATTTCCTCAGGGTGCCCTCCTCAGCCTTGGTTGGGTCGGTAGCCCCAATCAGGCGGCGGTAATCTTCTACGGCATTTTCCTTCTCCAGAATGGCCGCAACAATGGGTCCGTCGCACATAAACTTGGTAAGCCTTTTGAAAAATGGTTTGCAGCGGTGTACCTTATAAAAGGCCTCGGCCTGTTTGGGCGAAAGCTGCAGGTACTTCATAGCCGTAATACGAAACCCCGCCTCATTGATGCGCGCCAGTATGGGGCCCACATAGCCATGTTCAACAGCATAGGGCTTTATCATTGTAAGCGTAACATTGCCTCTTGACATAACCTATTGGTTTTCAGTATCAAAATCAGTAAGTGGTTCACTCATATTCAGAATCTATAAAAATAATTAAATTGGTTGAGCGTAAAAACAAACTCCGGCTTTTTTTTTACCTTTGTTAAACTTAAAAAAATTGAGCCCGGATTTGGACCCAGCAAATATCAGGAAGGTTAAACAGCTTCTTTCAGATAAAGATCAGCCCATAGCCATTGTTACCCATACCAACCCCGACGGAGATGCCCTGGGCTCCTCGTTGGGCCTTTATGGCTTTTTGGTGCTTTCGGGATATACCAACACCCGGGTAATCACCCCAAACAGCTATGCTTCTTTTCTGCGTTGGCTGCCCTGGCAGGAACAGATCATTATTGCCGATCAAAATACGGAAGCCGCTACGGCAGCCCTTTTGGGTGCCAGCGTGATCTTCTGTCTCGATTTTAACGGGCTGAGCCGCGTCAATGGCCTGGAAGAGCCACTGCGGCAGTCGAAGGCCACAAAGATTTTGATCGATCATCATCCGCAGCCTGCTCCCGATTTTGACATTATGTTTTCTGAAACCCGGGTGAGCAGTACCGCTGAGTTGATCTACGATTTGATTGTGGCCCTTGGCGGGGAAAATGTTCTGGACAAAAGGATGGCCGAATGCCTGTATGCCGGCATTGTAACCGACACCGGATCGTTCAGCTATGCCTGCAATGAGCCCAAAACCTACGAAATCACTGCGCGCCTTATAGCCCTTGGCATAGATGGTGAGCATCTGCACCGCCTTATTTACAGCACCTATTCTGCCGACCGCATGCGCTTGCTGGGGCATTGCCTCAGCGAAAGGCTTCAGGTGATGGCAAACGAAGGTGCGGCATATATCAGCCTGAGTGCAGGCGACCTGGAGCGGTTCAACCACCAGGAAGGCGACACCGAGGGGGTGGTAAACTATGCCATGAGCATCGAAAACATAAATTTGGCGGCTTTGTTTATTGAAAAAGAGGATCATGTAAAGATTTCCCTGCGTTCAGCCGGCAAGGTAGATGTGAACCTGCTGGCCCGCAACCACTTCAACGGTGGCGGTCACCGCAATGCCGCCGGAGGCAAAAGTTTTGACAGCCTGCAAGAGACCACCAAAAGGTTCGAAAACTTGTTGCGCAACGGGCAGGTTTAATAAATTAATGGCATTATGAAATTTCTCAGGGTAATATTCTTTTTTCTTTTTTCCGGAATGATTGCGGTTTCCTGCAACCAGCCTCAGGAAGAGCGCCGGCTGCCCGATCAGCAGGAGCTAAGAAAAGCCCTGGAAGAAACCAACAAAATCCTTCTTGAATCGGAAAAACAGGAAATCAGGGACTTTATTGTCCGCTATGGTTGGGACATGGAAGAAACCGGTTCAGGATTGTGGTATCAGATTTACCAGCAGGGAAAGGGTGAAACAGCAAGTGCTGGTAAGATTGCCCTTATAAATTACACCATTAGCCTCCTAACCGGCGATATGATCTATTCGTCGGATACCGAAGGAGCAAAGGAGTTCCGCATTGGCAGGGGCGGGGTGGAACTGGGTCTGGAAGAAGGCATTCTGCTGATGAAAGAAGGCGATAAGGCACGATTCATCATGCCGTCGCATCTGGCACACGGAGTGCCCGGCGATGGAGTTAAGATCCCCGCAAGGGCTACTATAGTGTATGATGTGGAGCTGATTGAGCTAAAATAAACCAAGGAGAATATTTTAATGATATTTTCGAAAAGATAATACGAAAGAAACGAGCATGATTCGTTTAACCAAAAATACGGATGAGGATTCATCATGCGAGCTGCGTCCGGTCAAAAATTAAAACATAAATCACGGATGAAAAATCTGAAAACAATTCTGGTGCTGATGCTGGCCGTTTTTGTGGCAGCTTGTTCGAGCAATCCCCATAAAGGATTCAAAAAAACCGATAGTGGCCTCTATTATAAATTTCATACCAAGAATGATGGCGTGAAGCCTGAGGTTGGCATGCTGGTTTCCATGGAAATGGTTTACAGCGATCCCACTGGCGAAGTACTTATGGATACTCGCCAAGATGGTGGCCAGTTCGTACTTGAATTCATCGCCTCAGAATATCCCGGCGACATCTACGAAGGCATTGCAATGATGTCGGTTGGCGACAGTGCATCTTTTATTCTGGATGCAGAGAAATTCTTTACCCAGACGGCCAAAATGCCCATGATGCCCGAATTTATTGAAGCTGGCTCAAGCCTGACTTTCGACATTAAGTTGGTTAATGTGCTCACTGAGGAAGAATACATGGAAGAGCAAATGCGCCTTGCCGAGGACCGCATGCGCGAAAATGAGGTGCGCGCCGGTGCCGAAGATGGGCTGCTGGCCGATTACCTGGCTGCCAACAGTATTAATGCTACGGCCCGCGAAAGTGGTCTTATTTTTATTGAAAAGGAAAAAGGCAGCGGCGAGAAAGTAACACCCGGACAAACTGTTTCGGTGCATTATGAAGGCCGACTGCTCGACGGCACTGTGTTTGATTCGAGCATTGAGCGCGGCGAACCCATCGAGTTCCCTATTGGTGTCGGACAGGTTATTCCGGGCTGGGATGAAGGCATTAGCCTGATGAACGTGGGAGGAAAAGCCCAGCTTATTATTCCTTCGCACCTTGCCTATGGCGAGCGCGGCGCAGGAAGCGTGGTTCCTGCCTATTCCACCCTTGTTTTTGACGTGGAAGTTGTTGGTGTAAAATAATATTGTCATGAAAAAGCGCACGACTGTTACCCGGGAATTATTGATTCGACAAATGCACCGAATTTTGCCCATTGTAAGTGTGGTGGCTTTTCTTTGGCTGTCGGGCTGCAAAACCGCACAGGTGGCCGTCGAGCCCGAACCTGAAAAAATTGTTATGAAAACCACCGAATCCGGACTGGAATACCACATAAAGGCCATGGGCACCGGCCCACTTGCTGCCGATGGTGATGTGGTTTCCGTCCATTATTCTGCCAAGCTTGAGGACGGCACTGTATTCGACAACTCCTACGAAAGGGGCGAGCCCATTGTGTTTACCCTGGGCAGTGGTCAGGTAATTCCCGGCTGGGAAGAGGGTATAAAGCTGCTGAGCAAGGGCGACAAGGCTATTTTTAACATACCGCCCCAGCTGGCCTATGGTGAAAATGGTGTTGGCCCCATTCCACCTAACGCAACCCTTAATTTCGAGGTGGAGTTGGTGGATATCAGCAATCCGGCAGCACCGCTCGATGTTACCGGCATCCTTCGCCAAACCACTGAAAGGGGTGTGGAATACGCCGTGGTCCGCCAGGGAACAGGGATACAGCTGGAGCCTGAAATGCGCCTGAAGGTGCACTACAATGGATTTCTGGAGGACGGCACCCGATTCGATTCTTCATACGACCGGGCCCGCCCCATTGAGTTTGTGCTGGGCCGCGGAATGGTAATACCTGGCTGGGAAGAAGGTCTTCAGCAACTCCGCGTTGGCGACCAAGCACGGATATGGATTCCCTATCACCTGGCTTATGGCGAAAATGGCCGTGGACCTATCCCCGCAAGGGCAAACCTGATTTTCGATGTGGAAATTATGGAGGCCGAGCCGGTGGCCACACCCAAGCCCTTTGATGTGGCAGGACTGGAAGTGCAAACTACCGAGTCGGGATTGATGTATATTGTGGTGAAAGAGGGGCCTGGCCCGCTGCCTGAGCAAGGAAAGGTACTGGTAGTGCACTACTCTGGTTTTCTGGAAGATGGCAGCCTGTTCGACTCATCGGTACAGCGCGGAGAACCCTTCCGTTTTGTGCTGGGCAGCAACCAGGTAATTCGGGGATGGGACGAAGGCTTTGCCCTGATGAGAAAAGGCAGCAAGGTGCGTTTTATCATTCCGCCCGATCTTGGATATGGTGCCCGCGAAGCAGGGCCCATCCCAGCCAATTCAACACTTATTTTCGATGTTGAACTGATTGACTTTCAACTATAAAAGAACTAAACTATGACATTATTGCAGGTAAGCTGGGATGTTAGCCCGGTGATTTTTAGCCTGGGTCCGCTCTCGGTACGCTGGTATGGCCTGTTCTGGGCCCTTTCTTTCTATTTTGGATACGAGATCATGTATCGTATCTTCAAAAGGGAAAGTGTTCCGCTTATGCAGGTAGATAAGCTTTTGATTTATATTGCATTAGGAGCCATAGTCGGAGCCCGCCTGGGGCACTGTTTCTTTTACGACTTTGACTATTACATTAAAAACCCCCTGGAAATACTGATGATATGGCAGGGTGGTCTGGCCAGCCATGGCGGCGCCATTGGCATTATCCTGGCGCTGTATTATTACCAGAAAAGGGTAAGCAGCAAGTCATATGCCTGGTTGCTCGACCGTCTGGTCATTCCCATTTCGCTGGGGGCCTTCTTTATTCGCATGGGAAACCTGATGAATTCTGAAATTTATGGCCACCAGACAGACTTGTCCTGGGGCTTTATCTTTGTTAGGGCCGGTGAGGTGGTACCCAAGCACCCCACCCAGTTTTACGAAGGGATACCTTACCTGCTGCTTTTCCTGGGGCTGGGCTGGCTGTATCTTAAAAAGGCCAAAGTGCTGCCTCCGGCTTTTATGCTTTCGCTCTTTGCCATAGTAATGTTTACCGTGCGTTTCCTGGTAGAATTTGTAAAGGAAGATCAGTCGGCCTTTGAAGCCAATATGAGCCTAAACATGGGGCAGTGGCTCAGCCTTCCGCTAATTGTGGCAGGCGTGGTGGTATTTTTCTGGTCGCTGAAGCAGAAACCGGAACCCATAACCATTAAGGAAAATGTGAAGGAAAAACCCAGGGAAAAAAACCGAAAATAATTTACGCCCGGAACAAAAGGAAAATGCTCGCCCGCTTATGCAGGTCGGGCATTTCTTTTTTCCAGGCAGCAGTGGTCTGGCTTTTAATGAACTCGGTTTGAGTGGTCAGGTCGCAGGCAACGCAGAGCATGGTATCGGGCCTGAGGCTGCCTGTCAAGTCTTGCATTAGCTGGTTATTGCGAAAGGGCGTTTCCATAAAGATCTGGGTCTGTTCGTGCTGCCAGGCTGCATTTTCAAGTTGTTTCAGCTTGCGCGAACGCTCCGCTTTATCAATGGGCAGGTAACCATGAAAGGCAAACTGCTGCCCGTTGAAGCCAGAGGCTATCAGGGCCAGCAAAATGGAGGAGGGCCCCACCAAGGGAATCACCCTTATGTTTTTGCGATGTGCCATGGCCACAATGACCTGCCCAGGATCGGCAATGCACGGGCTGCCAGCTTCGGAAAGCAAGCCGACATCTTTTCCCTGCAGCACATTTTTCAGAAAGCCATTAAGTTCTTCGGGCCGGGTATGTTTATTAAGCAAATGAAACTGCACCTCATCAAAGGAACGGGTATAGCCTGCCGAGCGCAGAAAGCGGCGGGCGGTACGCAGATTTTCCACGATAAATTCGTCGAGCTGGTTCACCAGGGCTACATGTCCGGCCGGCCAAATGGCCTTAATATCGTCGCCTCCCAGTGAGGATGGGATCAGGTAAAGCTTTCCGGGAATGCTTTTCGAATCAGTGCTCATCATTGTTATTTTTCAAACGTATTTTTTTTCCAGCCAGGGCAACTGATCCAGGTCGGTATTTCCGCCCGAAAGGATCAGTCCGACGCGCTTTCCGCGAAAGCGATCAGGATTTTCGAGCATAACAGCCAGGGGAAGCACGCCGCTGGGTTCTACTACAATCTTCATGCGCTCCCATATCAGCTTCATAGCCTTTACAATTGTTTCTTCTGTAGCTGTGAGAATATCTTCCACTCCTTCCATTATTATGGGAAAGGTAAGGCTTCCAAGCGAAGTACGAAGCCCATCGGCAATGGTCACAGGGTTTTCTGAGGGCACAAATTTTTTCTGGGTGAAGGACTTCCATGCATCGTTGGCCTGCAGGGGCTCTGCGGCAATTACTTTGGTGCCGGGAGCAAAATATCTGGCAGAAAGGATGGTTCCGCTCAGCAAGCCACCGCCGCCAACCGGTGCAATGACTATATCAAGATCGCCTGCCGTTTCGAGCAACTCAGCACAGGCCGTGGCCTGCCCGGCAATAATGCGATAGTCATTATAGGGGTGGATCTCAACTGCCCCGGTCTTCTCCATTACCTTTTTCAGGGTTGCTTCGCGGTCCTGCAGGGTTGGCTTACAGAAGGTAATCTGTCCGCCATATCCTTTCACAGCTTCCACTTTAATACGAGGTGCATTATCGGGCATCACTATGTGGGCTTCGATGCCGCGCATGCTGGCAGCAAGTGCCAACGCCTGGGCGTGGTTTCCTGAGGAGTGAGTGCATACCCCGCGGGCGGCATCGGCTTCGGGCAGCGTCATCACGGCATGGGTTGCGCCGCGAAACTTAAAGGCGCCGCCTCTCTGGAGGTTTTCGCACTTAAAAAACAGGCTGGCGCCCAGCATGTGGTCGAAAGTCTGACTGGTAAGTACCGGCGTTTGATGTGCATAGGGGGCAATGATGCGGCGCACGCGCTGAATGTCAGCGGCAGTTGGCAAGTGGTTCAGTGGAGAAGCATTTTCAGTCATGACCTAATTTTTTATGCTTAGGGCAATTTGATCGCAGCTGGCATCCAGCATTCGATATACCTTTTCAAATCCATCCTTTCCGCCATAGTAAGGGTCGGGAACTTCCATATCCTTGCCGGGATGCAGGCGGTTGAGTATGAGCTCTACTTTGCTGCGGTCGCGCTCATTACGGGCCAGACGCATTATGTTATTGTAGTTTTCGCGGTCCATGGCAAAGATCAGATCGAAGCGGTCGAAATCGGCACTGGAAAAAGCCCGCGCCCGCTGGTAAGAAATGTCGATGCCATACTTGCGGGCAGTTTCTTCAGAACGCGAATCGGGACTTTCGCCGATATGATAGGATGCTGTACCTGCTGAGTCGACGGTGCCCGGCAGGCCATGCTCCTCCAGTTTACTCTTCATAATCCCCTCAGCAAGGGGAGAGCGGCAAATGTTGCCAAGGCAAACCATTAAAATTTTCATAAATAGAATGTATTCAAATTAAAAAACCCGGAAACAAAGATAATTTTTTGTTTCCGGGTCAAAACCCAAAAAATGAAAAAGAAAAACTCAAATCTTTACTTTGATGATATTCTCAATCTCGTCCACATATTTTTTAAAGTTCTTATCGGTATCGGCCAGATTTTTCACAGTCTTGCAAGCGTGCAGCACGGTGGCGTGGTCCTTATTGCCGCATTTGCTGCCAATGGCTGCCAGCGACGACTTGGTGTAATTTTTCGAGAAATACATAGCAAGTTGCCTGGCCTGAACAATTTCGCGCTTGCGGGTTTTCGACTGGATCTTCTCTACCGGGATACTAAAATAATCGCAAACCATTTTCTGGATATACTCCACTGTGATTTCGCGCGGGGTATTCCTTACAAACTTCTCGATTACCTTTAGGGCCAGCTCTGGGGTGATCTCCTTTTTATTCATCGACGACTGCGCCAGTATGGAGATCAGCGCACCTTCCATTTCGCGGATGTTGCTGTTAATGCGCGAGGCGATAAGCTCTACTACTTCCTGGGGCATATCAACACCGTCGTTGTAAAGTTTCTTTTGAAGGATGGCCACGCGGGTTTCGTAATCGGGGGCCTGCAGGTCGGCCGAAAGTCCCCATTTGAAGCGTGAAAGCAGGCGGGGCTCAATACCTTTCATCTCAACCGGCGGCAGGTCGCTGGTAATCACGATCTGTTTTCCGTTTTGGTGCAGGTGGTTAAAGATATGGAAAAACACATCCTGGGTCTTTTCCTTTCCGGCCAGACAGAAGATATCATCCACTATCAACACGTCGATCATCTGATAAAAATGAATGAAATCGTTCTGGTTGTTGTTTCTCACCGAGTCGACAAACTGGTTGGTAAACTGCTCTGAGGAAACGTAGAGGACGGTCTTTTCGGGGAAATTATTCTTTACTTCTATACCAATGGCTTGTGCCAGGTGGGTTTTTCCCAAACCGTTGGCGCTGTAGATGAGCAAGGGATTGAAGCTGGTTTTGCCCGGATTTTGTCCTACTGCCAGTCCAGCACTGCGAGCCAGGCGGTTGCAGTCGCCCTGAATAAAGTTGTCGAAGTTGTAAGAGTCAATTAATTGCGGGTGAATATTGAGCTTCTTCAAACCCGGAATAACAAAAGGGTTGGGTATGGATTTTCCTTGTTCCTTGTTAAGGTCAAAGGGCATACTAACCGGCGGGTTTTTGAGCGCTTTCTTGTTCAGCGTGGGTGCGTTTACCGTAAAGGGATCAGCCGGGCTACCATGGAAATTATTGTCCATAATAATGCTGTATTCGAGCCGGCCTTCGGCACCCAGTTCCCTTTTTATGGTCTTTTTGAGTAAATCAATAAAGTGTTCCTCGAGCCATTCATAAAAAAACTGGCTGGGAACCTGAATGGTGAGCACACTATTATCAAGTCTAACAGGTTTAATGGGGGCAAACCATGTATTGAAACTGTTCGGACTGATATTGTCCCGAATGACACTTAAACATCTTGACCAAACCTTTTCGTGAATATTCTCCATTATCCTGTTCCTGTCTCGCTATAAAAACAAATACTGTTTTTTCTTTTCCTTTTGATAATCAGCCGTTGCAAAAAAACGAAGGCGCTTGATGATTTCTTAACAAATTTTAATGAAAAATAGTTAATAAAAAAATTTTATGCCCCTTGATTTTTATAAATTTTTGTTGTATACGATTCGACAAGTTTTTCGTCTGAGTTAACATCAAAAAGCACTTCCATTTTTCCAAGCCTCACGCCACTCGATCCTGTTTGCCCGATGGTCACCTCCTGGTTTCTCCTGTTTTTCTCCTTTACGGCCGGGTCAAGCAGGGTATGGGTATGTCCGCCAATGATTATGTCGGTGAAGGAAGTTTCGCGGGCCACAACCACATCGCTGGGCCTGTCGTGATTGTAACTGAATCCCAAATGCGAAAGGCAGATGATGACCTGGCAGCGATGGCGGTTTTTAAGGGTTTCTTCGGTGGCCCTGGCTACTTCAACCGGGTCGAGAAACTTGTATCCTTCGAAATTGCTTGGAGCAACAAGCCCCTGTAGGGTGATGCCCAGACCATAAATGCCCACCTTGATACCGTTTCTTTCTAGCACAAGGAAGGGTTTTGTCACTCCCTTCAGAATAGTGTCAGAGAAGTCATAGTTGGATACAACAAAGGGAAATTCAGCATGGTGGTGCACATTATGAAAGCCCACCAGCCCGTTATCGAATTCGTGGTTGCCCACCGTGGCCGCATCGTAGCCCATCTGACTCATCAGTTTTAGCTCTGCTTCGCCCCCAAAAAGGTTGAAGTAGGGTGTACCCTGAAAATAGTCGCCAGCATCGAGCAGCAGCAGCTCGGGGTCATCGAGCCGGAAGTGGTTTACCAGTGCTGCGCGGCGGGCATAGCCTCCCATATTAGGGAAGTTGGGATCGTTGGGAGGGAAGGGGTCGAGACGGCTGTGGGTGTCGTTACTGTGCAGTATGGTGAGCCGTTTCAGGTTGCCTCTCATGGCTGCCAGGGCAGAAAACCCGCTTAGAGTAGCTGCTCCCGAAATCCCCGCAAGGGCAAGAAATTTTCTTCGGCTAAGGGTATGCATGTTTATTTTCCTTTCATTCAACAAAAAAACGGGCTAGTCCATAACGTAAATCCTGCCATCTAGTTCGGCATGCAGCTCTTTACCGCTGGCGGTTTCTCGCTCCATATACATCATTATGGCATCCCTAATACGCATTCCGAGCACTTCGGTATTTATTGGATCAAGAAAGAAGCGCATACGGTCGCCACCTTCGGCCAGGTAATCGGAAGTCACAACCTTATAGTTGCGGTCGGGGTCGAAGGCTTTTCCGTTAATCAATACATTAACAAGTTCGCCATTTCTGATTCCTACCTTAAGGCCCGAAATGGGCATGCCACGATCGCTGCCGGCCAAATATTCGAAAAGCTCGTAAGCTTTTTCGCCACTGAGGGTCAGCACCACCATTTCGTTTTCGAAAGGCATAAGTTCAAACACATTGGAGCGGGTAATTTCGCCCGCAGGCAAATTGGCCCGCAAGCCTCCGTAGTTGAGCAGGCAAAAATCGATATCCTGCCCATCTCCGGGTTCGTAAAGCTCGTTGGCCACTTCAGAAACAAGGTCGGCCACAAAATTGTTGAGGAGTCCCTCGGGGCTGGCCCGGCGCATTGCAAAGGGCGAAAAGGCAACCACGTGATTCATTTCCCTGGCAAACTCCTCACGGTAAAATTTAAGCGACGATTCAATGGCTGGATCGGGAACAGGCACATTTACCGAATCGAGCAGGATAAGTTCACCAGTTACTTCGCGGGGAAGATCTTTGTGCCCGCAGGCAGTAATCAGCATTATAATGCTGATTAACAGGGAAAAAAATAGCCTCTGGTCTCTAACCATCACAACAACTTTTTAAAAAAACGGAGATTTAACCGGGTAAGCAATATTATAACTTAATTCCATAACATCCTACAGAAACCGCATTTAAAACCTTATTTATAAAGAGTTTATTTAAGGGATTCCCAAGTCATGAAAAGGCTATAATACCTTGTTGAATTTCAGCATTATATAAAAAAGCCGGATTACAAATAAGCCGGCTCGGTCAAAATAAATGTTAAGTATTGTATTTGCGGAACATTATTTGATCAGTCCGGATCCAATCTTTTTATCTGCAGGCCTACGATATTCCCGAATGCCTCTCTGATTTGCCCTGACATGCTTTGCCTGACGCTGAAACGAAGCCTGCACCTTAAATCGAACTGATGATCGGCCTGCGGCAAGTCATTGTCCTTCAGTATTTTCATCACCTCGTTCATGGAGAGATAATCGAAGTCAAGCTGGTAATTCTCCTGAATGATTTTTTCAATTATGCTGGCATTTTGGAGTGCATCGGCTGTTGCACCCTTGTAGGCATCAATCAGTCCGCGCACGCCCAGCTTTATGCCGCCGAAATAGCGCACCACCACCACCAACACGTTAGTAAGTCCTGCTGAGAGTAGTTGGCCGTGAATGGGTTTGCCTGCCGTGCCAGAGGGTTCACCATCGTCGTTCAGGCGGTAATGCTCGCGCGACAGCCCCACTATCCAGGCATAGCAATGGTGGCGGGCATCGTAGTATTCTTTTTTTACTGCTGCCAGTATTTCGCTTATCTGCTCCTCAGCTTCCACAGGAAAAGCCAGGGCAATAAACTTACTGCCCTTGTCTTTGTAAAGTCCCTGGGAGGGCTCTTCGATGGTCAGGAAAGTATCGCCAGCCATACATCAGAAATTTTACTTTAATTTGGAGGCAAAAGCATTAAGGATCACTTAGCTTTAACTGCCTAATGCAACCAGGATGATGGCACAGACTGCCAGAAAAATTCCAAACCAGTTTACCGGCAGGAGTTTTTCCCTGAAAAGGAAAAAACCTGAAAGAGCCGACAGACCGACAATGCTTACATTAAATATGGGAAAAAATACGGAGCTGTCGAAGTACCCAAGGGCCACAATAAAATAGTAGCTCGAGCCAAAGTTGAGCAAACCAAGCCAGGCGCCCGCCAATAGACTTCGTGTTGAAATTCTGAGCCCGTTATCTTTGGTCCTGTACCATGAAACCAGCCAAATAATCAGCCCAATTAAAAAACTTACAGTAAAAACCACCCCCAGGAAAAGCATGAAATCATTGCCAAAACCGGGAAGTTTGGTTGTAGCATGCTTGGTAAGCGAATCATTTGAACCATTGCCGAGAAACAGGAAAATCGGCAGAATAATCAGACGATAATCAATTTTGGTGTTGCTTTTCTTCTTAAACGTAAGGTAAAACGCCAAAAGAGAAATTATAATGCCAGCGAGTTTAGCTGCAGTAAGGGGTTCAGCATAAAGGAAAATCCCTATTGAGACTGGTATGACCACCGACATTTTGCTGGTAACGGACGTTATTGCCACACCCACTTTTTGTGCCGATAGTGCAAAAAGGAAAAAGGTAAGAATAAAGGTGACCCCTATGATGCAGGAAAAGACAAACCAGTTTTTTTCTGGCAGCCCTGCAAAGGAATATGATTCGGGATGCATTGCAAAACTGAGGATAGCCGCTACCAGATAATTTGCGGTGATGGCCTGGGTATTGTTGATTGAAAACTTACTGAAAAGCCGGAAGGTAATTACAATGCTGGTTGAAATTACAATGGCCAGTATCAGGTATATCATTTTGCTTGTAAGTTAGTAGTTAAGATAGTTTTTAAACCAGAAGAAGCCTTCGTTGCCGATGATCACGTGCGAAAGGTTGGAGGGCTTGATTACCGGGGCTTTTACTCCCTCGCCAAAAAACTGGGGACCGCTAAACACCCGGGCTTCGTCCCATAGACTCTGGGCCACAAACGACTGAATGAGTTGCTGACCGCCTTCCACCAGTACCGACTGAATGCCTTTTTCAAAAAGGTAATGCATTACATGCGAAAGGCTTACCAGGTCTTTTTCGAAGGGCAGCTTCAGATAGGTAGTTTTCTGATCTTTTTTGTCCAAACGATCGTTTAGCACCAGGGTCTCAAGCCTGTTGTCGAAAAGGTGGAGCTTGCGAGGCAGTTTCAGCTGGCGGTCCACTACGATTCGGAGGGGCTGCTTGCCCGACCATTCGCGGACATTCAGCCGGGGATTGTCGGCCAAAGCAGTATTGGCACCTACCATTATGGCGGGCTCTTCGCTGCGCCATTTATGCACCAGTATGCGCAGGTTCTCGCTGGTGATCCATGCAGGCATAAGGTCGGAGCCAGGCGGGCGCAGGGTGTCAATAAAGCCGTCGGCGGTTTGCGCCCATTTGAGGATGACAAAGGGACGCTTTTTTTCATGAAAGGTAAAAAACCGCTTATTGATGGCCTGACACTGACTTTTCAGTATACCCACACTCACTTCGCAGCCGTTGTTGCGCAGACGGGCAATTCCCTTGCCGGTCACCACATCGAAGGGGTCGACGCTGCCAATGACCACCCTTTTTATGCCTTGGCGAATAATGAGGTCGGAGCAGGGCGGGGTTTTGCCGAAATGGCTGCAGGGCTCCAGGTTGACATATAAAGTTGATTCGGGCAGCAGGGAGATTTCCTTAACCGAAGCAATGGCATTAACTTCAGCATGGGGACCCCCGTAGGCCTTGTGGTATCCCTCGCCAATGATCCGGTCGTTGTATACAATTACACTGCCCACTAATGGATTAGGTGCCACCGACCCAAGCCCTTTGGAGGCCAGGTCGAGGCACCGTTGCATGTATTGTTCGTCTTTGGTCATGAACCTCATCAGGGTTTTCCGAAAAAAAGTCCTGCCAAAAGTAGTATTAAAATATGAAAGTTAAAAGAGTAGGGTTGTTATCAAAAGGCGTTCGTTTGGTTATTACTGAGTTTATTGTTTTACTAGTTGATTTTTCAAGTCAGGTGTCGCCGGGTTCACTGGTTTCAATTTCCCTGAGTATCTGAGTTAGCACATGCATGATCTTCTTCACGTCGCGTTCGAGAACCAGCATGTGCCTTTGTATATCCCCAGGATCCCTGGCTTTTTTTATCACATCCTGAAGTTCTTCCACGTGGTTGGCAGTGCCGGCAAACCCCAGGTAATGGAAACCGGGTTTTATGCGGTGCAGTGCTTGTGCTGCAAGCTCTGTTTCTTCTTTTTCAATGTATTCACTTACGCGGTCGAGGGTGGCAGGTATCTGCCTCATAAAGTGCTGAATCAAAGAGGTGGCCGCGCCGGTGTTGTCGTCGAATATTTCGCGCAGGGCGGCTTTTACCTCGCGCTTCATTTCCTTGATCTCGTAACCTTCGGTAATGGCAGTCATGGTGGCTTCGTTCTGTCCTTCGGCCTGGGTTTCCAGCACCAGGTTGGTGTGGTCAACGATTTTCTGGAAAAGTACATCGGGCTCTGAAGGCTTGGTAACGAAGTCGTTCATGCCTGCTTCACGCACCCTGGTGCGGGTTTCGTTGTTCACATCCGCGGTGAGGGCAATAACCGGCACCTGGTGGTCAATTACGCTGGAAGAACGGTCGCGAATGATTCGGGTGGCTTCAAAGCCATCCATCACGGGCATGTGCACATCCATCAACACCAGATCGTAAACTTCAGCAGAAAGCTTGTCAATGGCGATCTTGCCATTCTCGGCCACTTCTATACTGGCGTTCCACTTCTTAAAGAACTGCTTCATGACAAACTGGTTCATGCGGTCGTCTTCCACCAGCAAAATTTTCATGCCTCGGAGGTCTTTCACGCCTTTCACGCCCTTGTCGGCAGCCACTTCCATTTTCTTTTCGCTGATCTCCATAGGGAGTTCAAACCAAAAGGTTGATCCGATGCCTTCAATGCTTTTTACGCCAATCTCGCCACCCTGGAGTTCAATCAGTTTCTTGCTAATGGAAAGGCCCAGACCTGTTCCGCCAAACTTGCGGAAGGTATTTTCTTCGGCCTGCGTAAAGCTTTCGAATATGCTCTGGCGCTTCTCTTCAGGAATGCCAATGCCGGTGTCAGATACCGAAAATCTCAAGCGGCAAGTCTGTCCGCTGCGCTCCAGCATTTTCACATATACATCTATATGTCCTTCGGAGGTAAACTTCACCGCATTGCCCAGCAGGTTGATGATCACCTGGCGCAAACGGCCGGCATCGGCCAGTACTGCCTGGGGCACGTTGGGGTTAATCCTTACGGCCAGAGGAATGCCTTTTTCGCGGGCTTTGAATTCCACCGCTTTGGTGGTTTCGTTTACAAGCTGCTCAAGGTTGAAGTCTGTCTTGTCCAGGTTTACCTTTCCTGCTTCCAGTTTGGAGAAGTCGAGCACGTCGTTGATAATGCCCAGCAGATGGTCGCTCGAAAATTTAATGGAACGAAGGTTTTCTTCCACCACTTCGTTAAGGCCTTCTTCCTGCATCAGCAGATCGGCCAAACCGATAATGGCGTTGAGGGGTGTACGAATCTCGTGGCTTACACTCGAAATAAAGCTCGATTTGGCTTTTGCAGCATCTTCGGCCAGTTCTTTGGCGGCAATCAGTTCGGCTTCGCTCTTTTTCCTGTCGGAAATATCGCTGTGAGACCCTAGTACCCTTACCGGCTTGGAGCCTTCTGCAAAAACTACCGACAGTTTGGCCTGGATCCATTTAACGGAGCCATCCTTACAAACCATGCGGTATTCGCTATCCCTGGCCGGCACTTCGCCATTTTTCATCTTGTCAAGCAGTTCATTGGCAATGGCTTTGTCGGCTTCATGCACCAGACAGAGCCATGCATCAATGCTGTCGGCTACTTCCGACTCCTGGTAGCCCAGCATTTCCTTCCATTGTGAGGAAAGGAAAAGTTCACCGGTTTCCAGGTTGTAATCGGCAATACCATCGTTGGTAGCCATCAAAAGCAGCGACTGACGGTCGTCTTCTTTTGATTCTATCTCTTGACTGCGCTGTTCTACCTTTTCGGTAATTTCGGTGGCGGTGGCCAGAAAAGCAGGCTTGCCAAAGAAGTCGATAAGGCGGGCAGAGAAGTCAACCCAAACTTCGCGATTGGTTTTATTCTGTAAACGGAATTCGAAATTCATTCCGGTGTTTTTCCTGAGCAGGAACAAGTTCTCGGCGTTGATACCGGAAAGGCTGTCAGGATGAATGAGCTGCCAGATTTCCCTGGAAAGGAGTTCTTGCTGGCTGTAACCACTCAGGCGCTCCATGGCAGGGTTAACATATTCTACCTTAAGGTCCTGAAAAATAATCATAGCCATAGGCGACTCGTCGATGAGCGCCCTGAAGAAAGCTTCGCTGGATTCGGCATCGCGCCTGGCTTTAGACAGCCTGAGCAAATACACGCCCAAGGCAATCAAAACGGCCAGCAGCAGAAGCAGGGCCAGTGCGTAATATACCGTGACCCTTAATGAAACCGGCTGGAATAACTGGCTGGTCAGCCTGAGCATGCTCAACCCGCTGAAACTTGCGGTGTGGCCTTGGAAACCCAAAGCTGCAAAACCCAATGTTTTGCGGGGAGCAACATTCTCTTTGGCTGAAAAAAGAATGAAATGCTTTTCAGAAAGAAGCTCGGAGAGGTCTGAAAAGCCTTGCTGCGCGGTGTACAACTTTTTTCCTTCGCTGCCGGATGGATGCATCGCGGGCAGGGGGGTAGAGAAGGTGAGGTATGTAAGGAGGCAACAAAAAACAGAGAGTAGATTTTTTTTCACGCAGTTTATTTAGTTATACATTCAATTCGCTTGTCGGACTGCCAAACTCTGGTTTGACATTACAAATATAAAACAAAAAAATCGTTTTCCAAACAAAATAGACTGATGTAATTGAAAAAAATGTAGACTAAAAACACTCTTATACGTAAAAACCCTTATTTTACAAGGGTTTTCACTTAGTGCCGGCTACGAAAAAACGCGAATATTTTTTAAATTTTTATTTAGACTGAATTAAAATAAGGATATTAAACAAATATATCTATGCCGTAACTGTCTCTAAATGAATCGAATACTTATTTCCTTTAAAAATTTGGTTTCAAGGGTTTTTGCGATTTTTTTGATCACCGTCCGCCTGATTTCTAATTCGACGGGCAAATTTGGGTCCTGATGCGCCACATTTATGGCGGTGCCGATCCAAAAATAGATAGTGTCACTTTCCAAAAACATTTTTACTATGGAGTCAGCCGGTCCCTTGCCCAGATCGGTGCGTGGGCTGAACTTTTCAAGAACCTCAGAAACCTTACTTAAGGTAAGGATACCTTCGGTGACCAGGTCGATGCCATCCATATAAGATAATGGCGGCAGCTCGGGATCGTCGAAGTCGAGGGTGTCTTTAATAGGGATGTTTAGCTCGCGCGAAATAATATCGGCGGTGGTGCCTCCGCAAAGGACCCTTTTTCCTTCAAAATTCTTTACAATCTGCGCCAGCTCCTTGTCTTTCTCTTTATCAAAGGGTGGTCCCGAGCACAAAAGCAGTTGCCTGGGTTCCCTGAAATAGATCGCTGCGGCGCTCATGTCGTCCTTGGCCTGGTAGTTATCATTACTGTGGGCTTTGTTCACAATACGCCCCGCCAGCTTGGCTGCCGATAATTCGGGTTTTTCTGTTACGTTGTCGACCACCTGTTGTTGCACATTATCGAGCCCCCAGCCCAGCAGGTATTTGCCCTTGCCAAGGCCCGACTGGGTAATGCCATCACTCATTAATATTATACGGTCTTCTTTTTGGGCTTCAAAGGCACAGGCTTTGATTTCCTTTCCGGCGTTGTTTTCCGATTCGAGCACCAGGTATTGCCAGTCAGGTTTATACAGCTCGTTGCCGCGCATTACAATGGGGTCGGGGTTATCGTAGTTAATTATAGTAGTAAGGCCCGATTCCTCTATGTCGACAATGGAAAAAGTGGCATAGCTGATCTTGCGCTCGCTGCATACCGGCAGTGTGTTCATGATGATCTCTGCGATCTTGCGGGCATCTTTGTGTTCCTTGGTAAAGTTCAGCCCCATGGTAGCTGTGAGGGTAGCCAGGAGGTTGGCCTTCACACCGTGCCCCATGCCATCGGAGAGCACAACCACGGTGCGGTTTTCTTCTTTTACCTTTTGCGACACAAACACGTCGCCGCAGATGCGCTCACCTGCATGGCTTTTCTGAAACGATCCCACCTCGATATAAAAAAGGTCTCTCATAAGCCGTTTCAGGGTTTTTGAATTTTCTGATAAGTTTCTATAATCGAATTGAGCATCTTTTCGGTGGTGCTGGCACCTTCACCCAGCAAAAAGGCTATGTTTTGCACCATTTTAAGGTTTTCGTCGATCACTTCCGTTACGCGGTTAATAATCTCTTCCTGACGCACCTCGGCCACATACATATCACGGAAGACGCCACCCACGATTTTGTTTGGCTTCAGCGAATATACGCTTATGTTGAGCAGGCTGTCGCCATTGTTCACGTCTTTGCCCACCACATTCTCATCATTTTCGAGCACATAGGTAAACAGGTTATAAATAGGATAGGGGAGCAGTGTCTTTAAATCGGCGCCCACCAGGCCCGGTATCACCTCATTGATCATTTCGGCATCTTCGCCCAGCACCTTTATAAAGCTCTGGTTCGACTCAATAATTTTCAACTTGTCGTCGACAATTACTGCCGCAGAGGGCAGGTTTTGCAAAAGGGCGGAAATGGTTTCGGTTTCCTGCTTTATTTTCTGGTTTTCGGTTTTGAATGCCTTTTCCAATTCCTGCAGGCTTTCGGTTTGTTTCTTGAGTTTCTCGTTGTTGTTTTTAAGCGTTTTAATATAATCGTTCTTGCTTTTCAGCGAGAAGCTCTGGCACATATCGGGCTTGCTCAGACCCTGGCTAATGGAAATGGCAAAATCGCGGCAACTTTTATGTCCGCATGCGCTGCACGAGGCGCGGTCTTCCAGGTCCTTGCCCAGGCTTTTCATTATTTCTTCTATGCGGTCCTGGCTGGGAACGGGCAGGCGCTGGTCGTCTTTAATAAAGGAGCGCGACAGGTCGAGCGACGAAAACTGCTTCATATCCTTTTCCCAGCGTGCCGGATCAAAATCTTTGAGGCGTTTGTTGGCATAGGCCACTACCATGGAGCGGCGTAAAAATTTGTGTGAGCGGTCGGTGGTGCCGGGCCCCATGAGGCAGCCCTGGTCATAGAAGAGACTGAAGTGCTTTTTAATGGTTTCGGTGTTCTGACTGAATTCTTCTACGGCTTGTTGCATATTCTCCTTGCCACTGGCCGAAATGGTGGACCCGGTCAGCAGGTCGGTAGTAATTTCTGCAGCATACACAATTCCGCCGGGCAAAGGATACAGCGAACCAAGGTTGCCAATGGGCGGATCAAAGTCAGAATATTCAACCTTGCCTTCCTTTATATTAAAGCGTTCAAAAAGTTCGCGCAGTTCTCTGAATGTTAATACGGCGTCCACCCGTCCATCATCGTCAAAAAGGCTGGCGTCGTGTTTGGCAGAGAGGCAAGGGCCAAAGCAAACCACTTTGATATCACTGCCAAAGGCTTTTCTCACCACCTTGGCCGTGGCCGTCATGGGGGTGACAATAGGCGCCAGGTTATCGGTAAGTTCAGGGTAGTACTTTTCGACAAAGGAAACCAAGCTGGGGCAGTTGGCAGCCATATAATACTTACCCTTGAAATTTTCGAACAGCTCTTTGTATTTTCTAGCCACCAGGTCAACCCCAAACGAGATTTCACTCACGTATTCAAACCCAAGCTTGCGGATCATTTCAACAAACTTGCGGTAATCCTTAATGTCGGGAAACTCACCGCTTATAGTTGGGTCGACAACAGCTGCCACTTTATTTTCTGAGGCCAGCAGATCAATGGTCTTATCGAGCTCGCTGAGGTGCGACACCGCATTGGATCCGCAAACCGAAAGGCAGCTTCCGCAGCCTATGCAACGGTCGTGATTCACCATAGGTTTGCCATCGCTGCGGGCCGAAATGGCTTTTACCGGGCAGGTGCGAACACAAGCATACGACTGGGTGCAAAGGCTGTGGTCTATTTTAATGATTTGCATAATTCCCGTTTCTTAAATGCTACACTTTTTAATCAATGGGCAGCAAAAGGCCCCGGCTTATCGCGACTCAAAAAACTGGTCAAGGATATTGATCACACTTGTTTCGGTAACCTGGTTAAACTGGGTATCATTTATCCTAAGCATGGGTCCATGCTCGCACTGCCCAAAACAATGCGAACCCCTGAAGGTAACCTGATGAATGCGCCCGGTTTCTTTCAAATAATCCTGAATAAGCTGGAGCGTTTTCTTGTTTCCGCGCGAAAAGCAACTGCTTCCCATGCAAATGGTTATTTCAATATCATGGTCTTCCATTACTGCCTTGCAAATATTATTTTGTTGTACATCAATGGTTAACAAAATTACAGATTCCTTTTGAATAAAAAGTTATCAGCATAACATCTCTGGCTTTTTTAGGCTAATTACGATTTAATCTAAATAACAATAAGGCGCTAATTGCCTGTTTAAAAATATTTTGCAAAGTAGCACAAGGCACCAAATAACTGTAACAGAGCCTTTGATTGCAGACATAATTCATTGATGTTGCAATAATTGAATAAAATTTTCTTCCATTATTCCAAGGATTTGTTTATTATTGTGAAAAAAATTACAACTTACAATCCATGCAGCCTAACATTGAATCAATTCTTGAGAAATTCCCCAACAAACAGCGGGAAGATCTGATACCTCTGCTGCAAAAGATACAGGATGAGTTCGGCTTTCTTTCAGAAGAGATCATCACCCGGGTAGGGGCTTACCTGTCGATTTCCGTAAACAAAATTTACGGGGTTGCCACGTTTTACGACAATTTCCGTTTCGGGCCGGTGGGGCGTTACCATATTAGGCTTTGCCACGGCACGGCCTGTCATGTGGCCGGATCATCGACCCTGCTGCAGGAGCTCGAAAAACAACTGAAGATTAAGTCGGGCGAAACCGATAAGGAGGGCTTGTTCAGCCTGGAGGTAGTTTCGTGCGTAGGTGCCTGCGGCCTGGCCCCGCTCATCGAGATCAATGGCGAGTATTTTACAGGGCTAACGTTGGCTAAACTCAACGAAGTGCTGGATTCAAAAAGAGCAAAAGACCAAACCGTTTATGAAAGCTAAATCAGCAGAAGAGTTAAAGCAGTTTCTTGTAAGGCAGGTATTGCTTAACCCGCGACGCATCGACCTTCCGCAGCTTGAAAAAGAGCTTTCATATATCAGCCGTGAGCGGGTCAGCAAGCCCGTTATTTATGTGGGCATGGGCACCTGCGGACGCATTGCAGGGGCCGACAAAACCTTCAGCGCCATTCGTGAGTACCTCGACGACCATGGCATGGATGTGGACCTTGTTGAAGGAGGATGCGTAGGGCTATGCAGTGCCGAACCTGTTGTAGATGTGCAGTTGCCCGGCAAGGCACGAATTTCGTTCGGAAATGTTTACCATGAGCAGGTGCAGCACCTGCTCGATGAGATTATGAACCACAACCTGCCCGAGGCAAATATTATTGGACAATATGGAAACGACATCTCACAGTCGTGGGAGGGGGTGCAGCAGGTAGAAGAGCATCCGTTTTTTGCCGGTCAGAAAAGGGTACTGCTCGACAACTGCGGCCTCATCGACCCGGTTTCGGTAGAAGAATACATTGCCCGTGGCGGTTACTGGGCCTTTGCCGACACCATTTCGAAGCATACCCCGGCAAGCGTTTGCCAGATTGTGGAAGACAGCGAGTTGGCCGGCAGAGGCGGGGGAGGGTACCCCGCCGGAAAAAAATGGACCAACGCCCTGAAAACCATTTCCGACCAGAAGTTTCTGGTGTGCAACGCCGTAGAAAGCGACCCCGGCAGTTATATGAACAGGGTGATTATCGAAAGCAACCCCCATCGCCTCATCGAGGCCATACTCATTGCCGCCTATGCCATTGGCGCTACCAAAAGTTTTATTTTTATCCGAAAGGAATTTACACTGGCCATCGAGCGCCTTGAAAAGGCCATAGAAAATGCGCGCCAATACGGCTTAATGGGCCACCACATTTTCGACTCGGGGGTAAACATCGACATTATTGTTAAGCAGGGTGCCAGGGCCTTTGTTTGCGGCGAAGAAACCGCCCTCAACAACAGCATCGAAGGCAAAAGGGCCATGCCCGAGTCAAAGCCGCCCTATCCCTCCGAAAAAGGCCTGTGGAACAAACCCACCATTGTTAATAATGTAGAAACCCTTTTCAACGTCCCGCTCATAATAAAAAATGGTGCGGAATGGTACAAAAGCATCGGCAACGAGAAAAGCAAGGGCACCAAACTTTTTACCCTTTCGGGGAAAATAAAGCATTGTGGCACGGCCGAGGTGGAAATGGGACATAGCTTCCGCGATATTGTCTGGAAAATCGGCGGCGGTATTCCAAACGGCAAAAAGTTCAAGGCCATAGTGCTGGGGATAAATTCCGGCAATTACATAATTGAAGAAACCCTCGACACCAGGGTTGATTTTGAAGAACTCCGCAATATTGGTTCCTCGCTTGGCAGCGGCGGTTTTGTGGTGGTTGACGAAACCATCTGCATGGTCGACCTTGCAAAGTTCTTTACCAATTTCTTTAAAAAGGAAAGCTGCGGCAAATGTATTCCCTGCCGCGAAGGCACGGCCCGTATGCTCGAGATCATGGAAATAGCCACCCAGCGGCCCGGGAAAAACAACAACTTTCAGACCCTGGAGCGTTTCAAAGGCGTGATGCAGCTGCGGGGCCTGGCATCGGTAATAAAAGACAGCTCGCTGTGCGCCCTGGGAAAGTCGGCGCCCAATGCCATCCTCAACACCCTCAAGAATTTCAAGAGCGAATTCGATACCCATATCTTCGAGCGCAAATGTCCGGCAAATGTGTGCCGTGACCTGCGTGTATTTCTAATCGACGTGGAAAAATGTACCGGCTGCACGGCATGTTATAAGAAATGCCCCGTCGACGCCATTATCGGTTCGGCACGCCACCCGCACTTTATCGTGGAAGATAAATGCATTGGCTGCGGCCTTTGCTACGACGCTTGCAAGTTTAATGCAGTATTGATTCAATAAGCACAAAGTCTTTTCAATGGATTTTAAGATAGAAGTCAACAACAGTTTAGTCGATGTGCGCGAGGGCGAAACCCTGCTCACGGCGCTTCGCCGCCAGGGCATCAAGGTGCCCACACTATGCCACATGAACCGTTTCAGCCCCACCGGCGCCTGCCGCTTGTGCGTGGTGGAGGTGGAAGGTAAGCGTGACCTGATCACCTCTTGCAGCTATCCTGTGGAGAAAGACATGAAGGTGTTTACCAACACCCAGCGGGTGATCAAGGCACGCAAGCTTATTGTAGAAATGCTGCTTTCGAACCACCCCGACGACTGCCTTTATTGCGAGCGCAACGGCAACTGCGAACTGCAGTGGCTGGCCGACGAAATGAATGTAAAGGAGCGCAAGTTTTTTGCACGAAAAAATCCCTATTTTCCCGACGGTTCGAGCACCAGCGTGTTTCGCGATCCGGCCAAGTGTGTACTTTGCAGCCGCTGTGTGCGCATTTGCGAAGAGACCCAACTGGTGACCGCCATCGACTTTATTTCGCGTGGCAACCAGATTCGCGTAAACAGCGCCTTCAACAAAGGGCTCAACGTGTCGAGCTGCATCAACTGCGGACAGTGTATCATGGTGTGCCCTACGGGTGCCCTCACCGACATTTCGCATATTGAAAAGGTGCAGGCCGCCATTGACAAAAAGAAAAAGGAGGTAATGTTTTTTGTTTCTCCTTCAGTAACGGCCTCAATGGCCGAGCATTTCGGGCTCAAGCCCGATAAAGACCTGGGCGGCCTGGTTTGTGCCGCTCTGAAAAAGATCGGTGCCGATAAGGTGTTCGACCTGGGGCTGGCCTCCGACCTTAATGTAGAAGTCGAAGCCCGGCTGCTGGCTCAGCGTATAAAAAACGGCGCCAAAGGACCCATATTTTCTTCGTGCTGCCCCGGCTGGATAAAGTATGTGGAAGAGTTCCGACCCGAACTGATTCCCTCGCTGGCAGTGTCGAAGTCACCCCAGCAGATCTTCGGCAAGCTCCTCAAAACATGGTATACCAAACAGGTAAAGATGCTGCCCGACAATATTTACAGCGTGGCGGTGATGCCATGTGTGGGCAAAAAGTTTGAAGCTTCCCGCGAAGAAATGACGCATAAGGGCATTTCTGAAGTGGATGCCGTGCTTACCGTTCGCGAACTGATGCGGATGATGCGCACCAATGGCATTGATGTGCGTAATTTGGAGCCCATGCCCTTCGATGAGCCTTTTTCGGGCAGCAGCGCAGCCGCATGGAAGCTCGGCTATTCGGGAGGGAAGGCCGAAGCCATTGCCATGGAGCTGTTCGAAACCCTAAAAACCTCGGCCAGGGATACTTTTAAGTTCAGCGTACCAAAAAACATTGCTGGCCGCAAAGAGTCAAAAGTAACTATTGGCAAAAAAACTTATGGATTTGCCTGGGTCAGCGGAATAGAAAGGGCCGACAGCTATATTAACCAGCTCATTGCCGAGGGCCGCGACGACATTCACTATGTGGAAGTGATGGCCTGTTTGGAGGGATGCGCTGGTGGAGGCGGACAACCCATTAACCGCATTCCCGAAAAACCAAGAAACCGCAAAAAGATTTGCCAGGATATGGAAAAGCTTAATCAATGGAAAACATCATCTGAAAACCCTGCCCTTGAAAAGCTTTACCGCAGCATTAAAAACAGCCCTGACCAGGAAAACCCCGAAACCTATTTTCACACGAATTTTCAACAGCGTGAGGTGCTGAAATAAAACAGCATATATGGAACAGCCTGCAAATAACCAGTTTATATACACGGTAAAGGACCGCTGCAAGGTTTGCTACACCTGCGTCAGGGAATGTCCGGCCAAGGCCATCAAAATCGTCAATGGCCAGGCCGAGATTATACCCTCGCGTTGTATTGCCTGTGGAAACTGTGTAAAGGTTTGCAGCCGCGATGCAAAAATGTTTGCTTTTGCTATCGATAAGGTGAAAAAACTGCTGCGCGAAGAAAAGGAAGTTGCCGCCATTGTAGCGCCCAGCATAGCAGCCGAATTTACTGATATTTCTGATTATCATGCCTTTGTAGGGATGATCAGGTCGCTGGGCTTTAAATACGTAAACGAGGTAGCATTTGGGGCCGAGTTGGTAGCTTACAAATACCAGGAACTTCTGCATAACAACCCCGACCACTCCTATATCTCCACCAGCTGTCCTTCCATTGTCAGTTTTGTGGAAAAGCACCATCCGCAAATCGTCGGCGCATTGGCCCCGGTGGTGTCGCCCATGGTGGCCACCGCCATGGTGCTGAAAAAAATGCATGGCGATGACCTGAAAATCGTCTTTATAGGGCCCTGTATTGCGAAAAAAGGGGAGGCTGCCCGTAACCAGTTCAGTGGTCGTATTGACGAGGTTATCTCGTTTATTGAGCTGCGGCGCATGTTCTCTGAGAAAGGCCTGACCGAATTCAACGTGGAGGCTTCGGACTTTGACCCGCCCATTGCTGGCAAAGGTGCGGTGTTTCCCATTAGCGGCGGCATGCTCCAAACTGTCGACCTGGAAGAAGACTATATAAAAGGCGAGATAGTGGTGGCCGAAGGCCGCCAGGATATTATTGAAGTGCTGCGCGAGTTTGAAGAAGGCTACCTCGAAGCCAAAATGTTTGACCTGCTCTGCTGTAACGGCTGTATTAACGGACCCGGAATGAGCCACAGGCACCAGTTTTTCAACAAAAGAAAGAGCATTTCAAACTTTGCCAAAAGAAAGTTCGACCAGCTTGATGTGAAAGAATGGAAGCGTAATATAGACACTTTTCTGCAGCTCGACCTGAGCCGTACATTCCGTACCGACGACCAGCGCTCCCCTAATCCGCCCAGCAAGGAAGAGATTAAAAGGGTGCTTAAAGACTTGGGCAAGGAAGTGGCCGAAGACGAGCTCAATTGCGGCGCCTGCGGCTACGACACCTGCTACGACCATGCTGTGGCCATTCTGAAAGGCATTGCCGAAACAGAAATGTGCTTGCCATATACCATCGACAAGCTCCACGAATACATTAAAGAACTCGACATCTCGAACAAAAATCTCGAGTCGACCCGCGCTGCCCTTAAGCAAAGTGAAAAGCTGGCTTCCATGGGGCAATTGGCCGCAGGCATCGCCCATGAGGTGAATAACCCGCTGGGAGTTGTGATCATGTATAGCCACATTCTGCTCGATGAAGTCGACCCGGCTTCACCCTTATTCCGCGATCTGAAGCTGATTGTGGAGCAGGCTGACCGCTGCAAAAAAATCGTGGGCGGACTGCTCAACTTTGCCCGAAAGAGCAAAGTGCTAATGACCAAAGTAAATGTTAATCAGATTATTAAAGACGGCCTTCGCACCATGGTGCTGCCGCCCAACATCAAGTTAATAGTGCAGGTACGCACCAAAGATCCCAACTTTGAATGCGACCATGACCAAATGGTACAGGTGTTTGGCAACCTCTTTAAAAATGCGGCAGATGCCATGCCCAATGGAGGTACCCTTAAAGTGACCGTTGATGACAACTCGGCTTCAGGCGAAGTCAGCTTCGAAGTGTCGGATACGGGCACCGGCATTTCGCACGATAATCAGGAACGGATGTTCGAGCCTTTTTTCACCACCAAGGAAAACGGAAAAGGTACCGGGCTCGGACTGCCCATTATTTACGGTATTGTGAAGATGCATCGCGGATCTATAAAAGTGGAAAGCAACAACGACCCTGCCAAAGGAGATACTGGCACCACATTCATTGTCACCGTTCCGCGAAAACCACAGGAAATTGAAGAAAAACAGGCCAGTGCCTAATTAAAAAATACGGATGAAATGCTAAAAAAAGAAAAGAAGACCATTCTGATTGTTGATGATGATTTCGATTACCTATTTCAAATGAAAAGCGCCATTCAGGACATGGGCTTTGAGGTGATACAAGCCGAAACCCAGAAAGAAGCCGAAAATATCATTGAGCGCACGCGGCCCGACCTGGCCATCCTCGACCTAATGATGGAAAGCCACGATACCGGGTTTATTCTTTGTCATAAAATCAAGAACAAATATCCCGAAGTGCCCATTATCATTGCCTCTGCCGTAACGGCTGAAACAGGAATGATATTCGATGTGACCACCCAGGAAGACCAGGACTGGATCAAAGCAGATCTTTTTCTTGACAAAGGCATCAGGCTCGATCAGCTCCACAAGGAGATTAACAAACTCTTGAAACTTTAGGCATGGGAAAGCTCAAGCTGCTGGTGGTAGACGACGAACCCGGCATTAGAAGCGGGGTGCTGCGAATACTAGAGAACTTTTCGGTGAGCTATCCCTTTATGGACGAAGATTTCGACTTCGAGGTAGTGGAGGCCCCCACGGGCGAGGATGCCTTAGATCTGCTCACCAAGCAAGATTTCGATATTGTGCTTCTCGACAATAAACTACCTGGCATACAAGGCATTGAGGTGCTTGAGTTTATCAACGAAAAGCAAATCGACGTGGTGGTGGTCATGATCACTTCCTATGCATCGCTTGATCTGGCCGTAAAAGCTACCCGCAAAGGCGCCTATGATTTTGTGCCAAAGCCATTTACTCCAAAAGAGCTGCGCTCTACCATAGAAACCATTGCCAAACAGTTGTTTCTGCGCCGCATGACGCAAAAACTCAATGTAGAAGGGCGGCAAATCAGGTTTCAGTTCCTTTCGGTTCTTTCGCACGAACTCAAATCCCCGCTCAACGCCATTGAGGGCTACCTGAAAATGATGCAGGAAAAAAAGGCGGGTGAGATGATTAACGATTATAATGAAATGATCGACCGCTCCCTGTTCAGGGTGCAGGGCATGCGAAACCTGATTCTCGACATGCTCGACTTTACCCGCATCGAATCGGGCAAAAAATCGAGGAACATAGAGCCCATTATGCTATGCGAGATTGCACAGCAATGCATCGACTCCTTCCAGCCGCTGAGCATTCAAAAAGGCATCGATATTTATCTGAACTGCGGCACCAAAGTGCCGCTTAAGGCCGACCGAAGAGAAATAGAAATTGTGCTGAACAACCTCATCAGCAACGCCATTAAATACAACAAAGAGGGAGGAAGGGTAGATATGAGCCTGGGCATAGAAGAAAACCAGGCTGTCATCAGGGTCGACGACACCGGCATTGGCATGAAACCGGAAGATGTGGAAAAACTTTTCGAAGATTTTGTGCGCATCAAAACCGAAGAAACAAAAAACATCAGCGGAAGCGGGCTGGGGCTTTCTATTGTAAGGAAAATTATCGACATGTACGACGCCCGCATTACCGTAGAAAGCACCCCAGGACAGGGCAGCAGTTTCACCATTTATTTCCCTATGAATAACCATAAAAACCAGCAATAAAAAATGCCAAACAGGAAAATTGAAGAACTACCAGGCAAAACCGTAGAAAGACTGAGTCAGTATCGCCGCCTGCTTTTTAACAGCCTGCAGGAGGGTAAAGCCAATATTTACTCGCACGAACTTGCCCAAGTAACCAACCTCACGCCGGTGCAGGTGCGCCGCGACCTTATGCTCATTGGCTATTCCGGCAGCCAAAGCAAGGGGTATGTGATAAAGGATCTTATCAACCTTATCGGGAAAATCATCGACAGTGAATCGGGGCAGCGCATTGCTATTGTGGGCATGGGTAACCTTGGCCGCGCCATTACCAGCTACTTTCTGGGGAAACGCGAGAAACTATCCATTGTGGCTGCATTCGACAATGACACCCAGAAAACTGATCGCATCATTGCTGGTGTGCCCTGCCACCACATAAACAAACTAAAGGAAATAATACCGGCTGAAAATATCAGCATTGCAGTGCTTACCGTGGCGCCAGAAGCCACCTACGAAGTAGCTAAACTATTGCTCGAGGCTGGGATAAAAGGCATACTGAACTACACCTCCATGCCTCTTACCGTGCCCCAAGGCGTACACCTCGAAGAGTACGACATTGTTACCTCGCTCGAAAAACTGGCTTTTCACGTAAAACATTAAGCCTTGCCGCGGAAGCAACTAAGCTGAAAAAATCAGAGTAATGAAGGTATTTCACGACATAGCCCAGGCGGCAGGAAAGATAAGAAACGCGGTGGTTACCACCGGCTCGTTCGACGGGGTGCACATTGGGCATAAAGTAATCATTGACCGCCTCAATCAGATTGCACGGGAAATTGATGGCGAATCGGCACTCATTACCTTTCATCCCCATCCCCGCAAGGTGCTTTACCCGGAGCAAACCGACCTGAAACTGATCAACTCCCAGGAAGAAAAAATTGAGCTACTCAGAAAAGCGGGACTGCAAAACCTGATCATAGTGCCTTTCTCTATCGAATTCTCCAAAACCTCCTCACACGATTTTGTGGGCAATATATTGGTGGGGCAACTGGGAGCAAAGGTAGTGGTGGTGGGGCACAACCACCATTTTGGGCACAATCGCCAGGGCGATTACGAATACCTGCACAACCTGGCCAGCGAACTGGGCTTTAAGGTGGAAGAAATTCCACTGCAGGACATTGAAAACGAAACCGTCAGCTCTACAAAAATCCGCAAGGCCCTGCTCGAAGGCAATATTCAGCGGGCCAACGCCTACCTCGACCATCAGTATATCATTTCCGGCAGGTTGCAACAGAGCAACGAAAGCCCGGTCACGCAAAACGTTCCGTTCTTTATCGTCGAAATCACTGAAGAAGAAAAACTAGTGCCACCGCCCGGCGTTTATGCTTCAAACCTTTTTCTGGAGGGTAAATGGCTCAAGTCGATCACTTTCGTCTTCGACAGCAACACCAAGAGCCAGAAAGTGGCTTCTCACCTCATTTACGACAGGATTGACCCCGAAGGACAGAAAGGCACCCTGTATCTTTACAAAAAGGTAATGGACTTACCCCTTTTAGGGAATGGCAGTTTAGGCCTCGAATACTTTGAAGAAGCCAAGGAACGGGTGGAGGATCTCATCTACTAAAACTGACACCATGGCCGGCAAAACGCAAATGACCATTACCTTTCTCGGAACCGGAACCTCTACTGGCGTGCCCGTGGTAGCCTGCAACTGCGAGGTGTGCCGCAGCACCGACGAGCACGACACCCGGCTGCGAACCTCTGTAATGGTCGACGTAGACGGCCAGAAATTCATTATCGACTGTGGCCCCGATTTCCGATACCAGATGATACGTGAAAAGGTGGAAGACATTTCTGCCATTATTTTTACCCACGGCCACCGCGATCACATTGCAGGCATCGACGACGTCAGAGCCTTCAACTATGTGCTTAACAAAACCGTCGACATTTATGCCAGCCAGGAAGTCATCAATTCCATCAACAAAGAATTTCCCTATATCCTCACCGAAAAAAGGTTTTTTGGCGCTCCACAGCTCAACTTCAACGTCATTGAAAACAAAACTTTTGCAATAAATGGGATCAACATTCAGCCGGTGGAGGTGATGCACCACAAACTCAGTGTTTTTGGTTTTCGGATAGGCGGCTTCACTTACATTACCGATGCCAGTTACATCTCCGAAACGGAAAAGCCCAAGGCCATCGGCTCTGACATACTGGTGATAAATGCCTTGCGAAAGTCTAAGCATATCTCGCATTTTTCTCTCGAAGAAGCCCTGGAGCTCATCAAAGAACTCAAGCCCGGCCGTGCCTACATTACCCACCTGAGCCATTTTATAGGACTGCACAAAGACATTCAGGAAAGCCTGCCGCCCAATGTATTCCTGGCGTTCGACGGATTAAAACTGGAGCTGTAAAAGATCTCTTAATAGGCATTCGAGGTATTTAAATCTTTCATTGCAAAAATTACCCCCAAACCATTAAAAACATTTAAAGTTTCAGTAAATTTGCGGAAACATTAAGTCTTTTCTACCATGATATACCATCCTGAGAATTATAGAATTAAGGATGAACGGATGAAACCGTTTATAGATCCCGATGAGATTTGGGACTATATAAACAATACCAAGGCCGACAAACAGCGTGTGCGCGAGGTCATTCAGGCTTCGCTCAACAAAAAGCGGCTTTCGCTCGAAGAAACCGCCGTGCTGCTCAATGCTACCGACCCTGAACTTATAGAAGAGATAAAGGAAGGTGCCCGCCAGCTCAAGGAAAAAGTATATGGCGAGCGTATCGTGCTCTTCGCGCCCCTTTATGTGGGCGACCTATGTACCAACAACTGCCAGTACTGCGGCTTCCGCTCAACCAACAAGGACGTGAAGAGAATAACCCTTACATGCGACGACCTTGAGAATGAAACCCGCGCCCTGATCGATCAGGGTCACAAGCGACTAATCCTGGTGTATGGCGAGCACCCAAAATACTCTGCGGAGTTTATTGCCGAAACAGTACGTATCGTATACTCTGTTAAGCACAACAAGAGTGAAATCCGCCGCGTAAACATCAACGCCGCACCCTTCGATATTCCGGGCTTCCGCACAGTAAAAGATTCAGGCATTGGCACTTTCCAGATTTTCCAGGAAACCTACCATGAGCCTACCTATGCCAAAGTGCATCTGGGAGGCTTGAAGCGCAATTACGAGTGGCGCCTCACCGCCCTCGACCGCGCCCAGGAGGCCGGTATCGACGATGTGGGCATTGGCGCTCTTTTCGGATTGTACGACTGGCGCTTCGAGGTGATGGGCCTGGTAAGACATGTAAACCACTTTGAGGCAGTCTATAACGTGGGGCCGCACACCATTTCCTTCCCCAGGATACAAAATGCGCTTTCGCTGAATATCGACAAGGATTACCTGGTAACCGACGAAGAGTTTGTGCGACTGGTGGCCATCCTGCGCTTGGCAGTGCCTTACACAGGAATGATACTTACCGCCCGCGAACCCGCCCACACCCGCGACCAGGTGCTGCGATTTGGCGTATCGCAAATAGATGGCGGCACCAATTTGGAGTTGGGCGGCTATTCGAAAGGCAAAAAAGAAGGCGAACAAGACCTGAGCATGGAGCAGTTTCAGATCAACGACACCCGCTCGCTCAACGAAATCATGGACGAGCTGATCAAAACCGGCTATATTCCATCTTTCTGCACGGCTTGTTACCGCCTCGGACGCACGGGCGAACATTTTATGGAATTCAGCGTCCCAGGCTTCATCAAAAGGTTTTGTTCACCCAACGCCTTACTCACACTGGCCGAATATCTCGAAGATTATGCTCCAACTGAGACCAAAGAGGCAGGCTATAAGCTGATCGAACAGAAAATCGAGGAACTTGCCAAAACCAATAAGGTAGAAAGCCTTAAGGAAAAACTCAGCTTGGTGAGGACAGGCAAAAGAGATTTGTATTTCTAAAAAAACAAGAGATATGAAGCACACCATGATTTTAGGAATTCTGGTATTTGACCGCATTAAAGAAGCCGGAAAGACCCAAAAGGTATTGTCGAAGCACGCCTCGCTCATACGCACCCGCCTGGGTTTTCATGAGCTCTCAGAGGCTGTTTGCAGCCGCATGGGAACCATACTGCTGGTGCTCGAAGGGCAACCCGAAAGCTGGGAGGTACTTGAAAAAGACCTGGCCGAAATCGGCGGTATCGAAATACAAAAAATGAAGTTCGACTATTTGTTTAAATAAACACAATAAAATGTCAGAAGTCAGGATATTAGGCGTGCTTGTCGAAGAGAAAAGCCAGGCTGCCATCGCCGTGCAGGAAATCCTTACCAAGTATGGATGCAGCATAAAAACCCGTCTGGGCTTGAACGACCTGGGAAAAGAAAATTGCGACAGCTGCGGTTTGATCATTCTTGAGTTGATGGGCGATGTGAATGAATGTATCAGGCTCGAAAACGACCTTTGGGCCATACCCGGCGTAAGGGTGCAGAAAATGGTGTTTTAATTGTTTTGAAAATAAAAAACCCGGGCACTTCCCGGATAATCCACTGAAAACTAAAATATGGCAAAACTGGTTCATCTCTCAGAGGCTGCCTCTCTGGCCCTTCACGCCATGGTAATGATTGCCCGCAACAAAAACCATGTCAATGTAAACACCCTGGCAGAAGAAATGGGTGCTTCGCGCAATCACCTGGCCAAGGTGCTGCAGCAGCTCGTTAAGTTCAGTTACCTGCGATCGGTAAGGGGGCCCAGCGGGGGATTCATGCTCAACAAACCCCCGGCCGATATCTCCATCCTCGATATCTATGAAGCCATCGAAGGCAAGATCGAAACCCCCGAATGCCCGCTCGACAGACCCATCTGTCCCTTTGACAAATGCCTTATGGGCGGATTGATCAAGGATGTGACAATACAGTTTAAAGAATACTTCCAGGGACAGACCCTCGACAGCTACATTCCGGAAAAATACGATCCGGTAAAAAATTAAGTTCCTGGTTGATTCCCTGTCTTTTAAACCCTGCCGGGTTTAAATCATTGCTTTTGTATAGGCATAATTTGGCTATTTTTGCTGAAACAAACCCGTTAACCATAGATGTCTGACACTTCCAAAAATTCCCTTTTAAACAACATTCAGACGCCTGCCGACCTCAAAAAGTTGTCGGTCGATGAGCTGGTGTTGCTTTGCAGTGAGATCAGACAGTTCTTGATAGAATCCGTAAGCACCAATCCCGGGCACTTTGCCTCCAGCCTTGGTGTGGTAGAACTAACCGTAGCCCTGCATTACGTTTATAACACGCCCTACGATAAGCTTATCTGGGATGTGGGCCATCAGGCCTACCCGCACAAGATCCTTACCGGGCGGCGCGATCTTTTCCACTCAAACCGCCGCTACAAAGGGCTTAGTGGTTTCCCTAAAATGAGCGAAAGTCCGTTCGATGCCTTTGGTACCGGGCATTCCTCTACCAGCATCTCAGCGGCACTGGGCATGGCTATGGCTTCGCACCTGAAGCAGGAGGAAAACCGGCAGCACATTGCCGTGATTGGCGATGGCAGCATGACGGCCGGCATGGCTTTTGAAGCCCTGAACCATGCCGGAGTTTCAAATACCAACATCCTGGTCATCCTGAATGATAATGGTATTGCCATCGATAAGAACGTAGGGGCCTTAAAGGAGTACCTCACCGATATCACTACCTCCAGAACCTATAACCGCCTTAAGGACGAGATTTGGAATGCGCTGGGAGCTTTTAGCAAGTATGGCCCCGATGCGCGTGGAATGGTTCAAAAGCTCGAAGCAGCCATAAAAACCACCGTTTTCAAGCAAAGCAACCTGTTCGAATCGCTCAACTTCCGCTATTTTGGTCCCATAGATGGGCACGATGTGCAACACCTTACGCGTATCCTGGCCGATTTGAAGGAAATAAAGGGGCCCAAGCTTTTGCATGTGATAACGGTGAAGGGCAAAGGCTATCCCTATGCCGAAAAGGAACAGACACGCTTTCATGCGCCAGGTTTCTTCGACAAGCTCACGGGGCAAAGCGTTGCCAGCACTTACGACAAAGACCAGCCGCCAAAATACCAGGAGGTGTTTGGGAAAACCATTTTGGAACTGGCAAAATTGAATCCGGCCGTTGTTGGCATTACACCGGCCATGCCCACGGGCTGCTCGCTCAACATCCTTATGAAAGAGCTCCCCGAAAGGGGGGTGGATGTGGGCATTGCCGAGCAGCATGCGGTAACTTTCTCGGCCGGGCTGGCTGCACAGGGACTCATTCCGATCTGCAATATTTATTCTTCGTTCTTTCAGCGGGCCTACGACCAGGTGGTGCACGACGTAGCACTGCAGAAACTACCCGTAGTGTTTTGTCTAGACCGGGCCGGGCTGGTAGGAGAGGATGGCGCCACCCACCATGGGGCATTCGACCTGTCGTTTTTGCGCTGCATACCCAATCTTATTATTGCAGCACCCATGAACGAAGAAGAGCTGCGAAACCTCATGTACACCGCACAGAAAAAGCCGCTCGGCCCCTTTGTGATACGCTATCCGCGTGGTAATGGGGTGCTGAAGGACTGGCAGCGTCCGTTTGCCGAACTTCCCATCGGCAAGGGACGACAGCTTATTGAAGGAAACCAGGCAGCCATTATTTCCATTGGCCACTTAGGAAACATGGCCTTACAAGCTATTAACGAACTGAAAGAATCGCACGGCCTGAGCGTGGCCCTCTTCGACCTGCGGTTCCTCAAACCCCTCGACGAAGAATTGCTGCACAGTGTTTTCAGCCGCTTCAAAAACGTGATCACCCTAGAGGACAACGCCCTGTCAGGAGGTATGGGCAGCGCCGTGATTGAATTTATGGTGGACAAAGGCTATCAGGCCACCGTCAGGCGGCTGGGAATACCCGATTATTTTGTGGAGCAGGGAACCCTGGAAGAATTGTATGCAGAATGTGGCTACGATGTGGAGGGAATAAAGAAAACTATCCTCGCCGAATGCCGAAAGCATTTGCAGCCTCAGAAACTAAAAAACTTTTAAACCGTGGAGAGTTTTATTGAATGCTTCTCTGATCACAGGCAGATTATTATTGCTTTTGGCCTTACCCTGTTTGCAGGCCTCTCAACTGGTATTGGAAGTGCCATTGCATTCTTTGCCAAACGCACCAATACCAAGTTTTTGTCCGTTTCCCTGGGTTTCTCAGCCGGAGTAATGATCTATGTTTCTTTTGTGGAGATTTTCTTTAAGGCAAAGGATATTCTTATTGCCGAAAACGGCCTGCATTCCGGCTACCTGCTCACCCTGCTGGCCTTTTTTTCCGGCATGATCCTTATTGCCATAATCGATAAGCTTGTGCCTTCGTTTGAAAACCCCCATGAAATAAAAAAGGTGGAAGACATCAACGAGCCTCCCGAAGACTTGAAAAAGCGCAATAAGCTATACCGCATGGGCATGATGTCGGCCTTTGCCATTGCCATTCACAACTTTCCCGAGGGTCTGGCCACCTTTATTGCCGCCATGCAGGACCTCTCGCTGGGCATTCCCATTGCCATTGCCATTGCCATCCACAACATCCCAGAAGGCATCGCCATATCGGTGCCCATACATCATGCCACCGGCAGCAAACGCAAGGCTTTTAAGTATTCCTTCCTTTCTGGATTGGCCGAACCCATTGGCGCCATAGTGGGTTATGTTTTGCTTATCCCTTTTATGACTGAATCGCTGTTCGGATTTCTTTTTGCCGCTGTGGCTGGAATTATGGTGTTTATCTCCATCGACAACCTGCTGCCTGCCGCCCGCGAATACGGCGAACCCCACCTCTCCATTTACGGCATGATAGGCGGCATGGCGTTAATGGCGGTAAGCCTTTTGTTATTTACTTATTAGGTTTAAGGTTTGAGGTTCAAAGTTAAAGGTTTAAATTATGGTTTCTTGCTAATCCCTAAATGTTTGATAATTAATATTTAACAATTAACAATTATTTAAGGCTTGTATTAGTTTCTGGGCAGTTTTGTTGTAGTAGCGTTTTTCGCGAAAGCCCAGCACCCAGCTTATTCCACTAATGGCGTTGGTAAGAAAAATTTCATCGGCTTCGGGCAGCTCCCATATTTCCACGGGCCGTTCTTCCAGCAGGAAACCATTCGCAGCAGCTATTTCAATAACCACCGAGCGCATGACGCCCTCCACGCAGGCCTGATCTAAAGAAGGGGTAATGATCCGATTGTCCTTTACCAGGAAAAGATTGGAGCTGGTAGCTTCGGCTAAGAGGCGCTCATCGTTTATCAGCAGGCAGTCGTCAAGGTTTTTCTCCTTGCGGAAAAGGCCCGCCAGCACATAAACGAGGGCGCTTGAGGTTTTTATGTTGCTAATTGCATGGCAGGGCTTGTAGTATTCTTCAAATACGTCGATAAGAAGTCCTTTGCGGTTGAGCGAATAACCACTTCCCCTAAGCTGGCTGGTTTCAATCAGAAAGGTGGCAGTATTCAGTTCTGGCGTGTAATAGCCGCCTTCGTTGCGATAGAGTGAAAACCTGACCCTGATGGCGGTTTCTTCGTCATGATTGTGGCGGCAAACCTCCAAGATGTCATCCACAAAACGGTCGTGATCGTAGCCCGACGGCAGCTGTAGCATCAGCAAGTCTGCACCTTTGGTAAGTCGCATAAAATGGCGGTCGGACCAGCGCACTTTGCCGTTTTCTATCCTTATGGTTTCGAACAAACCATCGCCATAGCGGAAGGAGCGGTTTTCGGGCGAAAGCCCAAACCCATCGCGTGGCAGCAAATGCCCGTTAAATGATATCATTTCGGCCATGAGGAAAATTTTCTCAGAAAATGTATTTAACAAAACTGACAATGAAGCCCGGGTTGAGAACAGCAATAAAGGCAATGCCATATATGGCGCCCCAGAAATGCACATCGTGGGCCACATTGTCGGCGCCCCGGCGCGCCATCCAAACCGAATAAGCCAGGTAAAAAATTCCGAAGATAAAGGCAGGGATTGGAATGGGGATAAACATGAAATAGACACTCCCCTGGGGGTGCAGAATTATGCTTGCAAACAGCACCGACGACACGGCCCCGCTGGCGCCCACCGCATTGTAATAATAGTTTTTGCGATGCTTAAAAAAGGAGGGAACTACGCTGCACAACAGTGCCGTTAAATAAAGCAGAGCGTAAAAAAATCTTCCCATGCCTGCAAATTCCTGCACCAGGATGTTTTCGACCAGCGAGCCAAAGGAGTAGAGTACAAACATGTTTACCAGCAGGTGCATCCAGTCGGCATGCAGCAGGCCATAGGAGAAAAAACGATACCAGGTTTTGTGCTGCCTTATCTCGTAGGCATTGAATTTCATTCGCTCAAAAGCTATTCGGTTGCGAAAGGTGGTGTAAGAAACCAGTACGGTAAGAATTATAATAAACAGCGTAATACTCATATAGATTTTTTTTACAAAGATACTTTTTCCTGCACTATTTTGCGATGTTGGTACAATGGGCTAACTTTGGCCACTCTAAATATCGAGATGAAGGGGAAAAATACCATTTTGTGGGACTGGAACGGCACCTTGCTCAACGATGCCGAAATTTGCCTGGAGGGGATCAATATCCTTTTGCAGGAAAGAAACATTCCCATTTTAGACATGACCCGTTACCGTGAAATCTTTACTTTCCCCGTAAGGGATTATTACCATGCCGCCGGCTTCGATTTTGAGCGAGAACCCTTTGAGATAACCGGCGAGGAGTTTATCGTGCAGTACAAACGCTTGCTGCCCCGGGCAGGGCTATTTGCGGATGCAGAGGATACCTTACAGCATTTTCGCGAAAAAGGCTTCAGGCAGTACATTGTATCGGCCATGGAGCAGAAAGCCCTGGAGAAATCCATCGCCGAGCGTGGTATTACTGGCTTTTTCGACCGCATTTATGGCATTGAAAACAACCTGGCTCATTCAAAAATTCACAGGGCAGAGGAGCTGATCGAAAGCGAAGGAATTAACGTAAGTAAATCCATTATGATTGGCGATACCCTTCACGACGGCGAAGTGGCCCACGAGCTGGGTGTGGATATCATCTTCATAAGCCGCGGCCACCAAAACGCCGAACGACTCAACCAAAACGGAAATCGACTATTGCCCGACCTAACCTCACTGGTGAAATTTATGAATGATGATTTATGATTTCTGATTAAAAAATCATTCAATCCTCAATCATCGATCAATTAGCGATATTGGATATTCATTTCATCAAAGATATCGCTTTGGATAAGTTTGAGAGCTTTCTGGAAGGCATCGTCCATTTCAGTTGCCACCTGAATGTAGGCGCTGAAGTCGAAAAGGTTGCGTGCAATGAGCCCTTTAACCTGAATTTTCAGGTAAGGGAGTGTTTTTTCCAGGTCTTCTTCTTCAGGTGTGACTCCTTGTTTTTCAGCGTGCTCATATATCTGATTCAGCAGCGCATCAGTAACCTCAAAATGATTTATAAAGGCATTTACATCGGGATAGCGGCGGGTGAGTTCTTCGCGCATGTCGTTGGTATATTCAATGCCAAAGGTGTTGAGAATACCCCTGCGCACCAGCCTGGAGTAATAATTTGAAACCCGGGTAGTGTCGAGCGGAATAAATACGTCGGGCATAATGCCACCTCCGCCATAAACCACGCGATTGTTGATTTTGGTGAAGTACTGCAACGAATCGGGGAAGCTGATATTTTCGGGGTTCACCAGTTCGCCCATTCGCAGCCGCTGTGTCAGGTCTTCAAAGTATTTATCGCTGCCCTCGTCGTAGGGTTTTTGTATGGAGCGTCCGGTGGGGGTGTGATACCTTGCCGTGGTAAGTCTTATGGCTGAGCCATCGGGCAGGGTGAATGGCTGCTGCACCAGGCCCTTGCCAAAGGAGCGGCGCCCTACTATCAGGCCGCGGTCCCAGTCCTGCACGGCACCAGCCAAAATTTCGCTGGCCGAAGCGCTGCCTTCGTTGATAAGCACCACCAGCTTCCCTTTCCTGAATGCCCCGCGCGAGGTGCTGTTGCGTTCCTGCGTGGGTGCGGTGTGTCCTTCGGTGTAAACGATCAGTTTGTTGCTTTCCAGAAACTGGTCGGTAAGGTCGATGGCCACGTCAAGAAAGCCGCCTGAGTTGTAATTAAGATCAAGGATCAAATGTTCCATGCCTTCTCTTGAGAGCTGATCCATGGCTTCGCGGAACTCGCGCATGGTGGTGCGGGCAAAGCGGTTCACCTTGATATATCCTATACCGGGCGCTGCCATAAAGACTGCGTCGATACTGTTGATGGGAATACGGTCGCGTGTAATGGTAAAATCGAGGATGCCACGACTGCCCCGGCGAAACACCCCAACGGCGACCTCTGAGCCGCGTTGTCCGCGCAGGCGGTCCATCACAAACTGGTTGGTAACCTGGCTGCCGGCCGACGATTTCCCATCGATGGTTACGATCTTGTCGCCGGGCATGATGCCCACCTTTTCAGAAGGGCCGCCCGGAACGGGGCTGACCACCACAATGGTGTCGTTTATGATATTAAACTGCACGCCAATACCTTCGAAACTCCCTTGCAAAGGCTCATTGGCGGCACGAAGCTCCTCGGCAGAGAGGTAAACGCTGTGCGGGTCGAGCTCGCGAAGCATGCCCTTAATGGCATCCTCTACCAGCTTCTCTTCTTCAACGGGTTCAATATAGGCTAGGCGTGCCACCTGCAAGGCACGAAGCATTTTTTCAAATTGCAAGTTTTCGGCCTGGCCAAAAGAAGGCTGCAAAAAGGAAACGGAAAAAGCGATCAGCACAAAGACACCTTTCAGGGCAAAAGAGGGGAATTTCATTATAAATTGGAATTTTAGAAAATAATCAGATCGGTTACAAACTTTCAAGTATTGCAAAAATTAAACCACGTAAAACCCCCAATTGTTTAAAAAAGCTAAAAGACAGGAGTTGTGAGGCTATTCAATGCGCGATTAAAAATGAAAAAACATTAACAAGCGGTCAAAAATAGCTGTTTTCCGGGCAAAAAACCTAATTAAATCTGAAAAAGGCACACAAAGCCTTTGCTTGTCAGCCACATTGTATTTACTTTTGAGTCACTATTGAAAATTAAAATTACCGTTTTGACAACCGGCATCTCATATATCGACCAGGCGGGGGGCGAAAAAAACCGCCTGCTACGAAGCATGATCATTCCCCTTGCTTTTGTCATTATCATGTGGCTGGTCAAGTCGGTCGAAATGTTTTTCGACTTCGACTTTGCCCGCTATGGCATCTTTCCGCTAACGTTAACAGGGCTGCGCGGAGTCATTCTTTCTCCGTTTATTCATGGCGACCTCAAACATTTGCTCAACAACTCCATTCCCATACTGGTGCTGGGCAGTGCGCTTTTTTATTTCTATCGCGAGGTGGCCAAAACCGTGCTCGTGCTTTCCATAGTCATTACCGGACTGTGGGTTTGGGTATTTGCCCGCGAAGCCTGGCATATTGGCGCCAGTGGCGTGGTGTACAGCCTGGCGGCTTTCATTTTCAGCAGCGGGGCCATCAGACGCCACCCGCGGCTGATGGCTATTTCATTGCTGGTGGCATTCCTGTATGGCAGCATGGTGTGGGGCATTTTCCCCATAAGGGAAAGGGTGTCATGGGAATCGCACCTTATGGGAATGATTTCGGGTGTCATTCTCGCTGTTCACTTTAGGCATTACGGCCCCCAGCGCAAAAAATACACATGGGAACTGGAAGAAGAGGAAGAAGATGAGGTTGAAGCTGTTGTTGATGAATTTGCTGAGAAGGTTATCCGTTCACTAAAAGATGAAGACTCTGACAGCCAACCTCCGCATGATAAATCAGGTGGGTTCTCAGCCAATCCCGGTATACGGTTCCAATTCAAACCCAAAGACAAACCGGAAAAAAACGATGAGTAAGGGTTTTGGGATTAATGTTTAGGGTTAAAATTTTGATTTTGAGTCTATTAACAACTAATCCCTAATCACTGATTAGGCGTTTCGATCGATTTCCCGCTGCACATCCTTTTTCTTAAGGGTTTCGCGCTTGTCGTAGAGCTTTTTACCTTTCCCGAGGGCAATTTCGAGTTTTGCCAGTCCGCGCTCATTAATAAACAGAAAGGTAGGGATCAATGTCAGGCCTTTTTCGGCCAGTTTGGTTTTGAGCTTGCGCAGTTCGCGGGCATTGAGCAGCAGTTTGCGGTCGCGCTTGGGCTCGTGGTTGTTGTATGTGCCGTATTCATATTCGGCAATGTGCATGTTCTTCACAAAGAGCTCATCGCCGATAAAGGCACAATAACCCTCGTTGATGCTGGCCTTGCCGGCGCGTATCGACTTGATCTCGGTGCCTGTAAGCACAATGCCGGCAATGAACTTTTCCAGAAGGAAGTATTCAAAGCCCGCTCTTTTGTTTCGTATATTTATCTTTCCGGCCATGGCGCTGTAAGGGTGCAAAATTACGAAAATTCATGGAGCATTGTCAACAGGCCCCTGTAAACTTCGCATCATTCCGGATTTGTCGAATTGTTCAAAAAATTTGGTTTTGGGCTTTCCGGGAAATATAATTCAGTAAGGAATACAAAAAAATTGGGAGGCACAAGGCGCCTCCCAATTTAAACCACTATGAAGAAAAAACTACCTGTTGTTCACCTGCAAACGGTGAGTGGAGATTCCTTTGCCTGTGAAAACTTGTATCAGGTAAATGCCGTTGGTCATTTCACTAACGTTAAATTCAGCCCTGAAATCGTCCACATTGGCTGAATAGACCGTTTGTCCCAGCGTATTAACCACATTAATGAAGTTAATTTTTTGCTCGGAAACTAGGTGAACCACATTTCTGGCCGGATTAGGATAAACATTGACTTTGATCAAGTCGGTTTCATTCACGGAAGTGTCATCCAATTCAACAACAAGAGTAACCGGAATGATAACAAGCGGATTTTCGGCATCATTGCTCGAGATTCTTATGTTCGCCGTATAGGTGCCGGGTTCAAGTCCTTCAGCATCAAAGGAAAGAGTATGCTCTGAAACGTTTCCTTCATCAATGATTCCGGTAAAGGCATCCATCGACATCCAATCCATGCCATTGAAAGAAAGCCTGGCACGAATGTTCCAGTTGCCTGGCATTCCATAATCAGAGAGGTGTTCCCAGTTTGTGCCGTCTTCTGACAGCCAGTTGCCATCCATTACGGTTGAGCCGCCATCAAGGCCCATTACATAGCTTCCCGCGCCATGGGTAATTTCAAACCCAATCCAAAGGTCGGCACCCGCCAATTCAAGCGAAGCATCAAGAACTATGTTATTCCAACTGTTTTCGTTTGGTTCAACCAATTGCTCAAAAACGACCTGACCCGGCGCTGTTGTAGTACCTGCAGCCCAAACCAATAGCTTCAGCGTGGTGGGCAAATCGCCAATGTAAACATCCACCGCATCGAGGGTATAATGGGCAAATGGGGCTACCATTTCAGTGGGAAAGCGAACTGCGGTATAAAATATGCCGCCGTCAGTCAAGCCGATATTGTCAACATTCTCACCATCATAGTGGAAGGTCAGGTTGCGGTTCTTTTCATTCAAATTATAGCTGCCGGCATTTACTGTTGGTTTGGCGCCAAGGGCCAGCTTGCCTGAAGTGTATTCCTCGCCTTCGGGCGAAAACCTGAACTTGGGTTCGCTTACAGTATATTGCCCAAGTGCATGGTAATTCAGAAATCCAGTGCCTGTATTACCTATGCTTATTGATTGGGTTGAGGAACCTCCCAGTTCAAGTGTTTCAGAAACTTGCAATGGGAAAACCTCAATGGTAGGATTGCCCGGGTCCAGATCGAGCAAAAAGCTGATCCACTCTCCTGAAGGCAATTCGGCGGCGCCAATGAATTTGTTTCCATCGGGCGTTACATCGTTTACGCTGAAGAATATCCAGTCTGAGGCATCAAACCAACCCCTGCTTGCCACATACTCGTTAAAGGTTTCCATGGTG
>Ga0114946_10000078_pt1 | contig 49251 bp, 45 predicted proteins | sample WalLakDeSediment_FD_88676 | JGI IMG/M metagenome (GOLD analysis project Ga0114946, IMG submission 88676) | Lake sediment microbial communities from Walker lake, Nevada to study Microbial Dark Matter (Phase II) - Walker Lake 11/02/13 Deep Sediment | ecosystem: Environmental > Aquatic >... | reverse complement strand
GGTGCTGATCTTTTTGATCATGCTTCCACCCTTGCCGATCACAATCCCCTTATGAGAGTCGCGCTCTAATATCAAGGTTGCATGAATATAAAGCATTTCATTCTCTCGGATTTTATAATCATCCACTCGTACATAAATCCCATAAGGTACTTCGTCATGCAGGAAGGATAATGCAGCAGCCCTGATTAGGTCTTCCGCGATTTCCCGTTCATAAGTACTGGTGGTTTGATCATCCGGAAAATATTTCGGACCTTCAGGCAAAAGTTGAATGATGCGTTCCAGTAATGCCCCTCGCCCGGCCTGGGTGATGGCTGAAATCTGAATATGGTCAATAAAATCAAGCAACGCATCATAAGCCTCTTGATTCTTCTGAGCCCTATCCGGGTCTACCAGGTCAATTTTATTTAACACCAACAGCTTTTGGGTATTTCCAGCCTTCTGGGCCACTTCCCCTGCCAATTGGCGATCTTCATGATCGGGCAATTGGCTGGCATCGACAATGAACAGGATCAAATCCGCATCCATCAATGCATAGCGGGCTTCTTCATTGATGAATTCACTCAGTTTGTACCCGCCGGAGTGTAACCCTGGGGTATCCACTAAAACAATTTGGGCGGATTCTAAAGTTAGAATACCCAGCTGTCTGCGCCGAGTGGTTTGGGGTTTAAAGGACACTGCGGCAATTTTTTGCCCCATATAATGGTTTAACAACGTTGATTTGCCGACATTGGGTTTTCCCAACAGGGCAACATAACCCGATTTGAACCCCTCATAATCCATTGTTTCTAGTTCGACCATCATAATCCTTTCAATTAATCATGGATAGCGTAGAAGGATAAAGTACTATAGAAACACTTGATGGTTCTTAATGGTATGACCCTCCAAGGCCAATAAAAAGGCTTTGTTTTCCTCCCCACCATTATAACCGTGCAAGGTATTGTCGGATCCGATCACCCGGTGACAGGGAATGACAATGGGCATGGGATTGCGACCCAATGCAGCACCAACAGCCCGGGCAGCGCCAGGCTTACCCAACCGCTTAGCAATGGCACCATAGGTTGAAACCTGTCCGTAGGAAATATCAGCCGTCAACCGAAGCACTTGCTCCGAGAAACCATCCACGACTCCCCAATCAATATCGACTGAAAATTCTCTTTGGAGTCCATGCAGATAAGCATTGACCTCGACCAGCAGCACAGAAAGGGTTTCAAAACCCTTCAAAGAAGGCGCTTTGTCAGTCAAAGCCACCCTTTGCTTAAACACTTTAAGGCTCATAAAGCCAACACCCTGCAAACCCTTTTCACCAGCCACGAAACTGAGTGGTCCCAGAGGCGTATTTTCTAATTGAGCAAATGTAGCTTCCATGCAATTTTCTTTCATTCATCGGCATTCCGTTATCTAATGACAATCTTACCTTATGTCTAGAGAAATCCGACCTCCCTGGGTCAAACATAAATAAAATTCATCGAATGATCGTAGGGTAATCGTAGGGTAAACGTCAAGCATGATTCTGAAGTATCCTGTAAGATTAGATTTAGTAAAGGCGACTTCTCTTCTTCTCCTCCTTATAAGAACGTGCCAGGGTCGGCGTCCCCGGCACGTTCTAAATTTAACCCTAAAACTCACACCAAAAACAAAATAGAGCCACTCCTTGATTCATTTTACCACGCTAATCCTGCAAAACACCTGAAAACTTGAATTATAATAAACACGTCTATACATTACACCTCTTGGAGAAGATATGACTGATAAAAGAGAAACTTATGGGATCGACATCGCTGGATTGCACCGCGAGCTGGAGTTATTTCAGATCAAACCCGGATTACGAATTGCCATCTTAAACATCCTCGGGGACACTGAATTGGTTGAAGCATGTGCCACTGCCCTAGCTAAAAAACTTGATCAAGTGGATTATGACGTTTTAGTCACTGCTGAAGCAAAAAGCATCCCCATCGCTCATGCACTTTCTGTCGCTACTGGCAAACCTTATGTGATCCTCCGTAAATCATATAAACCCTATATGGGTGACGCCCTACAATCTGAAACGCTCTCCATCACAACCGGTGAACCCCAAACACTCTATCTTGATGAGAAAGACCGGAAACTGGTAAGTGATAACAACGTGGTAATTGTTGATGATGTGATCAGCACCGGGTCAACTTTGCAAGGTATGCACATGATCCTTGAAAAAGCAGGCGCCAAGGTGGTTGCTAAAGCCGCTATACTGACCGAAGGTGAGCGCGCAAAATGGTCGAATATCATCTCCCTCGGCCATATTCCTGTTTTCACAGATTGATTCCAAAATACTCATTTTAATATTAAGAAAACCAGGTTTACCCTGGTTTTTTTCTGTTTTCTATGTTAAAATTATCTTATAGATAAATGGTTTATGTTCATCTTGTGATAATTTTCGTGACGAAACGCCCTGTTTGGTGTTGTACACAACGCAAAAAGGTCAAAGACTCAAGAAAATTAGCGCTTGATGACCATTGAGGTAACGTTTTGTTAGCAATCAAGAAAGGAGGAAGTCCATGAGCGCGGCTGTATATTTTGTTATTGGATTGATTTGTATTCTTTTTATCATGATCAGCTTTACCGGGCTTCAAAAACTCGATGAAGACTGAATCCTTTGAATGTGTACACCGCCCCACTTCCAATCACAGCTGATCCGGCCCTTTGATTTTGCTACAAGGAAATTGGGCAAATAATCGAAAAAACCGCCAAAATACTGGCGGTTTTTTCTGATATCCTTATATGGTGAAGGGTATAGCTATCGATTAAAATATCACTGGATTAACACGAGGAGTCGTTATGCTGATCAGGATCGGTTTGGAAAATAATATCGAAGGGCGCACTTTAGCGTGGGTCCTCGACTACCCTGGATGTTTTGCATATGGAAGAGATGAGTCAGAAGCACTGATTAACCTAACTAGGGCTTTGCTGGATTTTGATTTTTGGATCAAAAACCACACCAACAGCCCATGGCTTTCGTTTGAAGATTTGGACCTGCGGGTTGTAGAAAAGTTTACAACCTTCCGCCTTGGCATTGATTACAAACCTGCGCCACCGGGTGAAGGTTATGAGATCAATGCCTGGTTTATCGATGATTGGCGGCCGCTTTCAACCCAAGAAATTGGCCAAAGTTTGAATGTCTTTACCTGGCAGCGCGATGAGTTGCTGGCTGGCTTAAGAACCCTGGATGCAGACCTTCTCGTTAAGAAAAACCCTGGTCAACGATGGAATATTATTGAAATTTCTAAACATATCGCCAATGCAGAACTCTGGTACCTGCAGCGGTTGAATCTCGTTGGTTTATCCAGACAAGACCTTTCTCCTGATTACGAAAAACGCTTAGCCCAAACATCAACCCTGGTCTACCAAACATTCCCTAGTTTTGCAGATGAGATCAATGTCAGAGGCATCGAAGGAGAATTTTGGTCCTACCGAAAAATAATTCGACGAACACTTTGGCACCAACGCGATCACATCGACCACATCAAGCAATTGGCTTTCAACACACACTGATCAGCTTTTTTTACCTAGAATCACAAAGCAGACGCCTCACCAAACGCCTGCTTTGCTTCAAAACCTCACCTTTTTACAAAATTGTGATTTTCTCACAACTTTGGGTTCAGGTCGAGCTTGAAAGGAGAGAATCAAAAAACCCAAAACCTTATCTAGAATATCATATCCCCATTAATGGAAGCCAAAGATTATGTTATCAATAGGTTAATATCCGGAAAATTAACGAACCGGTCAGGAAAAACACGATCAACGGGTTTATTTGATCCGGAATTTAAGTTTTTGGCAAAAAAACCTCAGGTGTGCTATCATTCTAAGATGTGGGAAGGACCTAAATATGAGAAAAACCTCCTATCTTTTACGCTTCATTTTGCTCAACATCCTCATATCAGCCGTCACAACGCTGACTGTGCTTTGGCTTTGGGAGCGTGCTCACCCGCGACCAGAGACAGGCATGATCAGCGCGTTATCTGAAACCGAAATCAATCCCACATCCCCTGCAGAGGCCTTAAACAATAGTGCCCCTTTAGACCCCAATTTTGAGTTGACCAATGAAGATATCCTCATCACCATCCGCACCATTGTTGGGGCTGGTGATTTAGCAGTTGAGTATGTAGAAATCATCAACCAGGGTGAAAATCCTGCCAACCTGAACGCCTGGCAACTGCAAGACGAAGACGGGCATACCTTCACCTTCCCCGCCCTGATCCTTAACAGTGGAGGGGCAATCAAGGTCCTCTCAAGAACCGGCACGGATACAGTGATAGAATTGTATTGGCAATCGGATGCCCCCATTTGGCAGTCCGGAGAGACAGCTCAATTATTAAACGCCGCTGGCGAGGTTGTCACATCCTATTCAATACCCTGAGAAAACCACAAATATGACCAAAGCACTCTATCGGAAATGGCGCCCACAAGGTTGGGAAGAAGTTACAGCACAGGATCACGTAATCCAAACCCTTAAAAACGCAGTCATCAACGACCGCGTGGCCCATGCTTACCTATTTGCCGGACCCCGAGGTACAGGGAAAACAACGACGGCGCGTCTATTGGCGAAAGCAGTTAATTGCCTGACGCCTTCTCTGGCTGAACGCCCATGCAACACCTGTGAGCACTGCCTGGCATTAACTGCCGGCCGTTTCTTAGATTTAATTGAAATTGATGCTGCCTCAAACACCAGCGTTGATGATGTACGAGACCTGCGCGAGAAGATCAATTTTTCTCCCTCGCAGGGTCGTTTCAAAGTTTACATCATCGATGAGGTGCACATGCTTTCTACTGCCGCCTTCAATGCCCTTTTGAAGACCCTCGAGGAGCCGCCACCCCACGCGATTTTCGTCCTGGCGACCACTGAAATCCATAAAATACCAGCGACGGTGCTGTCACGCTGCCAGCGGCATGAATTCAGGCGCATCCCCAACAAGGATATCGTAGATTATCTGCAAGAGAAAAGCAAAGATGAAGATATTCATGTCGATCAAGCTGTCTTCACTGAGATCGCCCGGCAGGCAACCGGCAGCTTACGCGACGCCATCTCCCTTCTGGATCAATTGACCTCAACCCGGGAGCATATCACCTTGGATATGGCTCAAAAGGTCCTTGGAACCGCAACCAGCTTACGGGTCATCGAGGTTATCAGCGCGCTAAACGAAAAAGACACCGCAAGAGGATTGACCCTGATCAACGATGCCCTGGATGGTGGTACGGACCCACGTCAGTTCGCCAGGCAAATCGTCACCTACCTTCGTAATGTCCTCCTTTTTAAAATGGGTAATGAAGGACAGGTCGAAGTCGGAGAAGATGTTAAAGTCAATCTGGTTGAGCACGCCAATCAATTCACCATGCCTTATCTACTGAAGGCAATTGAAGCTTTCAACCAGGCTACCGTATCAGAATACGCCAATTGGCATCCCGGGCTCGGGTTGGAACTGGCTTTTACCAATTACCTGTCTGAACCGCACATTCATGAAAATCCTGCCAGCGCCCACGTTAAACCCTCCCGGTCTTCTCAACCCCGGTCGACTGTCATCCCTTCGCAACCAAAACCAACCCCAGAAGCTATAGAAACAGCCAAACCCCCACAAACACCTCGGGACGAGGTAGCCCAAGATAAAAAACCAACAATCGAAGAAAAAACCGACAAAGTTCTCCCAAAAACGACCAAAGAACAAAGCGTCGATGAGGTCACAGTGATCGTCCAACCCGGGCAAGAAATCTCCCTCTCCGATATCCAAAAAGCATGGCCTAAAGTCAGGGCATTGGTAAAAAAACATAACCCCAGCACAGAAGGCTTGCTCAACACATCAAAATTAGCTGGCATAAGAGGCAATACGCTGATCCTCGGATTTTCCTCCGATACGTTAAAAGGTATGATGCAAAAAGAGAGTAACATCACGCTGACCACCGACATCCTGGAGGAAGTCCTCGGGCAACCGATACTGGTTGATTGCATCGTCACCACCCATCAGGGCAGTCGCATCCCTGATGATTTAGAGATCGATAAAGACGGTATGGTTAGTACCGCAACCCGCGACCTGGGTGGTAGAATCAGCAGCGCAAAACAAGAAGAGTAATTATCAGCGAACGATAGAAAGGAATTCACCATGGCAAAAGGATACAATCGCCCAAGACAAAGCAAAGGCGCAGGCGGTATGATGCAGCAATTCCAGCAAATGCAGGAACAAATGGCCCAAGCCCAAGCCGAGCTGGCCGAAGAGACCGTCACTGCGACAGTCGGCGGCGGCGTGATCAGTGTTACCATGACGGGTGACCAGGTCTGTAAATCCGTTGAGATCCTCCCCGAATTGCTTGAGGATGCCGATGCCGAAATGTTACAAGACCTGATCACCAGCGGTGTAAATGCCGCACTGGATAAATCACGCGAGCTTGCTTCAGAAAAAATGGGGCCATTCACAGATGTGCTAGGTGGTTTAGGATTAGGGCTTTAACCACAACGGATGCGCACCCTACCTGAACCCGTTCAAAATCTCGTTGATGCCTTTTCAAGACTGCCTGGCATCGGCCCTAAAACTGCCTCCCGACTGACGTTTTACCTGCTGAGAGCGCCGGAAGACCTCGCCCATAGCCTGTCTCAAGCCTTAGTCAGCATCAAACAGGACACAGGTCTATGCGAATTGTGCTTTAATATAACCCAAAAAGACCGTCCCATTTGCGAAGTTTGCAGCAGTGAACAGCGTGACCGCCGGGTTTTATGTGTTGTGGAAGAGCCCTTAGATGTCCTAGCGATCGAAAAAACAGCCGGTTTTGATGGGCTGTATCATGTCCTGCATGGCGTCCTCTCCCCCATCGAAGGCATCGGGCCAGAAGACCTTAAAATCAAAGAACTATACGAAAGAATACAAGAAAACGACTTTGAGGAAGTGATCCTTGCCACAAATCCAAGTATGGAGGGCGACGCCACCGCCATGTATCTCCATGAGCATATCGCCCCCATCGGTATCCGGGTGACTCGTTTGGCCCGTGGCTTACCAGTCGGCGGAGATTTAGAATATGCCGATCAGAACACCCTGCTGCGTGCTTTGTCTGGACGCCAAAACTTGGATTAACACCCTTAATAGCTTTTGATCAGCAGATGCGTTGATCATTCAGTAAGCGGTAGGTTTCAGATACTCCGATAAAAAGACACTTTATCGAGCATCTATATTTCATCATAAGAAAAAGAGGAATGTGAAATGTCAGGAAGATTAGTAATATTCGATTCAGTATTTGGAAACACATCAAAAATAGCTGAAGCAATCGGCGAAGCCCTGGAAGATACCCGGGTGATCAATGTTTCCGAGGTAACAGATGCAGATCTTGAAGACCTTGAAATTCTCTTTGTCGGTTCACCGACCCGCGTTTTTAGACCAACACCAGCAATAATGAGCTTCATAAAAGGTTTGGGACCAAAGGCCTTAACCGGTGTAAAGGCAGCTGCTTTTGATACCCGTATCCCCGTTGATCAAACAGATTCCGGATTTCTGAAGATGTTGATCAATCTTCTCGGTTATGCGGACACAAAAATCGCTAAAGCATTATCAAAGGCCGGTGCAGACCTAGCCCTGGACAGTGACGGATTTGGTGTCAGTGGGACTGAAGGTCCCCTGATTGAGGGTGAGTTGGAACGTGCCCAGGACTGGGCAAGGCAAATATTAGCCTGATTTGAGAAAAAGTGATTGGTGAATTGGGATAGTGGCATCCCGAAACAAATAACTCGAAGCCCAACCTATTTAATGGCTCCTAAGTGTTTATTGTGTGAAAGTTGGTTGTTATAACTAGTTACCCTTCAGTACTCAGCCTCGCTGAAGCGAAGCGGAACCCCGTAAGCGAAGCGAATGGGGCTGAAGCGGAGTGAGACCATTTCCCATTCACTTTACAAGCACCCTTGCTTCATCCTCCCAACCACTGACCAATCATCACCATCAGCATTCCGACCAGGACAGGGATAAATAAACTCTTTGAGATAATTGCAGCAATAAATGTCGGAATAGCTGCCCAAAAGAACAGGTTATCCATCCCAAGGGAGATGTTACCCTCATGAAGTATGATCGTTGGCAGCAGCATGGCTGCCAGGACTGCTGGTGCTACATGGCGCAGCCATGCGACAACCGCTGGTGGCAATGTCTTGCCAGAAAGTGCGTACAACGGGAACAGGCGGGGCAAGTAGGTCACCACAGCCATTCCAATGATAGTGATTAGAACTAAATTCTCTTCCATCCCTCAATCCATGCACCAAAAGAAGCGCCAATAATCGTTGCAATAATGACATGCAACTGGTTAAAGCCCCCCAACAATAACACAACAGATGTAATGCCAGCTAATAAGGCGGCCCAAACTTGTGTGTGTGTCTTAATTTGCATGACCAACAGCGCAATAAACATGGCGGGTAAAACATAGTCCAAAGCTAATGGCTCGATATCCAACACACGCTTACCTGCCACAACCCCCAACCAGCTTCCAAGGATCCATGCCAAATGTGCAGTGATATTGATCGCAAGAACCTCCCCTTTCTCTACATCTTGCAGCTCAAACCGGGTCGAATGCAAAGCAAAGGTCTCATCGGTTAATTCATATGCAAAAACTGCCAGATCTCTTTTCCGCCAATGCGCAATGTGTGGAAATATTGCTGCCGAAAAGAGCAAATGCCGCAGGTTCACAATGAAGGTCGTCAGGATGATTGATAGCGGTGACAAACTGGCTGAAATTAAACCAACTGCGACCAATTGGGCTGAACCAGCAAAAACCACCAGCGACATCAAAATAATGTTTACCGTCGATAATCCCGCACCCTGACCCAAGACGCCGTAAGCAAAACCGACTGGAAGGTATCCAAGCACAATTGGAACCGCTGCTATCATACCTCGCAGCCATGAGGCGCTTCTTTGTTCAACTGGACAATTACGTTTATCAGTCATCAATCTGGTTCAAACACAAACAGTCATTTTAGTAATAAACAAAACGTTATCAATTCTACTATGACGTGTAGATTTTTAGCCAGCAATTAATCACAAGCTATATTATTCAGTTGAAATCAACCAAACACCGTGATCCATTTCCCACCTCCCCTGCAAATATCGTATAATTTATTAGCAATATCAAGATTCAAACCACTCAGGAGTTTTTATGCAAGATAAACCCACCGGTGCGGAGATACGACAAAGTTTCATTAATTTTTTTGTCGAACGCGGCCACACATTTGTTCGCTCATCATCCCTTGTTCCGGGGGGTGATTCAACCTTGCTGTTCACCAACGCCGGCATGGTGCAATTTAAAGATGTCTTCCTCGGCACAGACCAGCGACCGTATACACGTGCGGTTAACGCCCAAAAATGCCTGCGGGTGTCTGGAAAACACAATGACCTGGAACAGGTGGGGCGCGATAACACCCACCACACCTTTTTCGAGATGCTTGGCAATTGGTCATTCGGCGATTATTATAAGAGAGAAGCCATCACCTGGGCATGGGAACTTATGACAGAGGTGTGGCATCTGCCTAAGGATAAGCTGTGGGCAACCTATTTCAGGGATGAACTGAATGAAATCCCAGAAGATCGCGAAGCTGCAGATATCTGGTTGGCTCAACCTGGTTTCAACCCTGATCACCTGGTACCCTTTGGACGCAAAGAGAATTTTTGGGAGATGGCCGATACCGGCCCTTGTGGTCCTGATTCCGAAATCCACATCGATCGCGGTCTTGATTTCTGTGAGTTTGGAGATGACCCTGACCATATCTGCGCAGTCAACGGGGATTGCGGTCGATTCCTTGAATTTTGGAATAATGTCTTCATCCAGTACAACCGTCTTTCTCCAACACAACTTGTGCCTTTGGATAAAACACATGTTGATACTGGCATGGGCTTCGAGCGGATCGTTTCCATCCTCCAGGACACCCCATCCAACTACAAAACCGACCTCTTTTTGCCCCTGATAAACACTATCCAGGTTATGGCAGGCCAAAACGATCACGAGCGTGAAGCAAACCTGACCCCTTACCGCGTAATCGCCGATCATACCCGCGCCACAACCTTCTTGATTGCTGACGGCGTTGTACCGGGAAATATCGGTAGAAATTACATATGCCGCATGTTGGTGCGGCGGGCTGCCCGTTTTGGCATGAAATTAGGTCTCCACGATCCCTTCATGGCTGATGTCGCCCAGGTCGTGATCGATGAATATGGTGATTTTTATCCCGAGCTCAAACGGAATGCCACCGCCATCTTGGATAACCTGACCCGAGAAGAAAAGCGCTTTGCAAAAACCGTGCATGCCGGTCTAGAACACTTAGATGAGCTTCTTACTGACATTAAAACCAAAGGTGGCCAGAGCTTATCCGGGGAGAAGGCCTTTGACCTATATGCTACCCTGGGTCTCCCACTGGAGATCACCCGTGATATCGCCCAGGAACAAGGTCTCGATGTAGACGGTGCAGGTTATGAACAAGCCATGGAAGCCCACCGGCTGATTTCCGGTGCTGGGAAAGATTTTGGTGAGTTGGGTGGTGAACAGGTCAAGGTTTACACCAAACTCCTGGAAGAATTGATCGACACCGGGAAATTATCCCAAAGCGGTGTCCATTACGAACCATACCGTGCAATCGAAGAACCAGTTGAAGTATTAGCATTACTTAACAATGGTGCGCCAGTAGAAACTGTCCAAACCGGTGACCTGGTTGAAGTCTTGCTCCCTAAAACCTGGTTTTATGTCGAATCCGGCGGGCAGGTTTCAGATACCGGGCAGATTGTCAACGCTGAAGGCAAAGCGTGGAACGTTCAGGTAACGGGAATGCGCAAGCCAGCCGCAGGGGTGATCATCCACATCGGTGAAGTCACCCGGGGCAATCCACGAGTCGGCGACCTGGCTCTTGCGCAAGTAGATCGAGACAGACGAATCCAGATCATGCGCAACCATACCGCCACTCACCTCTTACATTCCGCCCTGCAAGACATCCTTGGACGCCATGCCCGTCAGGCTGGATCCCTGGTGGCACCCGACCACCTGAGGTTTGACTTTAACCATCCGGAACCCATGACTCGTGAGGAACTCTTGACGGTAGAAGCCAGGGTAAACCAGGCTATCCTGACAAATTTCCAGCTTCGTATTGCACAAAAACCTCTTGATGAGGCTATCAAAGAAGGTGCCATGGCGCTTTTCGGTGAGAAATATGAGGGGGTGGTGCGGACAATCAGCATTGGTGAAGAAGACGTCCTCTCCTATGAGCTGTGCGGCGGTACCCATGTGGATGAGACCGGTGACATTGGCCTATTCCTGATTACCTATGAAGGCAGTATCGCCGCTGGTATCAGGCGGATTGAAGCTGTGACCGGTTGGCAAGCCTATCAGGTTGCTCGGGAACGCATGAATCTTCTTGACCAGGTCAATGTAAAACTGGAAACATCACCAACGGAAATATTGACAAAAATTGAGCAGTTAACCCAATCATTAGCAAGCGCTGAAAAAGAAATTGATCGACTGCGCAAAAAACTGGTGGCGGATGAGTTTGATCAAAACCTTGATAAAGTCGAACAGATTGAAGGCATTCCAGTCCTGAAAGCAATCCTTCCCAATGCCAACATTGATGCCTTACGTGAAATGTCAGACAAATTTCGCCAGCAGTACCCTTCGGGTGTAGCGGTCCTGGCATCAGAGCAAAATGGCAAACCGATCCTGATTGCCACCATAACGGATGACCTGGTCAAACGGGGGCTGAACGCGGTTGAATTGGTTCAGAAAGTGGCCCAAATAGTCGGCGGTGGTGGCGGTGGCAGACCCACCCTTGCCCAGGCAGGCGGTAAGGATGCCAGTAAATTACATGAAGCACTTGACCAAGTTCACGCATATCTGCGCGGATCTCTAGATCAACAATAAGGTGATTTTGCCACTCAATAACAAGTTGGTCATCACATGAGCGACCTTACGCCACTCCGGCGTCAATATTTGGACATCAAACGCCAGTATCCCGATGCGATCGTTTTCTTCCGCTTGGGCGATTTTTATGAAACCTTCGATGAAGACGCCAAGATCACATCTCGAGAACTTGATATTGTCCTGACCTCCCGCCCTGTCTCGAAAGGTGTACGCGTCCCAATGGCCGGTATCCCTCATCACGCAGCCGAGAACTACCTCTCTCGTCTGATCAATAAGGGTTACCACGTTGCCATTTGTGAACAAGTCTCCAATGAACCAGAAAATGGCCTGGTACCCCGTGAAGTGGTGCGTGTGGTCACCCCGGGTACAGTGGTCGAGCCAGGTTTGCTTCAACATCAAAATAACAATTACCTCGCCACAGTTTTTTACCAGGATCAACGAGCAGGACTGGCTTATGTGGACATTTCAACCGGTGAATTCGCTGTGACAGAAATGTCCGGGAAAGCTATCCAAAACCAAATCCGTTCAGAGCTGCATAGACTCCAGCCAGCGGAAATTCTCTGGCCGGATACCCTCCCCCATCCTGACAACCTGCCGGGCTTTCCTTCCCCTTATGAAAGCTGGCATTACGAGTTAGGCCGCTGCACCGACACCCTAAAAGAGCACTTTAATGTCGTCACTTTGGAGGGGTTTGGGCTGCGAGGAAAACCCATGGCCGTACGTGCAGCCGGGGCGATCCTCGCTTATCTTGAAGATACCCAGCGCCAATCCCTCAAACTGCTTACGCACCTCAGCACCTACTCACTGGATGAATTCATGGTTCTGGATGCTGAAACCCGCCGCAACCTCGAGTTAACAGCAACCATCCGTTCCGGTAAAACCCACGGATCCCTTTTAGGCGTCCTTGATTACACCTCCACACCGATGGGCGGACGGTTGCTCCACCAATGGGTCAGTAAGCCGTTGCTCAATGTAGATCACATCCATCAACGCCTGGATGCTGTCGATTACTTTTGGAATCATGGCCTGATCCGGGCAGAAACCATGGCTGCCTTGGAGGCTTTCGATGACCTTGAAAGGTTGACCAACCGCGTCATCTCCGGTCATGCCATCCCACGTGATTTAGTCGCCTTACGGAAGAACCTAGGGCTGCTCCCAGATCTCAAACAAGGGTTTTCTGAGGTCGATGCTGCCATAAAGAATACCCTTTCCAGGATTCGCTTATGCAGAACCCAATTTGCCCTTCTCAAGGCCGCCATCCAGGACGAGCCGCCAGCGACCCTGGCGAACATCGGCATCATCCGGAAAGGCTTCTCGGCCGAGCTGGATAACGTTCTCGATTCATCTGAACATGCCCGTAAATGGATTGCGGATCTGGAAAAAACAGAAAAACAGCGCAGCGGCATCAAATCGCTCAAAGTTGGTTACAACAAGGTTTATGGTTATTATATTGAAGTGACAAAATCAAATACTGACCTTGTCCCGGAGGAATACATCCGCAAACAAACCCTGGTCAATGCCGAACGGTATATCACCCCTGAGCTTAAAGAATACGAAACCCTTGTCTTGAATGCCGAAGAACACATCCACGAAATTGAAAGCCGAGTTTTTGCACAGGTGTGTGCTGAATTAGCTGAAGGCGCACAGGATTTACTGGAAACAGCCCGAGGATTGGCTGAATTGGATGCTTATCTTTCCCTGGCTGAAGCTGCAGCATTGAACGGCTATCATCGGCCTGATGTCATCTTTGAAAAAAATCTGGAAATTATCAATGGACGGCACCCAGTGGTTGAAAAACTACGCACATCAGAACGTTTCGTCCCCAATGATGCGGTTTTTGATCAGGGCGAGATCATTCGCATTATTACCGGTCCCAATATGAGCGGTAAGTCCACCTTTCTTCGGCAGGTTGCGTTAATTGTTTTGATGGCGCAGATGGGCTCTTTTGTGCCAGCTGAATCAGCCAAAATCGGTCTAGTTGATCGCATTTTTACGCGCATTGGCGCCCAGGATGAAATCCATGCCGGACAATCGACTTTTATGGTTGAGATGATCGAAGCGGCTAACATCCTGCACAACGCCACCCCACGCAGTTTGTTGATTCTCGATGAGATAGGTAGGGGCACCAGCACCTACGATGGGGTTTCAATTGCCTGGGCAATGGTGGAATACATCCACAGCCACCCCGAGGTGAAGGCCACCACGTTGTTTGCCACCCACTACCACGAACTGACCCAGCTGGCTGATTTACTGCCAGGAGTGCGTAACTACAATGTTGCCGTCTCTGAAGCGGACAACACGGTCATCTTCTTGCACAAAATCATCCCGGGTGGTGCAGACCGGTCATATGGGATCCATGTCGCTCAAATTGCAGGCCTTCCCAAACCGGTTATTCAGCGCGCCAATGAAATCCTGCGGCAACTGGAAGTTTCCTCCGGAAAGACCCTCGAACGGGAAGAAACAGCCAAAGCCCAGCTGACCCTTTTCCCTGAAAACAACCCCTTACTTGAAGCCTTCAAAGACCTGGATATCAACAGCCTTACGCCTATTGAAGCCCTCAACCTGCTCTATGATTGGAAACGGCGTTTCATCAGTGATAATCATTAATTTGTGGGACAGAACAAGCACAACCATTTCACTAAGCACATTTCATCTATAAAGACCTGAGGAGGACACTGTGTACTCAAAATGCCTGATATCGTACTATGGTTGTTGATCAACACAATTCTTTCCGTCATCATTGCAGATTTGAAGCTTGTCAGGATTGTCAACCAAAGGGGTACGAGTCTATCCATGGGGTAACAAGATCCTGAAACATTTGACAACAATTTTACTTGTCAACATAAATCAAGTAATCTTATATTACAAAACAGATATAAGATGAAAGGAATAAGATGTCAGCATTAGCTCAACAAAAATGCATCCCCTGTGAAAGCGAAATACCGCCATTGACAGATGATGATATTAGGGAACTGAAGCAAGAATTACCCCATTGGCAAGTTGTTGAAGTTGAAGGGGTACCACGCCTCAAACGACGTTTTGATTTCAAGAACTTCGCTAAAGCACTCGAGTTCACCAACGCAGTCGGTGAGATCGCGGAAGACGAAGGGCATCATCCCCTGATTACCCTGACTTGGGGTGAAGTCACTGTCGAATGGTGGACCCATAACATCAAGGGTCTTCACAATAACGATTTCATTATGGCAGCAAAAACGGACGAATTAAAACGCTGATCACTGTCAATAATTTCGCTGTTCAAAATAATCCCAAAACCGTTTAATAAGTCATGGCGGTGAAAATAACATTTACCGCCATGACAATTATAGAACGTTTAGCTCATTCCAAAAAACGCCCGAACAGGCAAAGCCAGCAGCACTTATGGCTGAGACCTTCAGCGCAATCCGAAGCCTAAAATATATGTCTGATTTAAAGTGCATCAATCAATGGATTCCAAACATCCATCCATCAAATTTTCATTGAAATGATACTTACCGGCGTATTTCCAACATCCGCCTAATCGTTAATCCAGTTTTTTGTACCACGCAAAAATTCATCGCCTGGCAAACGCGCCTTACCTGCAACTTGGACTTCATCCAACACCAGCAGCCCTTTGACTGTTCCCCAAGCTGGATGTTCATCAACAATATAGCGTTGACCGATGGTCACATCGGAAGCTTCCTCAGCGTGCGCTCGAAAAACCTTCAAGCGAACATCACCAAAAAACTGGAAGGTGCCTGGCCAGGGATGGTAGGCTCGCACCTGGCGTGCTAAAAACTCTGCAGGCTGGTCAAAATCAAGTAAGCCATCCACTTTGTTCAGTTTTGGTGCATAGGTGGCATCGACATCATCCTGGGGTGTGGGTTGGATCTCACCTTGGATATATTTTGGTAAAGTATCAACCAGCAAATCCGCTCCCATTTGTGCTAAGCGGGCTGCCAGCAGGCCCGCCGTCATATCCTTAGGAATTGGCATCGACCGTTGGCTGAGAATAGGACCTGTATCCAATCCCCGGTCCATTTTCATAATGGTCACCCCGGTGATGTCATCATAAAGAATAGCTGCCTGGACTGGTGCAGCACCACGCCAGCGGGGGAGCAAAGAGGCATGCACATTTAAGCAACCAAAAGGCGGAATCAAAAGGACATCTTCTCTCAGGATCTGCCCAAAAGCAGCGACGACAATCACATCAGGGTTAAGACTTTTCAGCTGATTGATCGCTTCGGTATCCTTTAAGGAAAAGGGTTGGAATATGGACAATCCAAGTTTGTGGGCCAAGGTTTTTACCAGCGGCGGTTGTACTTTCCGACCACGCCCAGCAGGTCGGTCCGGCTGCGTCACCACACCCACAACATTAGTACCGTCTGCCAAGGCTGTTAAAGTTGGCAGGGCAAAGTCTGGGGAACCCATAAAGACAACACGTGTATCCATCCAAACCATTTTAGCATATGTTCTCATCATAAAAAAGAATTTCGAGCTTTATTAAAACCAAAGTTTATGATAAGATATTACTAGTTGCTTGACCATGCGGCAAATCAAACTCTACCACATTATTGGAGGCATTTAATGACCGAAGAAAATATTGTTGACCCAAACATTACCAGTGACGATAAACTATGGGCTTTACTGGCCTACCTCTTTACTCCCATTATCCCAGTAATCTTATTGCTTCTTGAGGACAAGAAAAACCGACCATTCATTAAAGCCCACAACGCCCAAGCCCTGGCATTTGGCATTGTTGCTTGGGTTATTTCAGGTGTTTTGGCACCTGTTGTTGGATTGGGTTGCGTAATCTGGGCAGTAGCTTTAGTCTTACAAATCATCTGGGGAATCAAAGCCTATAAAGGTGAATATGTCACTATCCCGGTGATTACTGATTTCGTCAAGAAACAAGGCTGGGCAGACTAATCTAACCTGATTGTTGGATCTAACCTGCCCTGAAATAACGGGCAGGTTTTTGGTATTTAATACAACTTTTGACCTCAAAACACGTATATTACAATGAGTGAACCTCACACAGCAATCGACTGTAATAATCTATCAAGAAAGGTCAATATGTCTGAAGAAATAAACAATAATAATGAGGACGGGCAAGTCGAAAAAAACAGCCGCTGGATCCCAGAACCCTCTCCCGCCTATGCAAAACCGTCAACATCCGAAACAACCAATGCAGATGATGAGGCAGAGAGTAAAGAAGGTGTAAATCCCTCACCCCCTGAAGGAAATCCTGCAGAAAGCACAACCATTCGCCCCATCTCTGCACCATTAACTCAAAGCGAAGAGCGCACCTGGGCAATGCTTGCGCATTTTAGTGTGCTGCTCAATTTAGTCACGGGTTTTTTGGGTGGTATCGCCGCGATCATTATTTACTTTGTTTACAAAGATCGTTCTAGATTGGTGGCTTATCATGCCATGCAATCCTTTATCTTTCAATCCATCACCTGGTTGGGCTTTGGCGTGCTGGCAGGGCTTTTCATCGGCCTTGGGTCAGCCCTTGCATTTCTTATCCTCCCCTTGCTGTGTCTAATACCTGGATTTCTGATCCTGCTTTTTCTCCCGGTTTCCTTGATCTATGGCGTTATCGGGGGTGTCAAAGTCAACAACGGTGAGGATTTCCGTTACTGGCAGGTTGGAGATTGGGTTCGTGATATTCTAGAACCCAAGCCTGTACCAAGACTGTAACCCAATCATCCATAGCTAGACGGGTTCAGATGGTGTTTTTTTAGTAAGGTATATCATCTATTTTTCCCGTTGACTTATACAAAATCCACATTGCCAATGGATCATTGGTAAAATCGAAGATAAAAAAAAATTAACGAGGAGAAGTCATGAATGAGGCCATAAAGGTATACGGTACACGATGGTGCGGTGATACTAAACGTGCTCTACGAATTCTGGATCAGCGCAATGTAAATTACGATTGGATTGATATTGATAAAGACAAGGACGGAGAAAACTTCGTAAAAGAAACCAACCGGGGGAACCGAAGTGTCCCAACAATAATTTTCTCCGATAAAAGCGTGCTGGTAGAGCCCTCCAATCAACAACTAGAAGACAAATTAAATTCAATTGGTCGGTAAATATGTCTCAAGGTTCTAAGCTAAAAGCAAAGCTTGTCGTTTGCTATAGAAGCTCCTGGCCCAAAAATGATTCAAGTCTGACGTAATCCGTAGATAATGCCCTTACCTATTAAGAAAATCATCGAGCCAACCAGAAGACCACTCGCTATTGATAATAGAAAATAGGCTGTTTCCCGCTGCTGTTGATAAATGGGTGAATCTTCTAGGCGAGATCGAAGGTTGCCAACAAAATGCTGATCCGGTTGAACTGGAATAAGCCTGGTCTTAAGCGACTGCTCCAAAGCTAAAAGATCTTGACTTAGGTTTTGTTGATCCTTCATCCGTAATCACTCCCTAAATTTCATCCGGCATCGCGACAATTCCCACTGTCTTGGGACCCAGGTTGGCCGCTACAGATATGGATAACTCCGTATAAATGGTCTCAGTGGTATTCATAACATTTTCCAGCATTTCTTTAAGAACATCGGCTGTGGATTGATCCTGTGAATGAACAATTGCCACTTTAACAGCTTCATCACCGAATTCCTCTTTTACTTTTGCAACGATGCTCTCTAAAGATTTTTTGCGTGTGCGTACCATACCCGACACGTTTAACATACCTTCTTTGAGGGTAACAATCGGTTTAATCTTCAAAAAGGAGGTCAATGCCGATTGTAATTTCCCCACGCGCCCAGAACGATAGGCAAACTCAAGACTATCCAGGGTTAGCACCACCATCACACGTTCTTTGATCCTGGATAATACCTCTAAAATCTCTTCAACAGAATCGCCAGCTGCTTCCCGCAAACGCGCCTCACGTGCCATCAAAGCAAGAACTGCGGAGCCAGCATCTGAATCAAAGGGAATCACATTTATTTTGTTCTTCAAATCATCCGCCGCTTGTTTTACCATGGAGAAGGTTGCCGACATTTTCCCAGAGACATTAATCGATAGGACTGTGTCCCCGACATCGCACAGTTCTTCAATCATTTCTTTGATCTTGGTAGGCGATGGGGCTGCTGTTTTGGGTTGGTTTTCCGGGTTTTCCACCAATTTATAGAATTGATCGGGGGTAATATCAACACCCTGATAGTAGGTTTTATCACCAATTTGAATCGGAATAGGCACAATACTGAACTGGTATTTTTCTGCCCATCCTTCCGGCATATCTGCTGATCCATCAACAATAATCTTAAGCATTTTTTATCCTTCTTCCTCTTTTGACTCCATCAATTCCCGCAATTCGAGCAGCGTGCGATGGTATAAACTTTTGACTGCACCTTCACTCTTCCGCAATATTTGTCCGATTTCTGCATTTGAAAGTCGGTCAACAAACTTTAGAATCAACAATTCCTGGCGGATCGGCGAAAGCTCCCGGATGGTTAACAATAAATCTTCCACTTCTTGTGAGCGTTCCACACGGACCTCTGGGTGTGAACCCGTTTGTGGAAAGACCTGTCCCGGTATATCCTCAAGTGATATCTCCTGTTTTCGAGCTTTGTCCCGGTGGTAGTTGGCAACCAGATTATGGGCAATTCGGTACAGCCAGGCAGAAAAGGGTAAACCCATGTGCTTATAGCCTTTTATGTGGCTCATTGCCTTGAAAAACACTCTTCCTGTAAGATCCTCTGCATCCCGAACACTACCGCACCGGAAATAAATGTAGTTATAAATCCGATCGACATATAGTTTATAAAGCTCGCCAAACATAGCCGGGTCGTTTTTAGCAGCATCAATAAGGGTGATTTCGTCGTTTTGGCTGTTCAAAATGACACCGGTTGTTTGTCTATACTCATTAACAAAGAAGACCTCAAAAAGTCACACAAAAAACTAAAATTGATAACAACATATTTAATTATAGCAAATTTTTTACTTTTCACTAAGGTCCATTCATCGTCATGACCCATAAGGAATCTTCCCACTCTACAGGGAGCGTAAAAGGAAATATATCTGTTTGGATACTCATCACAAAATCATTCCTCAAAAATGTCTGGTTACGATCATTCAAGAATGATCTTCCTGCTGAGGAACTGCCGACTCTTTCGATATATGCGCTTTTATCAGTTACCTCATTCATGACCACAGCCTGGATGTATTCTGCACAAGCACGATCCTCGTCTCCGTCACGTGCCGCGGACTCCCCGGTAATCACAAAAGAAACAACGGCTGGATTACAGCGTAGAATTACCTCTGCGGTGGCTTTTGCCACCACAAAAGAAGCAGCAAATAAATGATTGGCATTCACTGCACGAACAATACCTTGTGTTCCAGCGCTGGTGCGCTGTATCAAGGTCCTTCCACTTAAGTCAAGCACGCTAATGGCGCCAGGCGAATTACCGAAATCAAATCCCGCAGGTTTTTCGCCATCCACCTCTCCCATGATCAAAGAACCTGGAATTCTCTTTCTAAGCTGTATGGCTTCCTCAACACCAGCTACAGGAAGGATTTTTTCAGCACCCACATTAAATGCATGAGCGGCTGTGGTAAAAGCACGTAAAACATCGACCACAACAACAAAACCACTGGCCTCATGTGCATTTTCTAATGAATAATAATTGAAGTCGGTCATTCTTGGCATGCAACCTATCTATATCAAAGGTGATGAAAATCACATATGTCATTTTACGCCAAAATCGCATCGATATCCAAAGTATAATAATCTTGACGAACTTGAAAATCGTTATCTAGCCACAAAAACAAAAAGAGAATTTATTCATTGATGAATCCAGCAAATTTCACATTTACAAGTAAGGATGGCTTATCACTTTTTGGAAGAGCCTGGGTCTCTTCCACAAAAAAATCAAAAGGTATCATTCACCTGATCCACGGACTCGGTGAACATTCTGGTCGTTACGATCACATTGGAAAAGCCCTTTCAGAAAATGGCTACCACCTGGCAGCGTTTGATCTGCGTGGGCACGGTCTTTCTGAAGGCCCTCGAGGACATGCGCCTGGTTTGACCCATCTTTTTGACGATATGTGCATCTTTTTAGACGAATCAAAAAAGTATCTAGGCAACAGCCTGCCTACCTTCCTCTATGGCCACAGTCTGGGGGGCAACCTTGTCATCAACTTTGGTATCCGCAACCACTTTAATCTGAGAGGCGCAATTGTTACCAGCCCTGCATTACAGATAATAACACCACAGCCAAAATTAAAAGTAGCTTTAACAAAATTTTTAGCTAAGAAGCTACCCCGTTTTACCATGAAAAATGGCTTGGAAAGGAATGCCCTCTCTCGGAATGCCGCTATCGTCAAAGCTTACCAGGATGATGTTTACGTTCATGATAAAGTATCCGTTCGCATGAGCCTTGACCTGCTGGAAAGCGGCTTGAATGCACTTGATAATGCTGAACAATGGAATGCTCCCTTGTTGCTAATGCACGGTACCGCTGATCGCATAACCTCATGGAAGGCATCCAAAGAATTTGCACATAAAGCCGGTGAAGCTGTCGAATTAATCCCTTGGGAAAATTATTACCACGAGCTTCATAATGATTTAGGTTCAGAAATAGTCATCAAGAAAATGATTGAGTGGCTGGATCAGACCACAATTTGAGACTTGTGAACATTGCTTGACCTTAAATAATCATTGGAACAGAATTGCTTATTAAAAATTATAAATTTTCTTTAGAAAACCTCACACCAAAGGAGTTAATTCATGTATGAATTTCAACACCAAAAAGACCTGAAAACACTTGACCCTGGCCTTTTTGAATTGTTACAACTGGAAGACGAACGCCAAGTACGACGGCTGATCATGATCCCAAGTGAGAGTGCAGCCCCGGTTGCCGTCCGAGAATCTTTGGGATCCACGTTTACGAATATCTACGCAGAAGGTTACCCGCGACCAGAAACACAAAGCTATGCAGAGGAGAAAATCCTCGATTACACCCATATGTTAGGTACTTATCGCCGTTATAGCAATCCACGTTTTTATAAAGGTGTGGAATATGTCGATGTGGTTGAGGCATTGGCCAAGCGGCGCTGCGCTGAGACTTTTGCTGCCAACACGCTCACCGCCGATGATTTGTTTGTCAATGTCCAACCCCTTTCGGGTGCACCTGCAAATAATGCCGTGTACTCAGCCTTCCTCTCGCCAGGGGATACCATCTTGGGCATGAGTTTGCTGCATGGTGGACACCTCACCCATGGGTCATCCGTCAATCGTTCCGGGATCATTTTCGATGCACAGCATTATACAGTTGACCCACAAACTGAACGGATTAACTATGATGCTGTCCTTGAAAAAGCGCTTAATGTCAGACCCAAAATTCTGATTGCAGGTTATTCAAGCTACCCATTTGTACCTGATTGGCAAAAATTCCGCGAGATTGCCGACAGTGTCGGCGCGCTGCTCTTAGCTGATGTCTCCCACATCGCGGGTTTGATCGCAGCCGGCGTTATTCCTTCACCAATTGGTTTCGCACACATCACCACCTTCACCACCCATAAGACCCTGTTAGGACCACGTGGTGCTTGCATCATCACAGACAACCCCACCTATGCAAAAAAGGTTGACAAAGGGATCTTCCCTGGGGAACAAGGCGGCCCCCATATCAACACCATTGCTTCATTAGCGTTGACGTTCAAATTAGCACAAACTGAAGCATTTAGATCACTTCAGGCGCAAATCGTCAAGAATGCAGTTGCTTTTGCCGATCAACTCCAAGAACGCGGTCTTCGAGTACCGCACAAAGGGACTGATACCCACATCGTTCTCCTTGATTGCAAGTCTGTTAAAGCACAGGATGGCGCCTATCTATCTGGTGATATGAGTGCGCGCATCCTCGACATTGCTGGCATTGTTTCCAACAGCAACACCATACCGGGAGACCGTTCAACCTTTTCAGCAACAGGTGTCCGTTTTGGTTCACCCTGGTTGACCCAGCGCGGGTTTAATGAAGCAGAATTCAGGCAAATTGCGGATATCATCGCAGACTTATTTGCGGGTACAACCCCATACACCTTACCCGGCCGTCGCTCTCCATTGCGCCGCGCGAAGGTGGACTTTACCGTCCTGGAAGACGCAAAACGACGGGTCTCCGCCCTTGCGGAAAAAGCAGATGCGCTTATCGAAACAACACAGACACACGGCTACCCGCATTACTTCAGCATTGATGACAATGTTGATGCTGAGTGGGCAAACTATCAAATCTCAGGAGACGAAGCGCGGCTTTTCCTGTGCTACGCGCTGTCCAGTGATATTGAGGCATTAAGGGTTGGTGAAAGTAACTGGACGCAAATTCACACCAGCGAAGTGAGTGTTAGAGGTGTCATAAAGTGCCAAAGTTTTTCCATCTTTATCCTTTCTGTCCCCGGAGATCAAGCTGGATTGGTGAGTGCCTGGTTGCGAAATCTTTCTGACGGCTACACTAAATTTGATGAAGACCTGGCGGCAAAAGTCCCTGGTCCCATTCGAATCGACGATATAGCGCCAGGTGCCCCAGAATTCCCCAAAGACGATCCTGCTGTCAATAAGAAACCCTATTACATTGGGATGGATAAAGATCTTTATAAGTCAGATCCCCTGCCACCCTTTGTTTGGGAAAATCAGCAATCCGATCAACTTCATAAAACCCCACTGCATGAAACGCATCTTGAAATAGGCGCAAAAATGGTGCCCTTCGCTGGTTGGGACATGCCCGTCTGGTACTCTTCCGTCCTTGAAGAACACCAGGCAGTTCGCCAAGCAGCTGGACTATTTGATGTAACTCATATGGGTGTCTATCAAACTGAAGGACCTGATGCTGGCGTATTCCTGGATAGCGTTTGTGGAAATGATATCAGTGGACTAGATATCGGTGAGTCCTGTTACACACACTTTCTTGATCCCGATGCCAATGTGATTGATGATCTTCTCGTTTATCGTCGTGAAAAAGAAAAATTCCTGGTTGTTGTCAATGCATCCAACGATGATAAGGATTGGGCATGGTTAAATGCCGTTCGTAAAGGAGAGGTCCTTGTGGATAAATCCAGACCATGGTCTCTCGCTTTTGGCAGAAATGTGACGTTGCGCAATCTGCGTGATCCACAGGTAGGCGATGATATGCTGGTGGATATTGCCATCCAGGGGCCAAAATCCCGTGATATCTTGCTGTCATTACCCTGTACGTTAACAGACCGAGAAGCCATCCTGGGGTTAGGTTGGGCTCAACTTTGCGAAGCAACCTTGGATGGGATTCCCATGGTGATCTCACGGACAGGCTATACCGGTGAAAGGATGGGGTTTGAATTATTTGTTCACCCCGATCACACGGTTACGCTTTGGAAAAAGCTGCTCATAGCAGGCGAAGGCCATGGCATCAAACCCTGCGGCTTAGGCGCACGCGATTCCCTGCGCACAGAAGCAGGTCTGCCGCTTTATGGACACGAAATGGGTGGGCAGCTCAACCTTGGTGTGAGTGAGGCCGGTTTTGGCGCGTTTATCAAACGGTACAAACCCTGGTTCATCGGACGCCAAGCCATTTTGGAAAGACAATCCAAGCAGGATGGGATGGTAGTCCGGTTCAATTTCGTTGAAAAAAGAACGCGCATGGCACACCTTGGTGACCCAATTATCGATGAACGCGGCAAGGTTATCGGCACAGTCACCAGTTGTGCAATTAATTCCAATGGCGCGCTCACAGGTCAAGGATATGTTTTAAACAAGTATCTTGATGAAGGAACACCCATCTTTATCTATCAAGGTGCACCTGAAAAAGCCGGAAAAGCTCCGGTAGAACTAAAAACAGGGGACCGGGTCATTTTGCCTGCCCCGGCAACCGTAATCAGCCGTTTTCCAAAATAAGGAGAATTACCTATGCATACATTATGGGACGACAGGTTTGCTCTAAGGACAGATAGTATCGGCAGCTCTGCAATTAGGGAATTACTGAAGCTCACTTCGCTTCCTGATGTGATCTCATTTGCAGGCGGCCTTCCCGCACCAGAACTCTTCCCGATTGAACGGTTCAAGGAAGCAGCTCAAGTGGTGCTTACTGAGATGGGAGAACGCGCCTTACAATACGGCACGACAGAGGGCTATCAACCCCTGCGTGAGATGATCGCTTATAACGCTAGCAAGTATGGAATCCAAATTTCTGCCGATAATGTCTTGATCACATCCGGATCACAACAAGCCCTTGATCTCCTCGGTAAGATCTTCATCAACCGTGGTGACAGAGTATTGGTGGAATCCCCAACCTATTTAGGTGCACTCCAAGCGTGGAACGCTTACGGTGTGAAATATGTCACCATCCCATTCGATGAGAATGGGATGCAAACGGAATTACTGGAGTCTCGCTTGCGGACCGGGTTAAAATTCATCTATGTTCTTCCCAATTTCCAAAACCCAACCGGCGTGACTTTATCAAGAGAACGCAGAATGCAACTCGTTGAGATGGCAAACGCATACGGTGTGCCGATCGTGGAAGATGACCCATATGGACAACTCCGCTATGAAGGGGAACATCTGCCTCCCGTCGTCGTATTAGACGACGAAATCCGGGCTAAGGAAGTGCCGATTTACAGCGGAAATGTCATCTACACCAGTACTTTCTCAAAAATCCTTGCACCGGGGTTGCGCATGGCATGGGTTGTAGCCCCAACAGATGTCATCAGGAAACTTGTCCAGGCCAAACAAGGGTGTGACTTAAACAGCTCTACCTTTAACCAATACTTGGTTTACGAAGTAGCAAACAGCCCCTGGATGAAAACCCACATTAATGCCATACGCGAAACCTATAAAGTGCGGCGTGACGTGATGCTCAAAGCCTTGGAAGAATACATGCCCGAAGGTGTTCATTGGACTCGACCGATTGGTGGTTTATTCCTATGGGTAACACTGCCTGAATCCCTCGATACAAGCACCATTTTCAAATCTGCTGTTGAAGCAAAAGTTGCTTTTGTGCCAGGCGGTTCATTTCATCCCCTCGGGGGTGGTGAAAATACTATGCGCCTTAATTTCTCATGTATGAAGCCCGAGTTAATTGTAGAAGGCATCAAAAGGTTAGCTGAGGTCGTAAAGAATAACCTTTAGATCTTAATTGCTACACAAAAAAAGCGTATGAGCTAATAAACTCACACGCTTTTTTTTGTTACAACTTTTTAGTAATCAATCAAACTGATATGCTGCCAAATTTTGAAATCCGTTAAGATTGAGCCACCAATAAACTCGCGTAATATCGAATCATCAGGTATTAGATTCTGTTCAATCGGCAAAAACCATTGCAGGAATTTTAACAATCGCTTCGCTTCAATATATTCCAAAGAGCCGTAAGGCACCTGCCTGAGGTATGGTTCGACCAAAGGCTTCAACGCTGATAATTCATAAGCCAATGCAGAGTTGAACATAATATCTGCGTTCTCCTGGTATGGAAAGATATGATGCTTTTCACCCCGCCTGACCATCTCCCAGTGACCAATGGTTTGCTGGGCCGTATAACCTCGTTCACGAACATCCCGTAATATCCTGCGTAATTGCCGGGTATCTGTGGTTGAAATCCGATTATGACGATCCAGGTTTAATTGGGTCAAACATGAAACATAGATCCGGTATGTCCGATCAAGCGGGAAATCCTCCAGCAGGATGGGATTTAATCCATGGATACCTTCTAGGATGATCATCTGCCCTGGTGTCAATTGAACTTCATCCCCAGGCTCATTGATACCTTTTTTAAAATTATATCGGCGTAATTGAACCTTCTCACCAGCAATCAGGCGCGTAACATGATCATTCAATAAATCCCTTTTGACCGCATCGATATGCTCAAAATCATAATTCCCTTCCTCATCCAGTGGTGTATCTTCACGGTTGACAAAGTAATCATCCATCTCCAATGCAAATGGAGAGATCCCTTCCGTCAACAGCTGAATCGTCAAACGTTTAGCAAAGGTGGTCTTCCCAGAGGAACTTGGCCCAGCTATTAAAATTACGGACACCTCATCCTTGCTTTTCCGAATCTGGTTAGCGATCCGGGAGATCTGCTGTGTGTGCAACGCCTCAGAAACTAAAATCACCTCACCAATCCGGTTGTCTTTGATCGCATCATTGAGAGCACCAACGCTTTGAATACCCAACGTTTCTAACCATCCACCATATTGTCGAAATGCTGCCAGCAATTGAGGATAGCTTGTCATGGGTAATAACTGGTTCGGTGCATGCCGGCGGGGAAATCGAACCACAAACCCCACATCGACCAACTTAAGGTCAAACCACTTTAAATATCCTGTGGAGGGCACCATATAACCATGATGGTAATCTCGTTTATCATGTAATGCGTACAATACCAGGTCATCCCCGCAACGGTAGTTTAATAAACGCAATTTGTCATCCTGACCATGTTTGCTGAAAAACGCTTTTGCATCTGAAAGAGCTACTTTTTCTTTGATCAGGGGTGCATCCTCATCAACCAACTCGCGCATACGAGTTTGTAAGTCCTCGAGGTGTTTTTGTTTGAAGGGTTCTTGCTCAGGCACATGACAATAATACGCACCAGATGAAACAGAGTGGTCAATGGTCAGGGTCCATTTTGAAAAAAGCTCCAAAAATGCGACTTCCAGTAAGAAGGTCAAAGACCGCCGATAAATTCTGGCGCCATCCGAATCGGTCATGGTCACCGGACTGATTGTTGCGTCCGCCGATATCGGGTAAGTGAGCTCCCTGAGGTCATTATTCACAATGGCACCGACAATCAGCGGCTTTTGTGGATCCTGGTACTTCCTCATAAATTCACCAATGGGGGTATGACGTGGTCCGCTCATAACGGTCCCGTCTTTGAAAATTACCTCAACCGTCGCTCGCATCCCTGGTTCAAATTTTATTTTGCCATCCATGAAACGAACCTTTCTCGTTTACAACTTTGTAAATCTGCAAAATTAACAGTTTCTCTCAATATTCTTCGATCCTATGGTTTCAACATCGGAATTTGGGCAAAATCATCCGGACTTAAGTTTGACAGCGATTCTTGGCTGATGGGAAAGCCAGCCAAGAACGCAGCCTGGTCGAATTCCGCATCCATTGGCAGGATTAAGTCAATAATTCGAGTGTGGTTTCTACTATCAGGTGGGGCACCACCAAACCGCCATTGGGCTGCGTTCACTTCCACATCCCGCACTCGCCAAACACCCTCACTGGGATATCCTTCCTGACCTAAAACAACGGCAGAATAAGCCCAATCTTCTGGATTACCATCACTTAAATAACGCAATGGTACCCGAATAACCACAGTATTCTGTCCGGGATCGACCAGGATTTTCATTGCACTTGATGCTTCCGAGTACGGACCAAACTGCAATGTTTCCGGGTCTGAACGGATCACCTGGGCATTCCAGCCTTCCACCCAAATCGCGTATTCCCAACCAGATCCCTCCATTAAGGCAGCATTTCGTCCGGGCAGCAGCATTCTTGGCCCTGTGCCCGTTCCCGGATCTGTGTCGATATAGACATCCATGGTTTGGACAGAAAGCCCAATGGAAGATCCCCAGGGATTCTCAATTTTACCGACAAAGCCAAAGGTCAAAACTAAATTTACATCATCATAACCTACTTCAAAGTAATTTGCGTCGAAGACAGAATCTTTAAAGACCACATCTTCAGGGTAAACGTAGGTTCCGGGTCCGTAGTCATCACCTACAGGATCTTCAACTTGTAAGATCACCGTAACCGCTCCTGTATCCGGAATGACGACCTGGGCTGGTCCTCCACGCGGCAACAGCTCTCCTTCTGGCTCAATAATGATGGCTAATTTTATGAGATCGCCCGCCGAAGGCTCACCCAGCAGGGCAAGTGGGAATGAGAATTCAACCAAATTCGTTCCGATAACTGCGCGACCAGCACCTGTTAGTGTGCGTGCCCACTCCCCATCCACAGCATTATATGTGTCCATGTTGGCAACGCCTCGCCATTCAATCAACTTATTCGCATTGAATCCTAACATCAGGTCCGCCGCACGGGTAAAAGCTGATGTGCCTCCTTCATAAGTTGGGATATCTAAATAGAAACCAACCGTTGTATCATTGATAGACCCATCTACATCCAGACGAAAATAGATATTATCATTATCCAGTGTATAGTAAAAACCAGTCACAGGTGATCTGCTTGTAAAAGCATAGTAAGCAGCGGATTCCCAGGCGGGATCATCTTCTCCATCCAAAATCGGTGTCGAGACACCACGAAAATGCCGGTCAGCGGGCACGGGAAGGGCCTGGATAACCGGTACCTGCAGAAATTTTGGTACCTCTACACCTAAAGATTCATACACACCTGCTAACAAAGCTCTAAAAGCTTCGTCAAAATACCAATCCTGGCCGGAATCTTGGTCATCACCAAACCACCAGAACCAGTCCGATCCCTCGGCCAGGTACATAAAATCGAAGGCTTGTGCTAGTGCATCGGGATCAGCAGTTTTTTCCCCAGTTTCGTAAGCTGCCAAGAATTCACGGGTCTTGGATAAATAATCCCAGGCTATGGCTTCCTCAGTTTCACCAATCCAGGTGTCATAATTGGGACTAAACCAGGCGCCTGGGAATAATTGATCCAAAGATCGTTGCTCAGGGAACATCTGCAAATATACTGATGGTGTGACCGTTCTAAGAACCTCACTCTCCGTCAATAAACGGTATAAGGCGTTTAAAAAGTCATTCCCATCATTGGGGTAATGCTCCCAGGCATTTTCCCCATCCAGGATAATGCTTACAATATGAGGACCTTCAACCTGGTTTTCAACAAAATAGGCATGGATAGCTTCCAAGCGGTCGATCATATCACGAGCGCCCGCCTCACCGCTCATACCAGAATAGACAAAACCTATGTTGTCAGAAAGAACCCAGTCTCTGAAAAACACGGCCACCTGGTTGCCGGTTTCATCACTCACATAATATGGTCGGTAGAGGGCTTCTGCCTCTTGAACAAAGCCCTGTAAATCACGGTTAAATGAATCAAAACCCAGAGACTTTGCCAATACAGGCTCCCCGGTTTGCATAAAAGTGAAACCAAATTCAGCAACCATCGGCACAATCTCTTCAGCAACCGCGCCCTCACTGGGCCATAATCCACGCACCTCCCGATCAAATGTTTCTTCATACATCGCAACACACAAAGCTAAATGGGTTTCTGCATCCTGCGGGTAAGCAAAACCAAGCTCTGGCATTTCAGCACTCGGATTTCCGATCAATGCCAGCTGGTTGTCATAGATGAGGGGAAGGATTGGGTGGGCATATGGCGTGATTGTGACTTCAATTTGGCCAGCGTCTTGAAGTTCTTTATGAAACGGAAGAACGCTCTGAACGATCCTCAGCGCTTCATCAAAAAGGATGATTTTATCATCTTCATTGAAATCTTCACCTTTGCTCACTAGGTCAACCAAGGGTTCTTCAGCAAGATAAACTGGATCAAACCAGGCTAAGTTAAACCAGACCTGTAAATCTAAAAAGTCCTGATCGGTGAAGGACACTAAAGCAGCCTGAATGCTCTCTTCGTCTGCGCCACCTCTCTTATCCAGCAGGGCCTGGTAGCGGGGATACTTGGCGATAATATTCGTCCAATTAACATCAAAAAATCGCTCTAAGATAAACCTTTTATCAGATTCACTTAATGTCGTGGCAGGTTTCTCACCCAAAACCCAGTAGAGGTCTTTAGCGCCATCGGCGATATCGTTAAGTTGGCGAATTAACGAAGGTGTGTAATTAAAGGTGACATGCAGGTCTTCATACTCAGCGACCTTCTCTGCCATGTCGAGGTAAGACTTGGTGGCATGTACCCGCACCCAGGGTCGGGTATAGATACCTTCTTCGTCTTTATAATACAGGGGCTGGTGCTGATGCCAGGTCAGGTTCACATACAGGACATCCCGATCTGGTTCTGGTTTAGCTTGGCATGCGGGCAAAAAACTGAGGACCAATCCCAACAACAATATAACAGAGAAATAATAATTAATACGTTTCATGAGCAATATCCTCCTGGGCAATTTCCCTGACGATTTTGTTTCTACCCTCGATTTTACTCGAAAAAACCATTTGCTTTGATGATCGCTCTAAATCAGTGACAAACCCTGGTAATTACAGTCAAAGCCCCATCCATTTCATCCTCTGACAACCTACAAATTGGCATTTGTTACATAAATGCATTTTACAATCCCACCTAATCCTCATAAGTGTAATCACATCCTATTTTCTTAAAACGTTTATAACCGCTCAGGCAGCCCTGCTGCTGAAGGGTTGGGGGGTGTGGTGTGGCAGCTTCACCCCCACACCGCACCCCCCTATTACCTCGCATGCTGAGTAGTTACAATCGGTTTATAAATTGCCTTCAAAATAAAGAATTGAATCTAAACTTCCAGTATTGACGCCCTTCATCAACTTAACCGAAATGAGGGCTGCTAATAACAGCCCTCACCATAAACCGTCGACTTGATTTATCTTAGGTTTTAATCTTCAAACGCACCTTTAGCATATTCACCAATAGGTTTAGCCAGGTTCATCAATTCCGTGGGAATGATAAATTTCGTCGATTCGCCTTCACCTAGATTTTTCAATGCTTCCAAATATTGCAAAGTCAGGGTCTTGCTATCAATATCTTTTGCGATTTCGAAGATCTTTTCGAGCGCCAAGGCATAACCTTCAGCTTCAAGAATTGCGCCTTGTTTGGTGCCTTCGGCATTTAAAATGGTTGCCTGTCGGCTGCCTTCAGCTTCTAAAATTGTTGCCTGTTTCTTGCCGGTAGCAATTTTAATTTCTGCCTCACGTTGACCATCTGCTTCCATGACTGTTGCTCGTCGGTTGCGCTCTGCAGCCATCTGGCGGGTCATTGCTTCTTCGATCGCCCTGGGTGGGACGACTTCACGGATCTCAACTGCCATCACCCGAATACCCCAGCGATCTGTGACATCATCTAGTTTTTCATGTAAGATCTTATTGATGTCATCTCGTTTCGAAAGAACATCATCCAGGTCCATTGCGCCCACAACTGCCCGCAATGTGGTGATTGCCAATCCACGTGCAGCACCGGTGTGGTCTTCAACTTCCAATACACTGCGCTCAGGGTCTATGACTTTATCGTAGACTAAAAAGTCAATACTCACAGAGGCATTATCTGCAGTGATACACGTCTGTGGTGTAACATCAAAAAACACCTCTCGCAGATCCACAACCACAGGTTTATCCAGAAATGGGATCAAGAAGATAATCCCCGGACCTTGCGCACCAATCGATCGACCTAAACGAAACACAACAATTCGTTTGTATTCGGGCACAATGCGCACAGCCATTGCAATCAAGATCACAACAACCAGTGCAATCAATAAAATGAGAAATACATCTCCACCAAACATTTACAGCCTCCTTTATCTATAGGGTTAAAAATTATTCCAATGTTTGATCATCATCAAACGGGGTTACCAAAAGCCGAACGCCAGTAACAGAAACCACCCGAACCTGGCGACCCTCTTCCACATCACCACCAATACTGGTTGCACTCCATGTTTGTTGCTGGATTTTTACCTCACCATCCGGCGATAATGGTGTGAGAGCATGCCCCGATAAACCTAAAAACCGGTCAGCGCCCATCTGGGGCGGAAGCTTCATGGCATTGAGAATCGCACGCAATACAATCAAGCTGAAGAACACAATCATTGCTGCCATAAATATGATCAACCATAAACTTACGCGCAACTCTGGTATAGCAGGTGATTCAGGACGGAAAGGTGTAAATAGCAGCAATGAACCTAGGATAAACGGTACCAAGCCAGCCACGGTGACCACCACTTCTGTATCTGTTAATAATGCCACAACAAACATGATCACAGATACCACTAAAAGACCAACAGCAGCCCAATTAACAGGCAAACTCCCTAAAGCCATGAAACCGATGATGAAAGATACAACAGCACCAATCCCTGCAACACTCAGACCAGGGTCTGAAAGCTCAGCCAGCAAAAACAGCGTCCCTAATGACAACAACAAAAAGGCAATGTTGGGTTCTGTAATAATGTGATAAAAACGTTCCACAAAATTCATCCGTTCTTCTTGGATAATGGGTGCTGATAAATCCAGAACCTGACCTCGTATAGTAATCCCATCCAATTGGTCCAACAGATCATCAAGGTCTTGTGCAAGGACCTCAATCACATTATCATCCAGGGCCTCCCGTGCAGTTAAAGAAAGGCTCTGGCGAACTGCCGCCTCAACCCATTCTACATTGCGACCACGTGTTTCTGCTAAGCCCCTCACCAGGGCCGACGCGTCACTAAGGGATTTTTCGCTCATCACCTCATCGAGTTCACCACCCATGGCAACCGGTGTCGCTGCCCCAACATTTGTAGCAGGGGACATCGCAGCGATATCACTGGCCATTAGGATGAACAATCCAGCCGATGTCGCCCGGGCACCAGCAGGTGAAACATACACCACCACAGGGACCTGAGAATCTAAGATCGCCTGGACCATCTCACGCATCGATGATTCCAACCCGCCAGGGGTGTTTAGCTTGATCACCACCAAATCTGCATTGGCGCTTTCTGCCAGGGAGAGACCCCTTTCCAAATAGCGCGCTGTGAAGGGATTAATCACCCCTTCAATATCTAGAAGTAATACCGCTTGGTTTTGATCGGCGGCTTGAATCGGTGCGGTGAATATCAGAAGACTCACAACAATCAGGGAGAGGAAGAACACTTTCAGTCGTTTCATAATTCTCCAAATCTAAACGAATTTCCTTGAAACCGTCAAATAGGTAATATTTGTAACTACTCAGTCTGCGAGAAGATTGGTGGGTGTGGTGTGGCGGTTTTGGCGCTACTCCCCTAGCCTTCAACAGTTGGACTGCCTGAGTGAGTACTAATTTTTTATTATTTTCCTTATAATTATTATCACCAATAATCGATCATTATGCAAGGTGTTTGTACAAGCTGGTGACAAAGGGGGGTGGGACGTTGATGTCATTCAGCGCTTATTTTTAAGACTTAACCTGTATTTTCTCTATACAGCAATTTATTATCAATACCTCAAAACTGGATTCCCTTGACCTTTACACCGTCCCCGGATAAAATTCAAGGTCGCTGGGTCAACCCAGGAATCTAACCCCAATTTATCATAGAGCGAAGGTAACCCATGCAACCAGGGTGAGAGGCGCTCGAAGGATGGAAAAATGACTGAAAATATCGTTATTCAAGCACAAAAACGCACTGTGAAAGGCAAACAGGTCGGCGCACTCCGGCGCCAAGGCATCCTACCCGGGATCATCTACGGTAGGACTGTAAAAGACCAAATCGAGCCCATCCCAATCCAACTTGATCTGCGAGAAGTCTCTCAGACAATCAAGAAATTGACCGGCTCCAGCCTCGTTACGCTGGATGTTGAGGGCGATAAGTATCCCGCGATCTTACGAGAAGCCCAGAGAGATATTATCTACGGTACCCTTCGCCATGTGGACTTTATGGCGGTCTCAATGAGTGAAAAACTCCACGCTGCAGTACCGATTGAGTTGATTGGTCAGGCACCTGCCGAAATTACCATGGCGGCCGTTGTTGTAACCGGTATCTCCGAATTGGAGATTGAATGCCTCCCGCAAGATCTTCCCGATCGGATTGAAGTTGACGCGACCATCTTGGTTGATATCGACAGTGTGATTTATGTCAAAGATCTGGACATACCCGAAAATATTGATATCCTCACTGACCCAGATGAACTCATCGCCGGTGTGACCTATGTCACCATCGAGGAGGAAGAGGAAGAGGAAGAAGAAGGCGAATTGGCCGAACTTCTTGATGAAGATATGGAACCTGAAGTGATCGAAAAAGGCAAGAAAGAGGATGAATTTGACGGGGAAGAAGAATAACACCCAAATTCCTTAGTGTAGAACCAATAGAGAGATGCCTTACAAGGCATCTCTTTTCTTATCCAGAAACAGATCCTCAATGCGTTAGATTTACTGCATACAATAAAGCTACGGTCATTTCAGCGCTGGCACCCCACAATTGATAACCATCGTAATGATTAAACACGATCACCGGGAACTCTCGACCCGCATAGCTGCGGTATTCTGTTTTTCGGTTTTTCGGGTCCGCTAACCATATTAACGGCACTTTGAAGGTGCTTTGCACTTCATCACTGGATATATCCAATGCATAAGGCCACGGGATTTCACCCACATAAAGTCGTACCAGGTACCCGGTAATAATGGGCATATCACCCAGATGGCCGAACAAATTTACATCCTCGGGTTTGACACCAATTTCTTCCTGCATCTCCCGCAAGGCGGTTTGCTGTAGATTCTCATCCTGCATTTCATGTGCGCCCCCTGGAAAAGCCACTTGCCCCCGATGCTCAATCAAGGAGTCTGACCGTTGGGTTAGCAAAAGATACCATTGATGTTCAAATTCCAGCATGGGCATCATTACCGCAGCACGACGCATTTTTCCAAGGGCCTCTGGAGAGAATAGATTGCCATAGCGCTGCCTGTAATCAATTCCGAAGTTCTGGACCCCTAACATGATATCCAACCGGGTTAAAGTTACCATCCAATCATTATATCAATGGATATTTCATAAACGGATCAAACCTATTACAATATCCTTCTTCAAAGATTGCATTTCGAAACCATTCCGATTTCCCGATTGATTAAAACGGGTTGTCATCAAAACAGCCCGGTTGATTTTCTAAGGTCAAGCTACGATTATTATTCAACCGGTGCACCTTGTGTGCGACCCATCCAATCCAATGTCTCTAAACCTGAAAAATGCGCTCTGAAAATCCGGTAATAAAATAATTCCTCTTTGGTGTTTAAGACCCACCCGTTTGGAAGAGTCCGTTCACGCATAAAATCCGACCGACTTATCTCTCTCTGGGCAAATTCTGAGAGAGATTCCCCAAGTCCCGTACCCTGCCAAAACTTTGTTTTCTCCCGCCAAAGAACGGATTCGGGCAGGATCCCATCCAGTGCCTTCCGAAGGATGAATTTTTCGACCATTCTCGGATGTCGTTTCAGCTTATAAGAAGCCGGGATTGTTTGTGCATAAGCAACCACCTCCGGGTCAAGGAAAGGTACATGGACAACCAATCCATGGGCAGCAGCGCTTCTGTCCACTCGTTGTAAGGACGTATTATGCATTGATTGGGTTAATTGACGTGTCTCATCGTCAATGGCATCCTCTGGAAGGTTGTGGAAATGGCGATATCCAGCAAACAGTTCATCTGCGCCTTCCCCTGAAAATGAAACCTGGACAAAATCTGCAGCTTTCTTGGCAACCAAGTAATTGGTTACCGCTGAGCGTACCAGCAATGCATCAAAGGATTCGAGATAATAGATCACCTCAGGCAGAACTTTGAGGACTTCAGACATCGAGATCAAAATCTCATGGTGTTGAGTCTCAAAATAATCCGCCACTTCCTGTGCATAGAACAAGTCTGGCGCGCCTGGCATACCCGCTGCAAAGGTGTGTAAAACCGACGCATGTGGTCGAACCAGTGCAACAATTGCGCTGGAGTCCAACCCACCAGATAGCCACGCCCCAATTTCCGGGCGATCGATTCGCTTACACACGGCTTGGTCCAAACGCATCTGCAATGCCAGTACCAATTCCTCCAAAGGTTCTTCTTTACCATTGTGGTTTTCCAAACTGACAAATGAGTTAAATCCCTCTTCGTTTGAGTACCAAGTATTGGGCGGAAACTCCCTGACATCCTGAGAAACCTCCAGCATTGCCTTAACCTCTGAAGCAAAGCAAAAATCGCCAGAGTCGGTGTAACTGTAATAAAGCGGATTGACCCCTAAAGCATCCCGGGCAACAAACAACTCCCCGGGTTTAACCAATGATGCCAGTGTAAAGGGTTCAAGGGCATCTTTGACTCCACTTGGATCAGGCAGCGGCGGCTGATTTGCGTCCCAAACAGCATTCGTTTTCAATGCACCGGGTACCGGGCATAATTGTGTTTCAGGCCAAACAGCGCCTAGTGTTGTGCCATCTCGCTGAATAATCTTAACACCATGGTCTCCCCGGTGCGAAATTTGTGAAAGCATTCTTCTGACAGTTTCTTTATCGGCTTTTTGCAGTCCCACAATGCCAGCCATATTCATCCTTCTCAGTTTAACTTGTTAACTTAACTTCTTTCAATCTTTTAATACCCTACCAGATGGCTGGGTGAAGTCAAGTCTTTCAAGCGATCTGAAAAAATAAGCTTTTGTTGTTTTCAACATTGAACATAAACGAGATTCTTTATCCCCACACAATCGCAACAATTCTTAAACAAGAATGATAATTGAGTATTAATCCTCATCATCATCTGGTTTTTCTCTGACTGATCGGGCGAAAACCAGGTACCCGGTGTGTGCTACCATACGGTCAGTTGGCCGAAGTCGCTCCCAATCCGGTTTATAAAAACGCAGTAACAGTTCACATACCTCTACAAAGGCAAAAGCATTCGCCCGCAATGCTTGCAAAGATTTACTGACCTGATTGGTCGTGGGCAGGATCATCCCCACATAACCGCCATATCTCAGCGAAGCTTTCACCTGGAGGATGTAATCATAGGGGTTGGGGAGATCCAAGAAGATGGCATCTACCTCACGCTCTTCAAAACCTTCAGCTGCATCACCAAGTTTGAGGTTTACACGGTCCAGCAGGCCAACCCGCGCCAGGTTATTCCTGGCGAGATTCTGCATCTCCTCTCGCCGTTCGTAAGAGGTCACCCGCCCATTTTCACCTACCAAAAAGGCGAAGGCTGTCGTCAGCGCCCCAGATCCAGTGCCCGCTTCTAATACATGGGCACCGGGACCAATCCCCATCACCATGGCAATATAACCAATATCCTTGGGATAGATAATTTGGGTATTGCGTTTGATTTCAGTGACCAGGTCAGCCAAGCTGGGTTGAAGAAGATAAAAAGGATTACCGGTGTGGCTTTCCAAACGGCTGCCCCATGGCTTACCGATCAGATCATCATGCATCAGTTCTCCCCGATGGGTTTGAAAAACAGCACCAGCCTTCAGACGAAGAAAATGGCTCTTGTGACGACGACCAACCAATTGGACCAGGTCACCATCACATGCCACATTGTTATTATGGATCCAGGTCAATCTTGAGCTCCTTATGAAGTTAAGTTTATATATTCACATAAATGATGATATTACACGAAAAACTGAAGTAAGGCTTTTCCGTAATCCGTCATGATGATATGGGTGAAGTCGTAATATCCCTTGAAGTGTTCACTTTCTTCTTTGATGGTCTCAAACAAACCTAGTTTTTCAAAAGGTTCCACGATTATTTTTTCAAAATAATGCCTCTGCGTAAAAACAGGCATTTTGTCGTAACCAAGAAAACTTATCCAACCAGGGGAGGTTCGGTCTAAATCAGCAAGGACCTTAGTGATTTCCACGGGCCTTCCAGTAGGATAGCCGAGAATGAGTTTTAACAAAACCTTCTGAAAAGCACCTAGATGATCATTAAGGGTGACATCGTCAAAAGGATAACAATTGTCCCAATCAAAATCATAAAACCAAAATTTTGTTAAAAACCAGGCTTGTTCCAAGGGTGTTCTATCCATGAACAGATTTCCAAGATGCGTCACGCGCCACGGCTTATTTTCACCGCCGACGACCAATCCCGCCAAATTAACAAAATGGTGGATGAATAATAAGTCGAGGACTTCATCTTCTGTCCGCAGCTTATATTCTTGGTCACCAATCTGTTCGTCTAAAATTGGGGGGTTGACAAATCCCGCCGTAATCCCTCGTATAGCTTTACGGGGAAAATTCCCGGTTGCTTTGGTGCCTTTGACCTTGTGTTCACGGAGATAAGTCAATAACGTCATCACATCTCTGCGCAGAGGCACCTCTTCTGCATAACCAAGATGTTCAGGATCGTCGGTCCAGGCATGGATGAAATCAAATCCCGGTTTATAAACAGGGAAATCCCTGGCCCATAAACTATCATGACTCAATTGAGCGGCATCAAAATAATCTTGGATGAAAAGGTTGGTAGAATCGAGGTTAAATGCCTCGGGATTATAAACAAACCCTAACCATCCCCAGGTGAGTGCATAATCTTCAGAAGTTGAATCTCGAAGATCTTCTATAAGACGATAATATCCAGGTACACCACCGATGTTTTCGGGAGGACCTGCTCGCTTACCATCCAAACAAATTGCCCCAGAAAAAGTCCTCGGTGAGTCTTCAATGGTTTCAACCAGGATTTCATGCACCCAATCATCTCCCATATCATAGATATACGAGAATTCTCCTCCCTTTTGCACCAATTTTGGGATAAATCCCCCTAGGGCAGCTAACGCCGCCGCTTGGAAGCGGTAGGCATCCTCTTCCCAATCTGGTGTGTGAACAAATTTCATTGATCCGATATTGAACAAAAACAAATGGCTGTTCATCCAACCAAAGGCATATTGGATCACATAGTGCAAATCTAGCAGTGTAGCATCTGATGAGATCTTAATCTGCCGCCAGATGGATGGGTCAATGCCTCTTATTTTTATTCTTAATATTATCGATTTCATTAGAACCAATACCTGTTTGAAATTCTTTATCCTTGATATTGATTATGGTTTGAGTGTTTCTTTGAAAAAGTCTGTAATGGCATTATAACAGGTAACCTTGTTGGTATATTTTTCCACACCATGGCCTTCATCTTCAAACAAGAGCATTTCCACATCTTTGCCAATTTCTTGCAGGTGCTTAACCAAGTCGTCAGATTCTTCAGCCACCACCCGTGGGTCGTTACGCCCCTGGATCACCAACATGGGTGCCTGTAGGTTTTCAATATAAGTTTTTGGCGAGCGCTGTGTAAGAAAATCAATATCTTCCACATTTTCCGGGTTACCTAGGGCAACATAAAAATAGGGTTTCCAGGTCGGGGGAATACGCTCTAAAAAAGTGACCAAGTCATACGGGCCAAACATATCCACCGCAGCAGCCCATAATTCCGGGTGTCTGCCTGCGAGGGTCAGCGTCATATAACCGCCATAAGATCGCCCCACCACTCCGGTGCGATTCACATCCAAACGGTCATCCTTGGGGAGGACTTCCGTCATGGCGTGGACATGATCCAATCGATCGTTGCCGCCCCAATCACGATCAACATGCTTGGTATATGCCAGTCCATACCCTGAACTACCGCGTACATTCGGAACAAAAACCGCAAAACCCTGTAAAGTCAGGTATTGGATCAAGGGCATGGAGAACCATGAGAAATCTGGGCGTTCCTGGCCTTGAGGTCCACCATGAAGATAATAAACAATTGGGCGTTTGCCTGAAAAACCCAGCTCTGGAGAAGGCATGTAAAGCCTGGCTGAAATGCGCAAGCCGTCAAAAGAGTTATAGGCATAATCTTCACCAGGTGAGAGTAATTTTTCAGGGATCCCAAGGATCGTTTCATCTGTGTGCATAATTAATCGATCCCGATCATCACCTCCTAAAGTAAAAATTTGGGTTGGTGAAGTCGCTGTTGAAAAGGATAAAGCGTAGACATCTTTATTCTCGTTGTACTTGATCGCCTCCAATACACCATCAGAAAGATGACCTTTGCCCACCAGGAGATTAACGGCACACATCGCCTTTTCTTGTGGGTCATATACGGCTTCATAAGCCCAGCTTGCACCGTCAATGTTAAACATTACCAAGTAAAGGCCATTCTTCAATTTTTCTAAACCGACAAATTCTCCGACACCAGTGTGTGACAAACCTCGAAATTGCACAGGCGTTACCATTTCTGGATTGTCAAGTTCTAAGTACCCCAGGCTGTAAGTATCCTGGAATAGTGCGTTTCTGAATACCAATCCGCTGCCATCCTCTGTAAAAAACCCGCTGCCAAAAGCAGCCAGCACGACGGATTCTCCCTTTTCCCGCTCTCCTATGGGTTTTCCATACAGCAACTTCAGATCCTTGCCCTTTTCCCATAAATAAGCCACCGTATCGCCAGCCATGTACCTCTCAACGAGAACCATACGGGAGTAGTCCTCATTAATGGCTTCGGGAAAAGCGCCAAAGGCGCTGGCATAAATCTCCTCAACCTCACCAGTATCAACATGACAGAGATAGGTGCGCCGCATACTCTCTTCACGTGACTCTGCAACAATAATACACAGGTGCTTTTTGGGATCGACTCTGCCCAAGTAACACCGGGTGTTTTCAAAGAAATTATTAAAGGCAGGCACAGGAAATCCACCCGAAAGTGGAATTTCCATCGGCAGATAGTTTTCATCACCATCCCGGTCAATCATCACCAAGACCTTATCCAGATCCTTGAATACAGCAAATGACATCCCTCCGATCAGGTGCGGATTTTGCAGCGCGATATTTGGGGGCAACAGCGGTATTGGAACGCTGCCGTCCAGCCGCATCACATATAAGTTATTATGACCGCTCAAGTTAGAAAGGAAATAAATCTGGTCAGCAACCAGCTCTGGCCGTAAAAACAACCGGGCCGATAATAACGATTCAATTCGGTACATGCTCAAAATGCCTCCTTTTGGTTAGGTGATGTTTTCTGGGCTCAACCAATATCCTATTCCTAAAAATGCCAATGATCCGAGAACACCCATACCAAGGTTGATTGTGCCCAGGGTGAAAAAGCGGATTGAAAGGGCATATGCCAGATAATGCCCAACAAAAAAACCAATCAAACTTAAGATCAAATATATCAACAGGTGCACAAGGCTACCACCACGCCATAAATGTAATAGACTGCCCAATAGAGCCGCAAGAAAGATAGAGAAAACAACCGCTGGAAATGTCATCTAGTGCTCCTTTTTAGCATTCCGAAATATTGCTGTTTACCAAGCGTTCTCGATAATGCCGCCGCCTAAACAAACCTCATCCTGATAAAGAACAGCAACTTGACCAGGGGTGATACCACGCAACGGCTGACTTAATTCTAATCGAAATTCATCCCCTGATATCGAAGTAAGAACTGCAGGCACAGGCTGCGCTCGGTAGCGGACCATCACATCACATCGGCTTGCTGCAGCAGGTGGTTCACCTGCGATCCAGTTGGGTTGTATGGCTCGCAGGCAGCGCTTCCTCGCCTGTTCTGCAAATCCAACAATCAAACGATTGTTCACCTTATCTTTGCTAACCACATAATATGGTTGTCGGGCTGCGATGCGAATACCTTTGCGCTGACCAATTGTATAATATGCCAGTCCTTGGTGTTGACCCAAGACTTCCCCATTCGTATTGACAATCTCCCCCGGTGCTGCTGCATCCGGGGCAATCCTTTGGAGTAAATCTCGGTAATCGATATCACCCAAGAAACACAAATCCTGACTGTCCTGACGGTCTGCCACAGGTAAATTCAATGCTTGGGCTTGCAAGCGTACGTCTTCTTTGGTCAGCTCGCCTAAAGGCAATAAACTTCGCCTGAGTTGGGCTTGTGAAAGCATGGATAGGACATAGGATTGATCCTTGCTTTTATCAACACCCCTTAGGAGCCGAACACGATCATCTGAACCAATTTGCCTTCGAGCATAATGCCCTGTGGCAAAATAATCTGCGCCATGCTCTATCGCATAATTTTGTAATATCCCCCATTTAACCTGGGGATTACAAAACAGGCACGGGTTGGGTGTCTTACCAGACGCGTATTCTTGGATAAATGTGCGAACAACCTGTTGAAAAAAACGATCTCTCACATCCAAACAAACAAAGGGGATGCCAAGCGATTCTGCCACAGCAGCCGCCATCAGGTCAGGTGCTTTTGATTCCTCAAGGAGCTCCAACCATTTTGGATCCTTCCAGGTTTGCATATAAATGCCGGTGACCTGATATCCCTCATTAAGCAAGCGTACAGCGGTAACAGCACTATCGACACCCCCACTCAGGGCAACAAACACTTTCTGCGGTTCATTCATGGTGTCAATTTTACCTTATCCATCCTTACGGTAATTACTCAGCTTGCGAGTGAATTGGGGTGTGTGGTGGGGTGGCAAAGCCGCCCCACCACACACCCCCCCTTCAGCAGCATAGTTGACTGGGCACTCACTCCTTATCACTGCTATAATTAGGAGGATCATATTCGTGACCATCCGTTAAAAGGATTAAAAGTGATACCGTACACAGATACACACTGCCATTTGGATTTTGACCGCTTTTCAGAAGATCGCCCACAGGTATTAAAGCGAGCCTGGAAAGCTGGTTTGGTCTGGATATTGAACCCAGGGATTGACCTGCACACCAATCAGGCTGCCATTCAGCTTGCCAATGCTCACCCCCAGCAGATCAGCGCCTCGGTTGGCATCCATCCCAATTTTGGCTTACCCTGGACAGCAGATATCTTACCCACACTTAGAGAACAAGCATCCCAGCCAGGTGTGGTCGCGATCGGTGAAATCGGGCTCGATTATTACCGTCAACACACACCTTTTAATCAACAACGTCGCATGTTTGAAGCCCAATTAACCCTTGCACAAGAACTGAACCTGCCGGTCATCCTTCACAACCGGGATTCCGCCCAGGACCTGTTACAAATCCTCAAGAGCTGGCACCAGGGATTGGTTGAGACGAATCATCCCCTGGCAGAACGTCCAGGGGTATTCCACAGCTTCAGCGCTGACCAAAGCACAGCAATAGCCGCAATGGAAATGAACTTTTACATCGGCATCAGCGGCCCGGTAACCTTCACTAATGCAGTCGAGCGTAAGACCATCACAAGCAATCTGCCTTTGGAACGCTTACTGCTCGAAACAGATGCGCCCTACCTCACACCCCATCCCCATCGGGGCAAGCGCAACGAACCGGCCTATATCCCCCTGATCGCGGAAGAGATCGCCCGGCTGCATCATACGAGCCCGAAGCAGGTGGCAGAAATTACCTATACGAATGCCTGTCGGTTATTCAACCTTTCCCATAAACATGTTTAAAGCAAAAAGCCGCTCGCTTAGAGCGGCTCATTCACCATTCATAATCAACCTATAAGTGGTTGATGTAATCCCTTAAATTATGTGTGACAGCATAGGCAGCTGCCTCAGCACGGTTGCTCACATCCAGTTTAGAAAGGATGCTGCTCACGTAATTACGCACAGTCCCTTCTCCGAGGAACAGCGCTTCTGCAATCTCCCGATTCGTCTTTCCTTCAGAAACAAGCGCTAAAACGTGCTTTTCCTGTTGGCTCAGGTTAGCAAACGCAGCAGCCTCTTCTTCTTTGACCGCCCGACGGACTTCCTGGAAGACTCGTTGGGTCACAGCCGGATCAAGGAGCGCATCACCGCGGCAGGCTGCTTCAATCGCAGCAATCAAACCCTCAGCGCCAATTTGCTTCAGTACATATCCACTAGCACCGGCGCGTATGGCGGAAAACAACATATCATCCTCTGCATACGAGGTCAGGATCACCACCCGTACATCCGGCCAACGCTTTGTGATCTCTTGGCAGGCGTCAATCCCTGAGGCGCCTGGCAGCCGGATGTCCATCAAGACCACATCAGGCTGGTACTTTTCAACCATTTCAACAGCTTCTTTCGCCGTCCTAGCTTCAGCTACTACATCGAACTTGTCATTGTGTTCCAAGAGCGATTTCAAGCCAAGCCGGACCACCTCATGATCATCGACCAATAAAATATCTTTCTTTTCCATCCTGGACTTCCTTCCTTAGGGTGTGTCCTCGCGATGATAGTCCACGAATCGATACCCCACACCTCGTTCTGTTAGAATATAGACCGGGTTTGATGGATCTTCTTCGATCTTTTTGCGTAAATAATTAATATACAGGCGCACATAATGGGGCTCGTCCCGATACTCGTAACCCCAAACCTTGGTGAGGATCTGATCATGAGTCAAAACCCAACCCGCATTTTGTACAAGATGGTAGAGTAGGCGATATTCTGTTGGGCGTAGTTTGACCAAATCATCATCCACCCAGACTTCCCGCCTTCCAAAATCAATCCGAAGACGGCCATCCACCTCAATGATCCCTTCATCACCCTCCTCATAAGTTGATCCCCTGCGGAGGACAGCTTTCACTCGGCTGACCAGTTCGCGAGGGCTAAAGGGTTTGGTGACATAATCATCAGCGCCCAATTCCAGCCCTTTGACGACATCATCTTCTTCACCCTTTGCAGTTAACATGATGACCGGCACCTGGCTCACCTCGCGGATTGTTCGTAAGACTTCAAATCCATTAATATCGGGCATCATCACATCTAGAAGGATTAGGTCCGGCAGTGAATCACGAAGCCGATCCAGTGCTTCTGTGCCATTGTAAGCCTCGACCACCTGAAAACCATCTTGTTCAAGGTTCAAACGAATGAAACCAACCATACGACGTTCATCATCCACAACCAAAATTCGATATTTACGTGAAGATTTTTCTTTCATATGAACTCCTCTAATTCTTCAGATAAATTCATCCAAGACGTTCTACCAAAATAACACTGATGTTATCCGGTCCACCTGCATCGTTGGCAGCGCGGACTAATTCACGAACCATCTGATCTAAGTCTTGACCATTAATAATCACCTGCATCATCTCTTGCTGATCAAGAACCCCCCATAAGCCATCGGTGCAGATCAAAATGCGCTCGCCAGGTTGCAAAGAAAATGCCTCGAAATCTGGCTCAAAAGGATCCGACTGTCCCAGTGCCCGATACAAGACATTTCTGTGGGGATGATGTCCTGCTTCACTTTCAGTGATCTCTCCTAGGTCAATCAGCCGTTTGACAAGTGAATGATCCCGTGTTTTCAGGGTCATTTTGCCATCCTTGCCAATCAAATACAAGCGACTATCCCCGACATGCGCTGAGAATAAATTTTCGCCAAGGGCCATCACAACAGTCAATGTGGTTCCACCACCAGGAACTCTTCGGAGAATAAGCTTTTGTGCCTCAGCTACCGCGTCAATAAGCCATTGTTTTAAATCAGGCTCTGGAATAGATTTTCGCTCGAAGAGATAATTGTCATATACACGATTCATTAGGTGTTGGCTGACACCCTGGGCAGCCAGGTTGCTGGCTAACTCCCCACTTTGATGTCCACCCATGCCATCTGCGACAAGATAAATTCCAAAGCCGAGCGATGCATCCAAACCTCCCAAATAACTGTTCAGCGTAAACAAGGTATCCTCATTATGTGCCCGCTCATGGCCAGTTGATTGACAATATGCCACCATGTATTCTGTGGAAATACTAGGTGTGGGTTTGGTTTTACCTGTGTCAGAAGGGTACTGACGAGTTAGCCTGCGTTTATCCCTGACCAGGGAAGATTGACCCTCAGTATGATATCTAGATTTTCCCCTAATTAAGTACCTGATAAATTTACACACAAGCTATTCTCCCAAGATATCAAACACAGCGATTAATTAGATTAATATTACCGGATATACCCAAATATATTCAATCAACCTTTGACATTTGTTTTAAAACGCACCGCCAATAGTCCTAATTGATTGTTTACTCAACGTCCTCCTTAATGGGTGTTAGAAAATCGGCTGCAGACCAACCGTTTCGATCCCGATCATAAGGTGCTTCCAAGTGCCACCATGTATATCCGTCTGTAGTGACCGGCCCATCGATGACTAAAAACACTTCCGATTCCATGGCCGAAAAATTGATTGGACCACCCAACCCAGGTTCTCCACGCATCCTGAGACCAGAGCCGCCTGTCCCGGTCACCTGGACGTAAATCCCGACTCCAATCACGCCTTCTGGCAAAAAGAAAATCGAGGTCGGAGTAGGCGTGGGCGTGCTTGTTGGATTAAGCACCGTTGGCGTCAAGGTCGGAGCAGCGATCATGGTGATCTCCGGGATATTGGCTGTACGAGGAGCACTATCTCTTCCAAAAAACAAGATGACCAATCCAACCAAAACCAACCCAATCAAAAGGATGATTGAAGTTATCAGGGTCAACGGGTTAAAAATCGATTTTATCGTGAATTTTTTGGTTTGTTCATTCATTGTTTTCTTTTTTATTACGCCAATACGATCTCACACCAATCTAATTATAGCTCATCCTTGTTTAAAACAACCCCTGGTTTCATACACTCTTGATTGGCATCACAATGTATACCGTAAGGGATATTAATATTTCCCGATATTTAATGTCACGGACATTAGATCATAAAAAAACGATAATCCTAAGAACATCAATCAAATCAATTTAATGGGTATTTTTTGTGAAAAAATGATCATCAAGGGGGGATATGTTATAATTTTTAGAAAGAACAGGCAGCAATGGAAGAAAAAACCTTACTTACTGGACGCTACAAATTATTACATCCGATTGGTTCGGGGGGGATGGCCGTTGTCTACAAAGCCCTAGATGAAATGCTCGAACGAACGGTCTCTGTCAAAATCCTACGAGAAGATTATTCAAGTGATCGCGACTTTCGTGATCGATTCAGACAAGAGGCGAGAGCGGCCGCAAACCTTTCACACCCGAACATCGTCACAGTTTATGATTTCGGATTTGATGACAACCAGGTATTCATCGTCTTCGAATATGTCGATGGAGATGATCTGAAATCCCTGATTCGTAAACGGCCGCGATTCAGCATTGAAGATACGGTAGGGCTCATGGCCCAAGCTTGTGCGGGCGTTGGCTACGCCCACCGGGCTGGCCTGGTTCATTGCGACATCAAACCCCACAACATGCTTGTATCCAGCGACTTTCGTCTAAAAGTAACCGACTTTGGTATTGCCCGTGCACTTGCAACAATCCATCCCGATGAACAAAGCGAAATCGTCTGGGGTTCACCCCATTATTTCTCACCCGAGCAAGCTGCTGGCGGTGCGCCCTCTCCAGCTTCGGATGTATACGCCTTAGGTGTGATTTTATATGAAATGTTGACTGGACGCCTCCCCTTTGAAGCAAGCGATTCAACAGAATTAGCCAGGATGCATCGGGTGGAAATCCCCCTACCACCAAGGCGACTCAACCCAGCCATCCCTGAAGCCTTGGAGGAGATCACTCTTAAGGTGCTTTCTAAAGAACCCGCAGCCCGCTATCGAACTGCCGATCAACTAGGGAGGGTCTTGTTATCCTTTGGCAACATCAATGAAGAAAAAACCGGCCCGATCGTCCTGCCAAAAGCGCGAAGAGTAAACACGCCTAGACCTGAACCACAAACATCGAAACCCATAACAAACAGGGCGCCTATTCAAACACCCATGCCCGTAGAACCCCAATGGATAGAACCAGATGAAGACAACAAACCCGTTGATTGGGTCACCTGGATCTTAGGTCTATTGGCATTCACGACGGTATTCGGGTTGATCCCGTTTTGGCTTTATATCTATTTTTCTATTAACCCTTAACAAAGTATTTAGGGTAAAGTAATAATATGGCATATATTATTGCGCCTTCAATTTTAGCTGCTGATTTACGCCGCTTAGAGGACCAAGTTCAACAAGCTGAAGCCGCCGGTGCGGATTGGATCCATGTAGATGTAATGGATGGTAATTTCGTACCCAATATCACATTTGGCCCAAATATTGTAAAAACTATAAGAAAGATCACCCAGCTTCCACTGGATGTCCACTTGATGATCGTGAACCCAGAACACCACATCCAAGCATTTGCCCAGGCTGGTGCAGATCATATCACGGTACATTTTGAGACCTGCCCCCATATTCAACGTACCTTGGAGAGCATTCGCGATCTCGGAGTTTCTCCATCAATTGTGATAAACCCCGGCACCCCGGTGAGCACCCTGCGTGAATTAACCCAAGACTTTGAGATGGTACTCCTGATGACAGTCAATCCTGGTTTTGGTGGACAATCTTTTATCCCGGGTATGCTGGATAAAATCCGCCGAACGAAAGCTGTGTTGGATGAGACAGGCTCAAAGGCTCATATCCAGGTGGATGGTGGAATTTCCAGCGAGACGATAAAAAACTGTTATCAAGCTGGGGCAAGAAATTTTGTTGCAGGTTCAGCGATATTTCGGCATCAAGATGGAATCGCCGCCGGCATCCAGGCTTTACGCGCAGAACTTGGGTAGCATGTATTTTAAAGCCAAAATCGCGACCTCAAGCCGCGACTTAAGCTTAGACCTTGTGTTAAACCTAGTTAGAGTGTTTTACAAGGGTGCGGATACAACGGGTGCACATGGTCTTGCGTACCATCCGTCCGTCTTGATAAACAGTAACCTTTTGAAGGTTTGGCTTGTATTTTCGTTTGGTTGCCCGCATCGAGTGGCTTCGACTATGGCCGAAGGTGGTCTTCTTTCCACATTTCTCGCAGATCGCCATGGTTTCGTCCTTTCAAAATTATAAGATATAATAAACTGGTTTGATTACTATTGAACCAAACAACAAACTATAATACCATATTACACGAAAAGGTTCAAGCAGGTAAGGTGATAAAATGTCTGAAACAGAAAACATACACAACGAATTAGGC
>Ga0114946_10000077_pt1 | contig 49304 bp, 40 predicted proteins | sample WalLakDeSediment_FD_88676 | JGI IMG/M metagenome (GOLD analysis project Ga0114946, IMG submission 88676) | Lake sediment microbial communities from Walker lake, Nevada to study Microbial Dark Matter (Phase II) - Walker Lake 11/02/13 Deep Sediment | ecosystem: Environmental > Aquatic >... | reverse complement strand
CCGGTACCAAGATGATTCACCTTGGAAAGAACACCCGCAGCACCATCATCAGCAAGGGTATTTCGGCCGGCTTAAGCAACAACAGCTACCGCGGACTGGTGAAAACCTCGCGTAATGCTGAAAACGCACGCAATTTCTCGCAATGCGACTCACTGCTGCTTGGCGACAAATGCGGTGCACACACATTCCCATATATTGAAGTGGGAAATAAATCATCAATTGTTGAGCATGAGGCCACTACAAGCAAAATCTCTGAAGACCAGCTATTTTATTGCTTGCAGCGCGGTATCGACATGGAAAGCGCCATTGGCCTGATCGTAAACGGTTACGCCAAGGAAGTGCTCAGCAAATTACCCATGGAATTTGCCGTGGAAGCGCAGAAACTGTTATCTATAAGCCTTGAAGGCAGCGTAGGTTAATCAAATCGTAATCAATTTTCTGAAAAAAATAACCCATGTTAAGCATTAAAGATCTTTCAGTATCCATCAATGGTAAAACCATTCTTGATGGTTTTAACCTTGAAGTAAAAGCAGGCGAAGTGCATGCCATTATGGGTCCCAACGGATCGGGGAAAAGCACCCTGGCATCGGTGATTGCCGGCCGCGAAATGTTTGATGTTGACCGGGGTGAAATCACTTATCTGGGGCAAAATCTTTTTGACATGGCCCCCGAGATCAGAGCCCGCGAAGGGATTTTTCTTGGCTTTCAGTACCCTGTTGAAATTCCCGGGGTGAGCATGGCTAATTTTATGCGCACTGCCATCAACGAAAAAAGGAAGTATCTGGGCCTTGAGCCACTCAGCGGAGCGGAATTTCTTAAACTGATGGAAGAAAAGAAAAAATTTGTCGAGATCCAATCAAAACTTACCAACCGTTCGGTAAACGAGGGTTTTTCTGGCGGAGAGAAGAAGAAAAACGAGATCTTCCAGATGGCTTTGCTGGAGCCCAGAATGGCCATTCTCGACGAAACCGACTCAGGTCTCGATATCGATGCACTGAAAGTGGTTGCCAACGGCGTGAATATGCTTCGGTCTCCTGAAAACGCGACTATCGTTATTACCCACTATCAGCGTTTGCTCGAGTATATTGTTCCTGATTTTGTGCATGTGCTTTTTGATGGCCGTATAGTGAAGAGCGGTGGCAAGGAACTGGCCATTGAGCTCGAAAGCAAAGGCTACGAATGGGTAAAGAAGGAAGCGAAACTGGCCTCTGCCAGCTAAAAGCGGGGCTTACCCGTTTTTTTAAAAAACCAAATGATTCAGGAAAACATGACAACCAGCATAAACACACTTCCCCTTAAGGAACGGCTCTTGTCGCTGTTTTACGAGAACCTTCCGGACATTAAAGGAGCTGCCACCGCCGGGGTGAACCGCCTGCGTGAACAGGCACTGGCCGAGTTTGAACGCCAGGGCTTCCCCAATCCAAAAATGGAAAACTGGCGATTCTCCGACATAAGCCAACTGCTCGAAACTGATTTTTCGTTTGATTTTCTCAACCAGAGCCGCCCATTCGACATCGAAAATATCTTTACCTGCGATGTTTACGACATTGACACTTTCAGTGTTACCATTCTGAATGGCTGGTTTGTTTACAAGAACGCACCCCTTACCCGGCTTTCAAACGGAACCATCATCGGAAGCCTGGCCAAGGCCATGGAAGTATTTCCGGATATTGTTGACAAATACCTTGGCAAGGCTGCCAAAACAGAAAATGCTGCCTTAACCGCTCTGAATTCGGCCTTTATTCAGGATGGGCTTTTTGTGTATGTTCCCGAAGGGGTGAAGGTTGAAAAGCCAATTCAGCTCATAAACATAGTTGATTCGCAAGTTCCCCTGCTGCTTCAGCCACGTCATCTGGTGGTTGCCGAAAAGGGATCGGAACTGACACTGGTTCACTGCGACCACTCTCTTACGCACAACGTAAGCTTCACAAACACGGTGGTTGAAATCTTTGCTCAACCCGGAGCTGTGGTCGATCATTACAAAATTCAGAACAAAGGCCGCAACTCGGCTCTCTTTACTGCCACTTACGCGCAATTGCAAAAAGCAAGCAAGGTTTCGACCAATATTATTACTCTGAACGGTGGTTTTACCCGCAATTACCTTGATGCAAAGCTTTCTGACGTTGAAGCCGAAGCCGATGTGAATGGCCTGTACCTTGTTGACAGCAATCAGCATGTTGACAACCAGGTGTTTATCGATCATGCTTCGCCCAACTGCCTCAGCAATCAGCTTTACAAAGGAATTCTTGATGATCAGGCTCGGGCCGTATTCAGCGGACATATCATGGTAAGGCGCGATGCACAGCAAACCCTGGCTTATCAGAACAACAAAAACCTGCTTCTCACTGATGACGCCAGGGCCAATACCCAGCCGCGCCTTGAGATTTACGCCGACGATGTAAAATGCAGCCATGGAGCAACCGTGGGACAGCTTGACCCCAACGCCATGTTTTATCTGAAATCAAGGGGTATTTGCGAACGCAGCGCCCGCCAGCTTATGATGCTTGCCTTTGCCGATGAAGTGGTGCAGAAAATCTCTATTGAGCCACTCAGGCAGCGCATCGGGCACATGGTGGAAAAACGCCTGAAAGGCGAACTTTCTATTTGTGATCAGTGTGTGCTGCATTGCAACAGCAAGGGGCCAACCACCTTCAACATCGATATGAGTAAAATTTAAAGCATTATTATGAGCCTTAATGTTGAGCAGCTGCGCAGAGAATTTCCTATACTTAACCAGACAGTAAACGGCAAGCCACTGGTTTACCTTGACAATGCAGCAACCACACAAAAACCAAGAGTTGTGGTTGAGCGGCTCACTGATTACTATTTCAGGGAAAACAGTAACATTCACCGCGGAGCCCACTTCCTGAGCCAACAGGCAACAGAAGCCTACGAAACTGCACGGGAAACCGTAATGGATTACCTTAACGCCAATTTCAAACACGAGATCATCTTTACCCGCGGCACTACTGAATCAATTAACCTGGTGGCCAGCTCATTCAGTAAAAAGTTTGTTAAGCGGGGCGATGAAATTCTGATCTCGGCCATGGAGCATCACTCAAACATAGTTCCCTGGCAAATGGCCTGTCAGGAGCATGGCGCTGAATTGAAGGTGATTCCCATGAATGAACGAGGCGAGCTGATCATGAACGAATATGAGAAACTCCTGAGCGACAAAACCCGAATCGTGGCTGTAACACATGTAAGCAACTCGCTCGGAACAATTAACCCTGTAAAAGAGATCATTGCCAAAGCTCATGAAAAAGGCATTCCAGTGCTGATTGACGGAGCTCAGGGAGTACCCCACATGAAAGTGGATGTGCAGGCGCTCGATTGCGACTTCTACTGTTTCTCGGGCCATAAGGTTTACGGGCCCATGGGCGTGGGAGTTCTTTTTGGTAAAGAAGAATGGCTCGAGCAGATGCCACCCTACCAGGGCGGCGGCGAAATGATTAAGGAAGTGCGCTTCACTGGCACAACCTACAACGAGTTGCCCTTCAAATTCGAAGCTGGAACACCCAATGTGGGTGATGTGCTTGGACTTGAGGCGGCGCTTAAATTCGTTTCCTATCTCAGGCACGATGTAATTGCCGATTATGAAAATCAGCTAATGGAATATACTGTTTCCCGGCTAAAAACGCTTCCTGAAATACGCTTTGTTGGCACGGCCGAGAAAAAGACCAGTGTGGTTTCGTTCCTTTTTAACGATATCCATCCATACGACACAGGCGTAATTCTCGACAAGCTTGGAATAGCCGTTCGTACGGGTCACCATTGTGCCCAACCGGTTATGGATTTTTTCCAGGTACCGGGCACGGTGCGGGTTTCACTTGCGGTTTACAATTTGCGTCAGGAAATTGATGCTTTGATTGAAGGCCTGCTTAAGGTCAGGGCTCTCTTTGGTTAAAATGCCCCTTGCGGGAAAAACCATAACATTCCAAAACTACTTATTAGCCATGCAAAACCTTGATCCGAAAACCATTTTTAAAAACCTGTTAAAAGTTTATTGGTTTCTTTTTCTGGGCATGATTGTTTTTCTGGTCATTGCAGCCCTGCTTGTTAGCAATTCAGGGCCAATAATGGAAGACGATCCTTATATTAACCAGGTATTTAAGATACTGGTCATTGCATTTACGGTGGCAGGCATTCCATTGGCCTATACCATTCCGCAGAAACGGATAAAAAAAATCAATGCTGGCCTGGGTTTAGCTGAAAAACTGAATAATTACCAGGGAGCCTTGATTATCAGGTTTGCAATAACTGAAGGAGTTGCATTTTTCGCAACCATTGCATTCCTGCTTACCGGCGACACTGATCTTATGTTATTGCTGGCAATCATTTACTTATTTTATATCATAAGCAGGCCAAGCCCATTTAAAACTGCCGGAGACCTTGAGTTGAGCGAAGAGGAGAAACATCAACTTTTCGGAGATAATTAACATTATTGCCCAAGACCGGCCAATTTAAATTTTATGACCATAAAGGAAAAAGAGTCAGAGATCATTTCCGAGTTCGAAATGTTTGATGATTGGATGGACAAGTACAATTACATTATCGAAACAGGCAAGTCGGTGCCAGCCATTGACCCGGCCTTTAAACAAGACCAGTATCTTATCAAAGGCTGCCAGTCGCAGGTTTGGTTACATGCTGCACTCGAAAATGGCAAGGTAGTTTTCCGGGCCGACAGTGATGCCCTGATTACTCGTGGCATTGTTGGCTTATTAATAAGGGTGCTTTCAAACCAGCCCCCGCAAGATATTGTTGATACTGAGCTTGGTTTTATTGATGCCATAGGCTTAAAAGAGCACCTTTCGCCTACCCGCTCAAATGGTTTGGTAAATATGATCAAGCAGATGAAGCTCTATGCTTTGGCTTTTAAGGCACAACAACAGGCAAAATAAACATCGAAAAATGGAAACAAAAGGCAATTACCTGGAAAGAGAAATAAAAATAGTTGATGCCATTAAAACGGTTTTCGACCCAGAGATCCCAGTAAACGTATACGACCTCGGCCTGATATACGAAATAAAAGCCAACGAAGACGATACTGTAAACATTACCATGACACTCACCAACCCAAACTGCCCGGTGGCTGACGAGATACCCCGCAACATAAAAGAGGCCGTTTCAGGTGTTGATGGTGTTAAGGAAGTTTACGTTAAGCTTGTTTTTGAGCCCGAGTGGAACAAAGACATGATGACTGATGCTGCCATGCTTGAGTTGGGCCTGCTTTAATACCTGCCCTTAGTTTTTTCAGCAATACCAACTTCCTAAATTTCTTTTTTTTGTTAAAAAAAAGATTGTATTTTTGGCCACAATACCTTCACAAAAAATTCACTCACAAAAAAATACTTAAAACATGAATTTTCCTGTAGATCTGCTTTACACAAAAGACCACGAATGGGTTAAAATTGAAGGCGAAAACGCCATTGTTGGTATTACAGATTACGCCCAAAAAGAACTGGGTGACATTGTTTATGTAGAGGTTGACACTGTGGGCGAAGCCCTTGACAAGGAAGAAACTTTCGGAACCATTGAAGCCGTGAAGACCGTTTCTGATCTTTTCATGCCCCTTTCGGGAGAAGTGACTGAATTTAACGAAGAACTCGAATCCACCCCCGATGTGGTAAACAGAGATCCCTACGGTGAAGGATGGATCATCAAGATGAAGCTTTCCAACCCTTCAGAAACTGGTGAGCTTCTTACTGCATCAGCCTACAGGGAACTGGTTGGCGGCTGATTACAGGATTCTTTCTTAAAATCTGACTAACCCTTTAATGTCTGTTAAATACTTTTTTCCTGCCCTTGTGTGGGGAGTGGTGATTTTTGCCGCTATCAGCATGCCACCATCAAGCATTCCCAGAACCGGGCTTTTTGCAATACCCTTTGCTGACAAGATCATTCATTTTTTGCTCTTTGCCATTTTCGGGTTCTTGGGCTCGCTCGGGTTCTTTAAGCAAAAGAAAGAGAGTGTTTTTCATCGCCGCTTTATTTTTCTGGCAATTTTTGCCGGGCTTATTTACGGCACAATAACAGAGTTATTGCAGCATTATTACTTCACTGGCCGGCAAGGCAGCGGTTGGGATGTTGTGGCCAATTTTTTTGGAACAGTTTTTGGGGTTATTTTATTCCGCTTGGCAATGAAAAAAAACCTCAATTTTTAATTTAAATTTTGGTAAAAGAAAGCGGAGAAAGTTTTTTCAAATTATTTGTATATTAGCAGTCGCTTTTGAGCAAAAAAAATTTTACCGTCACGGGCGCCTGCCAAAAACCAGCGAACATATATGGAAGCAAAAAAAACACCGAAAGCTGACCTTGAAAATAAGAAGCGCATTTTCCTCCAGATCGGTCTGGCCGTTGCGCTTTTGGGTGTTCTGGTAGCTTTTGAATGGAGAACCTACGAAAGACCAGAGTACGACCTTGGTACCCTGGAAATGGACTTTATCGAGGAGGAAGATATTCCGATCACCCGCCAGGAAACCCCTCCACCTCCTCCACCACCTGAGCCTTCTATGGAGCTTATCATTGTTGACGACGACGTTGAAATTGAAGACGATTTCATTGTTGACGTTGAAGCAACCGTATTCACTGAGGTAAGGGAGTTTGCCCCGGTTATTGTGCAGCAGGAGGAAGAAATCAAGGAAGACGTAATCTTTACCGTGGTTGAAGACCAGCCCAGTTTCCCGGGTGGTGAAGAGGCACGTATCCGCTACTTGACCGAAAACCTTAGGTACCCCCAGATGGCCCGCGAAGCCGGCATTCAGGGAACTGTTTTTGTAACCTTTGTTGTTGAACGTGATGGTTCTGTTACCGACGTGCGCGTATTGCGTGGTATTGGTGGTGGCTGCGACGAAGAAGCCGTTCGCGTAGTTCGCAATATGCCGCGATGGAATCCCGGCCGACAGAGGGGACAACCGGTTAGGGTACAGTTTAACATGCCCATCCGCTTCGTTCTGAACTAAGCCCTTGGAATTAAAAAAATTGAAAACGCTGCGCTTCGGTGCGGCGTTTTTTTAACTGATTCTGCTCCAGAAAAGCTTATCGTGGTATAGGGCTTTCAGGCGGTTTACAACCATGCGATGAGCAGGTTTTTCCAAATGAGGATCAATTTCAAGCAATTCCCTGGCTTTGTCGCGGGCAAATTTCAAAATGGCTTCATCTTTTGCCAGATCAGCCATTTTCAGGTCAAGGATTCCGCTTTGCTGGGTTCCCAGTATGTCGCCCGGGCCACGCAATTTAAGATCCATTTGCGCAATTTCGAAACCATCAGTTGAGCGCACCATTACTTCAATCCTTTTTCTGGCATCATTACTCAGTTTTTGGCCAGTCATTAAAATGCAATAGCTCTGGTCGGCACCCCGGCCTACCCTGCCGCGCAACTGATGAAGTTGCGAAAGACCGAAGCGCTCAGCGCTTTCAATAACCATTACCGAAGCATTGGAAACATCAATTCCAACCTCTATTACAGTAGTTGATACCATTATCTGGGTATTGCCCATTACAAATCGATGCATTTCGAAGTCCTTATCGGCAGGTTTCATTTGACCGTGAACAATACTCACTGCGTATTGGGGTAAAGGGAATTCGCGTACTATGCTTTCATAGCCATCGGTAAGGTCTTTCAGGTCAAGGGTTTCTGATTCTTTAATAAGCGGATACACCACATAGATCTGCCTGCCCTGCTTTATTTGCTCGCGCATAAACCCGAACACCTTCAAGCGGTTGGTATCGTATTGGTGAATGGTTTTTATTGGCTTACGGCCAGGGGGAAGCTCATCGATTACCGAAACATCCAAATCGCCATAAAGTGTCATGGCCAAGGTGCGCGGTATAGGAGTAGCGGTCATTACCAAAATATGAGGCGGAACATGTCCTTTTGACCAAAGCTTAGCTCTTTGGGCAACCCCAAAGCGGTGTTGTTCGTCAATAACAACCATGCCAAGTTTTTCAAACTCAACCACATCTTCAATCAGGGCATGGGTGCCGATCATAACTTGCATTTCACCTTCCTTCAAGGCCTTGAGCAATTGGCGACGCTGGGCCGATCGGGTGGAACCAGTCAAAATACCAACTTTAATATTCAACGGTTTAAGAATGTTCGAGATAGACTCAAAATGTTGAAATGCAAGTATTTCAGTGGGTGCCATTAAGCAAGCCTGAAAGCCATTGTCGAGGGCCATCAGCATGGTCATCAATGCAACTACGGTTTTTCCGCTGCCCACATCGCCCTGCAGCAGCCTGTTCATTTGCTTCCCCGAAAGGGTATCGCCCCTAATTTCCTTGATCACACGTTTTTGGGCATTGGTAAGTTCAAACGTAAGGCAGTTGTTATAGAATCCGTTAAATAAATCTCCAATCTGTATAAAGATATGTCCTCCGCTCTTTTCTGAACGCAGCAACTTATGCCTGAGCAGGTTAAGCTGAATATAAAACAGCTCTTCGAATTTAAGGCGAGCCGTTGCTTTTTTAAGTGCTAAGGGATTTGGTGGAAAATGGATATCAGAAATAGTGGTTTGGCGGTTAGGCAGTCTTATGGTCTGAAGCATGGCTTCGGGCAGGGTTTCCTTCACATGATCAATGGCCTGCGGCAAAAGGGTTCGCATGAGCTTGCTGATGCCACGACTGTCAAGCCCTTGCGAACGCAGCTTCTCTGAAGAGTTGTAAACAGGTTGCATGGCCGACTCCTGGTTGATGGCGCCAGGGGTTACCGGTTCAATCTCGGGGTGGGCAATATTGTAGCGGCGGCCAAACCAATTGGGCTTCCCAAAAACAATGTATTCCTCATTGTGCTTAAAGGCGTTCTTCAGCCATTTAAACCCCTGAAACCAGACCAACTCGAGGCTGCCCGTCTCATCACTGAAGGTGGCAGTCATACGCGTAGTTCGGCGATGTCCGTGCAACTCAATATCAGAAATATAGCCTCGCAGTTGAACATAGGGTAAATCCTCGTTTACTTCATTGACTTTATAAAACCTGCTGCGATCCACATAGCGAAAAGGAAAAAACTCAAGAAGGTCGCCAAAAGTAAAGACACCAACTTCATTTCGAAGCAGTTCTCCACGTTTGGGGCCAACGCCCTTCAGGTATTCAATTGGGGTTTTTAGGTAATCCTGCATCATTCTTCCATGCGATTACCCGTAAAATTAATAAATCATACATGGCCTGCCAATAATGCACAAAAAAATTGAGCAAATATGGAGAGTTGTTTTGTAATTTTGATTTGCAGAAAAAAATCAACCCTTTTTTATGAAGATTCTGGTATTTGGAGCCGGTGTGATAGGAACTACCTATGCCTGGCAATTGTGGGAGGCAGGCAATGATGTTAGCCTGCTTGTGCGAAAGCAACGAATGGTTAGATATAGCAATTCAGGGATTTCCATAACGTGCACTGATCTGCGCCGAAAAGAAAAAGAATACAAAAAAACCGTTTTCAGGCCAAAAATAGTTGATCGGTTAGAAATTAAGGATGGATATGAACTGATCATTGTTTCAACAAAAAACTTTCAGCTTAATGATGCCATTCCTTACATTGCGAAATACGCTGGCAATGCCAGAATTCTAATTCTTGGTCATTTGTGGAATGAGTTTGAATTACTTCGTAAGCATTTTACCCAAAACCCCATCTTTGTCGCATTTCCTTCAATGGCGTTGGGCAGCCAAACCATTGCCGGAATAAATTGTTATTTGTTTGGAAATGGGAATACACTAATTTGCAACCCAGAAGGCAAATCTGGGAATGAACTAAACGAAATAACCGGAGTATTGAAAGGTGCCGGGCTTCAACCAAGGCTCATGCAAACTCTTGAACCATGGATCAGGGGCCATTTCATTTGGCAGGCAGCAACTTTGGTTCCGTTAATAAAAGCGGGCAGCTTCAGGCTCTTTGCAGAAAACAAGAAACTCATCGTGCAATCAGTTCTGGCCGTTAAAGAGGGCCTTAGGGTTGCCAGGAAAAATAACCTTAAAGTCGATGGCAACTTGCCTTTCTGGCTTTTTCGATTACCGGCCTTCGCCATAGCATACTTTCTGAAAAGATCATATACCCCAACCATCCAGGCAGCTATGGAAGCAAGATTCAGGCATGGTTTAGATGAAATCAAGACTCAACTCCTGGTCTTGACAAGCCTCGGAAGAAAAACCGGAGAAAAAATGCCTTACTTGGAGTCATTTGAAAAATATTTGCCAGAAGGAGAAAAAAAATATCTGCAGCAATAACTTTTGCAGGCAGGTTGTTTTGCTTTTCCTGGCTGATAAATTCATTCCTCCCGGATTTTTCCTTACTTTTATAATGAAAATTTTTTCCAGATTAAAAAATAATTTCCGATGAAACGCATTTTGATTGTCCTCGCAGCATTTTTCGTTCTGACCTTCAGTGTTAAAGCCGAAGATGTTTTTATGACCGGCCGAACCGACCGCTTAATGATTGACCTTTTCACAGACTTTTGGAGCAATGTCCCTTCATCAATGGATGTATACACCATCAATCGCGGGGTGAATATCTCAATGATGCAAGATTTCCGTCTTTGGCGGTCGAGTTTCAGCGTGGCAACCGGCTTAGGTATTGCAAGCCATAATCTTTACAGCGATCACTTTTATAAATTTACTCCCATTCACGAGAGTTCTACCTGGCCGCAGCCCGGCCAATTTGATTTCAGTCCAATCTATGACACCTATGGTGAACTTAAGAAAAACAAGCTGAACCTCAACTACCTGAACCTGCCTTTTGAATTTAGGTACAGAAATAACAACCTGAGTCATACACTCAGGGTTTATGCAGGTTTAAGACTTGGTTTCTTGATAAATGCACATACCAAGACCCACTTGAAAAATGCAAACGGTGTTTTCGGTGCCGGGACTCAAACAGAGTGGAAGTATAAGGAACACAAGTTGGGCAATCTCGAGAAGTTTCAGTTTGGAGTTACGGGAAGGATCGGATATGGTAGGTTAAATCTTTTTGCCTACATGCCTTTAACAAACGTTTTTGAAGGAAATAACTCCACAGAGATGAAGCCTTTTTCAATAGGCCTGACCTTTATCGTTTATTAGCCCCTCAGGTAAAGGAAAAGTATCAGCATTACCCCAACGCCCATGGCATACCCTGCAAAAACCTGGGGAAGGTCATGGGCGTTTAGTTTTACCCTTGCAGTGGCCAGTAAGCCTGAAGCCAGAAAAGTAATCATAAGGAGAAAGTCCATATCAACGCGAAGCAAAAGGGCAATGCTGATTAAGAAACCAGTTACCCCCCCCATTGAAACCATATGAATGCTTATTTTCCAGCGATAGGTAACCAGCAAGCTAAGCAAAACCAATAAGGCGGCGCCAATAATGTAGAAATAAATGATCGATGGCAGGGAAACCTTGCGGAGAAGGAAATAGGTTATAAAGAAATACACGGCCGAAAGCAAAAGGGGCAGCATTCTTTCACTGCGTTCATCGAGCATTACATCCTTAATGAATCCGGCCTTTTTCAACAGCAGAATAGATATTATCGGGGCAATTGCCGAATTTACGAAAACAATGAGCAGGATGAATTTTTTTGCCTGACCCGGCAACGAATATACCAGATGGGTGTTTAAATTAAATAAGATAACCAGTCCAAGGGTTGGCATAACAAGTGGATGCAATACGGCCGACAGCAAACTGGCAATTCGGGTTTCTATTTTCATTACAGAAGTTCTTTTCGAAGCCGGGCTACGGGAATTCCGAGCTGCTCACGGTATTTTGCCACGGTGCGGCGGGCAATGTTATAACCTCTTTCTTTCAAAATTTCGGCCAGCTCCTCATCGGTAACCGGTCTTGATTTGTCCTCAGCTTCGATGCAATCCTGCAGGATTTTCTTAACCTCACGGGTGGAAACCTCTTCGCCTGAGTCAGTTTGCAATGATTCGGAGAAAAACGTTTTTAAAAGAAAAGTTCCGTAGGGAGTCTGAACATATTTGCTGTTGGCCACCCGCGAAATGGTTGAAATATCGAGTTTAACAATATCGGCAATGTCCTTAAGGATCATAGGTCTGAGCTTGGTTTCATCGCCGGTGATAAAATATTCTTTCTGGTAGTTCAGGATAGCTTCCATGGTAACCAGAAGGGTGTTCTGGCGCTGCCGTATGGCATCAATAAACCAACGGGCACTATCGATCTTTTGTTTCACAAACATCATGGCTTCCTTTTGCCTTTTGTCTATCTTTCCCTTCGACTCAGCTATGGTTTCAAGCATCTCTGAATAAGTACGGTTTATGCGCAGATCGGGTGCGTTGCGCGAGTTGAGCGAAAGCTCAAGCTCGCCATCGAAATTCGTAACAAAGAAGTCAGGGACAATATATTCTGATGATTTTCCTGACTCACTCAAAGAGTTGCCTGGTTTAGGATTTAGTTTTAAAACTTCATCAATGGCTGCTTTCAACTCTTCATCAGAAAAATTATGCTTCTTCTGTATTTTTTCGAAATGCTTTCGCGTGAAGTCGTTAAAATTCTTCTCGAGCAGAAGGGTAGCATTGGTTATTTCATTTGTGCGAGGTGTCTTTCTCCTGATCTGCAACAAAAGGCACTCCTGAAGGTCGCGCGAACCCACACCAGGCGGATCAAATTCTTGAATTATTCTTAACAAACCCAATACTTCCTTGAAGTTGCTTTGGATGTTTTGATTAAAGGCCAAGTCATCAATCAGCGAATGAATATCGCGCTGCAAGTAACCTGAATCATCAATGTTACCAATAATATGGGTGGCTATCAGGTGCTCTCTTTCGCTGAGCTTTCGAAGACCAAGTTGCGAAAGGAGCAACTCCTGAAAACTGATACCAGAGACAAATGGGATTTCTTTTCGCTCATCGTCGGCGCTGGTATTCTGGGCGTTGAGCCGGTATGCGGGTATTTCGTCGTCGTCAACGTAATCGCTCAGGTCAAACTCATCCTCGGCATTGCGTTGTGGTTCTTCCGAAATTATTTCGTCACCAGCATCATCATAAGCATCATCAAAATCGTCTTCAAGCTGGTTTTCTGCTTCATCAGAATCATCACGCCCTTCATCAAGCGCTGGGTTTTCTTCTATTTCCTGCTTTATGCGTTGCTCAAGCATAATGGTAGGAACCTGCAGAAGCTTCATGAGCTGAATCTGCTGGGGAGACAGCTTTTGCAAAAGTTTTTGCTGGAGTTTCTGCTTTAACATTTTTTGATGCTCCGATTTTGATTCTTAACCTTTACAAACAATAGCTCCTTTTAAGGGCATAATGAAAACCAAATTAAAAAAAAATTCATTCCGCTGCAGCGAAATTTTAAAATTCTGCGTTTTGGGGTGTTCTTGGAAACGGAATCACATCGCGAATATTTCCCATACCTGTTACAAAGAGCATAAGCCTTTCAAAACCAAGCCCGAAACCACTGTGGGGTGCGGTTCCGAATTTACGTGTTTCAAGATACCACCACACATCCTCTTCATGGATACCCATTTCCTTGATACGGCCGTACAACTTCTCGTAGTTTTCTTCGCGCTGCGAACCCCCAATTATTTCTCCAATTTTAGGGAAAAGCACATCCATGGCCCGAACGGTTTTACTTTCGTCGTTCAATTTCATGTAAAAAGCTTTGATCTCTTTTGGGTAATTGGTCAGGATTACAGGCTTTTTGAAATGCTTTTCTACCAGATACCGCTCGTGCTCGGCCTGCAGGTCAACGCCCCACTTCACAGGGAATTCAAAATTTTGTCCGGATGCCTGGAGTATTTCAATGGCTTCGGTGTAAGTGAGCCGTTCAAACTTGTTATTTATTACAAAGTTGAGCCGTTCAATCAGTTCATTGTCATACATTTTCTGAAGAAATTCGAGATCGTCGCTGCAGTTTTCAAGCAGGTAGCAAATCAGGTATTTCAGGAAGTCCTCGGCCAAATCCATGTTATCCTTAATATCATAAAAAGCCATTTCTGGTTCGATCATCCAGAATTCGGCAAGATGGCGGGTTGTGTTTGAATTTTCGGCACGAAAGGTTGGCCCAAAAGTGTAAATGTTCGAGAGTGCCAATGCCCCGAGTTCTCCTTCAAGCTGCCCTGAAACTGTCAGATTCGTTTCTTTACCAAAGAAATCCTGCTCATAATCAATACTTCCATCTTCCTTACGCGGTGGGTTGCTCATGTCGAGCGTGGTAACCCTGAACATGGCTCCTGCCCCTTCGGCATCTGAACCGGTAATAATTGGCGTATGCAGGTAATAAAAGCCATTGTCGTTGTAATATTTATGAATGGCGAATGCCAGCGCATGGCGGATACGGAAAATGGCACCAAAAGTGTTTGTGCGAGGGCGCAGGTGTGCAATCTCGCGCAAAAACTCCAAAGTATGCCCCTTCTTTTGAAGTGGATATTTTTCGGGATCGGCCGAACCATAGAGCTCAATTTCGGTGGCTATGATCTCAATAACTTGCCCCTGACCTTTTGATTCAGTTATTATGCCATTTACAGAAATGCATGAACCCGTGGTGATCTGCTTTAACAACTCATCATTATTAAATTCAGCCACATCAACTACAATCTGAATATTATGTATAATGGAGCCATCGTTCAGGGCAATGAAGTTCACGTTTTTATTTCCCCTTTTGGTTCTCACCCAGCCTTTAACATTTATCTCCTGACCTACAAAATGGCCCATGTCGTTTTTCAGCAAATCAAAAATTCTTTGTCGCTTCAGTTCTTTCATCGTATTTAATTGTTTTATTTAAGCATGGCCACTTTTTAGGCCTACAAAATTAACACAATTTTACTATTTGGTTTAGCCTGAATTGTATCGGCATTTTGACCAAAGCTGCAAAAAAGCCTTGTGTGTTAAATCCTTTTATTAACTGTCTGATTTTTAAATTTTTTAGTAATATTGTGCCGAAAATCACTTTTTCCATGGTTTTCTTAAAAACTCAATGCTTTCTTTTTTATGTTTCGGTTCCTTGGCGCTAAGCACGTTTGCCCGTTAAGGGCAGGTTTGTTTTCACAAAATTTTCCACCAAACAAAAACAACATAATTTTCTACAGCCAAAATCATCATTTATGAGAAACAGAATTCTTTATCTTATCATTTTGTTTCTATTGCCATTTTTTGCCTTCGGGCAAAGAATCACGGTAACCGGAACGGTAATCTCGGTAATGGAAAACAACATTTCACTTCCGGGAGAAACGGTATTGATAAAGAACACAACCCAGGGAGGTCCCACTGATATTAACGGGCGTTACCGTATCGAAGCCAATGTCAGCGATACGCTTGTTTTTTCTTACGTAGGCATGGTTACTGTTGTTGAGCCCATAAACGGCCGGTCGATGATCGACGTGGGGATGGTGCTCGACATAGCCCGTTTGGGCGAAGTGATCGTAGTGGGTTATGGCACCGAATCAAGCAAGCTTGTTTCCGGTTCACTGGGTGTTGTAACCGGCTCAGAAATCCGTGATGTACCGCTTCGCACCATCGATGGTGTTTTGCAGGGCCGCTCTGCTGGCGTTCATATAAGCCAGAACTCAGGAACTCCGGGGTCTGCCACAAGCGTAAGGATTAGGGGTAACAGCTCAATTACTGCCGGAAACCAGCCCCTGTATGTGATCGATGGAATCCCGATGATCACAGGCAACTATGGCCAGGTGGGCTTTTCAGGCCAAGGCATTAACGCTCTTTCTGACATCAACCCAAGCGACATTGAATCGATAACCGTTTTGAAGGATGCCTCGGCAGCAGCCATTTACGGGGCAAGGGCCACCAATGGTGTTATCCTGATCACTACCCGCAGGGGGGCCAAGCAGCGTACAAACATTAATTTCAATGCATCGAGGGGCATTCAGGAAGCCGTTAGGATACAGGAAATGATCAACGCTGAGCAATGGCATGAATACCAAGGCACTCAGCCCACGGATCCTGACAATCCTGTAGATGTTGACTGGCTCAGCGAAGTGTTCAGGGTAGCGCCTATGGAAAGCTATGAGCTTTCGGCCAGTGGCGGTGACGGATCCACTCAGTTCTTCATCTCAGGTAACTACTACAACCAAGAAGGCATTCTGCTCGACACCGATTATCAGCGCTTGAACGGCCGCCTGAACCTTGATCATAAAATGAATGACTTTGTAAATTTCGGAGCCAGTTTTGGTGCGAGCTATTCGCTCAATAACCGCGTGGAGGGCGACCGCTCACTAAATGGAGTGCTGCCAAACGCATTGACCATGCCTCCCATTCACCCGGTTTTTAAAGATGATGGAACCTATAATGAAGATGGGCCTTATGCCAACCCTATTGCTATTGGAAGGGAAGCCATAAATGAAGCCCACTCCCTGAGAACGCTTGGAAATGCCTTTCTGGATATTCGATTCCTGAAAAACTTCACCTTCAGCACAAAATGGGGTTTTGACTACTTGAGCTTGCGCGAGCACAGCTACGACCCGCCAACTACTCGCCAAGGTGCGCGCTCAAATGGTATTGGTATCGAGGCCCAAAATAATGTGCTGAACATTGTTTCGAACAACCTGGTCCGTTACAGCAATAACATTAACAGAGTGCACAACCTTGAAGCTCTGGCAGGTTATTCCTTCGAGATCTTCCGGCGCCGCAATCAGTATGCGCGCGGGGTTGACTTCCCTGGCCCCTATTTCCAGTACCTTGCAGAGGCTGCAACCATTACATCTTCTTACGCAAGGGCTGTTGACCGCGGAATTAATTCCTGCTTCGGGCAGTTTAAATACAACTACGATTACAAATATATAATTACCCTGAGCGGAAGGATGGACGGGTCAACCAAGTTTGGCGACAACAACAAATACGGTTTCTTCCCCGCAGCCTCTGTGGCATGGCGTCTTACCGAAGAGTCGTTCTTTGAACCACTGCGTGGAATTTTTGACGAGTTCAGAATGAGGGCGAGCTTCGGTTTAACCGGTAATGATGGAATACCAGATTTTGCCTACCTTAACCTTTACCGTGGTGGAACGAATTATCTTGGTGGGGCAGGCATTGCCCCTGCTCAGCTTCCAAACCCAGAACTGAAATGGGAAACCACCGCACAGACCAATGGCGGGTTCGACATTGACGTGCTTGATGAGCGCGTGAGTCTGGCCATGGATTTTTATCACAACCGCACCAAAGGCCTTTTGTTTAACCGCCCAATTTCAATGACCTCGGGTTATTATTCCATTACAACCAATGTGGGTGAGCTTGAAAACAGGGGAATTGAACTTTCGCTTACAACCATTAATGTGCAGACCAGCGAGTTTGAGTGGAATTCGCGCCTGAATCTCAGCCGCAACCGCAACAAGATCCTTTCGCTGTATAAGGATCAGCCGCTTGACAATCTTGACCGCTACAGCCCAAGCATTGTTATGGTAGGTAAGCCTATGAGCATATTCTTTGGTTATCGTAGCCTGGGGGTTGACCCTTCAACCGGCGATATCGTTTTTGATGATGTGAATGGTGATGGGATGATTAATTCACTCGACAGGGTTAAAATCGGTGACCCCAATCCAAAATTTACGGGTGGTTTCACAAATAACCTAAGCTACCAGCAGTTTGAACTAAGCATCTTCCTGCAATTCTCTTATGGAAACGATATCTTCAACGGCAACAGAATCTTCATTGAAGCCATGAAAGGGGCCGATAACCAGAGCACTGCAATTATGAGGCGCTGGCGCCAGCCCGGCGATCTGACTGACATTCCAAGGGCCACTGAGTTGGATCCTAATAACAACAATCGTATTTCTTCCCGTTTCGTTGAAGATGGCTCGTACCTGAGAGTAAAAAATGTGACCCTGTCTTATGTGCTTCACAAGAGCAAGGCTGAGCGTATCAGGGTAAGAAATGCCAGGGTTTATGTGTCAGCTCAGAACCTGTTCACTTTAACCAATTATTCGGGCATGGACCCGGAAGTAAACTACACGGGCGACAATAACCTGCTCAGGGCAACCGACTTCTTTACCTATCCGCAGGCAAGGAGTTTTAACGTAGGTATTAATCTGGGATTATAAAAAACTGAAGAATATGAAACGTATTTCAATCATAACAGCAATATTGACAGTGGTATTTTCGGCCTGCGATGTGCTTAACGTTGATCCTTACCACTCCCTTCCGGCCGATCAGGCCATTACCAATGCCATAGAAGTTGAACGAGCCATTTTAGGCTGTTACGATGCTTTGCAAAGCGGCAGTTATTATGGTTTGAATTACCTTGTTTTTGGCGACCTCCCGGCCGACAACCTCCGATTTTCTGGGGTAACGATCAGCTACGCCGAGATCAATAATAACAACATTCTTGCCGACAATGGCCTTGTTGAAGGCGTTTGGATTTCAATTTACCAGGTGCTTAACAGGGTTAACAACGTAGTGGCGCAAATTCCAAGTATCCCTAATGCAATTATGAGCGCTGAAAATAAAGCGATAGCCAAAGGAGAGCTTTTCTTCTTAAGGGCTTTAGCGCATTACGACCTTATGCGCCTGTTTGGCCCGGTACCAATCAGAACCCAACCGGTAACTGGTGATGAAGCCAGCCTAAACATACCAAGGTCGCCGGTAGATGATGTCCTGAAACAAATAAACAGCGATCTCGACTTTGCAATTCTGTATATGCCTGCTGCCATTGTTAGGGGTCGCGCATCGAAACCGGCGGCCCAGGCTTTAAAAGCAAGGGTAGCTTTGCACCAGTATTACATCACCAGCCAGGTTGAACACCTCCAAACTGCCATAACAAATGCAAGCGCGGTTATTAGCCACCCAAACCTGATTATTGAGCCAAATTATGGAATTCTGTTTTCTGGTTTGCCAAACCAGGAATCAATTTTTGAAATAGATTTTAATGAGCAAGATGCAAACCGCCTGGCCCAATACTTCTTTTACACCAGCATTAGCGGGCGGTACGAGTTTGCACCAACTGAATTTTATATTAACTCCTTTGCGCCCAATGATGTAAGAAGAGATGTTTCAATAAATTTTTTCGGGGCCAACCCATATGTTTTCAAATATAACGACATTGAAACCGGCACCGATAATGTGTATGTATTTCGCCTTGCTGAAATGCACCTGATCAGGGCTGAGGCAAGAATTTTGCACCCAACTGAAAATAACCCAGATTCTATAAGGGCCGATATCAACATTATCAGGGAAAGGGCTGGGCTAATTCCAATTACCAGTTCAAACTATGCTGCCTTGCTTCTTGAAGTAGAGTCGCAGCGCCAAAAGGAATTTGCCTTTGAAGGTCACCGGTGGTTCGATCTGGTTCGAACAGGCAGGGCCGTAGACGTGCTCGAAAATGTAACCAGTATTAATCAGACCTTGTTCCCAATACCCTTAAACGAGATTTTGGCCAATGATGCCATTGGGCAGGAAGATCAGAACCCGGGTTATTAATGGTCTAAACAGAAAAAATTAAGTTATGCAAACAAAAAAAATAAATCCGGTTGCATTGGTTGTTCTAACCGTCATTGCAATGGTGGTATTTGCTTGCCGTGATGAGGGCTTTGACATACCTCAAGCCAGCACCCAGGCCATGTTTTCATGGGAGGTGGACACATTGCGTGAGGGGGAGGTTATTACGGGCTTCGGGGTGCAGTTAATCAATGAATCCATCCTGGCCCAGTCCTTCCTTTGGAATTTCGGTAACGGGCAATCATCATCAGAAGAGCATCCATATGTGGTCTATACCGAGTCGGGGCAATACACAATAAGGCTCACCGTAACAAGTGCAAATAACCTGCATTACAACCGCCTGGAACACATAGCCACTATCACACTGGCCACAGGCGCACTTCCTCTGCCTTACATGGAAGACTTCAACTCTGGAGAAGAGATTCCCGAGATGATGACTATTTGGGATCTGGACGGAGACGGACTAACATGGTACTGGTCCAGCCTGAACGGAATCGGGCACATCCGGAGCCAGTCGTGGGATCCGGATGAGGGTGCGCTGACGCCCGACAACTGGGTAATAACGCCTCAATTAGAACTTGGAAGCATCGAAGGGGAACAGAAAATCATACTGAACTACTGGGTAGGTGTCATGGCAAATACTCTTGCCTATCGCCGAGAGCATTACGGGGTGTTCATCTCGGATGCAGGTCTGGATCCGGAGGACTTCGAACTGTTGTTTGAGGAGACATTTACAGAAGACACTCCTCGGCTGACACCCCTGTTACGGACCATTGACATTTCAGCCTACCAAGGCAGGTCGGTTTTTATCGCAATCAGACATTTCAACGTGACAAACATGGACCGCATGTTTTTAGATAAGATTGAGGTTTTCAAAATTGAATAATTTCTTTTATAAAGAAAAAGCCAGCTTGCGGGCTGGCTTTTTTTTATTTTCGCATATCCAAAACATTGATAAGGTATGAAAGCATTCCATTTTTTATTTGTTGCATTTTTCTTTCTCACTGCCTGCCCTGCCGAGGAGCAGCAGCCCGGCACAAAAGCCGAAGGCAGCATATTTATTATTGGAGGGGGCAGCCGGCCTGAAGCCATGGTGCAGCGAATGATCCTTGAATCGGGGGTTGACAAAGACGGGTATGTGGTCATTTTGCCCATGTCGAGTTCCGAACCCGATTCGGCTATCATTTGGTCGGGCGAGCAGTTCATTAAACAGGGTATTGCCAATGTTTTCGGCTTTAATTTCCTTCCGGGAGAAACCCCCAATGAAGCCTGGGTTGACTCATTGCGAAATGCCAGGTTGATTTACATCAGCGGGGGCGATCAGAACCGCTTCATGGCTATTGTAAAAGGCACTCCCATTGCAGAGACCATTCACCAAGCATATATGAATGGGGCAATGATTGCCGGAACCAGCGCCGGCGCTGCCGTTATGAGCCAAAAAATGATCACCGGCAATGAGCTGAAATACCCTGAATACCAATCAACCTTTAGAACCATCGAGGCTGAAAATATTGAAATTGCTGAGGGCTTGGGCTTGCTCACAACTGCAATCATTGACCAGCACTTTGTTTGGCGCAGCCGGCATAACCGCTTGTTCACCGCGGTTATTGAACACCCCGAAATGCTTGGAATTGGTATTGATGAGTCAACCGCCATTCTTGTAAAGGGTGACAGCGCTGAAGTGGTTGGGGTTTCGCAGGTTATTGTATTTTCTAACCCGAAAAGGAGTTCAAGAAACTATAATAGCAAACTCGGCGCAAACCAACTTATGCTTGATGTTTTTTTGCCAGGCGATAAATTTTCAATCAAGTAAATCAAAAAAAATCCCATTATGCTTAAGAAAGTCCCGCATACTTATGTGATTGTTTTCGGCATTATCCTGTTTGCTGCAGCCCTTACCTGGTTTATTCCACCGGGGAAGTATATAGAAAGAGCCATTGAACGCGATGGCGTGGAGAAAAAGGAATTGGTCTTTTTTTACGAAAAAAACCTTCCTGTCGAATACCAGCCCGACAAACCCAGCCAGCCACAAACCTGGCAGGTGTTTTCGGCTTTATTCAACGGCTTTGTGAAGCAATCGGGCATTATCATTTTTATTTTGATGATTGGCGGAGCTTTCTGGATCATGAACCAGACCAGGGCCATAGATGTGGGGATTTTTGCTTTCCTCAGGTTTACCCGACTGCTCGAAAGCAAGAAAATAATGCACCGAAACGTGGTCGATAATGTGATCATAGTGCTGATTATGATCATGTTTAGTGCTTTCGGGGCCATTTTCGGAATGAGCGAAGAAACCATCGCTTTTGTCATTATCCTTATTCCGCTGGCCATCTCGATGGGGTATGACTCAATAACCGGGGTATGTATGGTATACATTGCAGCACATCTGGGTTTTGCAGGGGCTGTTTTAAATCCATTCACCATTGGCATTGCCCAGGGAATTGCCGAAATTCCCCTTTTCTCGGGTCTGTTTTACAGAATTTTTTGTTGGGTGGTCATTAACCTCGTTGGCATTTTCTTTGTGCTTCGGTATGTGGCAAAAATCCGCAAGGATCCCACAAGATCCATTATGTATCAGGAAGACAGCTACTGGCGAAATCGCGATGGGGCTCATGTTGAGAATATCACTTATTTCACCCCAAAGATGGCATGGGTGGTTTTTGGTCTAATCCTTGCGGCATTTTTAGTATTCTCAATTCTTTCACCGGTTACCGAACTTAAGATAGGTAACTCATCCGTTTCATTGGTCATCATTCCTGTTCTGACGGTTCTTTTTGCAGTGCTTGGTGTAATTACTCTTCGCAAATCAGTACATTTTTTTATTTTGCTTCTTTTGGGCTATACCATCATCTTCCTGATGGTGGGTGTAATGGGCTACGATTGGTACATCATGGAGATTGCCACCCTGTTTTTTGTCATGGGAATAGCCTCTGGTCTGGCATTTGACAAATCGGCCGACGATATCGCCAAGCAATTCCTGGAAGGTGTTAAAGACATATTATCAGCAGCCATTATTGTTGGGCTGGCCCGGGGAATTATTGTAGTGTTGGAAGATGGGGGTATTGTTGACTCGATCCTTTACGGGATGTCGAAGGCAATGGGCAATTTTGGCGACATTGCATCCATTGGAGTCATGTATGTGATACAGACCATAGTTAACATTGTAATACCATCAGGTTCGGCGAAAGCTGCCATTACCATGCCAATTATGGCGCCATTCAGCGACCTGATTGGTATTTCGAGGCAGGCAACGGTAATGGCTTTTCAGTTTGGCGATGGTTTCACAAATATGATCACTCCCACATCGGGCGTGCTCATAGCGGTGCTTGGTGTGGCCCGCATACCCTACGATAAGTGGGTTAGGTGGGTTTGGCCACTAATACTTACAATGGTAATTCTTGGTTTTCTGCTGCTTATTCCAACAGTAACCATGAAACTGAGCGGGTTTTGACCTGATCCTTATTCGATTTCGATCACAAGATAGCGCGATGTACTCCAGAATTTAAACGGGTCAAGAACAACCAGGTAGGTTACCCCATCCTCGATCCTGTACTCCCAAGTCCCTTCTGGATGGGGGGTTATGAACGCAGGTTCTTTGCCAATAATGGTAATTTCGCGCGTTACATTAAGGTCAATGCGAGTAAAGTATGATGGATCTAAGTCAGAGCGAAGCCTGTTGGTGCGGCCAATGCCCAAAAAGCCACCTTCGCGCGTAATAATGCCCCAGTCGCGAAGTTCACGACGCGAACCCATGGTATAATAAGCCGTGTTTATTTCAGTGGTCTTATCTTGAATAACCCTGTCGCGAAAGCGGGCAACTTCCTGCAGGGTATCAATAGTGGCTGCCAGATAATCCACACGCAGGTTCATTCGGCCCAGTTCCTCACGGAGCACTTCAATTTCTATTTCCTTCTCCTGAATTTGCTCGTTAAGACGCGCCACCATTCTTTCAAACTCGGTGATCTTTATATTGGAGTTCTTAATATCACGGTTCAACCGGCTTATCAAATGCCGGTTCTTTTCCATTAGTTCTCCGATTATTCGAATATCCTCGTTGATGCTCTCCATTTTGTCGGTTCGACCCTCCAGGTTATTTTGGGTTCCCTGTGAAATGATGTTTTCCTTTTCCTTTATCAGGGCAAGGTTTTCTTCAATCTGGTTGAGTGCACCAAAAAATTCATTAAAGGTATCCTCCTGGGTGTTAAGTTGATCTTGAAGTGCCAGGTTTTCTTGCTGAAGCTTTTCAACTTCCTCATTCATCTGCTGGCCACATGAGGCCAGAAATAATGAAACAGCGGCAATTATTAAAATCTTTTTCATAATGAACTGATTTTAGGTTGTTAAGGTTGTTGTTTTACAAAATTACCACCAAATTCTTTTTAATTTACCAAACGCAAAATTTTTGGCAAAATTGCCGAAAGCAATTAACATAATTTTTATGCCAGAAATTTTACGATTTGATAATCAACAATTTCAGATGCAATGCTGGATGGAATTCCACATGTGTTGGGCCGTTTGATCCCACGAAAATCTTTGTCTGACTACACGACCATTTACAATAAGTTTTTGACGCAAACCCTTTTCGTTAACAATCCTGTTCATAGCCTGAGAAATAGCCTCCACCGAATGCGGATCAACCAGAAGGCCTGCATCGCCCGCTATCTCAGGCATGCTGGTAACATTGGATGAAATTACCGGAACATCGCAGTACATGGCTTCGATAATGGGTATTCCAAAGCCCTCAAAAAATGAAACCAGCAAAAGAGCCTCGGCCGAGGCCACAACCCTGCTCAAGGGTTCATTATAAAGCCTTCCGGTGAAAACAACATCATTTTTATGCTTCATCGAATCAAGCAAGCTGTTCAGACCGTTCGTACCAAACATATGTTCACCAATGATCACAAACTTATGATTATGCTTGTCTGTGGCTTTAAAAGCATCGAAAGCCATTAGCATATTGTCTATGTTTTTCCTCTTATGAAGTGAGCCAACATAGACAAAATAAGGACAGCCACCAGTGTATTTTTTTCTTGTTTCTTGCGCCAAATAACCATTTACGGGTTTAAATACTTCGTTTGCTCCATTATAAACAACATCGACTTTTTGGGCCGGATACGAAAATGTTTTAACGATATCGGCCTTTGAGTATTCTGAAACGGTGGCAATTCGATGCGCTCGCTGGGCATATTTCGGAAACCCCCATCTATAGTATTTGCTGCTTAGCCAAGGCAGGTAATCGGGGTTGTGAATAAAATTCAAATCGTGAAAAACCGGTATCTGACAACCTTTCCAAGCAAGCGAAAGCAAGCCATCGGGCGAAATGAACAAGGCAGGTTTGATTTTTTTCAGATAGGCAGGTAGAGCTTTCTCAAAAAAAAGGTAAAAAAGAACAGGATGGCGCGCCTGTGGAAACAACGCAACGGGCTTTATGTTTTCGGCAAAAACAAATTGCTCATCATATTTGCGGTCAAAAATGAAATGAAATTCAACTTCAGGATGATTGAGTGCAATACGCCTGAAGGTCTGATAGGTGAACCAGCCGATCCCTTCCAGCCTTCCCGGGAGCAATAACCTTGTATTGATGGCGATTCTTAAACTCACAACTTATAGTTTTTGTGCCAGCCCAATTTGCTGAAAGTATCCGGAAATCTTTGTTCTGTTGCAGCCTTAATAAATTGGGCTTCCAAAAATAACTGATACTTTTTTGGAAACAAAAAAATCTTTTTGATGGGCTTGAAAAAACCGAAGGGCCAAATGGCCCGTGCAGTTACTTATTTATTTGTTAATTTTGGAGTTGAATTAAAATGATTTCAAACATAAACAAATAGCAAAATGTCAGCGAATTTATTGAAGCATATTGAGCCGGGTGTTGTTACCGGGCATGACGTACAGGAAATTTTTCGCATTGCCAAGGAGCATAAGTTTGCCCTTCCGGCTGTAAACGTGATTGGCACCAATTCGATAAATGCGGTGCTTGAAGTGGCCCGCGACGTAAACTCACCTGTAATTATTCAGTTTTCAAATGGCGGCGCCCAATTTTTTGCTGGCAAAACCCTCTCGAACGAAAACCAGCGTGCAGCCATTGCCGGAGCCATTTCAGGCGCAAGGCACACTGAGCTGATGGCTAAGGAATATGGCGTAAGGGTAATATTGCATACCGACCATGCAGCAATGAAATTACTGCCTTGGATAGATGGGCTGCTCGAAGCCAGCCAAGCAAATTTCGAAGCCACCGCAAAGCCACTTTTCAGCTCACATATGCTCGACCTTTCTGAAGAAACACTCGAAGAAAACATTGAAATCAGCAAGCGTTACCTCGAACGGATGAAGAAAATGGGTATGACCCTTGAAGTTGAACTTGGCGTAACTGGCGGTGAAGAAGATGGGGTTGACAACACCGGCATTGAAAGCTCAAAGCTTTATACCCAGCCTGAAGAAGTGGCCAAAATGTACCAAGCTCTGTTGGAAGTTTCGGATCAGTTTACTATTGCCGCCTCTTTTGGAAATGTTCATGGTGTTTATAAGCCCGGTAATGTTAAGCTCGAGCCACTGATTCTGAAAAACTCTCAGGAATACCTCAAGAAACATTTCAATACGGGTAATAAGGAAGTAAGTTTTGTATTTCATGGCGGCAGCGGTTCGAGCCGCGAAGAAATTCGCGAAGCCATTGATTACGGGGTGGTAAAAATGAACATCGACACAGATACCCAGTGGGCTTTCTGGGAAGGCATTAAGAACTACTACAAGAAAAATGAAGGATACCTCCAAGGTCAGATTGGCAACCCTGAGGGTGACGATAAGCCCAACAAGAAGTACTATGATCCGCGTGCATGGCTGCGCAAAGGTGAAGAAACCATGCGCGACCGCCTGAAGCTGGCCTTTGAAGATCTGAATTCACTCGACAGAAATTAGGAACTTTCCCCGAAAGGGGTTTTGGCGTTTAATCGAAGCCAGGGAAGTTGATAAAGTCTACAACGATGTAGGCACCTTCATAATCTCTGGCTATTTTTTCAAGAAACCTGCGGGCATCAAGACGAGTTCGAAAGTCGCCAACGCGAAGTTTAAAATCGGGTGCATCATAAATAATGTATGAAGGTACACCGGGGTATTTTCTGTAAAACTCAGCCTGGCGACGCTGCGTACGCAATTTCGACTGGTTGCCTGAGTCGGAGTAAATTTGTACACGGTAACCACTTACCCCTCTCTCGCGCGATACAACATCCAAATGAGTGCGCATCAGCCGCTCAATCTGCGGATCCTGCCTGATGCTCACATCAAGGTTTGTGGTATCGGAAGGTGAATTTTGATTGGTTTGCGCAATAATTGTTGAACTCCACAAAACCAACATTAAGAAGACGGGAATAATTCTCATAAGAGGCTTGTTTCTTTTTCAAAAATACCAAAATTTAACATCAATCAAAATAAATGCCAGCGAAGCCTGGCATACAATGACCTTAATATGCCCTTGCGAAAACTACCCTTTGTTTTGAAGGCTTACCCGAATAAACACATTTGCCTTCCTCTTCTGAACTTCCAAAAGGGATGCATCGAATAGTTGCTTTGGTCTCTTCCTTGATCTTTTGCTCGGTCTCAGCCGTGCCATCCCAGTGAGCAAGAATAAACCCTCCTTTGTCGTCGAGGATATCAATGAATTCAACCCAAGTATCTGCCTTAAAGGTGTATTGCTCGCGGAAAGAAAGAGCCCTTCTGAAAAGGTTTTCCTGTATGACCTGAAGTAAATTCTCTATTTTGTTCCCAATATCAGCTACCTGCAGAATTTCCTTCTCGAGGGTATCGCGCCTTGCAACTTCAACGGTCCCGTTTTCAACATCACGGGGGCCGATGGCAATTCTAATCGGAACACCCTTGAATTCGTATTCAGCAAATTTCCAACCGGGTTTAAAAGTATCGCGATCGTCAAGTTTTACTGAAATACCTTTCCGCTCAAGTTCATTTTTAATTTCACGGGATTTGCTTAAAACCAAGTCGTATTGTTCAGAATTCTTGTAAATTGGCACAATTGCCACCTGGATAGGCGCAAGTTTGGGTGGCAGCACCAAACCATGGTCATCAGAGTGAGCCATGATCAATGCACCAACTAATCGTGTGGATACGCCCCAAGAAGTAGCCCAGGCGTATTCAAGTTTTCCCTCAGGACTGGTAAATTTCACATCAAAAGCTTTGGCAAAATTCTGCCCCAGGAAGTGTGAAGTTCCTGCTTGCAAAGCTTTCCCATCCTGCATAAGGGCTTCAATGCAATAGGTCTCAACGGCACCTGCAAAGCGCTCGTTTATTGACTTTGTGCCCTTTAAAACCGGGATAGCCATAAAGTTTTCTGCAAAATCGGCATATACCCCAAGCATACGTTCGGTCTCCTCAATGGCTTCCTGTTCGGTAGCATGAGCGGTATGGCCTTCCTGCCACAAAAACTCAGCCGTGCGCAAAAACATACGCGTGCGCATCTCCCAACGAACCACATTGGCCCACTGATTGAGCAAAATGGGCAAGTCGCGGTAAGATTGAACCCAGTTGCGGTAAGTATCCCAGATAATGGTTTCAGATGTGGGCCTGATGATCAGCTCTTCTTCGAGTTTTGCGTCTTCATCTACCACAATACCTTTGCCATTCGGATCGTTCTTTAGGCGGTAGTGGGTCACCACCGCACATTCTTTGGCAAAGCCCTCGACATGGTCGGCTTCCTTACTGAAAAATGACTTTGGTATGAAAATTGGGAAATAGGCATTGGAATGCCCGGTGTCTTTAAACATTTTATCAAGGGCAGCCTGCATTTTCTCCCAAATGGCGTAACCGTATGGTTTGATCACCATGCAGCCGCGAACCACCGAATTCTCTGCGAGCCCGGCTCTTTGAACGATATCGTTGTACCATTTGGAATAATTTTCTTCGCGCGTTGAAAAATCCTTAGCCATAAAGCGATTTGGTATAGTATTTGCAATATTATGGTTGATAAAACCGGGCAAATTTAAGAAAAAACCACGATAATTAAGTTTACTTGTTAACTTTGTCAATAACCACAAGCAAGGAGGAATAAGTTATGAAAGCAATTATAAATCTTTTGATCGTCGTGTCAGTGGCACTGGCAGGTTGCTCTTCAACCTACCATGCCTCCCGCTATTACGACGACATTTATTACATCCCCGCGGATGCCCGCACCACTGTCAACCGGCAACAGGCTGTTGCGGTAGATGTATCGCAGGATGCCCAAGTGGGCCAACCATATTATTCAGAGGAGGCCGATAACCAGTATTACGAATACCAGGATGAGTATTATGAGTATGCTCCTGCCCCCGCCACTTCCGAAACCTATTATGGCACTGATGCAAACACATACGTGAGCAACTATTACGGCGATTATTACGACTACTCGTATTCTTCACGTATAAGAAGATTCCATCGGCCTGTTACACGCTGGGCCTATTATGACCCTTGGTATACCAACATGTATTGGTATACCTACGATCCGTTTTACTATGGAGTTAGTATTTACATGGGTTATGGTTCACTTGGTTTTTACTACCCGGGATACATGATGTACAACCCCGGCTTTTACTGGTATTCTTGGTATTCACCATTCCATTGGCATTCACCTTACTACTATTCCTGGGGAATGCACTGGAACTGGCATGGCTGGAACAGGTGGGGTTACTGGTCAGGTTTCTACAACCCCTGGGGCTACAGCTACTGGTCAGGCTATCATGCAGGGTTTTATAGCGGTTACCATTACGGGTACTGGAGTAACCCTTACCATTACAATTATTACTACAATAGTTACGACCGCAGCAACTATTATTATGGCCATCGCGGCGCCAGCGGCGGAACGATTGCCGGCGGCACTGGTCGTGGCTCCGGGCGCCCAGCTACTCTTGCCGAGAACTACGAAACCTATCGTGCTGAGACCCGAATTCGTGCCACTGAAACAATAAACGAAAGAGGTGTTTCAGGCCGTTATACTCCCGCTGATGCACGTCCTGCAGCTGCACCTGGCATAAGCGTTGATGAAGGCCGGCCGGCTACGGTTGCACCTTCAAGGGAAACCCGTGAAACGGCAGCCCCTGTGAGGCAAGCTCCCGAAACCCGTCCAACAGAGGCACGTCCCGAAAGAGGGGCTCCTGAAACCCGCCCGGCACAGCCCGAGCGCCAGCCAGAGGTTCGCCCTGTACCACAGCAGTCGCAACCGCAGCAGACGCGCCCGGCACAGCCTCAACAACCCACACGGGCTCCTGAGGCAAGGCCACAAAGTCAGCCCGATAGCAGACCCGCTGTCCAACCAACCAGGCCACAGCAGCCGCAAAGGACACCTGAAAATTATCAGGCTCCTTCGCGCAGCGAATATCAGCGTGACCAGATTCAGCGTTATGAGCGGCCGCAACAGGCGCCTTCCAATAGCCGGCGTCAGGAAAATGACCCCAACTTCACCCGGCCCCGCACCTATACTTCGCCCAGCTATCAACAACCAAAAACCAATCAGGAGTATAGCAGCCCTCAGTCGGGAAGGGCACCGGCCACTGCCAGCCCTGGCCGCGAGCAACAGCAGCCTCCCAGGCCTGCGCCCCAGCAAGTAAGGCCGCAAACCAGACCACAGGGCCAGCCCGCACCAACACAAGCTCAACCGCCAAGGCAAGAAAGGGGGCAACCCTCTTACACACCTCCGGCTCGCCAGCAAGCCCCTACGCGAACAAGCCCGCCTCACAGAGCTCTCCCTCGAGGAGTTCAGGCGGCAGCAGTGCACCATCGGTCTCTCCTTCAAGAAGTTCAGGAGGTAGCAGCGCTCCTTCAAGAAGTTCGGGAAGTTCGGGTGGCAGCAGTGCACCTTCAAGAGGTTCTGACAGCGGGTCATCACCCAGCAGACGATAAAATTGCTTAAAAGAAAATTTCTCCTTGACTTTTTTTCTCCCGGCTGTGATGAGCCATCAGAGCCCCTGGCCGGGAGTTTTTTTAACCTCATTACAACTAAAATATCAGCCATGAAAAGGATAGCTTTTGCAATGATCGCAACTTTGATCATAAGTCTTCCGGCCCTTTCACAAAATGAGAACGATGCCTTCAGGTACTCGTTTATGAAACCAGGAGGTACTGCCCGTTTCACAAGTATGGGTGGCGCCTTTGGAGCCCTGGGCGGCGACTTTTCCAGCCTGAGCACAAACCCTGCAGGCCTTGCCATATTTCGCAGCTCAGAGATCACTTTTACACCAACTCTCGACTTCGCATTGGTTGAATCGACCTACTACGGTTCAACACAGGATGACATGAAGTACAACTTTAACTTCAATAACCTGGGTGTTGTTTTCGCTATACCCATTACCCGGCCAATAGATCAACCAGGTTGGAAGTCAGTAAATTTTGGGTTTGGCATAAACCGCCACAACAACTTCAACCAGCGCTGGGTAGCAGAAGGTTTTAACCCCCAGAGCTCGCTTATGACCGACTTTTTGAACCAGGCCATTGGCGAAGGCAGCATTTCGAACCTCGACGACTTTTCAACCGGCCTGGCTTGGGACACCTGGTTACTTTACCAGGTAAATGGTCAGTTTGCTGTTGACATGCCAAACGGGGGAGTGCTGCAAAGGCAAGAAACTAACTCATCGGGGTCAATTCGTGAGTTTGTCCTCTCTGTGGGCGCCAATTACAATGATTTTCTTTTCCTTGGGGCTACTTTAGGCCTCCCATCGGTAAGATATGAAGAATCAAGCGTTTTTGTTGAAACAGATCGCGACAATAATAACAGTATTTTCAAATCCCTTACTTACACAAATAAGTTTATCACATCTGGCTCAGGTTTTAACCTGAAGGTGGGAGCCATTATCAGGCCCACCGATATGGTCAGGCTGGGGGTTGCGGTTCACACGCCCACCTTTTTCAAGCTGAAAGATGAATACAATGCTATTATGCGCTCATCATTAAACCTTTCAGACTATACAAATTATTCTTCATCACCCAATGGTTGGTTCAGGTACGAACTTAACACCCCCCTGAAGGCAATCGGAAGCCTGGGACTGGTTTTTGGCACGGCCGGCCTCGTGAGTTTTGATTATGAATATGTAGATTATACGAGAATGAGGCTTCGCAGCGATGATTATATTTTCTCTTCAGAAAACAATATTATTCGTGAAAACTTTACGGCACAACACAACCTAAGATTAGGCGGCGAACTTCGTGTAGACCCGCTGGTACTTCGTGGAGGATATGCTTTTTACTCCAGCCCTTACAAAACAGGAGTTAATGATGGGCAGCAGTCGGTGGTTTCGGCAGGCATTGGAATTCGCGAGAAGCACTATTTCATTGACTTTGCCTATGCTTACACTTTTTTCAGGGAAGACTACTATCTTTATAGCGCCCAGTTTGTAAACCCGGTCGATAACCAATACTCTTTAAGCAGATTTATGCTCACTCTGGGTTTCAGGTTTTAGCACCCAAGTTTGAAAAGGCATAAAAAAAACGGGGCCGATAGCCCCGTTTTTTTTAAAAATGCTGTTTAAGAAAGCGGTTCAACCGAACTTACAATGGCATTATCAACTAAGACCCTGCCACAATACTCGCATACGATAATTTTTTTGTGCAAACGGATATCGAGTTGACGCTGTGGTGGAATTTTGTTAAAGCAGCCACCGCAGGCATCACGCTCAACCGGAACAACGGCAAGACCATTTCTTGCGTTTTCACGAATCCTCTGGTAAGCATTTAAGAGGCGGCCCTCAATGGCTTCCTTCTGCTTACCCGAATTCTCAATGAGAAGCTCTTCTTCCTTTTGAGTTTCAGCAATAATATCATTGAGTTCACTTTTCTTTACTTCAAGGTCATTACGCCTTTCTTCCAACTCAATTTCAACCTGTTTTACGGTTTCATGTTTCATTTCAACGGCAGCAGTAAATTCGCGGATCTTCTTTTCGCACAGCTGAACTTCGAGCGATTGAAACTCGATCTCCTTTGAAAGTGAGTCGTATTCGCGATTATTGCGAACATTCATCTGCTGCCCTTCGTATTTCTTGATCAGCTCCAGGCTTTCAGTAATGGCAATCTTTTTTCCCGAAATTTCGGTTTCAAGATCCTGCATCTCCTGTCTGAATTTTTCAATACGTGTTTCAAGGCCTGCAATTTCATCTTCAAGGTCCTGAACCTCAAGGGGTAATTCCCCGCGAATACTCCTGATCTTATCAATCTGGGTATCGATGGCTTGCAGTGTAAAGAGAGCGGTGAGTTTTTTGGTTACGGTAAGTTCAACGCTTTCTTCGCTGGCCATTTCAGGAATGGCTACCGGAGAACCTTCTGTTCCGGTGCTGGGGTTGATCTGCCGGGGAACTTCTTCTTCGGTTTTTGAACTTTTTGTCATGGATAATCTGGATCTTTTTCTTGAAAGGTTAAAAATAATTTACCGGGTTGGTATTTACCCCGGAAATAAGGAGTGCAAATTTAGTAAATTTTTTATTAACAATGTCATACAATAATTCTTTGGTGAATTGCTCAGTTTCATAATGGCCTGCATCAGCCAGTAGAATTTTGTTTTCAGTTTCAAAAAACTGGTGGTATTTAAGGTCGCCCGTAACAAAGGCCTGTGCACCAGAAGCAATGGCATTAGGAATTAAGAAACTGCCCGACCCGCCGCAAAATGCCACTGTCTTAATGGCCTGCCCTTTAAATGCTGTATGCCTGACACAAGGTATTCGGAGCCTAAGTTTTAACATTTCCAAAAAATCATTTTCCGAAAGAGGAATTTCAAGTTCACCAAGCATTCCAGAACCAACTCTCCCAAATTCATTTTCAAGCGGATAAACATCATAGGCTACCTCCTCGTAGGGATGGCTCTTTATCATGGCGCTGATCACCCTTGTTTCAAGGTATGCAGGCAAAATGGTTTCAATCCGTACTTCAGGTTCAAAATGAATCTCATTTTTTTTGCCAATAAAAGGATTGGCATCTTGCCCTGCCCTGAAGGTGCCATTCCCTTCCAGGTTAAATGAACAACAATCGTACTCGCCGATTTGCCCGGCACCGGCTTCAAAAATGGCGGCCCTTACCTGATCGGCATGTGAGAGAGGGCAAAATGCTACCAGTTTCCGAAGCAGCCCTTTTTTTGGGAGCAAAACCCGGATGTTTTTCAAGCCCAATTTAGCGCCAAGTTTATGGTTTACCCCTTTTTGAACATTGTCAAGATTAGTGTGAAGTGAAAGAATGGCAATATTGTGCTTAATGGCATTAATGATTACTTTCTCGGTATAATGGTTTCCGGTAATGCTTTTTAACCCTTTAAAAATCAGCGGATGATGAGCAATGATCAGATCACAATTTTTTGAAATGGCTTCTTTCATCACCTCTGGAGTAACATCTATGCAGATCAATCCTTTTGAGACTTCCTGCCCAGGAGATCCCACCTGCAAGCCACTGTTATCATAACTCTCCTGCAATGAGTTTGGTGCAATTTGTTCAAAATAGTCAAGAAGTTCCTTTAATTTCATGATAAATCCTTTTTTCTTCAAAGTTAAAAAGGTAATATGAAAGGAGCTATGAAACCTGAAAGAAATAGTTTATTAAATTAAAATTTTCGATAATTAACTGATGTTTTTAAGTAAAATATAATGTTTGTTTTCCGCAAAACAATTGTAACCAATCTTAATTTACTGCGTATATTACTAATAGCAAGGTTGTTATGCAGATGAAAAATATTTTGTCAGCTCCATGAACATTTCACCGTTTCGTTTTCTTTTGTTTCCATTTTGCTTGCTTTTTGCGTTTATTACCCTGGTGCGAAACAAGTTTTTCGACTGGGGCATCCTTCCCTCAGCTAGATTCAGCATTCCAATTATTAGTCTTGGCAACCTGAGCAGCGGTGGAACCGGTAAAACCCCTCACGTAGAATACCTTGCAAGCCTTCTTGGCAACAAATATAAAATTGCAGTTCTGAGCCGCGGCTATAAAAGAAAAACCAGGGGTTTTCTTATTGCAAACAACAAGCATAAAGCAAGCCAAGTGGGGGATGAACCCCTGCAAATATGCCTGAAGTTTCCTGAAATTATTGTAGCTGTTCATGAGAATCGAAGCAAGGGTATAAAGGAAATCATGAAAAGGCACCCAGAAGTTAATTTGATCATTCTTGATGATGCTTTTCAGCACCGGTATGTAAAACCCGGTTTAAACATTTTGCTAACAGAATATTACAAGCCGTTTTTCAGAAATTACATTTTACCCTGCGGCGACCTGCGCGAGCCTAAGTCAGGAGTAAAAAGGGCGCATGCCCTGATCATTACAAAAACACCTGATGTTTTCTCACCCTTAGACCGGAGATTTTTTCTGAGAAATCTGAGCAAGTATGGTTTAAAAAATGTTTTCTTTTCAAGAATAGAATATGGAGACTGGATTCCACTTAATTGGCAATGCCAGCCATCTGAGAAGTCATTTAAAACCATTATTCTCTGCACAGGTATTGCAAATACAACATCAATTGAGGAATATTTAAAGAGGCGGTGCGATGAACTGCTTATTAAACGTTTCCCTGACCATTATCAGTTTTCAGTTGCTGATCTCATGGACCTGAAGAAACAGTTCAGGGATATTTTCGGTAAGTCAAAGGCAATAATCATCACAGAAAAGGATGCCATGCGCCTGCAGGAAAAGAAACTAATGGATGAACTGAAGGACCTGCCAATTTTTTATATTCCTATAAAAATAGTTTTTCAGAATGGCGACCAGATAAACTTTGAAAAACTGATCACGAGTTACCTTTCAGAAAATCAGTTACTTTCAGCTTAAGCTGAAACAAAAAACACCTAATGAGCCAAGGCATTTTTTCTTACCTTTGCACATCATTTTACCAGAATAAACCCAAAACAATATGACGCTACTTGTTTTTGCAGGGCTTTTTGTACCAATAATGGTTTTCGGCCTGAGTGTATACTTTTTCAGAATATCGAATAAAAACCTGAAACTCCTGGTTGCCTTTAGTGGCGCGTTTCTTCTATCACTCACCTTTAACGAACTTATTCCGCAAATATACAGTGGGCTTGACTTAGTGCATGGGGTTGAAGAGCATGTTCATGATGAGAATTGCGATGATGATCATGATCATGAACATCATCACCATACTGCAAGCGGGCATGATCATGGCCACAGCCACGGTAACACATCCAAAATTGGCCTTTTTATCTTGCTTGGGTTCTTTATTCAACTCGTTCTCGACTATTTGACCAAGGGTGTTGAGCATGGTCATATGCACACCAAATGCCCAAATAATGAGGAGCACGACCATGAGCATCATTCGGCAGGCATTTCATTTATTCCAGTTCTTATTGGGTTGTCGCTACATTCGTTTCTTGAAGGCATGCCCCTGGCAAAGGGGTTTGAATCACCGGCCCTTCAGAACCACCTTTTACTGGGGATTGTAATTCATAACATACCCATTGCAATAGTGTTTATGAGCTTGTTGATTCAGAACAACCTCTCAAAGTTAATGTCGATTTTGTTATTGACTGTTTTTGCCCTTTCAGGGCCCGCAGGAGTGCTGGCAAGCAATATTTTGGGTTCTCACTTTGTGGCCGACATGCAAATGTTCTTCAAGTTCTCAATGGCCATTGTGGTCGGTATATTCCTTCACATTGCCACCACTATCCTGTTCGAAACAGACGAGAACCACCGTTTTAACCTGATTAAGTTTGCAGTGATTGTGATTGGCGCCCTGGCTGCCATGATACATTTTTAGAAAATTTAATTCAAAAAAAAGGGGCATGCGTTTTTCCATGCCCCTTTTTTATTGAGTATTATAATCAGAATGGTAAGTCGTCTTCAACAGTAGGCACATCGCCAGTCATGGGTGGATCGGGTTCTTTCCTTGAGTCGGAGTCGCCGGGTTTCGGACCAACAAAGGTCATATTCTCTCCCACAACTTCCGTCACGTAGCGCTTATTGCCGTCCTTGTCATCATACTGTCTTGTTCTGAGACGACCCTCAATATATACCTGGCGGCCCTTTGTAAGGTATTTTTCGGCCAAGTCAGCCAGATTACTCCATAGCACTATATTGTGCCATTCGGTTTCCTCAACAGGATTACCATCCTGCCCTTTGTAAAAACGATTGGTAGCAAGCGTGAAACTTGCAACCTTTGTGCCACTCTCGAGTGAGCGAACCACTGGATCCTTGCCCAGGTGCCCTAATAAAATCACTTTATTTACTCCCGCCATAGCTCTTTCGGTTTAATTGGGTTAAACATTTTGTTTAAATTTTAATCAATATTTCAAAAGCAAAATAATAAAAAATTCACAATAATCCAAATTTTATACACAAGATTTGAAATTAAAAGGACTAGTTTAATTCTTTTTTATCCTGGAACTAATTTGTAAAATTTTTTATTTTCTCAAGAAATAGCACCATTAGCTTTGATTTGGGCATTTTTTCAAAAGCTGTGTGTTCAATTGCATGAAAATTTTTGATCAAAAACTTTGTTTCGTCAGGGTTAATTTTCATTCTAAAAAATCTGGCGTTTATGGTTTGATGAGTTAGCGGGTGGCTAATAACCAAAGTCGAAACTGGCAAAACTTTGTTGGATGGCCCGGGAAACCAGAACTTCCAGGTTTCGCTTGCTGTTATTTTATCCGGGTGGGCTTGTTGGCTAGTTTCAATCAATGGCAATTCAAAAAGATTTTTCCAAATGTCATTGTCTTTTCGCTGATTGACCAAGAAATAAGTCTGGCCATCATTTTCCTCCCAGAAAAAATAGAAGTAATTGAAATGTCTGCTGCGTGGCTTTTTTCTTTCTTTTTTCAAGGGGAGTTTATCAACTGATTTGTCTAAAAAAGCCAGGCACTCGCGGTTAAATAAGCAATAGGGGCATTTGGGTGAGGCAGGTTTGCAAACGGTTGCGCCAAAATCCATCATTGCTTGATTAAATGCACCCGGTTTTTTGTTGTCAATGAGTTCGGCAGCTATTTCCTGAAAGATTTTTTTACCCTTGCTAGTGTCAATTTTTTCTTTCACTGCAAATATTCTTGCAAGCACCCTGAATCCATTACCATCAATGGCCGGTACCACTTCGTTGAAAGCAATGGAAGCGATTGCGGCAGCCGTATAAGGGCCAACGCCTTTTACCTTCAGCCAATCATGATAAGTTTGCGGAAGTTGGCCGTTTCTGTTCTCTATAATCTCCTTAGCGGCGGCATGCAGGTTTCGTGCCCGGGAGTAATAACCCAAGCCTTGCCATAGTCGTAACACTTTTTCAATTGGAGCAGCAGCCAGGCTGGCCACATCAGGAAAGGCTTCAAGAAATCTGTAAAAATATTCCATGCCCTGATCCACACGGGTTTGCTGCAAAATGATCTCGGTAATCCAAACCACATAAGGATCGTTGGTCTGGCGCCATGGCAGGGGGCGGCCATTAACTGAGTACCATTGCAGAAGTCGGTCAGAAAAATGCATGAAATCTTAATGCCTGATTGTGTTAAATGTTAAAAATCACTTGATTGATGATGGTAAAAATAAATGAAATTGTTTTCTGATAATAATAAAAAACTTATCTTTGCAACCCGATTAAACTAAAAACTTCGTAAAATTCTAATAACCAAAAAGTAATAACAATGACAAAAGCTGAAATTGTTACCGAAATTGCCAACAAGACCGGCATTGAAAAAGTTGCGGTACAAGCAACCATCGAGGCTTTCATGGCCACTGTGAAAAATTCGCTGGTAAAAGGAGAAAATGTTTATCTAAGAGGATTTGGTAGCTTTATCATTAAAGAAAGAGCAGAAAAAACCGGCCGGAACATTTCCAGAAACACCACTATTATTATTCCCGCCCATAGCATCCCGGCTTTCAAACCTGCCAAGGAGTTTGTAAGCGAAGTAAAAGAATCGGTAGTTGTTTCAAAATAACACCCCTTTGCTTATCCCAATTGGCTTTGACCAAGGGATTAATTAAACTAGGAGACCTAATATGCCGAGCGGAAAAAAGAGAAAAAGACATAAGATGGCAACCCATAAGCGTAAGAAGCGCCTGAGAAAAAACAGGCACAAAAAGAAGTAATACGCTTTTGCTAACAGGTTGCTCATTTTTTACCTGCACCCTAAAATTACATAATACCTTTGTGGTATTATGTAATTTTATTTAAAGCACCGTTTTATGGCGGTGCCTGATTTCCTTCCTCCATTCATTGTCAATGCATTGAATGACAAATTTTATTAAAGTATCCCAAAAGTGAACAAAGATTTAATTATTGACTCCAACGCTTCGGAAGTTGTTATGGCTTTACAGGAGGACAAGCTCCTTGTAGAGTTGCACAAAGAACGCAGGAATAACAGCTTTTCGGTTGGCGACATTTACCTTGGGAAGGTCAAAAAGATCATTTCGGGGCTCAATGCCGCCTTTGTAGACGTGGGATACGAAAAGGATGCCTTTTTACATTACCTCGACCTGGGTAGCCAGGTCAACTCGCTGAACAAGTACACCAAGCTTGCCATTGCCGGAAAGACCCATGTGCTTCCTATGGAGAATTTCATCCTTGAAAAAGAGATTGAGAAGACCGGGAAGATCACCAATGTGCTCACGGTAAATCAGCCGGTGCTTGTTCAGATCGCAAAAGAACCCATTTCAACCAAGGGGCCGCGCATCACCAGCGAAATTTCGCTTGCCGGCCGCTACCTCGTGCTGGTACCCTTTTCTGATCGAATCTCGGTTTCGCAGAAGATACAGAGCAACGACGAAAAGAATCGCCTGAAAAGGCTGGTGCAAAGCATCAAACCAAAGAATTTCGGTGTGATCATCAGAACCAATGCCGAAGGAAAAATGGTGGCTGACCTCGATACCGACCTGAACAACCTGGTGTCAAGATGGTATAGTATTGCCGAGAAACTCTCCTCGGCCAAGCCACCCCGGATTATCCTTGGCGAACTAAACCGCACTTCGGCCATGTTGCGCGACCTTCTCAACGAGTCGTTCAACAACATTCACGTGAATGACCCGCTTATTTTTGAAGAACTCAGGGACTACATAAAAACCATTGCCCCTGAAAAAATCGACATTCTGAAACTCTATAAGGGCAAGGTGCCCATTTTTGAGCATTTCGGGATTGAAAAACAAATCAAGAGTTCTTTCGGGAAAATCGTTTCCATAAAAAGTGGATCTTACCTGATTATTGAACACACCGAGGCCCTGCATGTTATCGACGTAAACAGCGGTCACCGCATGAACAGCGAAAATACCCAGGAAGATAACGCCCTGGATGTAAATCTCGAAGCGGCCGCAGAAATTGCCCGCCAGCTGAGACTTCGCGACATGGGCGGTATTATCGTGGTTGACTTTATCGACATGATGCAATCGGCAAACCGCCGCAAGCTCTTTGAAAAGATAAGGGAAGAAATGAGCAAAGACAGGGCAAAACACAACATTCTCCCTCCCAGTAAGTTTGGCCTGGTTCAAATTACCCGGCAAAGGGTTCGCTCCGAAACCAATGTGGAGATACTGGAAAAATGCCCTGCATGCGAAGGCACTGGGCAGATTAAACCCAGCGTAATTTTGGCAGACGAGATCGAAAACAACCTTCGATACCTTATCCGGGAGCAAAACGAAAAGTACCTGAGTATGAGAGTGCATCCATATGTCGCTGCATTTCTCACAAAAGGATTCTATTCACCACGAATGAAATGGTTCTTTAAGTACAAAAAATGGGTAAAAATTACTCCGTCCCTATCGTATCACTTCCTCGAGTACCGGTTTTTCAATAAACTGGATGACGAAATCAAGCTATAAAGCTTGAATGATGGGCGGTGTGCATATTCGGGTTCAGTATTGAAACCGCTTATGCACACCGCTTTTATTTTAACCTTCAATAAATTACCTTTGCATTCCGGTATTTATGGCTATTATGAGCGGCATGCCCTCTTCAGAAAAAATGCTTTTTCACGAATTCCTCGAAAAGGGGCAACGCTTTTGCGCTTACCGCGACCGCAGCAAAAAAGAAGTAGCTGATAAACTGGCTCAGCTGGGAGCAGCAAGCCAAATTCTGGATAATGTGCTTCGGTCACTTGAAAAGGAAGGCTTTATTGATGAAGAGCGTTTTGCTAAATCTTTTGCCCGCGGAAAGTTCGAATATAACCGTTGGGGTAAACAGCGTATCAGGCAGGAACTCATTTTGAAAAAGGTGCCACGGAAAATGATCGAACTTGCCCTTGAACAAATTGATGAAAGCCAATATCTGCAGGAATTAGAGAAAATTGCGTTAAGGAAATTTCAAGGCCTTAAAGGGCATGATAAATTTACTGCAATAGGGAAAACGGCCGAACATTGCATCAGAAGGGGTTTTGAAGCAGACTTGGCATGGGATATCGCAAATAAATTGAACAATAAATAATAATTCAAACAATGATCTACTCAGAAGACCTAAAGGAAATGGATAAAAGGCTTGAAGCCTTAAGGAGGTTCCTTTGACATCGAAGGAAAGTTAAACCAAATAAACGAACTTCAGCAACAAAGCGAGGCACCTGGTTTTTGGGAAGATCCCAAAGAGGCCGAAACCATTCTGCGCCAGATCAGCGAATTGAAGAAATGGACTTCAGCATTTGAAAAGGCCAGTCAGGAATCTGATGACTTAAAAGTTCTCTTTGATTTTTTTGAAGCCGAAGAGGCAACTGAATCAGAGGTTGGCAAGCAATTTGAGATCGCCCTTAAGGCTGTTGAAGAGCTTGAATTCAAGAAAATGCTCAGTAAAGAAGAAGATCGTCTGAGCGCTATCTTAAACATAAACTCTGGTGCCGGAGGTACCGAAAGCCAGGATTGGGCCGAAATGCTCATGCGAATGTACTTGCGCTGGGGCGAAAGAAGCGAATACAAAACCAAGGTGCTTGACTTGCAAGAGGGCGATGGAGCAGGAATAAAAAGCGCATCAATTGAATTTGAAGGCGAGTTTGCTTTTGGTTATCTTAAAGGCGAAAGCGGGGTACATCGGCTGGTAAGGCTCTCTCCTTTTGATGCAAACAACCGCCGCCACACTTCATTTGCTTCGATTTATGCCTATCCGGTCATTGACGACAACATTGAAATCGAGATCAACCCTGCCGACCTGAGCTGGGACACTTTCCGCTCAAGCGGGCCGGGCGGACAAAACGTTAATAAGGTGGAAACAGCCGTCAGGCTTTATCATGCCCCATCTGGTATTGTGGTCGAATGCCAGGAAACACGTTCACAGGGTCAAAACCGCGAAAAAGCCATTACTATGTTAAAATCGCAACTTTACGAAATTGAGTTGCGAAAAAAAAGGGAGAAACTTGATGCCCTCGAAAGCACCAAGAAAAAAATAGAATGGGGCTCCCAGATCAGGAACTACGTTTTCCATCCTTACAAACTGGTGAAAGATCTCAGAACCGGGGTAGAAACATCAAATGTGCAACTGGTTATGGATGGCGAAATTGATGATTTCATTAAAGCATACTTAATTGAGTTTGGAGAATCTTAGGAAATTAAATATTCAAATACCTTAATGCGGCACAGGTCTTGCGTTAAGTTTCAATTAACCTGTAAGTTCAACATTTCTAATGGATTACAGGTTTTTTTACAAACAAATGATTGACATTCAGGGCTTTACAAAGAGTCTTCAAAGGATAAAAAACTAAATTTATCCTATTCCTTTTCATGTCAAACAGTTAAGTTTGGTCGGTTAATAACTTTCCCCCTTTGTTGATAACCTACCTTAAAGGTTAATGATTTTGTTTTTTATCTTCGCCCTTGGATCACCCCTGAAATGCAATTCCAAAGCATACTTCTTTTCATAAAAGAGGGGGAATATCATTACGTAAAACGTTAAAAACCAATACGTGCAATGGAGAATAAGCCTGCATTTGCGGATGCACAGAGCGAAGTAGGACAACAAAAGGAGAATTTGAATCTGTACAACCAGGTGCTTGATCAGCGAAGCCGGCCTGATGTGCCGGTGGAAGAGATGCCAGGACATGCACATCCTGGGCGGCCTTTAAAAAAGTTTAGTTTTGAAGAAGCGCTGAAGAAAACCACCGAATATTTTAATGGCGACAGTCTTGCGGCAGGTGTGTGGGTAAACAAGTATGCTTTGAAAGACTCAGAGGGCAACCTTTACGAGCTCACCCCTGAGGATATGCACTGGCGAATTGCCCGTGAAATTGCACGAATTGAAAAGAGATATCCCAACCCCCTTGATTCGGAAGCTATTTTCCATGTGCTTGACCGCTTTAAGTATATTGTTCCGCAGGGAAGCCCCATGGCAGGAATAGGAAACCCTTTTCAGATCGGTTCTTTATCTAATTGTTTTGTAATTGGCAATAAGGGCGATGCCGACTCATACGGCGGCATCATGAAGGTTGACGAAGAACAGGTTCAGTTGATGAAGCGCCGCGGAGGAGTGGGTCATGACCTATCCCATATCCGCCCCAAGGGAAGCCCGGTTAAAAACAGCGCCCTTACATCAACCGGCTTGGTACCCTTTATGGAGCGTTATTCCAATTCAACCCGCGAAGTGGCGCAAGACGGCCGCCGTGGTGCGCTTATGCTCACTGTTTCAATCAAGCACCCCGACGCTGAAAGCTTTATTGATGCCAAGCTTGAACAGGGAAAAGTAACCGGTGCCAATGTTTCGGTAAAAATTACCGATGAATTTATGCGTGCGGTGGTTAGCCAGGAAGATTTTATTCAGCAGTATCCAATAAATTCAGGGGAGCCTAAATACATTAAACAAATCAGCGCAGGCGATCTTTGGAAAAAGATTGTTTACAATGCTTGGAAATCGGCTGAGCCCGGCATCCTTTTCTGGGATACCATCTTGCGCGAATCGGTTCCTGATTGCTACGCCGACCTGGGATTTCGTACCGTATCTACTAACCCCTGCGGCGAAATACCCCTATGCCCCTACGACAGTTGCCGTCTGCTTGCCATTAACCTATATAGTTATGTAAAAAATCCCTTTACCAGCAAGGCAAGTTTTGACTTCCCGCTTTTCAAAAAACACGTTGGTCTCGCCCAGCGCATTATGGATGACATTATTGACCTGGAGCTGGAAAAGATTGACCGGATTCTGGAGAAAATAGATGCTGACCCAGAACTTGAAGATGTGAAGCAAGTAGAGAAAGAGCTTTGGCTTAAGATCCGCGAAAAGTGCATAGAAGGCCGCCGCACTGGTATTGGGATCACGGCTGAAGGTGACATGCTTGCCGCTCTGGGCTACAGGTATGGCACTGATGAAGCCACCGATTTTTCGGTAAACGTTCATAAAACCCTGGCGCTGGCAGCCTATCGCTCATCAGTTGAAATGGCCGCCGAGAGGGGCCCTTTCAAGATATACGATGCCAAGCGTGAGGAGGACAACCCATTCATTCAGCGCCTGAAGCAAGCTGATCCAGAACTGTTTGAAAATATGGTAAAGCAAGGCCGCCGCAATATTGCCCTGCTTACGGTGGCTCCAACCGGAAGCGTTTCACTGCTTACACAAACCACCTCAGGCATTGAGCCGGTTTTTATGGTGGCCTACAAGCGCAGGCGCAAAGTGAATCCCAATGACAAAAATGTCAGGGTCGACTTTGTTGACGAAGTTGGCGACCACTGGGAAGAATATAATGTTTTCCATCATAAGTTCATGGATTGGATGAGAGCCAACGGCCATGATGAAGAAAAACTGGCCCACATGAAGGATCAGGAGCTTCAGGACATAATTCGCCAGTCGCCCTTTTACAAAGCCACTGCCAACGATGTTGACTGGGTAGCCAAGGTTAAGATGCAGGGGGCGGTCCAAAAGTGGGTTGATCACTCAATAAGTGTTACTGTAAACGTTCCAAACGATGTTACTGAGGAACTCGTTGGCAACATTTATCTTACCGGTTGGGAAAGCGGCTGTAAGGGCATTACCGTTTATCGTGATGGAAGCCGGGCAGGTGTACTTGTAAAGGATACAAAAAAGGACGACCAGCTTGAGTTTAAGGAAACCAACGCGCCAAAACGTCCTAATGTTCTTGAATGCGAAGTGGTGCGTTTCAACAACGACTCGGAAAAGTGGCTTGCCGTGGTTGGGATACTTAACGAGCGTCCTTACGAGATTTTCACCGGAAAAGCCGAAGGTTTTTATCTTCCTTCATACGTTGACAAAGGATGGGTGATCAAAAATCGGAATGAAAAAAGTGAAAAACGGTACGACTTCCAGTTCCTTGACAGGGATGGTTACAAGGTGACCATCGAAGGTCTTTCGCGTTCATTCCACAAAGAGTTCTGGAACTATGCTAAGCTTATTTCAGGTATTTTGCGCCACGGAATGCCTCTGCCCTTTGTTGTAGACGTTATTGAAGATCTTAGCCTTGACAGTGATCATCTGCATACATGGAAAAACGGCGTAGTGCGTGCTCTCAAAAAGTTTATCGCTAATGGTACCAAAGCCCAGGGAAAGGTTTGCACCAAATGCCATCAGCATTCGGTTATTTACCAAGAGGGCTGCCTTACCTGCACCACTTGCGGAGAAAGCAAGTGCGGTTAGGCATTTGACTCCTGCCAGCCGTTATAATGCACCCTGCTCTGCCTGTAGTTGGCATTGCGGGGTTTTTCTTCGGCCGGGTAGCCGATAGAGACAAGAGAAACCGGAATAATATTCTTAGGAATCCCGAGCAGATCTTTTATAGCCTCAGAACGTTCTTTGCGCGGATGCACTCCTAGCCAGACTGCCCCCAGGCCAGCAGATTCTACTGCAAGAAGCAGATTTTGGGTTGCTGCTGAACAATTCTGCACAATAAAACTTTCAGTTTCTTCAAGATTAGTGTCGCCACAAATCAAAACAGCCATTGCTGCACTTTCAAGCATTTTTGCATAAGGATGCCGCCGGCTTAGTTCAGCAAGTAAATTCCTGCAGGTAATCACCACAAAATGCCAAGGCTGACGGTTGCGGGCTGTTGGGGCGCTCATGGCTGCAGCGAGCAGAAAATAAATCAACTCATCACTTATGGCAGGCCCCTGACGGTAAAGGCGAATACTTCTGCGGGTAAAAATAATGTCGGCTTTAGGATCCATGGCTTTTGTATTTCGAATCTAAATATACAAAAACTGTTTGCACAAAAAAAGCCCGGAAAAGTCCGGGCTTTTCTAAAATCAGCAAAAGCTATTGAATGTAAATGAATTCACCTACTCCAATTGGCAACTGAAGCCCGAACCATACAAAAAGTAAAACGATCCAGGCAACCAGCAATATTGTGGCATAGGGAATAAGCAAAGAGACCACAGTGCCTATTCCAATGTTTTTGTTGTATTTATGAATCCAGCCAAGCAGCAGAGGGAAATAGACATAGAGAGGGGTTACGCAATTAGTAATTGAGTCGCCAATGCGATACATAAGCTGCACAAAAGCAGGGCTGTAATCAAGCTGGTAGAGCATTGGGATGAAAACCGGGGCAAATATGGCCCATTTTGCAGAACCGCTTCCCATAAAAATATTCAAAAACGCCACTAATATTATGAACAATACAAACAGCACCGGTCCTGTAATACCTGTTGCCTTGAGTAGTTCAGCCCCGTTAATGGCAATGATTTTATCAAGATTTGACCAAATAAAAAGATTAATGAATTGGGCCACCACCAGCATAAGCACAATATAGCCTGATAGCTCTTTCATGCCATGCTCCATTTGTTTTAAAACGTCATTAGGTTTGGTTATGGCACCGGTAGCTTTCCCATAAAAATAACCAGGAATAGCAAACATAAAGAAAAGCAATGGTACAAGGCCTCTCAAGAAAGGAGATGGCACCAAACCACCTGCTTCATTGCGCAAGGGAGCCCCAGGGGGCACCACCACCAAAAGAACCAAAATAACATAAACCGATAAGGAGATTCCGGCATGTTTCAGGCCTTTTCTTTCGGCAGGAGAAAGCGTGGGGCTCTCGACCGACTCAGCAGAGGCATCGCCAGAAATGGCAAATTGATTGCAGCGCGGAATGGTATATTTCTTAACAATAAATGCGCCAACAAATCCAAGCATAAGGGTTGAAACAATCATAAAATACCAGTTTGCCGTTGCACTTACTTCAAAGCCATCGCCAATATTCTGTGTTATTTCAGAGCTAATGCCAGCAAGCAACACGTCGGTGCCCGCAATAAAAAAGTTGGCAGTAAAGCCGGCTGTTGCGCCGGCGTAACCCGCAACCAAACCAGCTATAGGGTTTAAACCCATTTGGGTAAAAATCAGGGCGGCAATTGGAGGCACAATAACCACCCCGGCATCAGAGCCAATGTTTCCGCATGCCCCTATAATAAAAATTACTGGAAGCACAACCGGTTTTGGCACCGAAAAGGCGATGGAGCGAAGCACAATGGTTAGCAGCCCACTGCGTTCGGCAATGGAAACCCCCATGATCATAACCAGCACCAATCCAAAAGGAGCAAAATAGGCAAAGTTGCTAACCATGTTTTCCACAAACCGCTTCAGCCCGTCTCCCGACATTAGGTTTTGAGCTTCAATCAGCTTACCTGAGCTCGGATCTTCTGCACTTAGACCAGCCCAGGCAGCAATACCGCTGACCAAAACAATGAATATGCAGATCCAAACAAACATCCAAAAAGGATGGGGCAGTTTATTGCCCATTACTTCAACCCATCGAAGAAAACCCTTTGAACCGGCTTCACCGCTATTGCCTGCAGGCAAGTTTTCAGCGCCTTTATTGCTAATGTTTTTCTTTTCTTCAGCCATTTATGTAAGGATTTAAAATTTGCTTTGAGAGAAATCTGGAGTTATCGGGTAGTTGACAAACAATAGTAAACCAATGTTTTGGTTTAGCAGGCAAAAATAGGGAAATTGTTAACTTGCCCAAACAGTTTACATAACTTATACCCATTATAAATAAGAAAACCCGGCCTGCCGACCGGGTTTTCTTCTATGTAAAAGGAAAAGACTAATCTTCGTCTTTTTCTTCTTCTTCGTAAGCTTTGAGCAGTGCATCCTGAACATCCATTGGCACCTGCTGGTACTCGGCGAACTTCATGCCATAGGTGGCGCGGCCGCTGGTGAGTGAGCTCAGCGAAGTGGAATAGCGGTTCAGTTCAGCCAGCGGAACTTTAGCCTTGATCTTCTGGTAGTTGCCTTCGCTTTCCATACCCATAATGATGGCACGGCGGCCCTGCAAGTCGGTCATTACATCACCCATCTTCTCTTCGGGCACCATTACTTCTACATCATAAATGGGCTCAAGAATCTTGGGAGCTGCATTTTTAAAGGCGTCTTTAAAGGCGTTACGACCGGCAAGTTTGAACGAGATTTCGTTCGAGTCAACCGGGTGCATCTTACCATCATAAACGTTAACCACAATGTCGCGCGCATAAGAACCGGTAAGCGGGCCTTCTTCCATCTTTTCCATTATACCTTTTAAAATAGCAGGCAAAAAGCGAGCGTCGATGGCGCCACCAACAATACAGTTGTGGAACATTAAAACGCCACCCCATGGGAGTTTGTGCTCATCACGACCACGAATCGAAAACTCGGTCTGATCGGGTTTACCTTCGTAGTGTGGTTCTATCATCATGTGTACCTCGCCAAACTGGCCAGCACCACCTGATTGTTTTTTGTGACGGTAGGTGGCCTTGGCATTCTTGGTAATGGTTTCGCGATAGGGAATCCTGGGTGCAATGTATTCAATACCCACCTTGTTCAGGTTTTCAATCATCCATTTGGCCACGTTAAGGTGCATCTCGCCCTGGCCTGAAAGAATCACCTGCCTGAGTTCCTTAGAATGTTCGTAAATTAAGGTCGGGTCAATGTTGTTCATCTCCTTAAGGATGCCGGCCAGTTTCTCTTCGTCGGCGGTATTCCTGGCTTTTACGGCCATACGGATCTTAGGTTCAGGGAACACAATAGGCGTGATGGTCTCGTTCTGGTTTTTGGCCGAGGTAAGGGTGTTGTTGGTATGGGTGTCTTTCAATTTAATGGTGGCAGCGATATCTCCGGGCATCACTTTTTCGATCTTCTGACGGTTCTTTCCAGCCACGACAAAGAGCTGTGACAGCCTTTCCTTTGAGCTGGTATTGGCGTTGATCAGGTCGATGGCTTCGGTGATTACACCGTTATACATTTTGAAAAATGATATCTCGCCAAGATGCGGTTCAACAGCCGTTTTGAAAACGAATGCCACGGGGGCAGCAGCGGGGTCAAATGCCATTTCTTTCTCATCGGTGGTCTTGGTTGCAGCCACCTGATTAGGTGCAGGAAGATTTTCAACAATAAACTCCATGAAGCGGTTAACGCCCTGGTTGTGCTTTGTGCAAGCGCAGAACACCGGGTACATGGTGCGGGTTGCAATACCCTGGTTTATGCCTTTTGCAAGTTCTTCTTCGGTAAGGGTACCGTTCTCGAAGAAAACTTCCATAAGGGCTTCTTCACTCTCGGCGGCGGCTTCAATTATGGCGTTGTGGTATTCTTCGGCCTTGTCTTTTTCTTCTGCCGGAAGGTCGCTGATGGTGGGTTTGCCACCACCAATGGGAAACTTGTAAAGCTTCATTTTCAACACGTCAACAACGCTGTCAAAGCCATGCCCAGCATTAACCGGATATTGGGCCACGAGCACTTTTTCGCCAAAGTTGCTTTTAAGCTGGCGCATTGTTTCATCAAAGTTGGCTTTTTCAGCTTCGAGTTGGTTTACCAAAAAAACGGCGGGTTTTTCAAGATTGTTGATATATCGCCATGTGATCTCGGTACCTACTTCAACTCCATTCTGTGAGTTTACCACCATTACGGCAGTGTCGGCCACTTTCAGGGCGGTGATCACTTCGCCAATAAAATCGTCGAAGCCCGGGGTGTCAATGATATTGATCTTCTTTCCGGCAAATTCCGAATACATTACCGTTGAAAATACGGAAGCCTGGCGCTCCAGTTCTATTTCGCGGTAGTCAGAAACCGAGTTCTTGTCGTCAACAGAACCTCTACGGTTAATGACCCCGCCTTCGAAGAGCATAGCTTCGGCCAGGGTTGTTTTG